>Ga0114950_10005279_pt1 | contig 10031 bp, 8 predicted proteins | sample N075metaG_FD_83503 | JGI IMG/M metagenome (GOLD analysis project Ga0114950, IMG submission 83503) | Deep subsurface microbial communities from Kermadec Trench to uncover new lineages of life (NeLLi) - N075 metaG | ecosystem: Environmental > Aquatic > Marine > Ocean trench > Sediment | place... | reverse complement strand
TGAATCAATATCTCTTCGCGGCGCGATTCCACTTCCGGATCAGGAATTGGTACTGCGTTCAGCAACGCCTGGGTGTAAGGATGTTTCGGATGATCGAACAATTCATCTCGGGAAGCCGTTTCGACGATCCTGCCCAGGTACATCACCCCAACCCGATGGCTGATGTGGCGAACAATCGACAGATCATGGGCGATGAAGAGTATCGTCAATCCAAGCTCCGCTTGCAGATCCGTCAACAAGTTGATCACCTGGGCCTGAATGGAAACGTCGAGCGCAGACACCGGCTCGTCACAGATGAGCAGGCTGGGTGCAAGTGCCAGTGCACGGGCAATACCGATGCGTTGTCGCTGCCCTCCGGAAAATTCGTGGGGGTAACGATCCGCCATGTCGGGCAGCAGGCCAACCAGATCGATCAACTCATCCACCCTTTTACGGTACCGGTCGGATCTGCGATTGACGCCGTGCACCGCGAGGGGTTCACCGATGATGTGGCGCACGCGCATGCGAGGATTGAGCGACCCATACGGGTCCTGATAGACCATTTGCATGCGCTGTCGAATCGGGCGCATCTGATCTTCGGTGTAGTTTGTGATGTCACTGCCTTCGAAAACAATACGGCCCGCCGTCAAGGTGAGCATGCGCAGAATCGCAAGCGCCGTTGTGGATTTGCCGCACCCGCTCTCCCCCACCAAGCCGAAGGTTTCACCGCGCCGCAGTTCGAATGAAACGCCGTCGACCGCCTTGATCGAGCCAATCTGCTTCTGCAGGAAAAAGCCTTTGGTCACCGGAAAATGGACTTTGAGCCCTTCTATGGTCAACAAAGGTGCAGACGTTTCGATCACTGGTTCACTCATAGCCATAACAGGCTCTTTTGTGATCCTGGCTTATCGTTTCGAGCGTCGGCGGTTTTTGTAGACACACATCCTGGGAATATTTACAGCGAGGCGAAAACGCGCACCCCCGGGGCAGGTTCGCAAGGTCAGGTGGTTGCCCCTCGATGGTAATCAACCGAGCACCTACCTCGGTGCCTAAGCCTGGAATCGATTCCATCAAACCCTGTGTGTACGGATGTCTGGGGTTCGCATAGAGCTCCCGAGCCGAAGCCGTTTCGGCGATTCGACCGGCATACATCACCGTCACTCGATCGGCATAACGTGCAACAACTCCGAGATCATGGGTGATTAGAATGAGAGCCGAATTCGCCTCACGAGTCAGCTCCTTCAAGAGCGAAAGAATCTGTGCCTGCACCGTTACATCGAGCGCCGTTGTGGGTTCATCCGCAATGATGAGCTTTGGCCGGCAGGCGAGCGCCATCGCAATCATCACCCGCTGACGCATCCCACCGGAGAATTGATGAGGAAAGTCGTTTAGTCGTTCGGCCGCGTCGGGAATCGCCACCTTTTTCAGCAACTCGGCCGCTTGCTCGTAGGCTTCTGCCCTGGATGCACCCTGGTGCAGCCGGATCGGCTCGGCGACCTGTTTACCGATCGTGAGTACGGGATTCAAGGAGGACATGGGTTCCTGAAAGATCATCGCAATTCGATTGCCTCGAATCCGGCGCAGCACTGCATCGTTCTGCTGAATCAGATCCTGTCCTTCGAAACTGATTCGACCCCGTTCGATCCGACCCGAATCAGCATCGCCAATCAAACCCAGGATCGATAACGCGGTGACGCTCTTGCCCGAACCGCTCTCACCGACGATGGCCAACGTCTCACCCTCATCGACGTGCAGCGAAACGGAGTCCACAGCCCGTACGATGCCCCGATCCGTTCGAAAGGTAACGGACAAATCTTCGACTTCGAGCAGTCGTTTCCCCACTAGCCGTGCTCCAACGATCTGTTATTGATGGATTCAGCGTTCCCGTAGTGTTGCACGGTAAGGCGCAGTGAGCAGGAAATGGCCATAGTCCTATTCAAGCACTGCAACGCGGCCGTGGGCAAAGGGCGCACCCTACGGATTGTTGGAGCACTAGAATCCCAGCTCCCGCTTCAGTTCCTGATCGATCCAGAGTCGCGCATAGATGGGTCCGGGTCGTACCGCACCCGCGCGCAACTCGCCACCGTAGTTTTTCACCCACGGCCACCAGGCAGTATAAACATACTGGGTCGGTAACCAGAGGTAGGGCGCCGCATCCAGCATATCGACGGTCAGTTCGCGAATCATTCGAATGCGTTCAGTCTCATCACGTGATCTGTGGTACTCGGCGATACGCCGGTCGACGTCGGGGTCGGAGTATTGTGACGGGTTCCACGTCTGTCGGGACTTGAAGCTTTTACGCAACGTGGTTGTTGGATTGGTGTGACCACTCGCCATCATGTATCCCGACGAGTGTGTGCGGGTGGTCATGACTGACAAAAACGCCGCATACTCCATAGGCTCGATCTCGAAGGTGATACCCACGCGACTCAGGTAGTCTTTGATCAGCGGGAGGATGTCCATCTGTGTTGGGCTGCACGAGCATACCTGGACGTTGAATTCGAATCCTTCGGGATAGCCGGCTTCAGCGAGTAAACGACGTGCTTTCTCGGGATTGTATGAGAACAGCTCCTGCACCGATGCCCGCATTTCTTCGAGTGGCTGAAAATACTCCCCGTAGCCCGGATGCTGCGGGTAGGCCATCAACTCAGCATGCCCGTCGTAGAATAGCTCCACGATTTCCTCATGGTTCACGGCGAGGTTTATGGCGCGCCGCACGCGCACATCGTCAAAAGGTGGCCGATCGACTCTGAGCACCATGAAAGTACCGGCCGTGGCCAACCTCCGATTCCACTTCAGCTCGGGCGTGGTTTTCTTCAAGTGGTCCACCGCAATAAATCGGATCGATTCGAGAATATCCAGCTTGCCCGTGCGCAGCGCTGTCAGCCAGGTAGCTTCGTCCTTGATGATGCGATAGGTCATGTCATCGATGAACGGAATGGGATAACGTTTGTCGCCAATTCGCTCGGTGTCCCAGTAGTCTGGATTTTTAGTGTATCGCTGAGAATTGTTGCGAACATATCGTGTCAACGCAAAAGGACCCGACCCCACCACGTTTCTCCAGTCCTTGCGGTCGATATCCGCCGTTTCCCGTGGGCTGATACCCGAGTGAAATCCGTAACCGAACCGGTACGCCCATTCGGCATTATATTCGTTGAAATGAAATACGATCGTGTGATCGTCCCTCGCTTCGAGGCGATCGATGTGATCGAAATAGGTAGGAATTTTTTTAGGACTGTTACTAACCAGATCGAAGGTGTAAAGCACGTCATCGGCAACGAACTCTCGCTCTTTCATGACCCCGGGTTTGTCAGGGAACATCACCCCGTGGCGAAGATGTATGACCAGAGTGAGTGGCGTTTCCCACTCCCAGGATTCGGCGAGTTCACCGCGAAGCGACGCTGGCGGCAAATAAGCTTCGGAGATAAACTGGTATTTGCCGCCTTTGCGAACGCTCTTATCGAGATCCGCCGCGAAAAGCTGCTCGCGAACCATGCCGGTGTCATGATTGATCTTCCACGACCAATCGACGGGATCCCACGACAAGGGTGCCAACGTTACCACCACCGTGCCGACATTGAGCGAACCACCATATTGAGGCTCTTCTCCTGTTGGCTCATCACCCACCGCTGCAATGCTGACCAGACCCAGGACTGCCAACATCGCAAACTTCATCGGCATCTTGGATGTCCTCATCACCATCTTCGATGTCCTCATCGCCATCTTCGATGTCCTCATCGACTACCCCGCATTCGAGGATCAAGCAGGTCACGCAAGGCGTCCCCGTACACGTTGATCGCATAAACCACGATCGTCAGACACAGCCCGGGCGCCAACGCCAACCACGGGCCCATATACATATACGTTCGGCCCGTACCGCTCAACATGCCGCCCCAGGTTGGAGTGGGCGGCGGGACACCCAGACCCAGAAAAGACAAACCCGCCTCCGTCAATATCGCGGCACCTACCCGAGTGGTGAACAGCACGATCACAACCGGCATGATGTTCGGGAGAATGTGTCTCACCAGAATATGCATGGTTTTTGCACCCATGCATCGCGCCGCGTGGGTATGCATGTTTTCCCGTACCGATATCACCGATCCACGCACGATCCGCGAACCGGCGATGCCATAAATCAAACTCAGCGCCATCACAATCTGGGGAACACCCGCGCCGATGATCGAGATCACCACCATGAGAAACAACAGATCCGGGAAACACATCCAGGCATCGACAAACCGTTGAATGAGCATGTCGACCTTGCCGCCAAAATAGCCGGAGAGGACACCGAGAACGATAGAGATAATGGTTGCGACACCCGCTGCGACAAAGCCGATGGTCATCGACAGCTGGGCGCCGATCAAAACACGGGATAACACATCCCGGCCGAGATGATCGGTACCAAACAGGTGATCCGCCGATGGCGCTTCCAACCTGACCCTCAGATCGGTTTCATTGACGCCGTACGGGATTAAAAAATCGGCAAACAAACCAAAGAACAGAAACAGCACAAATATAGCGCCACCGAAGGCACCAAGCGGCTTCTCTCGAATCAATCGCAAAGTAAAGGTGACGAACGCCGGGCGCTCCCGTACGCTCACTGCTACCAACGGCAGGGTTACTTCACTCATTGGTGACGCACCTTCGGATCGAGCCACCCGTAACTGAGATCGACGGCGAGATTGATCAACAACACGCCGAAACCGACGACCACAAACACACCGGAAACAACGGGATAGTCCCGTTGAGAAATCGCCTCCAGCAACAACAATCCCATCCCTGGTACGACGAAGATCCGCTCCATGATCACCGCACCGCCTATGAGCAACGGCACCTGCAGCCCGATGAGCGTCACAACGGGAATCAACCCGTTACGTAACGCGTGTCTCAGTATCACCGCCACCTCGCTCAAGCCCTTGGCCCGAGCCGTGCGGACGTAATCCTGACGCATGACCTCGAGCATCATGGTGCGGGTCATACGCATCGTCACCGCGGACATGGACAATCCGAGCAATATGGCGGGGACGATCATGAGGGAAAGATTCTGTAGTGGGTCCTCGAAAAAAGGCACGTACTCGAGTTCCGGTGACCAACGCCACCAGACCGACGGGAAAACCATGACCAGCGTACCAAGCCAGAAACCTGGTATGGCCAGCATCAGGAGCGAAAACGAGCGGGCAACATAGTCACCGGCAGTGTCCTGGCGCACAGCCGAATAGATGCCAATCGGAATTGCGACAGTTAGCGCAACGATGAGCGCCAGGAAACCAAGCTCGAAGGTGATGGGCATCGTCTCGGCGAGCTGTTGTGTTACCGGTGTGTTCTGCCAGAGCGAATCACCCAAATCCCCCTGGACCACATCACCTATCCAACTGAAATATTGAATGTACATGGGTTGATCGAAACCGAGAGCCGCCTCGATGACCGCACGGTCCAAGTCCGTTGCGAGATCGTTCTGGGAGAGCATCAGATCGATCACGTCCCCTGGAATGAGCCGCTGACAGAAAAAAACGATCAAACTCACCAGGATGAGCGTCGGGAGGAGAGCAAGCAGACGGCGGGTGATATAGGCCTGCATTAACCTGATACCACCCTGACCCTGCTAATCACAGAGCACAGACAACCACACAGGTTGTATCCAGCGCAAAAACTGCAGCGTCACTTTATCTCTCAGTTATTCGCTACCGCTCTCTTGAATGAATTCTTTTTCCAGCAGCCTCGCACCACGCAGAATGTTCCCCATCGCATAGTTACCTTCATGGCAGGCATACTCGTAGACCTTGTCGTCGCCGCCCTTCCAGATATATTCCCCACTCCAGGGTGCCGTCCACGCCGTCGGATCATCCACCGTGAAGTTGTAAATCACGTTGCCATCTTCCTGCATGGTAAATCGTTCGGTTAAATGCAGGTTCTCATCGGCGCCGGCAAGGCCCGTCGTGTCACGAAAGTTGATGGTATCGACAACCAGCGTGTCGCCGTCCCAATGACCGATGGAATCCCCAAGCCACTTCCGCTCGCTCGACGGTCCATGCTCGGAATTGAGCCGGATGATACGCGCGTCGTGCACCATCTCGATGAGGATCACGACATGATCCTCGGTCTGGGTGATTTTCGTGAAGTTGTTGTAGAGGCTGGGAACCTGAGGGGGTCCGCCGCTGAAACCGAGCAGGCAGCGTTCGGCAAGTGCCAGACTTTCAGGACCATCAAACGGACCTGGTCCATCGTTGGCAAGCCAGGAGGCGGTGCCATCGTTGTGATGAATGAAAGAACTGAAATTATCCGCCATCTTCATCTGGGCTTTGATCGTCATCGGCGGCTGTCGACCGTTTGGCGGATCGTAAACGATCGATGTGCGGATCTTGCCATCGATCATGAACACGTCACTGCCGGGGTCGATCCAGAAAGCATTGTATCCCCCCACACCACCGGCACCAAAGGCTTGATTACCATCACCACCTTTTATCGGTGCCCCACGATTCGGATCGCTGTCTTCACCTGCGAGTTCCAGAGCCGCCAGGGGGGAAGCTGCGAGCAACGCGTCCGCCTCCTCCCGGGTCATGAACCGCTTATCGCCAAAGGCTACCGGGCGATTCATCGGGGTGAGCGTTCCCGCGTCGTACGATCCCGTCAGGTCAGGCTTGCCTGAAGACGTTCGTTTGATATCGGCTTGTGCCACGCCACTCAAGATAACAAGGCTGAGAGTCGAAACGAGAAGCTTTACGGTCCTGTTATGAATCATCGTGGATCTCCAAAGTCGCAGAATAATGGTTGAGGTCATCCCCTGTTGACGGAACATGGTAGCAGGACTCAAGCAATTCGGGCTTCCGGCCATAATTTCAGGAAATTTTCGCTGTAGAAGTGGCTCTTCACGTGTTCGTCCACTTCCGTGAGCGACCGTTCAAAACGTTCAATCGGATCCCGGGTGCCTTCGATATGCGGGTAATCGCTGGAAAATAGATAAAGATCCGAATTCGACTGAGCCACGAGATTGCCGACGTCTTCGTGAGCAAAAGGCGTGAAACCCATCTGCTCGGTAATCATCTCGGACGGCTTGCGCTCAAACCGCACGGATTCATCGACCCGCCCGTATATCCGTGCCACCCAGTCGAGGCGTCTCAGCAATTCCGGCACCCATCCGGCACCGAGTTCTACCGCCGCGCCTCTGAGTTTGGGGTGACGGTCCAGCACGCCATCCATCACCAACATGCTGAGAAACATCTCCGGAGGCTGATGCATGACGGCGGCATCCTTGGTTCGGACGATTTCACCACCGCCCATCCAGTCTTTCACCGAGCCGCGACCATTGTTGCTCCAGGCCTTCGATACCCGCAATGGAGAACCTCCGACGTGCAACAGGAAGGGTGCGCCGGCTTCCGCAAGGCGCGCCCAGAATCCTTCGAAATCCTCATGACCCGGGGATCTGTCAATTGGCGCTCGATGCGGAACCCAGATCGATTCGAGGCCATGGTTCAACGCCCATTCGAGTTCTTCGATGGCACATTCCGGGTCATCCAGTGGAACGATGCCAACACCCATCAATCGGTCGTCATCGGCACAAAATTCCGCCATGTGACGATTGTGTGCCCGGGTTGCGCCATAACGAAGATCGGAAGGTTTTTTCGAGCTGGGGTGAAAGGGAAACGCGACGCTGTGAGTGGCGAACACGAGTTGCTTTTTGAAACCCAGCAAATCCAGGGCGATAGACCGATCGGAAGAGGTAAACGCCCCCAGCGCCTGGATCTCTTTCGAACTCTCGATGAGCTTGTCACCCAGATCGATCTGCGCCTGCACATGTTCAGGCGAGTGCCTGCCACCCTGGGCCATGATCTCGGCGACTTCCTCATCGGTGACGATCGAGGCGCTGTAACTCACCTGCGGAATTTCGTCGCGTATGTTCGGATCCGCGTATGCGCTCAGGAAGTCGGGTAACTCCATGATATGGCTGTCCGCGTCGTAATACGGTCGCTCATCCGGTGCATAAGCCATCAGCTGTCTCCAATCGGTCTCAAACAAAGAGAAGTATTACAACAATTCCTCGGCGAGGAAGCGCAGCGTGTCGGCATTGGCGGAGCCGACATTCAACATGGTCACAGGGCTCTCCTTCCAGGCGTCAAGCCGGTCGCGAATCCGGTCTTTCGAACCGCAAAGTGAAATCTCATCGGCCAGTGCGTCCGGTACCGCGGCGATCGCTTCGTCACGATGGCCCGACATGAAAAGTTCCTGAATCTTGTTGGCCTCCGCCTCGAAGCCCATTCGGCTGACGTGATCTTTGTGTACATTGAAGGATTTTGCGCCCATGCCACCCACGTAGAAGCCTACGTTCTGCTTGATCTGCCCCAGTGCCCTGTCCAGATCATCGTCGATGATCACCGGCACGGTTGCGGCGATTTCAAAGTTCGGCGGGCGCCGTTCCATGGCATCCTGGTATTGATCCATCATGCGGTAGGGCGATAGAAACATCGGAATCCAACCGTCACATAACTCTACACCGAGCGCCACGTTCTTTGGCCCTTCCGCACCCAGATAGACGGGAATGTGTTCCCGCGCCGGATGCAGAATGAGTTTGAGCGGCTTGCCAAGCCCCGTGCCTCCGGGATAGGGCAGCTGGTAGTGTTCACCCTTAAACGCAACCGGTTCCTGCCTCGCAACGACCTTGCGAAAGATCTCCATCCACTCCCGCGTACGGGCCAGCGGCTTCGGATACGGCTGACCGTACCACCCTTCGACCACCTGCGGGCCGGATACCCCGATCCCTAAGATTAAGCGACCGTTCGAGAGATAGTCCAGGGTCGCGGCCTGCATCGCGGCGCTCGTCGGGGTACGGGCAGAAATCTGCATGATCGAGGTGCCGAGATTGATGCGGGTCGTATGAGCGCCGATCCAGGCAAGCGGCGTGAAGCAATCCGCCCCGTATATTTCAGGACACCAGATGGTGTCGTAGCCCAGCGCTTCCGCTTCCCGTGCAAGTTCGACGATCTTTGCGCCGCCCGGTGTCCCGAGCGGGCCGACGCCCAATCCCAGCTTCATATGCCCAGCCTTTTATCCCCCTTGAGACGAGCAGCATACACGCGATGAGGTGGAAAAAGGGGTGAAAAAGGGGTCAGTGGAAAAAGGGGTCAGGGTAAAGTGCCAGAGTATTTTACTCTGGCACTTTACCCTGACCCCAGACGCCTTTCTGACCCCGCGAGTCCCTGACCCCGCGAGTCTACTAGGGGACGTCTGGGAGAAAAGTCGAAATCAAGGTAGAGTACGCGCCAACCATTCGGAGGAATTGCTAATGCCAAGGTCACTGTCGTCTGTTTTTGTTCTCATCTGTGCGGTCGCGGTCTCTAACGCCTTTGCCGATGAACACATGAAACCAACGGTTGCCGATCTCGCCTGGATGACCGGTTCATGGTCGGGCGCGATGGGAGAAGAAACAACGCTCGAGGAAAATTGGATCCATCCGGTTGATGGCTCCATCGCTTCGTTGGTTCGTGCGACCGGCGGCGGTACAACAAGCATGGTGGAACTCATCATCATCGAAGAAGAACAAGACACGCTGGTGTTGAGAATCCAACAGTGGAATCCAGGTTTTTCACCCCGCACCCCCAACCCGCAAAAAATGATCCTGGTAAGCCTCGAAGAGAATACGGTCAGCTTCAAAGCCACCGAAGAGGGCGGCATGAGCAGCTTGACCTACACGCGGAAAGACGATTCGTTCACCATTACGGTCGAAACCCCCCAGGGTAAATTCGACATACCCTTAAGCCGTATGAAGTAATCTTGGCTTCAGCCTGACCCGGGCATCCGGGCCGACACCCGGGTCAGCGTTTCCCTCAACTGATCCAGGCTGACCGGTTTCGCCAGATAATCGTCCATGCCTGCCGCCAGACATGCTTCGCGATGCTCGGACAATGCGTGCGCTGTCAGGGCGACAATCGGAATTCTACCGGAACCATTTTCCAGCTCCCACTGCCTGATTTCTTTGGTCGCCTCGAAACCGTCCATCACCGGCATATCACAATCCATGATGACCAATTCTATGTGTTGACCACATCCGTGTTCCCGGC
>Ga0114950_10005278_pt1 | contig 10032 bp, 6 predicted proteins | sample N075metaG_FD_83503 | JGI IMG/M metagenome (GOLD analysis project Ga0114950, IMG submission 83503) | Deep subsurface microbial communities from Kermadec Trench to uncover new lineages of life (NeLLi) - N075 metaG | ecosystem: Environmental > Aquatic > Marine > Ocean trench > Sediment | place... | reverse complement strand
TGGGCTAAACGCTTGTCAGACCTCCGAGGATAATTCGACACCCTCTGCCGCTCAGCAGGGCATCATCAACCCTGCATGGGTAGTGCAACACACAGACACTACCACGAATTATATCGGTCTGTTCGCCGTGGATGAGAACATCGTATGGGCGAGCGGGAGCGGGGGGGTCGTTACGCGAACGACGGACGGCGGGGAGTCCTGGACATCTTCGGTTGTAGACGGAGCTTCCTCTCTCGCTTTCCGGGACATACACGCCTTCAACGAAAGCACAGCCTACGTGTTGTCCATCGGGAACGGTACCGACTCAAGAATTTATCAGACGGACGACGCCGGAATGAGCTGGAATCTGGTTTTTGAAAATCAGGATGAGAATAGTTTTTTTGATTGTTTGTCGTTCTGGGATGAAGATCGCGGAATCGCTTTCTCTGACTCCTATGAGGGTGAATTCAGGCTGATACGTACGCTCGATGGGGGTGCGTCCTGGTCAGACGTTCCAGACGATCAATTGCCAGATGCCCATCCGGGAGAAGGAGCATTTGCCTCCAGCGGAACGTGTCTGGTGACGCGCGCCGGCGGACTGGGGTGGTTTTCAACGGGCGCGTCGGGAATTGATACCCGTGTCATTCGCACCGCTGATTATGGTGTGACTTGGGAGGCAGCACCTACCCCGATCGAAAGCGGATCTGGAAGTGCGGGCATTTTCACGCTGTCGTTCCTTGATGACGAGATGGGCGTTGCAATGGGAGGTGACTATTCAGCCAGGGACTCTCTCCTCTTGAATACCGCATTAACGATGGATGGCGGTGCGAGTTGGACCACCGGCGGACAGAGTACTATTCGGGGATCTATCTTCGGCGTGTCCTATGTGCCTGGATCTCCGAGTCCCACGTTGATCGCCGTTGCCCCGACCGGAAGTGACATCTCGACAGATAATGGCGCCTCATGGACCTCATTCAGCACAGATGACTTCTGGTCTGTCGCCGGTATCAGTCCGACCGCAGTCTGGGCGGCCGGTCCGGGTCGATTGGCTCGCCTCCAGTCGGGTCCTGCCTCAGACGTGAGTTCTTCAGAATCGAGTGCCTCAGACGCGAGTTCTTCAGAATAAAACGAACAACCCGAGTGTCCACCGGAGATCCAAACATAAGCCATTGTATTACGGGCGGCGTAGAGAGCGTCTTGCGCCGGGTCGGAGAGATCGCTGTACAATCAGGCATCGAATGTTATGCGGTGGGCGGAATTGTCAGGGATATTCTGCTCGACCGACCAACTTCTGACATCGATTTTGTGACTGTCGGGCCGGATTCCGGTATCGAATTGGCAAGAGCAGTTGCGGCCTCGTACCCTGGCTCGGCGGTGAATGTATTTCAGAATTTTGGAACGGCATCTGTCAGGCTTCGAAACGAGAATTCACCCGTCACTGAGCTTGAATTTGTTGCGGCCCGCCGGGAAAGTTACCAGCGGGACTCCCGCAAACCCTCGATTCAGGACGGCACGCTGAAGGATGATCAATTGCGCCGAGACTTCACCGTGAACGCCATGGCCATCCGAATAACGCCCGATGTTTTCGGCGAACTGATCGATCCGTTTGGAGGCGTCTCGGATCTGAATGCCGGTATTTTGCGGACTCCGCTTGAGGCTGGCCAAACGTTCGACGATGATCCACTTCGCATTATGCGAGCCGCACGATTTGCTGCTCAGCTGTCGTTCTCAATTGATTCGACCGCCCGGGAAGGGATGCACCTGAAGGCCGATCGGATAAGCATTGTCAGCGCCGAGCGTATTTGCTCAGAACTACAGAAAATCATGTCTTCTGCCACCCCATCTATCGGATTTATCGCTCTGTACGAATGCGGTGTGCTTGAGTTAATATTCCCAGAACTGGTTGCACTACAAGGTGTCGATACCGTCGATGGCCAGCGACACAAGGATAATTTCTTCCATACCCTGCAAGTCGTTGATAACCTTGTCGAGATGACGACGGAGCGCCCTGCTCACGACACGGAGTGGCTTCGTTGGGCGGCTCTCTTGCACGACATTGGTAAACCCCGCAGTAAACGATTTCGTAAAGGAACTGGCTGGTCCTTCCATGGACATGAAGAATACGGGGCACGGATGGTCCCGAAAATTTTCAAGCGATTGCGACTTCCCACAGACGACCGAATGCGGTACGTGCAGCATCTCATTCGAATGCACCACAGGCCTGTTGCCCTGGTTGACCATTCCGTAACTGACTCGGCTGTCCGGCGGCTCGTTTTCGACGCCGGGCCCTCGATTGAGGATTTGATGATTCTGGTGCGCGCTGATATAACGTCCAAAAACCCCAAGCGTGTTCGACGCTACCTGAATGCGTTCGAATCGGTAGAAGAAAAAATGCGCGATGTCGAAGAGCGCGACGGACTGAGAAATTTTCAGCCGCCTGTGGACGGGCTCGAAATCATGGAACGGTTTGGAATTCCACCCGGCAGGCTGGTCGGCACGCTCAAGGATGCAGTTCGGGAAGCCATTCTGGACGGAACCATCCCGAATGAACACGACGCCGCCTTGGCCTTTCTCATGGAGATGAAAGACGCAATCCTGGATCAGTCTTCCGAACAATGAGGAAAATATCTACGCCACCGAGAGCAAGATTTTGATTAACGAGCGCACCCTCGAGCATTCTGCTCCGTAGGAACTACCCGTTATCTACAATTAGATTGTCTGTATGACCTATGGCTGACGTAGTACGCATCATCCTTTCCATCATAATCCCACCTGTCGGGGTGTTTTTCAAAGTCGGATTCGGAATGCACTTCTGGATCAATATCATGCTGACCATTTTGGGATATTTCCCGGGATTGATCCACGCCATCTGGGTTGTGGTTTCCAAAGACTGAGACCCGGATTGGGGGGCTAGTTTTGCCGCGGCCGGATTTCGTGGCCAGGTTTGCGACGGGACGAAATTTGGTCGCAGATCTGCGAATCGAGGAGTTGTCTCAGTCTGTGCTTATCGGACGCACGTCCCAGATCAACATCGTCTCTATGTCGGCATAATCTTCATCGCCGTCTTCCCCGACGAACGAATAATCACCGTATTTTTCCTGCTGCAGTGGCGAGAGTTTTTTCCACTGAACTTCCTCGTTATCCACAAACTCCATCGGGAACGGACTGATTATTCGGTACGATGGATGGTAGGAACGATATACTTTTTCAGCCTCGTGCAACGCTGCCCTTCTGGCACCTGCTTTTGACGCACTTTTGCCGGCCACTTTAAACGGCGTAATGGTGATCGTGGCTTCCACGAATCCATCCTCCTCTTCAGAGTATTCGGGGCGCATAACTTTAAAATCACCTGGGTGCGGGTACGCGCTTCGCTCGTTAAAATCCATCTTTACTTATACATTCACGGGGGTAAGACAAAGAAGCCGTACTGACCTGTTTCCGGGTCAGTAGGCTGGCTGTTAATCGGTCGCTTCTACTGCCGAATCATCATTCAGTTCGTGAAGATCCTGATATACAGTAAATGCGACTCAGGAATGGGCTTTTCCACACCATTGTCCGTTATTGCTCCCCTATTTAATACCTTTTCGAGCTGTTCGCTGACACAGTGTTAATAACCGCGAATTTTATCCACGAGGTGTTGAAGCCTCTTTGGTGCAATAACGGCTTTATCATCACGGGTCGGCTGTCAAGAACGGTACATATGCTCAATAACAGACCACAGCCGTTAATTTACTCGGCTATTAAGAAAAATGCGTTTGTGGAAAATTATTGCTTGCATAACGGTCATTTAACTTTTTTATTAGTAGTCGCACACGTCGCCACTTTTGAAAAAACGACCCGCACTATTTGAGTGGAAAACCGTTATTTCTTGATCGTGGTGAATGTATAAACTTTCTGAGGTCTGACGCGGACATATCCGAAATAGAAACCGGTAAACCCACAGCATAAGACTACGAATTATAGGACCACACATTGTGACCTCAGACGGCCTGCGATAAGCTATCTATCATCACCCTAATCAGCTATCCTGTCTATGTCCGAAGCTACCACAAAGACGCTCTTTGGCGCGGAGGAAAACTCCGACGCAGCCGTGAATGGGCTCAGCATTGAGCGCGTCTTCTCGACCGAAAATGATAATCCTCTTGAATCGGTTGAATGGGAGTTCAAGGACGCCGTCATTAAAAATCATGAAGGAACCGCAATCTTCGAACAGAAGAACGTGGAATTTCCCGTTTCGTGGAGCCGGCTCGCGATCAATGTCGTTGCCAGTAAATATTTTTATGGAGAGGTGTCCCGCAGCGGTGAAGACCCTGCAAAAGGAGGTCGTGAACATTCCCTCAAACAGTTAATCCACCGGGTAACCCGCACTATTTCTACGTGGGGTGCCGAGCAAGGATACTTCGCCGACGAAGCGGATGGCGAACGGTTTTACGACGAGTTAACCTGGTTATGTGTTAACCAGTACGGAGCGTTTAACAGTCCAACTTGGTTCAACGTGGGTCTCTTCCACGAGTACAAGATTAAGGACAGAGGCGGCAAAACAATTCACGGCTGGAATGCCAATAAAAATAAGGCGGTACCGGTCGACCCGTATCGGCGCCCACAGGCCAGTGCATGCTTCATTATATCTGTAGAAGATTCCATCGACGATATCTGGCAGTTGATGGGAGAAAGCGCCCGGTTATTCAAATTCGGCTCTGGCGTCGGAGCAGACTGGTCAAAACTTCGGTCTTCCAGAGAATCGTTGTCCGGTGGTGGCACTCCATCCGGTCCGGTATCGTTCATGCGGGTTCAAGACGCTACGGGTGGCACCATCAAGTCGGGGGGCAAAACCCGGCGAGCGGCCATCATGCAGACCTTGAAATGCTGGCATCCTGATATTCTGGAATTTGTGGTAGCCAAACAGGAAGAAGAGAGAAAAGCGTGGGCGCTCATCGAACAAGGATACGATGGCAGTTTTAACGGCCCGGCGTACGGCAGTATCGCTTTCCAGAACGTGAATCAGAGCGTTCGCGTGACAGATGAATTTATGTCCGCCGCGGAAAAGAACGAAAAGTTCGGCCTGCGATCAGTGAGCACCGGAGACGTTCTGGAGGAAATCAATGCTGATGACCTGCTGACCAAAATAGCAGAAGGGACCCATGTTTGTGGCGACCCGGGATTACAGTATGAAGACACAATTCAGCGCTGGCACACGTGCAAATCCACAGCACCGATTAATTCGAGTAACCCGTGCAGCGAATATCTCTTCATCGACGACTCAGCTTGCAATCTGGCGTCTCTGAATCTTCTGAAATTCCAGAACGAAGACGGAACGTTCAACATTGAGCGTTTGCGGGCAGCAACCCGGATCTACATCACCGCGATGGAGATCCTCGTAGACAACGCCGGTTACCCATCGAAACAAATTGCCGAAAACAGCCACGCTTTCCGGCCACTGGGGCTTGGGTTTGCAAACCTGGGCGCCCTTTTGATGTCCATGGGTATTCCTTATAACAGCGATGATGGCCGCGCCGTAGCAGGAGCGATTATGTCCATTGAACACAGCGAGGCGTACGCACAAAGCGCACAGATTGCAGCAAATCCAACCATCGGTCCATTCGCTGGGTACGAGGAAAATAAATCATCCTTCCTCAACGTGGTGCGCATGCACCAGGACGCAGTCGAGGAAATCGACGCAACGTGCCCAGCGTATCTGATGGATGCCGCACGTGAGTCCGCTGATAAAATGCTCGCTCTCGGAAAGGCGTACGGTTACCGGAATTCGCAGGTGACTGTACTGGCGCCAACGGGTACGATCGGCTTCATGATGGATTGCGACACAACGGGTATAGAGCCTGACATCGCTCTTGTCAAGTATAAGTTACTCGCCGGTGCCGGAGACGGCATGCTTAAAATCATCAATCAGACTGTGCCTCATGCCCTCAAGAAACTGGGCTACACACGGGAAGAAGTCACAAAAATTATTGACTTCATTGATGAAGAAGACACCATCGAAGGCGCACCGGCTCTAAAAGACGAACACCTGCCAGTGTTTGACTGCGCTTTCAAACCGTTCAAAGGCACGCGGTCGATACATCATATGGGTCATATAAAAATGATGGCGGCGTGCCAACCATTTATTTCGGGCGCGATTTCTAAAACTGTCAATATGCCAGAAAACACAACGGTCGAAGAAATCTCCGACGCGTATTTGCAGGGCTGGAAGCTCGGACTTAAAGCAGTTGCGATTTACAGGGAAAACTCCAAACGGAGTCAACCGCTCGCTACGTCCCAGGGCGGGAACACGAAGGCCGTCGTTTCATCCGGCGACGGGATGGCCACCTCCAGCGAACCGCGGATTGTGGAGCGGATCGTAGAAAAAGTTGTACACAAGTCCATCAGGCATCGTCTGCCGGATGAGCGGCCTTCGATAACACATAAGTTTTCAATCGGCGGACACGAGGGATATCTACACGTCGGCCTCTACCCCGACACAAAGATGCCGGGCGAAATTTTCATCACAATGGCCAAAGAAGGTTCTACCATCTCAGGCCTGATGGACGCCTTTGCAACGTCAATTTCGATTGCGCTTCAATACAATGTACCGCTGGAAGATCTGTGTAATAAGTTCAGCCACATGCGGTTCGAGCCAAGCGGTTTTACTAATAACCCGCAGATTCCGATCGCCAAGTCCATTATGGACTACATCTTCAGGTATTTGTCACTAAAGTTTCTTCCCGGGCTGAACGAAATCGTTCAGGCACCTCCAACTGCGTCAGATAACGAGCCGACGACCAAGGTCTCGACGACGCAGTCCCCTGCAGAAGATCTTGAACAAATTGATATGTTCAGCAGCACGCCAACCGAAAAAATCGACCCTCTGGTCGGTGACACGGTCGACGTATTTCTGAGCACGTCATCGAACGGTGCTGCTGCCGAGGCTCGGCCAGTTCTGGCAACGCAGACGCAGTCAACGTTCGCAAACCAGGAGGATTCGCCTCCTTGTTCAAATTGCGGTTCCATCACAGTCCGTTCCGGAGCCTGTTATTCGTGCCCGAATTGCGGTGCGACAAGCGGGTGCGGATGATATAGATCGCAACGAACACCTCTGGGATGCTGCATCAGTCAGCGACCCAAACAACGGGGAGCGTCCAGTGGTTGGTGGGACCGCTGGACGCTATTTTTATGTCCTCGACGTGCGATCGTAAAGCAGATTCTTCTCATCCGGAAAACATACTAATCACTGCCCGCGATTCGTTACTGTTCAGGAAATACGATTTTGTATTGACCCGATAATCCGGTGCAGCTCACGAGAAAGCATAAACTGTGAGTCTGTATTTTTAGATCGTCCGGAAACTTCATTGGGCTGAATCGTATTCACGTGCACGAATTCGCACAACAATAATGAAAAAAATCCTGAATGAATACGGTCTGATCGCCATCCTGCTGATCGTTTCAGTAGGCGGCTACCTCGCACTTGGGGATCAGAAAGAAGACTTTCTATCGGATCCGCTGGATGCGATCGGTGCCCGATTTGCAAACCTCATGGCAGACGATGCCAGCAAAGCGGAAATGTCTGAATCATTTGCGGTGTTCAGACAGAAAATGGTGGACAAAGAAATCTCACCAGAGCAATTTGAGTCGGTTGCCGCGAGCGTATTGAACCTGGAGGCATCCGGAGAACAAATCACTTGGGAGGAAGCCAATATGGTGCTGTCTCTGGTAAGCGAACCTACTCAAATGGTGATTCCTGATCCAGGATGGGACCCGCTGGCATCTTCCACGCCATCCGCTGCGTCGCCGCCGGGTAACCGATCCGATCCAGACCTATCCTTGCCCAATCCAGCTTCTGGTAGTGCGGGTGGAGTGCTGTATACTTCTAATGACTTTTCTCCGGAGCGATATAAAGTCATGAATGAACGCCTCGCCGACGCCTTCGCGTTTGCTGACGGCATGGATGCGATGGCCAAAAAGAATAGCGGTAGAGGTAGTCTCCGATCCTACGTACGGTTCGAATATCGGAATGGAATCTCAGTTGTCGTGGATTCTAACGCTTTCCAGATGTGGAACGATCAAGAAATGCAGGGACTCACTAGGGAAATCGAGCGGAATAGAATGGTTCGATTCAGGAAAGGCGCCGGTGGCGAATATCGACGTCGCGAGGCGCTGTACAACGAGCAACGGAAGCTCGCTGCGATGGAGCGGTCGTTAGACATTAAATCGAATGTACAAAACGAATACCTCGTCGCACTAGAGAGGCTTCAAAAGCTTCAGTCGCTTGGAATGGTCGTTGAGTTCGACACAGTTCATGTTCGGGAGGCATTGGATCTCGGGATTGAAATGATGATGCATGAGCTCGGCGATCTTCGAATCGAGTTCGATCTCGAAGCGGATGAGGATGGGCACAATAACTCTGACGCAGAAGCTGACAAGCGAAGTGAAACGATTCGCATCAAGGTGAATTCAAACTGACCATTTTGCGACCGGAAGACGCATGAAAATCGCGAAACGATTTCGCTTTGAGGGAGCCCATCGGCTACCCTGGCACGAAGGGCTTTGTAAAAATTTGCACGGCCACTCCTATACCATGTTTGTGGAAATAGAGGGTGAACTGGATGCGAACGGTCTCCTGATGGATTTCAGGGACTTGAAACAATGCATGTTGCCCCTGATCAATGCATGGGACCACGCCACGATTGTAGCAGCCCACGATAAAGAATTGCGAGACGTCGTTGAGTCTAAGAACTGGAAACACTACATCCTGCCGTACGATACCACAGCCGAAAATATGTGCATTTATACGGCGGACTACTTGATCGAACACTCACGTGACGTGCTTGTGAGTCACCGGGTTCACACGGTTCGAGTACGGGTGTCGGAGACAGAGACGTGCTACGCAGAGGCCGAACGGTCTTTGTAAGGCCAGTCACCGGCCGAGTTAAGACACGCCGGGTTCAGTCAATCCAAGTTCATGCTGGCCGATGTCCGTTAAGGGAATATGCCCATTTCTTTGTATGCAACGGCCACCTTGTTTATCGCCGTGATAAATGCTGCCGTCCGGAGGTCTGTATCGTGCTCGCGAGCTATCGATCGAATTTCCTGGTAGGCAGAAATCATGGTTTCTTCCAGTCCTGAGTTGACGAGGTCAACTTCATCAGCGCCAGCGGCAACTTCCGCAAGTTGTTCAGGCGGAATTACGATGCCGGATACATCAGAAATAGCCTTGATGATCCGGGCGTTGCTGTGTTGTTCGAATCGTTTACTCATTCGTCCGAAACGCACGTGTGAGAGATTTCGGAGCCACTCGAAGTAGGAGACCGTTACGCCACCAGCGTTCAGATATACGTCGGGTAAAATCATTACGCCCCGTTCGAGGAGCACCGCATCAGCGTCTGCCGTAATGGGTCCGTTGGCAGCCTCACCAATTATCTTGGCCTGAATTCGATCGACGTTTCCCATCGTGATCTGCGACTCAAGAGCAGCAGGAATCAAAATGTCGCACGGAAGTTCGAGCGCGTCTGCCGAGTTCTGAATATCTGTCGCACCCGGAAATCCGAGAATGGAGCCCGTCTCGCGCCGATGTTGAAAAACAGCATCAACATCCAGTCCCGCTTCGTTATGAATCGCGCCTTCGTATTCGGCGATGGCGATTATTATTGCGCCCCCTTCCTGCATGAATAAACCTGCGTGGTACCCCACATTACCAAGCCCTTGAAGCACGGTCGTCTTTCCCTCCAACCCCGGTTCCAGCCCCAATTTTTTCATGTCTTCGGCGACGCTGCACGCTTCGCGGATACCGAAAAAAGTCCCGCGGCCAGTCGCTTCCGTACGCCCGCGAACGCCACCCTGGCCAACAGGTTTACCGGTCACACAAGCAAGTGCGTCGAGTGGATTATTTGTAAGCGTGGTGTAGGTATCTAAAATCCACGACATTTCTTTCGGACCTGTTCCGTAATCAGGCGCGGGCACATCGATGCCGGGGCCGATAAAGTTTTTCCGGATCAGCTCATAGGTGTAGCGACGTGTTATTCGTTCTATTTCTGATTCAGAAAAATCTTTTCTATTTATCTG
>Ga0114950_10005275_pt1 | contig 10036 bp, 8 predicted proteins | sample N075metaG_FD_83503 | JGI IMG/M metagenome (GOLD analysis project Ga0114950, IMG submission 83503) | Deep subsurface microbial communities from Kermadec Trench to uncover new lineages of life (NeLLi) - N075 metaG | ecosystem: Environmental > Aquatic > Marine > Ocean trench > Sediment | place... | reverse complement strand
TCGACAAGCTCGCGCGGCGTATTGCCTCTTTTCCGGTCGAAGCCGTGCGCTTGGCAAAACAGTCCGTCAACGCGGCAGAAAAACCGCTGTATGAAGGGCTTGTGGAAGAGGCTTATCTGTTTCAGCGACTGTTGCGAACGGCGGGTGCGCAACGCAACATGCGTAAGTTCCTCGAAATTGGCGGGCAAACGCGCGAGGGCGAATTGCGGGTGGGCGAGCTTGGCGCGGAGCTCGGCTCGGAGTTGGCAAGATGATTGATCTGTATACCTGGACGACCCCCAACGGATACAAAGTGTCGGTCATGCTTGAAGAGGTGGAACTGCCTTACCAGGTGCATCCGATCAACATCGGCGAAGGCCAGCAGTTCACGCCGGAGTTTGTCGCGATTTGTCCGAACAGCAAGATCCCTGCGATTGTGGATGGCGATACCTCGGTGTTCGAGTCCGGCGCGATTCTCATCTACCTCGCCGAAAAGACGGGTCAGCTCCTGCCGAGGAACGGTTCTGAACGCGCGAAAGTGCTGGAGTGGCTCATGTTCCAGATGGCCAATATCGGTCCGATGCTGGGTCAGGCCAACCACTTTGTGAACACGGCCGAGGAAAAAATCCCCTACGCAATAGATCGTTATCTCACCGAGAGCGCGCGATTGATGAAGGTGGTGGATGATCAGCTCGGCCGAACGGAGTATCTGGCGGGAGACTACTCAATTGCCGACGTCGCGAGCTATCCCTGGTTGAAACTGGCGTTCGACGCGATCAAGAACGCGAAACCGGACGTGCTTGGTAACGTCGAGCACCTGCCGCGCTGGCTTGAACAAGTAGGCGAACGCAGCGCGGTCAAAACCGGAATGCAGATTCCAAAACCATGAGCATGGCAATTCAGGTTGATGACCCTGTTGCTACTGTCTCATCTCGCCCGATACCCAGGGTAAGACGGTACTTCAAACGATACGAGAGTCCTTCTTGCCCCAGTAAGTATCTTTGATCAGCCGTTTATATAGCTTGCCTGTCGGCAACCGTGGCAGTTGGACCATGAAGTCGACGCTGCGCGGGCACTTGTAGTGAGCGATACTCTCCTTCGCATACTCCAATAACTCCTCTGCCAACTCGGGCGTTCCCTCGACACCTTCCGCTGGTTGCACCACCGCCTTCACTTCTTCGCCCATCTCCTCGTTAGGGACACCCACCACGGCGATATCGGCAACTTTTGGATGCATGATCATCGCGTCTTCGATTTCCTGGGGGTAAATGTTCACGCCGCCGGAGATGATCATGAAGCTTGCCCGGTCGGTGAGAAAGAGAAAACCTTCATCGTTGACATACCCCACGTCACCGAGGGCGGACCAGTTGGGGTGGTCGGGGTGTTGGGCTTCTTTGGTCTTCGCTTTGTCCCTGTGGTATTTGAAAGGCATCTCGGGGAGTTCAAAGTAGACGATTCCCGGTTCCCCGTTGGGGAGATCGTTACCGTCTTCGCCGCAGATGTGAATTATTCCGATGAGCGACTTACCCACCGTGCCGGGGTTCGCGAGCCATTCTTCCGGCGTGCAGTGGGTGAAACCGTTAAGCTCCGTGCCGCCGTAATATTCGTAGATGATCGGCCCCCACCAGTCGAACATCTGGCGTTTGATCCCCATCGGGCAGGGTGCGGCTGCATGGATGGCTACTTTGTGAGAGGAGAGGTCAAAGCCGGAGCGTTTTTTCTCATCGGTTTTCAACATGCGCGTGAACATGGTCGGCACCCACTGGCTGTGTGTCACCTTGTGATCCTGAATCGCCTGCAACGCACCGATTTCGTCGAAGCGGGGCATCATCACAACGGTGCCGCCCAGCGCTTGCACGCCGATGCAGAATCCGATCGGAGCGGCATGGTACAGGGGTGCGGTAGAGAGGTAGATGGTGTTTTCGTCGAACCCCCACAACGTGCGCTGTAACGCGCCAACGAGACTATCTTCCTCATCGATCTTCCCACCCGTCATGGGACGCATGATGCCTTTTGGCCGTCCGGTGGTGCCGGAGCTATAGAGCATGAACTGGCCGGCCGGCTGCGCGGGGAGAGGCTCGGCGGCGTAATTGGCAATGGTTTCCTCAAAAGCCTCGAAGCCCTCGACGGCGCCATCCGTCATCAGCCAGGTGTGGCAGTTCGGCGCGTACCCAGGGAGCTCCTCGGCAACTTCGCCAAGATATTTGGAAGCAACGAAAAGCTTTGCATCGCAATTGTTCAGAATATAACCAGCCTCCTCAACACTCAGGTAACGATTGACGGTCGTAAGGTAGAGGCCTGAGCGAAATGCCGCCCAAACCACTTCAAAGAAACGCAGGTTGTTCTCCATGAAGATGGCCACATGATCTCCGGGGCGAAGGCCATGCTCCCACATCAGTTGGGCGAGTTGGTTGGAGCGATCGTTCAGGGTTTTGTAGGTAATGGTGTCACCGGAGATTGCGTGCACGGCCGCGGGTTTGTCCGGAAATTCGACGCTCCATTTGCCTGGGTACATCGCTGGCTCCTTTTTAAGCGTTTGCGAAATTGAGCCGCGCGCACTCCGCCATGAGTCGTAGCGCATCCTCGTTCCCGGAGATTGTCAGCCCGGTAAGACCCGAATCTTCCCAGTCCCGGAAGCGCTTCTTGATCCGCTGCTTTGGTCCGACGAGGGCCCCCTCGTCGACGAACTCGTCCGGTACGGCGGCGATGGCTTCGTCTTTGCGTTTGGCCAGATACAGCTCCTGAATCCGCGCGGCCGCTTCGGGATAACCCCGGCGGATCATCATTTCATTGTGGAAATTCTTGGATTTGTGTCCCATTCCGCCGACATAAAGCGCTATGCCGGGTTTGGCCCGGTCGAGCGCGCTCTTTACGTCATCGGTGATCTGAACCTGGGTGCCGGTCTGGCGCTCGAACTGGTCGAGTGTTTTGCCGCCTTTTTCGAGGCCTTCTTGAATCCAGGCGTCATACAGTTTTGCGGTTTCCGGCACAAAACCCAGGGGTAACCAGCCGTCGGCGATTTCGGCGGTGAGACGCACGGTAGATTCCATGCCCGTACCGAGCCAGATGGGAATGTCCGGGTTCATGTGCAGGATGGATTTGAGCGGCTTGCCAATGCCGAGCGCACCCTCTCCGGTAAATGGCAAGGTGAATTCTTTCCCCTCGTGGGTCACCGGTTCCTCACGGGCCCAGATCTTTTTCATGATGCTCACATAGTCTTTGATTCGGTAATAAGGACGTCCCCAGGGTTGGCCGTACCAACCTTCGACTATCTGGGGGCCCGAAACGCCGATGCCGCAGATCGCGCGATTTCCGCCGGCAAGCGCATCCAGGGTGGCAATCGCCATGGCGGCGTTGGCCGGAGTGCGAGCGGCGAGCTGGATAATTCCCGTACCGAGGCGAATCCGCTCCGTGTGTGCGGCGATGAAGGCGAGCGGGGTAATCGCATCCGACCCGTAAGCTTCCGCCGTCCATACCGAGTCGTAGCCTAAGCGTTCAGCGAGCTGAACCTTTTCGATGGGAATATTGAGATGAGCACCCGAATAGCCGAGCGATAGACCGAGTTTCATAGACGTCCCCCCAACCAAAGAACGTGGAAGCTTACTACAGCGAGGTTTTTGGCTATACCGTGAAAGGTGTCAGACTCGGTCGACGAGCGCTTTCATCGCTTCATCGGTGGTAAAAAAGATGCTCCCGGTGAGGCGGACGATCAAGTCCGTCGCTTGCAGTTGCTGCATGACTTCTTCCTTCACTTCCGAGAGGTGCAGTTTGATGCCGAGAACGTCGAAATTCCTGTTGATACGTAAGAGCATCTCGAGCCCGGTGATGTCGATCATGTTGACGGAGCTGCAAACGAGAAGTAGATGTTTTGTTCTTGGGCGGCGCTGAACGATTTTCAGCAGCTTGTTTTCGATTTGATTCGCGTTCGCGAAATAGAGGTTCTCATCAACCCTCACGGCAGCGATATGTGGGTACGTTTCAACCTCGTGTCGTTTGGCCGTACGAAAGTGCTCTGTGTTGAATATTCGTCCAACGATAGCAACATTGGGTTTGCTGGATCGGCGCACGAAAAATGCGATGGAAAGACCCACACCGGTAATCAGACCGGTTTCCACGCCGAACGACAACACCGTGACGAGCGTGGCGATCTGAGTAACGGTGTCTTCACGATAAATTTTCCAGTGATCGCGAAAACTCCTGAAGTCCATCACTCCGACGACGGAAACCATGATGATGGCGGCCAGAGCGGCGTGGGGTAGATGCCTGATCAACGGGGTGAAAAAGAGCAACGTGAAAATGATCACCAGCGCGCAGATCAACGAGCTGACAGGAGTTCGTCCGCCTGACTGGTAGTTGACGCTGGTCCGGGAAAAGCTGCCCGCAACGGGATAGGCGCCGGTGAAGGCAGCACCGATGTTGGCGGCGCCGAGCGCGATGAGTTCCTGATTGCTGTTGAGCCGTGTGTGCTGTTTTGTCGCGATTGTCGTTCCGATCGTAAAACTCTCGACGTAGGCAACCAGCGCGATCATTGCCGAGGACGGTAGGAGGTCTATCCATAAATCAGCATCAAAAACCGGAATTGTCAGACTGGGTAAACCGGCAGGCACGAGTCCAACGGTGGCTAGTCCGTAACTCTCCTCCCATCCTCCGGCCCACACCGCAAAGCCAGCGGCAACGGCGACGATCATGGGACCTGCGCGCGCGACTGGATGGCCGTCGGAGATGTTCTTGAAGAACAGCCGTGCGATTGGAATGGCCGACAATCTCACCAGCCACAACCCGGCAAGGCAAGCGACTCCGACGGCAAGTGCCGCAGGGTTGACGGTATTCGCTGCCTGAAGCAGATCTGCCAGGCGGTTGAACGGATCGTTTGCGGTTCCCCGAGCGATACCGGTGAAAGCGTTCAGCTGACTGACCACAATGAGGATCGCCGCTGCATTGACGAATCCAACGATGACAGGATGGCTCAACAGGTTTACCAGCCCACCCATGTTGGAAATGCGCAGTAGCAGAAGAACGAGACCTGCCTGGAGGCATAACACCGTAGTGATGCCGAGGTACTCCTCGCTGTACTGAGGAGCAAATTCGCTGACCGTGGCAGCCACCATGAGTGCGGCGATGGCGACGGGTCCCACCACCAGCTGCTTTGAAGAGCCGAGGATGGCATAGATGACCATTGGTGCGAGGCAGGCATATAACCCGGCCTGGGCGGGAAGTCCCGCGAGAAAGGCATAGGCGACCGCTTGTGGAACCGTGATTACTCCCACGACGATTCCGGCCACCAGGTCGTGCGGGAAATCCTCGCGCCGATAACGCTTGATTACATCTAGAATCGGGACGTAGCGGCGCCAGCTTTTGATTCGAGTTGATAGACGCAAGCGGGACCAAGACTCTAATAAGTGGGCGGCGGATTGTACTGGTGATCCCCCGATTCCTCCTATCGCTTTCCGTTTCCTTTTCCACTGCGAAACGGTAGCCTCCTCGTCGACACATCAAGACCAGACGTGGGGAGAGAACATGGACACACGCGCCGCAGTCGCGTTCGCGGCTTCTGAACCGCTTAGCGTAGAAACGGTACAGCTCGAAGGCCCGAAGGCCGGTGAGGTTCTGGTAGAAATCAAAGCGACCGGGATCTGTCACACCGATGCGTTCACGCTGTCCGGTGCGGACCCCGAAGGATTGTTCCCATCCATCATGGGTCACGAAGGCGCCGGGGTTGTGGTCGAGATCGGTGCGGGGGTGACCTCGGTCGCTCCGGGAGATCACGTAATCCCGCTTTATACCCCCGAATGCCGGCAGTGTAAGTTCTGTACCTCGGGAAAAACGAACCTGTGTGGCGCTATCCGCGAAACACAGGGGCAAGGGGTCATGCCCGATGGCAGCAGCCGTTTTTCGTTCAACGGAGAGAAGCTCTTTCACTACATGGGCACCTCGACGTTCTCCAACTTCTCCGTCATGCCGGAGATTGCCCTGGCCAAGATCCGCCCCGATGCGCCGTTCGACAAAGTCTGTTACATCGGTTGTGGCGTGACGACGGGGTTAGGTGCGGTGATGAATACGGCCAAAGTGGAACCCGGCTCGAACGTTGCCATATTCGGGCTCGGCGGCATTGGGCTCAACGTGATTCAAGGTGCGCGTATCGCCGGTGCGGATCGCATCATCGGCGTGGATCTGAACGGCGACAAACAGGTTCTGGCTGAAAAATTCGGGATGACCGATTTCATCAATCCAACAGAGGTAGGCGATACGGTAGCCGCCATCGTCGATCTCACCGATGGGGGTGTCGACTATTCCTTCGAGTGCATCGGTAACGTGGACGTGATGCGCCAGGCGCTCGAATGCTGCCACAAGGGCTGGGGTGAAAGCATCATCATCGGCGTGGCAGGCGCGGGGCAGGAAATCAGCACGCGCCCGTTTCAACTGGTTGTTGGGAGAGTCTGGCGGGGCACGGCTTTCGGTGGAGCCAAGGGTCGCACGGATGTGCCTAAAATTGTCGACTGGTACATGGAAGGCAAAATCAATATAGATGATCTGATTACCCACACCTTGACGCTGGACGACATCAACGAAGGATTCGATCTGATGCATGCTGGCAAAAGTATCCGATCGGTCGTCGTCTACTGAAGCAGTAGTGGGTCTACTGAGACGCCCAATAATCATCTAAATAAGGGGGAAAGGTCGATGAAGTTCGGCGCCATGGTCGCTACCAAAATTGATGACTGGCAGCTTATCCAGTACGCGGAGAGCATCGGCTACGATCATGCCTGGTTGCCGGATTCCCAGATGATATGGTCGGATTGTTACGCGACGATGGCGTTGGCCGCCCATCATACCTCGACGATTCGAATCGGCACTGGCGTTGCGATCGTCGGGACTCGGCTTGCGCCCGTGACGGCTCATTCCATCGCCAGCATCAACCGCATTGCACCGGGGAGGGTTTTTCTAGGCATCGGTACCGGGCACACGGCCATGCGGGTCATGGGTTTCAATCCCATCAAACCCAAGGCGTTTCGCGAATATCTGCGTGTGGTGAGGGCGCTGCTGCATGGCGAAGAGGTGGAATACACGTTGAACGGTGAAACCCGGCCGATTCGGTTCATGCATCGGGAGCTCGGTTTCGTGAACGTGGCGAATCCCGTCCCGATATACGTTGCAGCGAACGGGCCGCTTGCACTCAAGGTGGCGGGTGCATACGGAGACGGCAGGATTTCTGCAGGCGGCGAACCGTTATCGGTATTTGCCAACAACTTGAAGACGGTGCGCCAGGGGGCGGAGGCGGTTGACCGGGAATTACCAGACGACTTTCACACCGCCGCGCTCACGTTCGCCTGCGTTCTGAAACCTGGCGAAACGCTGAGCAGCGATCGGGTAGTCGACGAGGTAGGCTCGATGGTTTCCGCAAGCCTGCACTTCTGGTACGAAATCTCGCAGCAGCGGGGGAGTGACGATTTCATTCAGCCCGAGGTCAGAGACGTTTGGGATGAGTATCTCATTCACGTGAATGCGCAGCCGGACGATCGCCGTCACATGACCATTCACGATGGCCATTGCACCTATCTGCAGCCCGCGGAGCGGAAGTTTGTCACTCCCGAACTCATTCGTGCATCGGGAGGTCTTGTCGGGTCGCCGGAAGAAATCATCGCCATGTTGCGCGAGCAGGAAGCGGCGGGTCTAAAAGAAGTCACCCTCCTGCCGCCCATGGCGTGCGCGCGGCAGAACTTCCGGGACTTTGCAGAGAACGTTATCGAGCGTTATTGACGTTATTCACGAGAGGGGGGTATAGAGCAGCATGGATCAGAAAGCGTGGTTGAATCAGGTTACCGAAGAGATCATCGATCCAGAGCTTGCGATCTGTGACCCGCATCACCATTTGTGGGACCACCCAGAAAACCGCTATCTGCTGGATGAGTTGCTTGGCGATACCGGCAGCGGGCACAACATAGTGAGCACCGTGTTTGTCGAATGCTCCAGCATGTATCGGGCACTGGGGCCGGAAGCGTTGAAACCAGTCGGTGAGACCGAGTTCGTCAACGGCGTGGCAGCCATGTCCGCGAGTGGTGGTTTTGGCGAGACGCGGGCGTGCAGCGGCATCGTGAGTTATGCGAATCTGTGTCTCGGTTCAGCGGTGGGTGAGGTGCTGGACGCACACATGGCCGCGAGCGGCAGGTTTCGGGGAATACGTCATGCCGCGGGTTGGGATGCGAGCGATGCGGTTCGCAACTCTCATACGAATCCTCCGCAACACCTGTACCTGGATGCGAAGTTCCGCGAGGGGTTCGCGGAACTCGGCAAACGCGGTTTGAGCTTCGATGCCTGGCTGTACCATACCCAGATTGCCGAGCTGACCGATCTCGCTCGAGCCTTCCCGGATACGACCATCGTATTCGACCACTTCGGCGGGCCGTTGGGCATCGGTCCATACGAAGGCAAACAAGCGGAAATCTATCCGGGATGGCAGCAGGCAATCGTCGAACTTGCCGGGTGCCCCAACGTCTATCCAAAGCTCGGGGGGTTGGTGATGCCACTCAACGGGTTTGGATTTCACAAGAAGGACAAACCCGCGACGTCGGATGAGGTCGTCGCGGCCACCGGTCACTACTATCGCCACACGATCGATTGTTTTGGCGCTGAACGCTGTATGTTTGAGAGCAACTTTCCGGTTGATAAACAGAGTTGTTCTTATCAGGTGCTGTGGAACGCGTTCAAAAAAATGGTGAGTGACGCCTCGGATGACGAGAGGCGAGCGTTGTTTCACGATTCCGCCTGTCGTGCCTATCGATTGTAACCAGTGGTCTTCGGTTTCCTGACAAAATATGAAAAATCCGATCTGGCAGGTCTTTTCCCGATTTATTTCAATCCATCCGGTAACGCTGTTTTTCATGCATTTGGCTACCTGGGTAGACCGGCCGATGCTGAGAGCGACAAAAGGCAGGCTGCGATTGAGCTTCGTCATTCCCATGTTGCTGTTGCGGTGCCGAGGGGCCCAGACCGGGATTGAACGCGAAGTGCCACTGTTATTATGTGCCTGTGGGCGACGCCGTGCTGCTCATCGGGTCGAACGGTGGGCAGACCCGGGATCCGGCCTGGTGTCACAACCTGCGTGCACAATCCGAAGTCCGGTGTCTATTTCGTGGTGAGGAACTAAAGTTTGCGGCACGGGAACTCTCGGGCTCGGAGCACACGTCTGCCTGGGAAGATGCGGTGGGGGTGTATCCGGGATACGTGCGGTATCAGGAAAGGGTCGAGCGAAAGATCCCACTGTTTCGTCTCGACCCGATTTAGTTGCAAAATACACCCACTCATACAGGTGTGAACCGATAAGGAAAAAATCATGCGCAAAATCCAGAGTTATCTGTTTCTGCTGGCTTGTCTCGCTACCGGCTGGATTGCGGCCCAGGAGTTGGTATCGAGCGCACCCGAAAACGCGGACGTTTACTTTATTGAACCCACGGACGGTGCCCAAGTAGCCTCGACCTTCACGATCAAGTTCGGTTTGCGTGGTATGGGGATTGCGCCTGCCGGCGTCAACGTGGAAAACACCGGGCACCACCATCTACTCGTCGACTTCGATGGAGAGTTGGACATGACCCAACCGCTACCCGCGTCGGATCAGGTACGTCACTTCGGCAAAGGTCAGACGGAAACGGAGATCACCTTGCCCGCTGGCGAACATCAGCTGCAACTCGTCCTGGGCAATTACCTGCACATTCCGCATGAACCTGCCGTGATGTCCTATGTGATCACGGTCGTGGTCGAATAGTCGGCGGCTGCTGCGCTAATCGTAATAAGCGGGTGCCAGCGTCAACGTGTCCGCAAGCGCCCCAACTCGGTGAGTTGCGCAGGCAGGTTTCCTCGTTGGTTAGACCGAATGCGCTGACGTCGCCAAATTTAAGATTACCGCAATCGAATACATAGAGTTTCACGCCCGCCTGAGCACTCGCGGCGGATAATAGATAGACGCTCCGAACTTCGTGCCTAAAACGGCCCCAAAAAAAAGCCGCGCATGCGCGGCTCAAATGGAGTGGGACGTCTCTATTCGGTGGGAGCAACCTGTAAC
>Ga0114950_10005274_pt1 | contig 10037 bp, 6 predicted proteins | sample N075metaG_FD_83503 | JGI IMG/M metagenome (GOLD analysis project Ga0114950, IMG submission 83503) | Deep subsurface microbial communities from Kermadec Trench to uncover new lineages of life (NeLLi) - N075 metaG | ecosystem: Environmental > Aquatic > Marine > Ocean trench > Sediment | place... | reverse complement strand
TGCTGTTATTCAACTGAACCTAATGCGGAGTAGACCCCTCCTACTACCGCGATGGCCACGAACCCAACCAACCCAGCCACGAGGAGAATCACAGCCGGCTGAATCAACTCGGTTGCTCCGCTCACTGTCCGAGTGGCTTCTTGTTCGAAGTATTCCGACATGTTATCCAAGGCAACTGGCAAGTCTCCAGTCGCTTCACCGGTGATGATGCCTTGAGACAGCAACGGCGGATCGGGCCAATGCTCCCGGAATGCCGTCCCCAAACGCGCGCCGCCTTCTACATCGTTAATAATAAGGTCCAGACGCTCCCTTAAAGCCACGTTCCCCAAGCTTTCCCGGGCCAGCCGGAGTGATTCCATGGACGGGATACCGGAACGAAGCAGCGTTCCAAATGTCGACGCGAAGCTGAAGAGGTTGCTCTGCATCACCACCGTGCCGGCGATCGGCAGCTTTAGGAAATTACGGTCGATGAGGCGGCGGCCACCCTTGGTTTGGGAAAGTATCCATCCGCCGACAATCGAGCATGTCAGGATGATGAATATCATCGTTTTGTACGTCTGAACTGTTCCTGATACTTCAACTAGCATCCGGGTGGCTACCGGCAATTCTCCGCCGAACTCGGTGAGCAGGTCGGTGATTGCCGGCAAGGAATAAACCATAAGGATCACTGCGACAATGATGGCGACAATCATGCTGATGGCAGGGTAGACCAAGGCGGCCTTGACCTTTTGGCGAATAGCCTTGCGCCTCAATAAGATGTCCGCAAGCTGCTGCAGCGTCTCGGGCATCCTTCCAGCTGCTTCTCCCAAGCGCAACAGACGCACGTAGAAGCCGGTAAACACGCGTGGGTGATTGGCGCAGGCTTCGGATAACCGGCTTCCGTTCTCAATGGAAACTGTCAGTTGCCGAACGATCTCCCTCATCCCCAGTCCGCTGCCTTGGCCCCGCAGAATAGTCAGCCCTTCTCGAATCGGAATACCTGAGCGAATCAGTGACGCCAGGCCTCGAGAAAACTCAATCAATTCCTGAGGCTTGGGGTGGAACAAGACCGGGGCAAGACTGGAGAAAGACGGGAAGGGTCTTACACGTACAATTTCGTACGGTATCAGGTTGTCCCGGTGAAGCATCGCCCGGGCGTCCTCCTCCCGGTCGACGTTCAGCACCCCCTCAACCTTGTCCCCCTGCCATGTATATGCTACGTATCGAACTACCATAGGTCCTTGATTATCGTCGCCGCTATTCCCACGGTGGTCAAGCCGGGTGGGGAACCATACAAACGGAGCATCAATCTGAATCCAATCAGTCGATGAAAAAGACACTGCGGAAGACTTCGGATAGAGTGGTCTTGCCGTTCTGGGCCATCTGCATTCCGGCACGGCGCATGGGGACCATTCCATTTCCGAGAGCTGTCTCGCGAACCTCAGGGCCGCTGGCCCGCTGAGAGATTTGCCTACGAATCGTCTCGTCCACGGAGAGGACTTCAAAAACCCCGCTCCGCCCGACAAACCCGGACCCGTTGCAGAAATTGCAACCCGGTCCGGATGTGAACTCGGGGGCCTGTTCCTGCATCTCCTGTTCGTAAGCGATGGCCTCGCTGACCGTGGCTTTGGTGGAAACGCTGCATTGGGGACATACCTGGCGCACCAAGCGCTGTGCCAGGCAGCCAATCACTCCGGTGGCGGCCAGGAATGGCTCCACGCCCAGGTCTAACAAGCGGACGATGGAGGATGCGGCATCATTGCTGTGAATGGAAGCCAGAACTAGGTGACCAGTCAAAGCAGCGTTCACGGCAGTGGTGGCCGTTTCTGTATCCCTGATTTCACCAACCAGAATTATGTCTGGGTCGAGGCGCATGATCGAACGCAGACCCGATGGGAAATCGATCCCGGCCGCGCGGTTGACCTGTATCTGGTTTACCCCGTTCATGCGGTACTCAATGGGGTCCTCGACGGACATGATGTTACCCCGGCTGGTGATGAGTTCGGCCACCGAGGCGTAGAGAGTGGTGGTCTTTCCCGAACCAGTAGGCCCTGAGACCATCAACATCCCGTAGGGCAATTTCAAAAGGGAGCGCCAAGTCTTGAGGTTCCCGGTCTCCATACCCAACGATTCCAGGGACAATAGACCGTTGGACTGGTCAAGGACGCGTATGACCATCATTTCGCCCCAACTGGTTCCGATGGATGCGACGCGGAATTCCACCCGCCGCTCACCGAATTTCAAGCTGAATCCACCGTCTTGAGGGCGCCGGTCCTCGGAGATGTCCATCCCTGCTTCTACTTTGATTCGGGACACCATGCTTTCATGCAGGGATAAGGGCAGTTCCACCATCTGATGCAGCTGGCCATCCAACCGGAAAAGAACCTTGGCCGAGTCGTGGCTGGGAACCATGTGGATGTCGGATGCGTTGGATTTGACCGCCTGCCACGTCACCATGTCCACCGCCTGCATCGCAGGTAGATTACTGAGGTTCTGGCCCAGGAAGATGGACTCTCCCATAGCCATGGCTGGAGCCATCCTCTCCGGGCCGCCACCCTCGCCAGCGGCCGCCGCCGCGTTGGCGGCATGGACGGGAGCAGAGGTGTATATGCGGTTGATCAGGTCTTCCAGCTTTCCGCCGATGGCCATCACGAACTTTGTCTGGCGTCCGGTGACGGATGAAAGCTCCGATGAGAGCTGAAAGTCGTTGGGCATCAAGGTTGCGATACGAAGAGACCCGTCGGTGTCGAAGCCGAGGGGCATCACTTTGTGCTGCCGAGCGTAATCCTCTGGAACCAGAGCTACGGCATCCACGTCGACATCAACATGCCTTAGGTCAACGACCGGGATGCGGAGTTGGTAACTGAGGACGGTTACCAGGATCTCCTGGTTGACCATGCCGTGGGAGACCAAAGCGTCTAGGAGGCTGGAGGACTCCAACACGCTTGCGGTTTTAGCGTCTTCTAGCTGTTCCTGGGTGATGAACCCGCCCTCTAATAGAACAACGCCCGCGCGTTCTTCAAATGTTAGGGTAGCTCTAGTTACCATCGATACTCGCGTCGGTTTCTTGGGCGGGGGCTAATCGAGATCTGGGCAGACCTAGGGAAAGCCGGAGAGGGTCTGACACGCATTGATTCGTAAGATATCCAGCGCTCTCGTTGAATCACGGTCCAGGCTTTTTCTTCCCGCTCGTCGTCCAGGAGCCGAACTGCATCTCTTTCCCACGTAAATGCCACGCAGCTAATTAACATCGGCATTTAATTATGGTCGTTCGAAATCCCACGGTGGTCAAGCCGGACAGGGATTTACACAGATGGGCGCATCAAACCCATGCACCTACCATCAATCAGGCAATCAGCCAATCTGCCAATCTGCCAATCAGCCAACCAGCCAATCAGGCAATCAGCCAATCAGCCAATCAGCCAATCCGGCAATCAGGCAATCAGCCGAGGATAAAGGCCTTGCGCAAGACTTCGGATATGGTGGTTTTCCCGCTCTGGGCCATGAGCAACCCCGCGCGGCGCATTCCCACCATTCCGTTGCCGACCGCTGTCTCGCGGACTTCAACGCCGCTGGCCCCCTGGGAGATCTGGCTACGAATCGCCTCGTCCACGGACAGGACTTCAATCACCCCGGTCTGCCCAGCAAAGCCGGAATCGCCACAAAAATCGCAGCCCGGTCCGGACATGAATTCCGTCACCGCCTCCTCCATCTCACGCTCGAATGCGATCGCCTCTGTAGTCGTGGCCTCGACAGTGACACCACACTGGGGACATACCTGACGCACCAAACGCTGGGCCAAGCAGCCAATCACGCCGGTGGCGGCCAGAACTGGCTCGATGCCCAAGTCCAACAATCGGACTATGGAGGATGCGGCGTCGCTACCGTGAATGGAGGCCAGAACCAAGTGACCGGTTAAAGCAGCGTTCATCGCGGCCGTGGCTGTTTCGGCGTCACTAATCTCACTAACCAGAATCACATCGGGGTCGAGCCGTAGGACCGAATTTAGGCCCGACGGGAAATCGATTCCGGCTGCGCGGTTAACCTGAATCTGGTTAACCCCATCCATGCGGAACTCGATGGGGTCCTCGACTGACATGATGTTGCCGCGGGTGGCGATGAGTTCGGCTACCGAGGCGTAGAGAGTGGTGGTTTTCCCTGAGCCAGCCGGACCGGAAACAATCAACATGCCATGGGGCGATTGCAAAAGGGAGCGCCACGTCTGCAAGCTCTCGGCTTCCATGCCCAATGAATCGAGGGACAAGAGACCAGCGAACTGGTCGATGACGCGGATGACCATCATCTCGCCCCAAGTGGTGACCATCGACGTTACACGGAATTCTACCCGGCGCTCCCCAACGTTCATACTGAATCCGCCGTCCTGAGGACGCCGGTCTTCAGACAGGTCCATGCCTGCTGCGTCTTTGATCCTAGACACCATGCCTTCATGCAGGGTTAGGGGCAGTTCCACCATCTGCTGCAACCCGCCATTCATCCGGAACAGAATCTTGGCTGAGTCATGGCCCGGGACCAGATGAATATCGGAGGCGCTTGATTCCACCGCCTGCAAAGTCAACATATCCACAACTTGCATCGCAGACAGATTACTGACGTCTTGGCCCAGGAGAGTGCCCGCTCCGTCGTCCTTCGAGGCAAGCTTGGCCTCAAGGGCGCTGTCTTCCGGAGGAGAGGTGGCCTTCGAGGCGTCGTCCTTCGGGGCAAGCTTGGCCTCAGGGACGCTGTCTTCCGGAGGAGAGGTGGCCTCCGAGGCGTCGTCCTTCGGGGCAAGCTTGGCCTCAAGGGCAATGTCTTCCGGAGGAGAGGTGGCCTCCGAGGCGTCGTCCTCCTTGGAAGACGTATCCTCAGACTCGTCGTCCTTCGAGGCGGGCGTGTCCTCAAGGATGTCGTCCTCAGGGGCGGACTCAGCCTTAGGGCTTGGGTCCTCCGGATGAGAAATTGCCTCAGGGGCGTCGTCTTCCGGGGCAGACTTGGCCTCAGCCTCGGGAGGGTCGCCATCAGCATGGGCCCCGTTGGCGCCATCGACCGGACCGGGAGCGTAGACGCGGTCGATCAACTCTTCTAAATTTCCGCCGATGCCCAGTACGAGCGTGGTCGGAAATCCGGTAAGGGTTGATAACTTGGAGGAAAGTTTCGAATCGTCGGGCATGAGAGTCGCGATGCGAAGAGTCCCGTCGGCCTCGAAACCGATGGGCATCACACAGTTCTTCCGAGCGTCTTTCTCTGGGAATAGGGCCACGGCTTCGAGGTCGATGTCAACGCTCTTTAGATCGACTGTAGAGACGCCGAGTTGAACCCTAAGGACGGTCATCAAAGTTTCCTGGTCGACCATGCGTTGCGAGACGATGGTGTCTAAGAGATTGGAGGATTCCGATTCTGCGGTGGTCTTGGCATTGTCTAGCTGGTCTTGGGTGATGAACCCGCCATCAAGGAAGATATTGGCCGCGCGTTCTTGAAATGTAGGAATCGTTCGAATTGCCATCGGTCCTCTTTTCGGTCTACGTAACCTGTGAACTGTTTAGAGTCTGACGCCCAAGAATCCAAGCCGGATGCGTCCATCCGTCTTACGGATATTTCCAGGTTACCAGTGAATAACGTTAAGGTGAAATCTAGCTATGAATCGGGCGTGCCAAGCAACGCGGCGCCGGTGTCGACGCCGCGATCTTAACGTGGAATCAGTGCCCGATTGCCCTGTTGCCCGGTTCTTCGGCTAACCGCCGCTGGACAATCCCTGCCGCTCCAACAGGTCCTGCAAATGCAAGTCCACCTGTCGGCGCAGTGAATCGGCGAATGCCCGCTCGGCTGTGTAGCGGGCAAAGGCGCTGGTGTCCAGGGAGCGCCAGGATTCGCGAAGGGACAATACGGCAGCCTGTTCCCGTTCGACGGCCTGAATCAATTGTTCTCCCATTTCGCGGACCAAGGGGAGTGATGAGAGGTCTTTAACATCCCTGACCGTCTGGCTAAATTTCTGGGCCAACCGGCCCAATGCCTCCAAGGCTTGTGCTTGGTCGCATCCACCGTTGGTGCGCCGCCAATCGTCGTAACTGTCGTGCAAATCATCCCATTCCCGGTCCAAAGCCCTCGTCTGCCAAAGAAAGACCGCCAAGTCCGCTTGACCGGATTCCGTTAGCGAGGCGCGGGCGTCTCGCAGTTCGTTGCCTAGCGCTCTCCGCAACCGGTTCACCAGAGCAATCTGCGTGTCGAAGACATCGAACACGGTTGCGCCGTCGAGCGCCACCCCTAAAGAACCAGTCCCACCGTTGCCGGTCCCGGTTATCGCCAATTCGTCGGGCAACACCGGGATTGCTTCCACCGTTATAAGTGCGCCATCATCTCCAATCGAGCCGAGGAGCCTACGGAGCAAGAGCTGCTCCCCGTCGGCGGCGTCAGCCAACTGGTCGGCGATTTCTCTGGTGAGCGGAGTGTCGGGAAGATTACGCACGCCATCCACGATAGCCGCGAGTTGAGTGACTAAATCTCCAAGCCGTTCGGCGGCCGCGTCGTCTCCCAACTGGACCTGTTCAACCCGGAATGCATCGTAGTCGCGATGGAATTGGTCCCAGTCTGCCTCCAATATCTCCATGTCAGAATCGAAAGCCTCGATCGCCGTCAGACTCGCGCCGTCCACGCTGGTCTGTCTGGCCATCAAGGACCGGGCTACTTTGCCGCGCTCCAAGGCGACAGAGGACCGGACAGATTCAAACTGCTGGAACGATCCAGGCGTTTGAGACGGCGCTTGCGAGGAAAGCCCAGTTTCGGGCCGCCAGTTGTTGCTCAGGAGCTCAAAAGCGGCCGACTCTCGTTCGGCCGCGGCGGCAAGGGCGTTGGCCAGACCTTCAAGGGAAGGGAGACGGTCCAACGAACGCGCGGTCTGCGTGACCCCCAACGCGCTTCTGGCGAAGGCGTCTAGGGCCGATTCCACCGACGCGGGCAAGCATACAACCGCGCCGCTGCGCCATTGGTCCATGTCTTGACGGAACCGGTCCCAGTCCGCTGAAGTAGACTTGTGGCCCGCCGCGAAGGCCTGCAACTTCTGGCGCGCCCCTTCCGGCAATGGCGTTGGGGTCAATGCCCGCGCCTGTGATAGTGCCAGCGCCGTGACCGTGGCTTGGATGTTGGGCGTGTTCAGGCCTGCCGGAGCAGCGACCGTGGCATCCTGGCCGCAGGCCAAGATGCCCACAAGAAATACCGCTACCGCCAATGGAGCGGTCAGGCCAAGTTTAAATCTCATGTCGCCCTACTTGTCGTTTTTTACCCTGCATCGGGGAAGACTAATATCCCAAAGGAATCCGATACGATGACATCACGGAATCTGCCCGAGTCCAGTTGGTCTGCCACGTCCGTTAGGTTGGCCAAAGAATCGGCCAGCACAATAAGAATATGACGGCCGTCTTGGACTTGTAGTGAAATAATGGCGCCACCCTGCGGGTCCAAGTCTGGCGTAAACGGAGTTCGAACAGTTTCACCCACTTGGATACCCGCAAAGCTCAGATATCTTTCCACCTGGACCGCGTCGTCATAGAGGCCCAGAAAAATCAGGTCTTTCCCCGGTGATTCACTGTTCCGTACCTCGGCGTCAATCTGAAACTCGGAGAGCGTCCGCCGCATACCGGCGCCCAACTCCAACAGCGATGGCCGTCCCAGGACGATGTCCGCGGCGCCGTCGAAGAAATAGGGGAAGTCGGACAACTCGAACCCTCGGCCGCTGGAGGCCAGGAACTCGGCTATATTGGCAATCAAACGATTATTGTCCAAGATCGCGTTCTGTGGCGGCACCATGAACGTCAGGTCGCCAACGGCCAACACATTATCTTGGTTGGCCTTGGCCAGGGGATAAAAGGGTTCAACGCCTTCAACGATGGTGGAAAACGTATTGCCGTCGGTGTAGGCCAGGGCCGGGCCCGCCGACCGAATGGCTCCCGCAGTGTAAAAAACCACCTCCACCAGCCCCTCGGTTACGGGATCTGGGAAAAAATCCCGGACAAAGATATTGCGGTGGTTCAAATCATTTTCCACTTGGTTGTAAAGAAAACCTGGTTGGAAGCTGAGGCCGAACTCCTCTGATAGCGTGTTGATCTGTTGGCTGCGGGTCGGGTCGCCAATCAGCAGCAACCGGCCGCCCTTCTCCACGAACCGCCGGACCAGCCCTCGCTCCGCTTTGGAGTATGGCTCGCCGGGGGCAATCACAATCAGGCTGCCCGCCTGACGCAGCTTGCTCTCCAGCATGGCGAAACGTTCCGATGCATCCACACGCTGGAACCCACCGAACAGACTGGGCTCGCCCATGATGTCCACGGTGATCCCCCGGTTGGCCAGGCTGGACAGCAGTGACACAATCTCGTTCTGGGAGAAGTCGTTGTTGTGGGCGCCGTCAATCACCAGCAGCCCAGACCGGACCTCGGGTTGCTCGGTAAATATGGTGTATGCGGAAAGGGGCGTGGTGATTTCCTCAAACTGGAGATCGGGAGTCGCCGGGGGGTCGTAGGTGCCGCGGTAGTAGATGAACAGCGCCACAAGAAAATAGGCGGCGGCGAAAAACAAAGGAATCACCAGCACCCGCCCAAGGGCGCTGCCGAAGGCGAACTTGGCCATTGAGCCCAGGTAGCTAGTCAGAGGGGCCAACGTACAGGTAGTAGGCTTTAGGCCCGGTGATTGTCAGCGGAAAATCAGGCAGCGCTTCCGCCGGGTCCGCTCCGATGCCGCCTGGGGGAGGCAGGGTAAGGAGAGAATCGCCGCTGGGAGCGAAGAGAGCTTCCAAGAGAGTTGCACGGTCCGTCGCCGCGCCGGTGCCTCGTCCGTCGATTCCGAGTCCATTGATCAACGACAAAAACGCCGCTGTGTTGAGCCCATTAAACGGGTCGGAACTGAACCGAAGCGGGCCATCGATCCGTTCCAGTTTTTCGTTGAATATACGGGAAACCTCGGTGTTGACATCCACCAAATCAAAATTGGCGATCCCGGCCAGGGATGCCGCTTTTTCGATCGCTTCGGTCCGGCCGCCGATTCCGTCAATCAGACCGACCTGCATGGCCTCCACGCCAGAAAAGATGCTTCCTTCCAAAACTTCGTTTCTGGTCATCTTCAGCTTGTCGCCCCTTTCCGCAATCACCATGGCCGCAAAGGACTGCCGCAACTGTTCGGTCATGGTAACGAAATGACGGCGTGTTCCGCCATCCAACTTCACCGGTCCCGTAACTGCGTCCCGTTCCGATGGCTGCCTGGGCAGGATCGGCGGCAGGGGGGAGAGGATAACGCCGACGCTGCCCACAAAACTGGCCGGCTTGGCCAGGGTGTAGTTGGCCCCCATCGACATCATGAACCCGCCGCTGGCCACCAGTTCATCCATGACCATCACGACGGGCTTTTCCTCCCTGAGCTTGACCATCTCGAAGTAGAGATGCTCACTGGGCGCCGCGCTTCCGCCCGGACTGGTCAGTGTAATCACCACGCCTTTGATCGAATTATCGTTGCGGACGTAGTCAAGCATCGCGCCAATCTCAAAGGCGGAGCGGTCATTAATCACCGTAAATGGGATGTTGATGACTCCGATCTTTGGTTTGCCGGGGTAGGCGAAGAAGAAGACGGAGGAACCCAAGATGAGGCCAACCGCAGCTAGGAGGACGGTCGAGATGTACCAGGAGCCGATGAAATGCCCCAAGGCGGCCAGTTTATTCATGGATCAGAGGACCCGCCGGATGGGAATTTTGCCGCCTGAAGTGTGCCTGGCCTTTTCAGCGTGGTGCAAACACAGGGGAGCGAACGTTTCTGGCGTCCACGGAAAACTTTGAACGTGCCTGGATGATACCCAGGTGGTCAGACAGTGTCAATCTAGCCCAGCTATAGATAGATCGATTGGTAGATCGATTGGCCCGCGGTTCAATCGACCACGGGAGGGGTTGACTGGCAGCTTGCGTCTTCGGCCCCAAGAAACCGTGGTGCGCGGTATCACAAATTTTCGGCGTCAAGCTCTAAGTTGCGGCTTTCTTCGTGCTCAGCTAGCGCTTCATCCGCCAACCGCCCAAGAGCATCGTTGTTTTCGG
>Ga0114950_10005272_pt1 | contig 10038 bp, 9 predicted proteins | sample N075metaG_FD_83503 | JGI IMG/M metagenome (GOLD analysis project Ga0114950, IMG submission 83503) | Deep subsurface microbial communities from Kermadec Trench to uncover new lineages of life (NeLLi) - N075 metaG | ecosystem: Environmental > Aquatic > Marine > Ocean trench > Sediment | place... | reverse complement strand
TATCACTCCACCCATCGTGGGCGTCCCGACCTTCGACTGGTGAGACGTCGGTCCGTCTGCCCGGATGATCTGCCCCACCTTGCGCAATCGCAGCTTACGGATGATGGGCGGGGCCACGACGAACGTCAACAGAATGGCGGTGGCGGCGGCGCCGGCGGCTCGAAACGTGATGTATTGGAAGACCCTGAGTGCGCCGAAGTACTCTTGAAGCGGGTACAGCAAATGATAGAGCACTAGGCCTAGTTTCCTCCTGTCAGCAACGGAATGACCCGCTCCAGTCCCACACCGCGGGACGCCTTCACCAGCACGAATTCGTTCCCAGCCAAACGGCCCCGCAACACACTACCCAATTCCTCCACGTCGCGCGACGTCACCAGCCGGTCGCCGGGGACGCCCAGTGTTTCGAACGCGTCAATGAAGTCACCGGTGGCACCGATCAGTTTCGGATTCTGCCGCAGGATCGCCTCAGCCGATTCGAGATGGAGCTGGGACGAATGCTCGCCGAGTTCCAGCATCGAACCAACCACGGCGACGAAGGGCCGGCCCGCACGCATGTCGGCTGCCGTTTCCAGCGACGCCTTCATCGATTCTGGATTCGCGTTGTAGGAATCGTTGAGAATGACGCCCCCGCCCCCGTCCCCGTCCCCGCCCCCGCCCCACCGTACGACCGCACACCTACCGGCGGGAAGGCTCACCTCTTCCAGTGCACGTGCAACACGAGTGAGATCCAGATCGAGTTCCACAGCCACCGCCAGCGCGATCGCGGCGTTCTCGACCTGACGTCTACCCACCAGGGGCAGTTCAACGCGCTGGCCTCGGAACGTGAGCGTCACTCTCCCATCCTCAGCCACCGTCCATTCATCGGGTGCGACTTCGGCCTTGCCACCGGTGCCAGCCGAAATCACGCGGTGGGCACTCTTAGCGGCCTCTTCGAACAATCCCTCCGGGCGCGTTCCCACTACGGCCACCGGAGCATCGCGTACTAGAGATACTTTTTCTGCCAGCACCGCTTCGAGCGATCCAAAACCTGCCAGGTGACCCGCCGACACGTTGGTCACGACTGCCACCGTCGGCTCTATGATGCCTCGTAGCCGTTCGATCTCGCCGACGGCGTTGGCACCGGCTTCCAACACGAGTGCTTCGGTGTCGTCAGGTGCGGTGAGAATCGCCCGGGGAACTCCGATGAGGTTGTTTAAGTTGGCGAGGGTGGCGTGCACCTTCCAACGCGTGCCAAGGACCTTCGCCAGCATTTCCTTGGTAGCAGTCTTGCCGTTCGTTCCTGTCACGGCAATCACCGGCCCCGGCACTTCCCTGCGTCGCGCGCGGGCGAGCAGGCCGAGGGCCACGAGCGGGTCGTCCACCTCGAACTGCTCCATTCCGTCCAGATGCGGCGACCCCCGGCGCACCACAGCACCAGTGGCACCCGCCTCCCGGGCCGCCTCGAGAAAGTCATGCCCGTCGAAGTGCTCTCCGGTCAACGCAACGAAAAGAGCCTCCCGCTCTAGTGTGCGAGTATCGGTGCTGACCTCGGAAAACGACCGGTCGCTACCCGAATCGGTATTCAGAACGGCTGCGACCCTCTCACCGGTCCAGATCACGACGACGCTTGCCTACCGAGTACGTCGGCCACGATTTCACGCTCGTCAAACGGTGACCGCTCGGTGCCGATCACTTGATAGGTTTCGTGACCCTTTCCTGCCAGCAAGAGGCAGTCGCCGCCCTCGAGCAGCTCAATGGCCCGCTGGATGGCCTCGCGGCGGTTGGTGATTCTCATATGAGCCCGCCCTGCCATTCCTGCCACAATATCGTCGATGATTTTGTCCGGATCCTCGGTTCGAGGATTATCGGAAGTGACGATGGCGACATCGGCATCCGCCGCCGCGATCCCACCCATCACCTCACGTTTCTGACGATCCCGATCACCACCACACCCGAATAACACGATCAGGCGACCGGTGGTCAGCGGTCGAGCGGCCGCGATGGCACGTCGCAAGGCGTCGGGTGTGTGCGCATAATCGCGGAGGATCAGGAACCGCTCTGAATGGAGCCGCTCCATTCGTCCGGCCACCTGGGGTGCGTCCACCAGTCGTGCAACGATCTCATCAGGGGACAGATCCAGCGTCCACGCTGCCGCCGCTGCCGCCAACGAGTTACTCACGTTGAAACCGCCCAACAACGGCGTGTGTGTAGAGAAAGATTGGTCGCCAAAGCAGATCCGCAAGCTCGTCCCATCGGCCTTGAATCGCACCTCGTCACCGCGCACAGTTGCTCCGGCTCGCGTTCCATACGAGACGCTGCGGCGACCTTCCGGAACACTTAGCCTGGTCCACGACGGTTCGTCGGCGTTGAATATGACGCTGCCGTCCTCGCGCACGAGGTCGACCAATCTGTGTTTGGCCTGAAAGTACTCTTCGAACGTCGCGTGATAGTCGAGATGGTCGTGGGTGAGATTGGTGAACACTACTGATACGAAGGTCAAAGCGTCTACCCGGTGTTGGTGCAGCGCGTGCGACGAGACCTCCATCGCCAGCTGTGTCACGCCTCGGGCCCGCAAACGCTGCAGCGTCTCTTGCAGCCGAACCGGACCGGGCGTGGTAAGACCTTCCTCGCAGACCGCCGCTCCCTTTCCGTCAAACGCACCCAAGGTCCCGACCGAGCCTGTGTTCCCTCCCTCATTCAGCAAATGTCGAACCAACGCCACAGTGGTAGATTTTCCATTTGTCCCAGTCACCCCGACGATGTCGAGTTCTTCCCCGGGTTGCCCGAACCACTCCGCCGCTGCCAACGCGACGGCTACCCGACTGTCTCGAACCACGATTTGTGGGATGGGCAAATCGCTCCGACGCGAGACCAGTACCGCCACCGCGCCACGGGATACAGCATCGGGTATGTAATCGTGGCCGTCTTGGGCCGTTCCCTCGATGGCACAAAAAAGCCATCCGGGAGCAACACGACGAGAGTCCTCCGTGATCCCCTCGATCGTCAGAGGCGGAGAGTCCGGGAGCTCGACGACAAGCCCAGCGCGCTCGAGCGATCGGACGATACCTTCATAGACAGTCACCGGTTGACGTGCCCTTCCTCGCCAACCAGCGTGATCAACTCGCCGTCCGATACTGGCGTGCCCGGAGCCGGGAGGATGGATCTGATCGGCCCTCGGCCCTCGAGCCGCACCCGCAGACCCATTTGGTGCAACCGGCGAGCGGCTCGGCGGAACGAAAGTCCGAGAACATCCGGTACGCGGCGTTCCAACTCTACATTCGCTTTCGGTTTGCTCGGCCACGCCACCACATACGGAACCACGCCATCCTGGAACACTGGCCGGGGCAGAGGACTCGACGCCACACCTTGCATTCGGGCCGGGTCCAGAGCACTCGTCTGAGCGGCGAGGACCTGCTCCAGCACGGAACGGGTCAACGGAGCCGCACTGGTTCTGGCAAACCCGCCCTTCGGATCATCGAGCTTCACGACCATCACGAGCTGAGGGTCGTCCGCCGGGAACATCGAGACGAAGCTCGCCGTGGTGGATCCGGGAATGTAGCCGTCCGGGCCGGCACGCCTTGCGGTGCCTGTCTTGCCGGCCACTTCATAACGCACCAGAGCGGCGGTGGAACCGGTGCCGTCCTCCTCTACTACTCCTCGAAGCATCGACCGCAGCTCACGTGCCACCGCAGCACTCATCACCCGGCGCACCGGCTCCGGACGGTGGCGATATACCTCTTCCCCGTCTGGAGAACGCACACTGCTCACCAGTGTTGGATGTAGCAGTATTCCGTCATTCGCGATGGCCGCATACGCGTACGCCAATTGGAGCATCGTCACGGCCACCTCGTATCCAAACGACAGACTCGCTGCACTCCACTGCGTCCAGCGCGACGGCTTGTGTAGAATACCAGGAGACTCCACCGGGAACTCCACGCCCGTGGGGGTCCCCAAGCCAAAATCTCTCAATTGTTCGAAGTGCTGCTCGCGCGTCAGACGAGACGCGAATTTTACGATACCTATGTTGCTCGACCTTCGGATGACATCGTGCAAGGTCATCCAGCCTTCGGGCGTTTCGTCTTCGATCACCCTGCTCCCGATAGTGTACCGTCCTTCCTCACCCCATACGGTGTCGTTCCGGCCCACCAGTTCATGCTCGAGCAGCGCTGCGGCTGCAAACAACTTGGCTGTGGACCCCGGCTCGAACACCGATGTGAACACGCTGGCGGGGGCACTGCCATCCGCCCGGCGGGAGGCCACCGCGAGCAACTCCCCGGTCTCGGGGTCCATGACCACCACGTCGCCGGCGATAGCGTCGAGTCGATCGATGGCCTCCGCCAAGCTCTGCTCCACGATATCCTGCAGTTCCGCATCGATGGTGAGGAACACGTCGTGGCCTGGAACGGGAAACGCGTCGAGTCGGGAGGGCGATTCGTAGCGCCGACCGAACTGGTCGCGCAGCACAACTGCGCTCCCGGGCCGTCCCATGAGGAGTGTGTCCAGTACACGCTCGATTCCGCTCGCGGGCCTTCCCGGCGCCGCCGGCCGGCCCAGGACTGCCCGGGCAAAGTCTGGGTTGGGATAAAAGCGGGTCAGTTCGGAGGTGAGGTGCACACCTCTGATTTCGCGCAGGGGCGCGACTTGATCGGAACTGAACGGGCCGTGGAAATACGCATACTTACGGCGAAACTGCTGTTTGATCCGCTGAGTCGACAGGCCGAGATGCTGGGCGATGGCCTCCACGGCGGTAGTCGTGTCGCGCAGCTCTCCAGGGGCCACACCTACGTGAAACGTCGTCTGCGTCAGGGCCAGCGGCACACCGTTGCGATCGTAGATGGCCCCCCGCGGTGCCGGCAACTCGACTCGTTCGGTGCGTTGCGACCGCGCCGTGTCTTCGTAGAAGGCACCCTTGACGATCTGAATGTGAGCTGCCCGGGCCACGAGGACGACGACGGCCACGGCGAACCCCACCCGCACCGCTTGCAAACGAAGCGCAGCTTTAGGCACTTCAGTGTCCCTCCCTGCTTGGCACCCGCAGGATGATGATCTCGCTGTCTGCAGGCAGGCGAAGCCCCAGCATTTCTGCCCGTGGGACGAGCACCGCCCTGCTACCTGCCTCTTGAATTCGGCGCAACAGTACGGCCCGCTGCGCCTCGAGGGCGGAGCGCTGTTGCTGCGCGTCACGGAGTTCCATAGTGATGACGTGCGATGCCGTTCGTCGGGCCGCGACCCACATCAACACGCCCAGCAACGAGAGCAGCCAAACGGCCACCCAACCCCTGCCCCTAAGCTTCATCGCCCTTCGTGAACACACGCAGTCTCGCGCTGCGCGCCCTTGGGTTCCGGCAGGTCTCTTCGTCTTGCGGGGTAATCGCTTTCCTCGTTTCCACGCGGCCGAGTGGACGACCACGGCAGGTACACACGGGCTGCCCAGCGGGACACACACAATCTCGGGCCCACTCCCGAAACGTGTGCTTCACAATACGATCCTCGCCCGAATGATAGCTGATCACGGCAAGGAGGCCTCCCGGGGTCAACCCGTCCCGGATTCCTGGCAACCCCACTTCAAGCTGAGACAATTCGTCGTTCACGGCAATGCGAACCGCCTGAAACAGCCTGGCAAAATCGGATGGGCCGGCTCGTGCGCCGAGCACGGCACGAATGGCGTTGACCAAGTGGTCGCTCGTGGTGAGTGGCGCTCGAGCCCGGCGGCGCACGATCTCACGAGCCAGTCTCCTGGCTCGCGGCTCATCGCCGTACTCCTTGAAAATCCGCCCGAGGTCGGCGTCCGTGGCCGATGCGAGCAATTCCGCACCCGTCATGCCCACGCCGGGATTCATGCGCATGTCCAACGCCACACCCCGTCGGAACGAGAACCCGCGGTATTCATTGTCAATTTGATGGGATGAAACACCGAGGTCGAGCAGAGCCAGATCGGGGCGGAAGCGGGCGATCTCATCGAGCACTCGCGGATCGGCAAATCGACCTTCGAGCACAATAACATCGGGCTTCGTGAACCGGGCGCGAACAGCGGCGACCGCCTCGGGATCCCGATCCACTGCGAGGACCCTGAGGCCTGCTCCGCGGAGAATCGCCGCATGCCCGCCCCCGCCGGCCGTACAGTCCACCCCGCGGCCCCGTCCCGCGGCGAGGTGTGCGACCTCTTCGGCAAGTACCGGGGTGTGGTAGATCATCAACGTCACGGTGAGGGTAAGTAAAGGTTCATCAACCCTCAGAAGGACCTAAGAAAAAGGAAGCCCCGCTCGGAGATCAAGCGGGGCACGGAAATTTCCAGTGTTAACGGGGCTGACGAGACTCGAACTCGCGACCTCCGGTGTGACAGACCGGCACTCTAACCAACTGAGCTACAGCCCCTCTGCCTTCGGGGCCTCAATGTAGTCACCCGCGCGTTTGTAATTCAAGCCCGACTCACGCAACCTGGGCTCTAGGCTCTAGTTGGAGGCGCAGTACCTTTCGACCATCTGACTGCCAGCGGCGGAGATCTGCTCCAAACCCGGCAACAGCTGATCGGCCGTCGCCTGTGCCAAGCTGGCCCCGGCGGCCATTCGCTCCACGGCCAGCTTGGCAAAATGGTCGAATTCTCGAGCCAACTCACAGGACTCCGAGCCGGCCACTTCCGAATACCACGGTTGCAAATGGAAATACCCCGCGAGCCCGTAGAAGAAGCTGGCTGGCCCGGTCAACGTTCCCGCGACATCGTAGCCGATCGCTTTCTCCAGCCAGGCCATTGCCAAGTCGGGACGCATTTGCTTTTGGGCCAAAGTGGAACCTGGCCGGTAGTAGAACGCTGCAAGGAGCCGCTGGGTATCAGGATCATCGCCCGCCCTCTCAGCCACCACCGTCATCAGCGAATCGGCCGCCACGAGGGTGGCCGTGTCGAGCGGCACAGCAGTATCGATCGTGACCGCTCCCACCAACCTACTGGCATAGGCCAGGATGGCTCTGTACTCGCCGGGATTCAACTCCATCACCTGCCTGAACGCCTCGAGCGTGGCCGCCGTGTCCGCCGTCATAGCCAACAGCCCGGCGCGGCGGCTCCAGAACTGCAAGGAATTGGGAAACTGCATGACGGCTTCGCTAGACCAACGCTGGAGCGCCGTACTGTCGTCGGCAAACTCAGCCGCGCCCAATATCTGAATGAAGAACAGCGAATCGCTGGCCTGATTGACGTCGGATTCATACCACTCGTCAAAAGCTTCAACTGCGCACGGCCAATTCTGTCCGTCGAAACACACTCGGGCGCGAAGCCGTTTCAGGTCGAAGTTGTCGGGGTCACGCTGCAACCCTTCCTCCACCACCGACAGGGCCCTGTCGTAATCTGGTTGCAGCTGCCACATCTGGATCACGCTCAGGCGCAAATTCATGTCATCCGGAACCGCGCCCAGGCGCTTTTCAGAGGACTCGATCGCGCCCAGCGTATCGCCGTTTTCGAAATACGCCTCGGCCAGCCGTTGCCAGGCCCGTTCCAAGAGAGGATCACCCGTGGTCATCTTCTGATAGGCCCAAATCAGGCTGTCGGGCGGCTGGCTCGTGGCCTAAAAGATGTCGGCCACGCATCGGGCGGCTGCCGGATGGTTCGGGTATTCGCGGAACACGCGCTCGGCTCGGTCACGGCCTCCCTTATAGTCGGAGCGGTCACGGCGCTGCGAGCAATTGCGGACGTTCGCGGAAACCTGCACCCGCCTGCGGATGGAATCGGCCACCGCCTTGCCCAAGTCCTTGGCCGACATATTGGCCTCGCCGATCACCGTCACCCAGCCCGCAATCCCCGACCGGCCGATATCCACCATCCGGATGCGAATCGTGGGCTCTGAATTCCGGCGAAACGTGCTGGTCGTATAACTGTCGGCCCGGAGGAAATTGGCCAACTGCAGGGCCGCGTTGTCGTCGGGGAGGAACGCACAATCAAATCCAGATGCCCCGAGCGCCTCGCAGTACTGGCTCGTCGTGACGATCGTGACCTGAGTGCGAAAGCGCCCCTCCAGCCGGGAGCGTATCTCGTCCGCCACCTCGAGCACGTACGTGGAATCGGCCGGATCACCCGGCAACGCAGGCAGGATCAGCAGGCGCTCCAGTCGGCGCACACGCTGGCCGTCGGCGGATTGGGGTGTCAGCGCCAACGAGACCAGCACCACGGTCAACAATGAAGAAAATCCAAAGTTCAAACGATGATTACGCACCGATAAACCCTCCAATTCTGCGAACACCCGGCGTTCGGCGAAGAAACCCCGAAAGCTGCTGCCTGATCTCTGTACACCTCATACTACACCCATGGGCGAAGAGGGATTCGAACCCCCGACTTCCTGCTTGTAAGGCAGGCGCTCTAAACCAGCTGAGCTATTCGCCCTGTCGGTCGCCTCAGAGCGCCAAGCCTAGCGGAAACAGAACACAGTAGCCCAGCACCAGCAGGGCCGGGGCCACCACGGTCGACCCTCCGGCCAGGAGCAGATACCCTACAGACAACGCTATCAGCGCCCCACCGAGAAGCAGCCCGTTGATGAGGCGGAACTGTAATCGGGCCGGGGAAACTCCCTTTGGGGACATAAGTGGGTGACGATAATCCCTCTATGCCTTTTGGTCAAGAAGGCGGGGATTCGCCCCCATCGAACACAACCCAGCCATCGTCCAGACCCGCGCGGCGAACGCGGTCGCGGCGCCGGCGGCGGGCCCCAAGTGCCAGGAGCAAACCCGCCACTACGCTCCAAAACACGGAAAATGACGTCACCAAGAGTACCCACCCATACCGACCTCGGAGTTCCCGTCGCCAGCGACCCTCGAACTGATCGAGGGTGAGACCGTACGTCCTACGCAAGGCCTGATCGAAGTCCGACGTCCGCTCCAAGGCCCGCATCAGGGGTCTCAGCCCCTGTTCTCGTCCGAGACGCTCCAGGTATAGTACGGCCGTGGTGGCCAGGGCGTAACTCGCCCGGGCGCTTGCGGCACCGGAACGCAGATGCCGATTGAGCTGAATCAGGCTGGGAACCCGCCCGCTAACCATCGCCCAGTTGACCCGCAACGCCTCCAGCCGATTCCACTCGCCGGCCACCCTGCTCGCATACCCTTCGTCGAACCAGAGTGGCACGCGTCCCACTGCGTTCCGTAAGGTCAGGTGGGCCATCTCATGACGCAACACCTGGTGGATGTTTCCGCCCACAACGAGGATGATCGTGCTGGAGGCTGGAAAGGTTGCGCCAGCGCCCCAGCCGGGGATACGGCCCGAGGTAACCGAATCGAACGTTCGCTTGTCGGGTGTCACGATCAGGCGAAAAGGGAAGCGCTGCTGATCGTCCAGCCCCGGCCATTGAGCCGCAGGATCAACCCACTCTGCCAACTCGATGGCAATCGACTCGGTCTCCGGCCAAAACACAGCGGTGACGCGCCCCACTCGGACCAGGGCCGGCCCCTGGAAGGCCAGCGCGGCGAGAAACAACGGTATTATCGCTGTGGCTCCTCTCCCCGTTCGACTCGCTCCAGGACTTCCTTACAGCGCTTACCCCAGATGGTAAGCTTGTTCGCCTTGTGTCCCTTGGCCCAGGTCTCACGGGCTGCATCCCGATCGTCGGCGTACCAATGCGCGCGACCGAGTTCGTAGTACGCCTCGATCAGGTTCGGTCCCAACACCAACGTTTTCTGGAAGAAGTTTTGCGCATCTTCATACATTTCGCGCTCGAAGTACACCAGACCCAGGTAGTAGTGGGCGTACAGCGTGGCTTTCTTGTCGTTGTCCAGTCGTATAGCCTTTGACAGGTGTTCGATCGCTTCTCCGAATATGCGTTTCTTGAGGCAAATGTAGCCGACGTTGATGCGCGCGAGCGAGTTGGCGGGCTCTTTCATCAACACTTGCTGAAAGGTTCCCAGCGCGTCGTCGTAATCCCCGTGGAGCATCTGCGCCCACCCTAGCTGAGATTGGGCCTGGGGATCGTCGGGTGACAGCTCGAGCGCTTTCCCCAGCGCCTGGATCGCTCCTTGGTAGTCTCCCAGCGATATGAGGCTCCAGCCTTTTTCGATGTACGTAGACGCACCGAGATGGTCATGGAC
>Ga0114950_10005271_pt1 | contig 10040 bp, 5 predicted proteins | sample N075metaG_FD_83503 | JGI IMG/M metagenome (GOLD analysis project Ga0114950, IMG submission 83503) | Deep subsurface microbial communities from Kermadec Trench to uncover new lineages of life (NeLLi) - N075 metaG | ecosystem: Environmental > Aquatic > Marine > Ocean trench > Sediment | place... | reverse complement strand
TTGATCCAGTCGGCGAAACGCGGGTTTTGTATGAGGCCGGTAGCGTTAAACTTGACGTCGAGTCCCTCCACGTCACGTTGAAGCCGGCCCGTGAGGCTGCCTTGCGTCATCGAATTGGTAACGACGATGACATCCATTCCTTGATCCCTCGCCTCTTTGATCCAACCACGGATTTTTACCACATTTTCTGCTCTTTCATCGGGCGGTAAATCGTCTTGCACATTCCAATACTTGACGTCTTTGAATCCACCGCCCTCTTGAATGGCCTTGGCATGAATCGCCATAATTGCAAGATCCAGTTCGTTTTCTTCCGGAGTCATCGGTCCATGTCCCATAATAAAGACCAGCTCGTTTGCCGGATCGATGCTGAGCTGCTGTGCATGCTCAAGCATGATTTCTCCCATGATCGGGTGCGTCGTGGGCGTGGGCCCCCAAATCAGTTCGGCGTTGCTTGTGACCCGCGGCACCGACAAGTACGATGAATCGTCCCGCCGTCCGAATATATATTGCCATTGCCGTTGGAGCGAGTTGGTATCACCGGTTTCCGTGCGCAGCACCAGGATTTTCTTTGCGCCAGCCGCTTCCAAGCTGTCGATCGTCGTTTGAATGTGTTCGGAGCTCATCATGGCCATGCCAAGACCATAGCCCGTGGGATAATCACTGGAAATGACATCGAACCGATCCATCCATTGCTGATTGCCGTCGTCAGTATAACCGTGCGCCATCGCGAGCACGCCTACGTCGCCGACAATAGTGGCATCGCTTAACATGCCGCCTAAATTACGCATCCGCGACATACTTTCGATGATTTGCTCGTCCGTATATTCTTTATAAAGGGGGACTTTGGAGCGCAGCTCGGCAAATTGCTCATCCGTCATCATGTGATCGTTCTGTTGATGTACGGTGTGATCCTCCTGAGAAATGGCCTGTGGGACGCGTGCAATACCGATCGCGAATATACCTGCCACCAAAACACTTAAAACAACACGTTCCAGCCGAACAGAAAAAGGATACTCGAATGGTGTCATCATATTTTTCCTTTGCGTGTGATTTGTGCCTATCACCTGGCCCTCAATTGCTCTCAACTTTGCTTTAGGGCTTCGTTTACAGCATGCTCGATCCAATCTTGGAACAGAGGATGACGCATCGTGCCAGTCGTGCTGAATTCGTAATCCAACCCCTCGAGATCCCTATTGATTTTGCGGTGAACACTGCCGGTGGTGAGAAGATTGCTGACAACAAGGACCTGCTTTCCTTCGGCGGCTGCGGCTTCGACCCAATTGCGAAATCTGGTGACGTTTGCCGCGCGAATAGCACGCGGCGCATCATCTTGAAGCGTAATCACCTTGATGTCGGAAAAATCACTCTTTTGACGCATATGGTCGGCATAGCCTTCAAGGATAACCAGCTCCTTTTCGTTCAGGTCAGCATCGGTCGGTCCATGAGACACGACAATCACCAGTTCATTTTCAGGATCCGTGCTCATTTGTTGAACATTATCCAGCATAATATCGGCAATGATCAGACTATCCGATTGCGGCGGCGCCACCACTAGATTTACATCGGGCGTTACTTTTGGAACATCCAAATAGGCAGAATCATTTCCACGATCAAATATATAGTCCCATTGCTTCACCAAATTGCTGGTCGGCGTAAAACTCGTATAAATGAGCACAATCGTCTTTGCGCCGGCCGCGACAAGATCATCTACCGCGGATTGGATGTGTTCAGATGTCATCATCGCCATACCGTAACCAACGGCGGTCGGGTAGGTCTTTGAAATCGGGATCATTGCTTCCTTGAATTGCGTGTCACCGGGCTCGTTGAAGCCATGGGCTAAGGCGAGTATGCCAATGTCACCTTGGACCGTTGCATCGCTGACATAGACGTTATGATTGGGGCCCATCCGTTCCATACTGTTTATGATATCTTCATCCGTGTACTCTTGGTACAGTGGAATCTTGGAACGAAGGACGGCAAATTCCTCAGCCGTTATTTGGTGCTGATGCGCTTCATTCTGTGATTGATCTTCTTGCGCAAAAAGAGTGCCGCTAAAGCCCAGTAAAAATGCCGTCGCAATAAGAGTTATAGAAATGGCGGCGGCGTGTCCTTTAAAGCCGATCTTTTTTGTCGTCAACATCATTGTTCTCCCTCAATTTCGGTAGATATACCCCAATAATCCCCTTGGCCGTAAGCAATCTTGATCCGCTTGCATCCAAAGCGTTCTCGTCTCGCCGTTTCCGGCCGTCGTCTCAAACATCCTATGGCAAGATTGAGCCAATAACACCGACGGCGCCAGAGATATAACAAGAGCAAGGCATATTAGAGACAAGCTGCTTCATGCGGTCATCATAAAATACCGGGCGTGTCGCGTAAACAGGATATGACTTCCCTGGAATCGGCACGTCAACACCAGGAACCAAGGGCCTGTTGTGTTATTATGACTCAACCTTGGCGTTAATGAAGGCATTGATCTCGACAAAATCGGCTTATGCCGATCCGAATTCCGGATAGGCTTCGAGCCCCAGCTCCGCGGCGTCGAGGCCGGCTTCTTCCTCTTCGGCATCGACGCGGATGCCGACAGTCGTCTTGATGATGAACCACACGGCGCCGCTAACGAGAAAGACGAACACACCCACGGAGATCACGCCGATGAGCTGGGAGACAAAATTGCCGCTGCTGAAGATGCCGACGGCAAGCGTGCCCCAAATGCTCGCCACCAAGTGCACGGGGATGGCGCCCACCACATCGTCTATTTTGAGTTTGTCGAGCAGGGGAACCGCGAATACGGCAAGCGCGGCGCCGATGGCGCCAACCACAATTGCCACAAGGTGGTTTTGCAGATCGGGTCCGGCGGTGATGGCGACCAGACCGGCCAGCGCGCCGTTCAGGCACATGGTGAGGTCCATTTTGCCGTAGAGCGCTTGGGTCAAAGCCATGGCGGTGACCACGCCGGTATTGCCGAAATTGTCGGGCGAATAAAAAACCCCGGCCGACAACTCACCGGGCACATTAAAACCGTCTTGTGCCATGCCCATGGACGGCATGAAGGCAGCCGACAACCCGTATATGAATAGAAGTAATTTGCACTTCATAACCCCTCCTGCCCGACCACTATTGAGACGACGATGAGAAGTTCACCGTCGCCAACACAATTGCAGGAAGGAGGCCAGATGTTTCCGGCGGCGTTTTTTGGGGATAAAAATTAAATGAGTGATTTCAACAAGTTATGGCAAAATATAACGACGACCTAGTGCCATTCAGCGCATCAAAAATATTCTGCACAATCGCGCATCATTTGAGTGATTAGATGCACAAAAAATGTGCAAAACATTTGTTGCAAAATCCGCCATGACCTTGACTTCCGGATCTTGAGAAGGAGGGCAGGTCAGCCATCCGGTCAGATATGGATAGCGGTTTCGCGATTGCGCATGTTCGTTTACAATTAGCCCGATTTTCGATGCTATTGGGGGATAGTGACAGTATGACTCTAGCAAATTTAGTTCGTGCGAGATGGTTGATATGAGGGGGAAGGTAACCTTCCCTCCGTTCTGGTGGCCTATCTATGTGCTGCAACATGATTGTACGAGCCCTCCGGGTGTTGCCGGCAAACGTGCATAAGAAAGATGTCCATGAAATTGTCTCATTTAACAAGACGACAAACATTAACCGCATTGCTTGCCGGCAGCGGAACGTCAATCCTGGGGTGCGCGGAACCTTTCATTGAAGAGCCCACCGACGCCACCTTCTTACACGGTGTCGCCAGCGGCGATCCGAGGATAGATGCGGTCATCCTCTGGACTCGCGTGACAACAAACGCGCGGACCGAGGTACCTGTCCATTGGGCTATCGCCCAGGATCCCGAATTTTCAAAAGTAGTTCGGTTTGGCAAAACTCAAACCTCCGCTTCGGCTGATTTCACCGTAAAGATCGACGTTCAAGAGCTTAAGCGGGGCGAAATCTATTATTACCGATTTAAAGTCGGGGATAAATATTCACCTGTCGGGCGCACCAAAACGTTACCCTCATCCGACGTGGAGAAAATATCTTTAGCAATTGTCTCTTGTTCTCATTATGCCTTCGGGTATTTCAACGTGTATAGAGAATTAACCCGTCATAATGACCTTGATGCCGTCATTCATCTTGGCGATTACATTTACGAAGCCGGTGCCGAAGGATATGGCGGAGAGATAGGTAAGACACTGGGGCGCCAGCATCAACCGGCAAACGAACTTTTAACTCTTCAAGATTACCGCCAGCGATTTGCGCAATATCGCACGGATCCTGACTTGCAAGCCGCGCATGCGAGCACCCCATTCATCACCATCTGGGACGACCACGAAACGGCGGATAATGCCTGGGCCTCGGGAGCCGTTTATCATGACCCGAAAACCAAGGGCGATTGGACCGAGCGGCGCAATGCCGCCTTGCAGGCTTATTATGAATGGATGCCGATTAGAGACCCTGAACCGGGACAATTATTCTATCAATTGCATCGAACCTACGACTTCGGAACGATTGCTTCGCTGCATATAATTGAATCGCGATTGACAGCGCGATCTCAGCAGGTGAGCTATTCCAAGGACATGGTCTATAAAACGACACCGTTTGATTTTTCGGATCCGAAAAACCCCAAGCCCATAAGGAATGAAGCATATTTAGCTACCCTTCCCGCCGCACTCGTGCGTTATGTCAAAACGCCTTTCGATATGCGTGGGGATATACCGATACCTATTCTTGACTACGGCCAAATAGAGGCTTTTTCCCTAAACGGATTGCCGGAAGGATTTGACTATTCGCCCGATCTCGAGACATTCAGAAGGGATGTGCTGGGTGATGAAAACCGACAAATGCTGGGGGCCAGGCAGGAAGCTTGGCTGGCAAAGGAACTAAGGGACTCACGAGCAAAAAATATATCCTGGCAAATTTTGGGCAACCAAACGCTGATGGTGCGCATGGACGCCCCCTATCTTGTCGATGCCTTTCCCGAAGAGCTCATTGCCGATGCAAAAAATAATAACCCTTACGTACGCGACTGGCTCGATGTCACCCGCTACGGGCTACCCATCAATTCCGACTCCTGGGACGGTTATCCGGCAGCACGGAAAAGAGTATTCGATATTGCTCGCTCCACGAACGCAAATCTTCTGGTTGTGGCCGGCGACACACATAATTTCTGGGCCAATGAACTTCATGATGAAACAGATGGCAAACGCATTGGTGTTGAATTCGGAACCAGTAGTGTCACGTCTATGGGAGGCTATGAATGGTTGGGTGATGCGCCCGAGATATTTTCAATCGCGGAACAAAAGATGATGGAGAAAAATAAAGCCGTTCGCTTTTTTAACGCCCGGGACCGTGGGTACATTCATTTGGAATTAACAAGCGATAAGGCACATGCCAATTTCATCAAGGTCGATACCGTAAGATCTCGGAAATATACGGCCGATCGCCTGAAACGCTTCACCGTGACCATCGATAGTCCGGGCAACATTTCCGCGCCGGAAGAAGACCGTTAGGCCAACCCAATGACGCCAGGTAAAAATGAGCGGAAACCCGACGAAATTGAGAGTGGATAGAATTTCCGATAGGAACAAGCTAAAGTGTTTCCAGGAAAAGTGGGTACCGGTTTTCCGTCCGGAAACACTCTAGAACATGATCTTTCGCCGGGAGACCCTTTCTTGAGTTTGAAGGATCGGAGAGTGAAAATTGACGTCATCTCTGTTTACACGCCGCGGCGTTATCGTTTCCGGATTGGTGGTCGGCGGTGGTCTAGCGGTCGGTTATTTCACGCGCGCAAACAGAGGCAACGTTGAGCAAAACTTCTCCTTTAATGCTTGGATTAAAATTGCGCCCGACGATATTGTCACTTTTTCTGTCCATCGCGCAGAGATGGGCCAAGGGGTGACGACGTCGTTGCCGATGATGCTGGCGGAAGAACTGGATGCGGACTGGTCCAAAGTGCGATACGAGTTCTCCGGCGTAAATAAAGAATATTACAATTTTGGCATGCTTCCCGGTGGCGGCCGGCCCTTCGGACCCATCGAAAACGACCCGCAAGCCGCAGCTCGCACGGAAGCCTTGCGTCAAATATTTCGCAAACAGGGCCTGTCGATCACAGTTCGCTCCTCAAGCATTATCGATGCCCACGATACCTTAAGGCCAGCAGGGGCGGCTGTGCGGGCCATGTTGATAGGGGCTGCGGCCAAGAAATGGGGCGTTGCCGATGAGAGCCTGACCACCGATAAAGGCTGGGTCATGGACGGATCCGGCGACCGCCGTGCCTCGTATGGCGAGCTGGCCGATGCGGCGGCAAACGAGACCCCGCCGTCAGATCCGCCATTGAAGGACCCCAAGAACTACCGAATTGTAGGAACCAATGTGCCACGCCTAGACAGCCCGGCAAAAGTCAACGGATCGGCTCAGTTCGGCATAGATGTCACTCTGCCCGACATGCTTTACGCCAGCGTCAAACAAAGTCCCGTTTTTGGCGCCAAAGTGAAAAATTATAACGCACAGGATGTGTCGGCCCTTCCTGGGGTGGAAGCGGTTATAGCCATTGGCGACGACACGGTGGCGGTCATCGCCAATAGTACGTGGCGAGCCATGAAGGCAATTGAACAGCTCGACATCACATATATCGATGGCCCGACGGATCCCATGGATAGCGCCACCTTATTTGAGAAATATGTTCAGGCGTTAGATGATCCCGATCCCGTTGTGTTTGCAGAGGAAGGCGATGTGGACGCGGCGCTTTCCGATGCCGAGACGGTTGTGGACGCGGTTTACGATCTTCCTTTCCTCGCCCACTTCTGTATGGAGCCGATGAATTGTACGGCGCTGGTGAACAACACTAAAGTGGAAGTTTGGGCCCCCACGCAATCAAATACCCTCACCCAACAAATAGCCTCTAAGACGGCGGGTGTGCCTGAAGATAACGTAACGGTGCACACCACCTTCTTGGGCGGCGGTTTTGGCCGGCGCGCGGAAGCCGATTTTGTGCGGCACGCTGTGACGGCGGCGATGGCCGTACCCGGCCGACCGGTCAAACTTACCTGGTCGCGGGAACAAGACGTACAACATGATACGTACCGGCCTGCAGCGGTGAGCCGGTTCCGGGCGGGGCTGGATGGCGCGGGCAATATCATCGCGTTCACCAATACGATGGTGAGCCAATCCATCTTAGCCAGTTCGTTTAAACGTTCGCCTAATTCGCGCGGCGGCGATGCGAGAAGAGACCGCGACGTTACTTTGGGCGTCATCAATCTAAAATACGACCTACCCAACACTCGCATTGCCTATGTTCCATGGACGTCGGACGTGCCCGTGGGATATTGGCGGAGCGTCAACAACTCTGTTAACTGTTTTTTTGCCGAGAGCTTCATTGATGAATTGGCCCATGCGTCCAATACCGACCCGTTAGATTATCGTCGCGGTCTGCTTAAAAGCGAGCCTCGGATGGTAAAGATATTGGACGAGCTTGCCGACAAGTCACAGTGGCATCGGCCGCTTGGTCCCGGCCGGGGCCGGGGCATGGCTTTCAGTGATAACCACGGCACGACTTTGGCCGAGGTTGTCGAAATATCCCTGAACGACAATAACGAACTCACCATAGATCGTGTGGTCTGCGTCATCGATTGTGGGATTGTGGTCCATCCCGATATCGTCATCGCACAAGTCGAGGGAAGCATCATCGAGGGTCTTGGAGCGGCGTTGTATGGCGAGATCACGCTGACGCAAGGACGCGTCGACCAAAGCAATTTTCATGACTATGGCTTCATGTCTTTGGCCCAATCGCCAAAAATCGAAGTATATTTGCTGCCGCAAGGCAAGCGACCCGGCGGCGTCGGCGAGCCGGCGGTTCCTCCGGCAGCCCCTGCACTGACAAATGCGATCTTCGATGCCACGGGCAAGCGCATTCGCTCTTTACCCATAAAGAAGCATGACTTCTTGATTATATGACGCGCGATCGGCAATCAGGCGAAGTGTGGGCCTTCCGTTTGTTCCATCCGCCCGAGATTTCATTTTTCAATCAACAAATTCCCACCAATCTCCAGTCGATCAAATCCAGACCACGTTTCCTGATTCAATAAATTGTGAACGTGGTCTAGAGCGCATTCACAAAAAGTGTACGCGGTTTTTGGGTTCGAATGCGCGACAAAACAAAGACTTAGAGCACGTTAGTGATTTCATCTTTTGTGAATGCGCTCTAGAAGTCATCGCCAAGATCATCAATATCCGCCTGGCCAGAAACACGTCGGCGAATATGACTCCAGGACAGGCCAATGGCCAACACCGTTGCCAGCATTACCTCCAATATGTAGGTAGAGGAACTCCAGCTATCTAAGTTGATTATTTCGGCATTCACCAGCACCCATGCGACCGTGCCTACAAATCCAGCCGCTAATATCAAACCGATAATCCCAATAGAGCGCCATGTTGCTCGCAAAAAGATTACGTATAAAACCGCCAACAAGATTGCCAGTAATATCTTTATGGATATGTCAACATCGTTGAAGACCTCGTGCTTATCAATACCGGGTGCAATCAGATGATAAAACGACCAACCCGATGGATTGAACGTACCTAGCACGAGAACTGATGCGCTGACCCAACGATAAAGAAAATTTCTGAAACCGAAACGACTCATGTCGTGTCCCCCGTTCCTGCAACCCCACATTCCCAAAAATTTGGCGCAATCTAAGTCTCTTGGATAGTACCCGTTCATCGTGCGATAGCACAATACTTGATCTCATTAACCAAGATTTCCAAGATAATTCCAACGAAAACCGCGGCTTAGGGGAGATCGACTTGCGCGTGAAAACAAGCCAATTCTTGCCGAATTCAATACATGCCGAAACACCCGGTTCTGACTTGTCCTGACCAAAAACCCGATTTCGTGTTTTGAGCTGAGAGAATCGTGGCAACGGCCTTATAGCTGCTGACTGATTTCGCCCGGACGTCCGGTGCGGCGGATAAAGTTTTCGAAAGCCACAATTACTTTCTAATTTTCCGCCAGCTGATCGTCTATTATTTCTTGCATCCATTTGGCGAAATTAGGATGCTCATTCAAACCCTTGTAGGTGAACTGGTAATCCAATCCCTTAAGATCTCTGATGATTTTGTCCTGGATCCCGCGGGTGTAGAGAAACATAACAACGAGGGGTGTCTTTCCGACTTGATGGGCGTTCTCGATCCAAGCGCGAAGCTTTTGAAGATTTGCCGCACGGACCGCCGGGGGTGCGTCGTCCTGAATATCTATCGCCCTTGCGCGGCTAAAATTGCCGTGTTCCCGCACATAATCGGCATGGCTTTGTAGATTGAGCAAGTCTCCCGCGTAATCCTCATCATCCTCGGGACCATGACCGACAAGAAAGACCTCCTCGTTTTCCGGATCGGTGCCGAGCTCGCGTGCGTAGTCCAACACGATCTCGGACAGCAGGGGGTGATCGTTCAAAGTGGGCCCCACGAGCAACTTAGCCTCCGTCTCAATTTGCGGAACGGCCAGATAAGCAGGCTCGTCGCTCGCGCCGAAGATGTAGTTCCATTGCCGCGCGAGTGACAGATAATTTGTCGGCGTTGTTGAAATGACGACGATTTTCTTTGCCCCGGCTGCCACAAGATCGTCGACCGCCGATTGAAGGTGCGAAGACATCATCATGGCCATCCCGAAGCCGACGGCCGTCGGATATTTGGCGGCGATAGGCGCGGCGCTGTCGATCAACCGCTGATCAGCTTCCGGGTTGGTGCCGTGGGCCAGAATAAGAACTCCCACATCGCCTTTCATGCTTTTCTCACTCACATAGGATTTGTAATTGGGCGGCATGATGGTCATGATCATACTGATGACTTGGTCCGGCAGCGTTCTGAAGGTCCGGAGCGCTTCCTTCAAAGCGTCAATCGTTTCCTTGTCGAGTTTGCCATCGGACATACCCGGCATGCCGCTCATGCCTTCCATGCCGCTCATGTCATGGGTGGCGGCTTCGGAAGTCGGTTCAGACTGCTCATGTTCCTGCCCGTGAACCGTGAGGCCGGATACC
>Ga0114950_10005268_pt1 | contig 10044 bp, 8 predicted proteins | sample N075metaG_FD_83503 | JGI IMG/M metagenome (GOLD analysis project Ga0114950, IMG submission 83503) | Deep subsurface microbial communities from Kermadec Trench to uncover new lineages of life (NeLLi) - N075 metaG | ecosystem: Environmental > Aquatic > Marine > Ocean trench > Sediment | place... | reverse complement strand
CAGCGCTTGGCGCAACCTTTGCTGTTTCATTAATGGTTAGCCCAATCACGCAAGCAGCAGCGAATCCTTTTACCATGACAGATCATGGCACCGGTTACATGGTGGCTGAAGGTAATTGTGGTGACAAGAAGGGCGAAGGTTCTTGTGGTGACAAGAAGGGCGAAGGTTCTTGTGGTGACAAGAAGGGCGAAGGCTCATGTGGCGACAAGAAAGCTGAAGGTTCTTGTGGTGACAAGAAGGCTGAAGGTTCTTGTGGCGATAAGGAAGCTGAAGGTTCTTGTGGCGAAAAAAAAAATTAGACGGTAAATGTGGTGAAGGGAAATGCGGCGATAAAAAGAAGGAAGAAGGGAAATGCGGCGAAGGGAAATGCGGCGAGAATAAGCAATAATCCAGAGACTTCATCACATGTCTGAAACATATCCTGTACAGGGTGCAGGATTAGGTCTGCGGCGAGCCTTCATTGGCTCGCTTGCAGATGACATTCCCTCTCAAATAGACTTTATGGAAGTCGCACCAGAGAACTGGATCGATGTTGGTGGTCGTCTTGGTCGACAATTCCGGAAAATCACAGAACAAATACCGATGGTCTGCCATGGACTATCATTAAACATTGGTGGACAGGCTCCCCTTGATGAGGCGTTTATTCGCCGTGTTAGACAATTCCTTGAAACGCATAATATACGTATTTACAGTGAACACCTTAGCTATTGTGCAGATGATGGCCATCTCTATGATCTGATGCCAATCCCTTTTACGGAAGAAGCCGTGCATTATGTAGCTGAAAGAATTCAGCGCGTACAGGATATTATTGGTCAACGGATGGCGATGGAAAATGCTTCTTATTATGCCGTCATGGGAAAGGAAATGGAGGAGATAGATTTTGTTAATGCCGTACTGGAAGAAGCAGACTGTCTGTTCCATATTGACATCAATAATATTTATGTGAACAGTATTAATCATAATTATGATGCTGAGGCCTTCCTCAAGGCATTACCGGGAGATCGTATTACCTATGCTCACATAGCCGGACACTATGTTGAAGCTGAAGACATACGCGTCGACACCCATGGCGCGGATGTCATTGATCCGGTCTGGCAATTGCTTGATGTGGCCTATGATCATTTTGGTGTATTCCCAACTTTGCTGGAAAGAGATTTTAATATTCCGCCATTAGAGACCTTACTGAAGGAAGTGGAAACTATCAGACACTATCAAACAAAATACGAGACCAATGACAAGGCTATCAAACAGCAGCAATTCTGAAGGTTTCAGAGAAATTCAGTATGTGTTCACTCAGCATATGCGCGATCCGGAAAATAATCCTGCCCCGGAAGGTGTTGAAGATAGGCGCATAGGCGTTTATCGGGAACTTATCTATAACAATATAGAAGGTTTCATTGCCAATAGTTTTCCTGTCCTGCGCAAAATCACCCCGGATGACAGGTGGCATGAAATGCTGCGTGATTACGTTTGCAATCATCAGGCGCATACGCCCTTATTCCCAAGAATGCCGCTGGAATTTATACAGTATCTTGAGGATGAGCGACACGGGCATCCGGAAGATCCAGACTTTATGCTGGAATTGGCAGCTTATGAATGGGCGGAAATAGCTATTTCACTCGATACAAGGGAAATAGAGATGGACGGCATCGATGTTGAGGGTGATTTGTTAACGGGTGTTCCAGTATTGAATCCTCTCATCATGCCACAAACCTATCAGTATCCGGTGCATCAAATCAGTCCTGATTATTTGCCGGACGCTCCCCCTGAAGATCCAACTTATTTACTGGTTTACCGGCGTAAGGATGATGAAGTCAGTTTTCTGGAGTTAAACACGGTTTCCGCGCGGCTGATTGAATGCATGCAGGCCAATGATGATAAAACGGGTCTACAGTTGTTGGAAGGTATTGCAGAGGAACTTAAGCATCCTGATCCACAGGTCGTCATCAATGGCGGCCATGAAATTATGCGTGATATGCATGGTAAGGATATTCTTCTTGGTGTGCGCTCATAAGCCTGTTCTACAGATAAAAATAAAAGTCATTGATTTAATCTCATGCGCCAATAACAATCAGGGCTACCATTAACAATTAATGTTGTGAGGTCTTGAGTCCGGTAGTTTGCGTTAATCTTGAGGGAGCCATTTATGAAAGCAGCAGAACTATTCGTAAAGTGCCTGGAGAATGAAAAAGTAGAACGCATCTATGGCATTCCTGGTGAAGAAAATATCGATGTAATGGATGCCTTGCTGGATAGCAATATCCAGTTTGTTACCACACGCCATGAGCAAGGTGCCGCTTTTATGGCGGACGTTTATGGACGGCTTACAGGACGTGCGGGTGTTTGCCTGGCAACCCTGGGTCCAGGTGCGACTAACCTTATTACAGGTGTTGCTGATGCAAACATGGATCTGGCACCTATCGTTGCTATTGCCGGTCAGGGATCAACAAACAGATTACACAAGGAAAGTCATCAAATCCTTGATCTGGTCAGTCTCTTTGAACCGATTTCCAAATACAGCACGCAAATTCGGGCAGGTGAGATAATTCCTGAAATTGTCCGTAAGTCCTTTAAGGTTGCTCAGACAGAAAAGCCGGGCTGTAGCTTTATTGATTTTCCTGAGAATATCGCCGGTGCCGACGTTGAAGGCAAAGAGCCATTATTGGTTCAAAGTCCTGTCACACCGACGCCTCCGGAATCCATGATGGATGAAGCAGCAAAGGTCATCTCGAGTGCCCGTTTCCCGATGGTTATGGCCGGTAATGGCGTTATTCGTGCAGATGCAGAACAACAGCTTGTTAGTTTTGCTGAAAAGCTGAATATCCCCATCGCCACGACGTTTATGGCAAAGGGAGCGATACCGTTTTCACATGAGTTGTCATTGGGTGCAGTTGGACTTCAGGCCAACGATTATATTTCATGTGGTTTTAACCGCGCTGATGTGGTCATTTGTGTCGGTTATGACATCGTCGAATATCACCCGCATCTTTGGCATAAAGATAAAGATATCAAAATCATCCATATTAGTGCATCCCCCGCTGAGGTTGATGAATACTATATCGTTGAAGTCGGTGTCATTGGAGATATTGCTCAGGCTCTGGATGGCATCGCTGAAAGGGCCACGGCGAAAGACGAATATCTTGCGGCGAGTCTCAGGCAAACCATCGTTGATGAAATGGCCGCACATGCAGATGACACTGGTTTCCCCATTAAACCGCAAAAAATATTATGGGATTTGCGGCAGGCGTTAAATCCTGAAGATGTTGTGATCAGTGATGTCGGTGCTCATAAGATGTGGATGGCCAGAATGTATCAGGAAGAAGTTTCCAATACCTGTATTATTTCAAACGGCTTTGCCTCCATGGGGATTGCAGTGCCTGGAGCACTGGCCGCCAAGTTTGTTTTCCCTGAGCGGAATATTGTCGCTGTGACAGGTGATGCCGGGTTTATGATGAACTCACAGGAAATAGAAACTGCCCTGCGCTATGGTCAGGCATTTGTCATTTTGATCTGGACGGATGCTGAATACGGACTGATAAAATGGCATCAGCTCAAAAAATTCGGAAGATCTTCTAATATTGCTTTTAACAATCCTGACTTCGTAAAATATGCCGAGAGTTTTGGTGCAAAAGGCTATCGGGTAGAAAGTGCAAGTGATTTGTTGTCAACGCTCAAACAAGCAATTGCCGATGATACGGTCGTGATTATAGATTGCCCGGTTGATTACAGTGAAAACATGAAGCTCACAGAAAAACTTGGCGAGCTAGTGTGTCCGATTTAGCTGCTATGAAATTACAAGATTGATATGGCTGAACATTTTTCGATCATGGTGCCTGGAGCAAGCTCAAAGGATGGTTTGCTTGAAGTTCATGCTCCCTATGATCAGGCCTTAATTGCCACGGTTGACACGGCTGATGCGAAAGTTGTTAAACATGCTTTAATAACAGCAACATCACTTTATAAAAATCGTGATGGCTGGTTGCCCATTGAACAAAGAATTCGGATACTCGAAAAAACCATCTCTTTGATGGAAGAAAGAAAAGAAGAGCTTGCTATAGAAGCTGCGCGTGAGGGGGGTAAACCACTCATTGATTCAAAGGTAGAAGTCACACGTGCTATTGATGGTGTTAGGCTGTGTATCGAGACATTACGGACTGAGTCAGGACGTGAAATTCCAATGGGTCTAAATGCCGCCTCATCTGGACACCTTGCTTTTACTCGAAAGGAACCAATAGGTGTGGTGGTGGCAGTAAGCGCATTTAACCATCCTCTTAATTTAATCGTGCATCAGGTGACACCAGCGATTGCCACTGGCTGTCCTGTTATCGTTAAACCTGCCGAGGATACGCCACTCTCCTGTTTTCGATTTATTGAAATATTACGAGAAGCGGGTTTGCCAGATGAATGGTGTCAGGCATTCGTTGTTTCTGATCTGGATGTTGCCACGCAGTTGGTGACTGATGATCGCGTTGATTTCTTCAGTTTTATCGGTAGTGGCAAAGTTGGTTGGATGTTACGTTCAAAACTTTCACCGGGAACACGCTGTGCACTGGAACATGGTGGCGCAGCACCAGTAATTGTGACAGAGGATGCTGATATTGAAGATGCATTACCTTTGCTGGCAAAGGGTGGCTTTTATCATGCGGGCCAGGTTTGTGTTTCCGTACAACGGATTTTTGCACATCACACAATTGCAAAAGATCTTGCCGAGTCAATAGCGAAGATAGGTAATAAATACACGGTTGGTGATCCGGTTTTGGCAGAAACAGATATTGGACCTTTAATCAGACATACAGAAACGGACCGTGTAGAAACATGGGTCAATGAAGCAATTGATGAAGGTGCTGAATTGGTCGGTGGTGGGAAAAGGTTATCGGATTCCTGTTATGAATGTACTGTTTTATACAATCCTTCGAACCAATCAAAAGTGAGTCAGATGGAAATATTTGGCCCTGTTATTTGTATTTATCCCTATGAAGATATCGATGTTGCCATTGAACAGGCTAATGCACTGCCATTTTCATTTCAGGCCTCGATCTTTACCCATGATATTGATAAGGCGATGCGAGTTACAAAGAGAATCAATGCATCTGCTGTAATGATAAATGATCATACTGCGTTCAGAGTGGACTGGATGCCTTTTGCAGGTTTGAAACAATCGGGACTTGGGGTGGGCGGTATCCCCTACACCATGGAAGATATGCAGATCAAGAAAATGACGGTGTTGCGTTCAAAAGAACTTTAAGGTTTTTTTGAACCTAAAGACCTGGCAATAAGTCTCAGGTATGCAGGAAATTAAGAGAGGGTAAGTGATAATGTCAGAGCAAACACAAGGTTTTCTGTTTGTCGCAATGGAATTCATGGCGGCATTGTTCATCATAATTATTGGTCTCGTTGTTATCGCCATTATCATTATCTATATCTTTGATGTTACGCAGACGAAATCTGCTATTAAACGAAATTATCCTGTTGTTGGTCACTTTAGATATTTCTTTGAACATATCGGCGAATTTTTCCGTCAGTATTTTTTTGCAATGGATCGCGAAGAGATGCCCTTTAACAGGGCGCAACGATCGTGGGCCTATCGGGCTGCAAAAAATATTGATAACACGGTTGCTTTTGGCTCGACACGAGATCTGAGACCATCCGGCACAGTAATTTTTGTCAATTGTCCATTTCCTACTTTGGATGAAGATACTGTTGTGCCTGGTTCGGTAACGATCGGTCCTTTTTCAGAGAACCCCTATATAACGTCATCAATATTCAATATTTCTGGCATGAGTTATGGCGCGATATCGAAACCAGCGGTATTGGCATTATCACACGGTGCAAAAAGAGCGGGTTGCTGGATGAATACGGGTGAGGGTGGTTTATCTTCTTACCATCTGGAAGGAGGAGCAGAGATCGTTTTTCAGATTGGCACTGCAAACTATGGTGTCAGAGATAAATCGGGTGATCTGTCAGATGAAAAATTATGCGAAGTGGCAAGTCATAATCAGGTGAAGATGTTTGAAATCAAGTTGAGTCAAGGAGCCAAACCTGGCAAGGGCGGTATATTGCCAGGTGGTAAGGTGACCAAAGAAATAGCAAGGATCAGGGGGATTGATGAAGGTGCCCCTTCCATTAGTCCCAATCGACATGCAGGCATAAACAGTAATTCTGAATTGCTGGATATGATAGATCGCATCAGGAAGGTCACAGGTAAGCCAGTAGGATTTAAGGCCGTCATTGGTGCCTATGGTTGGCTTGATAATCTGTTTAATGAAATAAAAACACGTGGTCTGGAAAGTGCGCCAGACTTTATTACAGTTGATGGTGCAGATGGCGGTTCAGGTGCGGCACCCATGCCCCTGATTGATGATATGGGCCTACCATTACGTGAAAGTTTACCCTTGGTGATCGATAAGCTGAATGAACATGGGCTGAGAGACAGAATCAAAGTAATCTCTTCGGGGAAATTGATTACACCCGCTGATGTTGCCTGGGCACTGTGTGTTGGGACAGATTTTGTGACATCAGCAAGAGGATTTATGTTTGCACTTGGGTGTATACAGGCCTTGCAATGTAATAAAAATACCTGTCCTACAGGGATCACAACACATGACAAGAAATTACAACGCGGGTTAAATTATCGTGACAAAACGATTCGTGTCATGCACTACGCACGGAACATGGTGCATGAAGTTGGCACCATAGCCCATTCCTGTGGTGTCACCGGACCGCGGGAATTGCGTCGCTTCCACGCAAGAATTGTCACAGAGAATGGACTTTCAATCCCGCTTGATGAGCTGCATCCAGATGTTGAACCACCATCCGCATCTTGATGGTTTTAGTTCCTGGCTTCATGTGAACCTATGACATACTGAGGTGTCGAATAGTCGCACAAGCATATTAAAAATAGCTAGGGAACCTCTGACTAGGTCTGGGTCGGAACAGATTGCAGGTTAAAATATTCTGGTTCAAGGCGTGAAACGCGCGTAATAGCAGGGCTATTGCGGAGTTTTACAACGCAGAAACGGGATATTTTAATCGCAAGATGCCGATACATGACTTAATCAGAGGTTCCCTAGATAAAAATAAGGGGATCACATGATCATATGTATTGCCAATAAGGCGCAGGATATTTTTGATAAAATTCGCTCAGCTGTTGATTTTATCGGGCCATTGTTGCTTAGAATTTATATTGTTCCTGTGTTCTGGATAGCCAGTAATAACAAATGGAATCCATTTGATAGTGATAGCTCTCTCGACTCAGTGATTCAGTGGTTTGGAAATTCGGAATGGGGATTGGGCTTGCCTTTCCCGACATTAATGGCTTATATGGCATGGGGCACTGAATATTTTGGTGCCATTCTGCTAGCTTTGGGATTGGCAACACGCTGGATATCAATTCCCCTGATGTTCACAATGGTTGTCGCAGCTGTGACTGTCCACTGGCAGAATGGTTGGCAAGTAGTACATGATTTATCAAGTCCGTATGCCTCTGCCAATGCAGGTGAAGCCATTGAAAGACTCAGTCGCGCAAAAGATATTCTAAAAGAACATGGGAATTACGACTGGTTAACGGAACATGGAAATTTTATTATTTCCAATAACGGTATTGAATGGGCCGCGACCTATTTTATTATTCTACTGGCACTGTTCGTTACCGGTGGGGGTAAAGTTGTCAGTGTTGATTATTGGCTGGCAAAGAAGTTCAGGGCTTAATATAGAAGCGAAAATATTTAGCAGCCTGTAGTAATTTACGAAATGACCGATCTGACTTTCAATTATTTTTTGAAATCGGGTCGGTCATTTTTTATTTGGGATGACCGTAAATGTTAACGTCTCATACCGCACTATTTTTAATGGCGTTATTGCTTGTGGCGGCGCTTATTGAACCCCTGGCAAAGAAAATCCATTTACCTTTCAGCATTGTCCTTGTTGTAATCGGCTTTATTGGATCAGAAATCATAGTTAATTATCTTGGTTTAGATACAGGCATTCGATGGGATAATTTTGGCACGATTGTCTTTTATTTTATCTTACCCATTCTCATCTTTCAGGCAGCGTTAAAAATTGATATTAAAATTCTGTGGAAAAATATTGTTCCTATAGGACTATTAGCATTGCCATTAATGCTGGTTTCAGCTGCTGTGATTGCAGCATGTGTTTACTATGGAATTAATCATCCTGTTGGTTTTCCATGGATGGCCGCTTTCATTACCGGTGCCTTATTATCAGCTACCGATCCGGCTGCCGTGCTGGCCTTATTAAAGAATGCCAATGCACCTGAAAGATTAAGCATGTTACTGGAAGGAGAAAGCCTGTTTAATGATGCAACCGCAATAGTGATGTTTAGTCTGTTAATCGCAATCGCGACTGGGATACAGTCGGCAGGATCTGTGGATGAAGTTTTACTACGTTTCGCAACGGTATTCTTTGGTGGTCTGGCCGTCGGTGTTATCGTTGGGTTGGTAACATGTTTGATGATGAAAATGTTAGGTGGACCCTATTCATTTCCATTGCTAAGCATCATATGCGCTTATGCGTCTTTTTTGGTTGCAGAAGATTTACTCCACTTGTCAGGGGTAATGGCTGTTCTCGCAGCAGGTCTGATGGTCGGAAGTTGTCGTAGACAATCTATGTCGCAAATTAATGATGACTTTACCAATCAATTTTGGGGTTTCTTGGGGCATATTGCTGAATCAGCAATCTTTCTATTGGCCGGTATTACTATCACCTTGTCTATGTTTACTGATCAATGGCTAGCCATAGTGATAGGCATTATTGCCGTCGTCATCGCAAGGATTGTCATGGTATTTGGTACATTTCCAATTTTGAGAATAGTGCCAGGTGTTGAGGCTGTGCCATTGAAGCAACAAGTGGTGTTGGCCTGGGGAGGTGTTAGAGGCACGGTGACATTGGCACTGGCGCTATCATTGACACTGACGCTGGATTATTGGTATACAATACAGTCGATCGCCTATGGTGTGGTAATGTTTACACTGTTTGTACAGGCAACAACTATCGGACCATTAATACGAAAACTTGATATAACATAGTTAATTCTTTGTTTTGAACACACAACCAAAATTTAAAATTCATTCGCTTGAATTGGGGCCGATGAATAATTTTATTTATCTTATCGAAGACATGTCATCTAAACGTGCTGCGATTGTTGATCCAGCATGGGATGTTCCAAGAATGTTGAAACTTGCTGAAAAACATGGCGTAACTATTACAGATATCTTGTTAACTCACAGTCATCATGATCATATTAACGGTGTGAATAATGTGCTTGATAAATATGATGCTGAATTACATTTATTAAATATAGAAGCAGAGTTCTGGGGAGCCGAACTGGGAAAACCATCTTTACACCATGGTGGAGACACGATTCAGTTGGGTGAAACAGAAATTGAGATGTTACACACACCAGGCCACACACCAGGTTCGGTTTGTTATCTTGTCGATGATCAATTGATTACGGGTGACACCATGTTCGTTTTTGGGTGCGGACGTTGTGATCTTACAGGTGGAGACCCGGAAATCATGTTTAGTACCTTGAGACATCTGAAAGAAACCTTACCTGGCTCAACGGTGATCCATCCTGGACATGATTATGCCGTGACAGCAACCGTAACCATGAAAGAGCAAGTCGAAGGTAATCCGTTTATGCATTTCGATAAACGAGATGATTTTGTTGAGTTTCGCCAACATGTCCATTCCAGCATACGCAGTACACCCTACGCAGCTGTCAGCCATGAACAGGCAGAGAAAATGTTAAAGCAGACCAGCTAATCCAGCTTGAACCGAGAATCTTGATTAATAACTAAAACAGACACAATAATCTGTTATCTGTTATCTGTTATCTGTTATCTGTTATCTGTTATCTGTTATCTGTTATCTGATAGACATTGACTTAGGGAACCTCAGATGTAAGTCATGAATCGACATCTTGCGACTAAAACATCCTGTTTCTGCGTTGTAAATTTTCGCAATAGCCTTGCTATTACGTGCGTTTCACGCCTTGAACCAGAATGTTATAATCAGTAATCTGTT
>Ga0114950_10005267_pt1 | contig 10045 bp, 6 predicted proteins | sample N075metaG_FD_83503 | JGI IMG/M metagenome (GOLD analysis project Ga0114950, IMG submission 83503) | Deep subsurface microbial communities from Kermadec Trench to uncover new lineages of life (NeLLi) - N075 metaG | ecosystem: Environmental > Aquatic > Marine > Ocean trench > Sediment | place... | reverse complement strand
CTGGGGACGCGGGTGCTGACGATCCAGGTGATGAGCACCTATCCCGCCGAGTCGGCCGGCGACAAGCCGCCGTTCGACGAGCTGGCGCTGTTGTCCGTGCAGTTCTTCGGTACCGACACCTAAAGAGTCGCAAGTCGCAAGACGCAAGTCCCAAGCAAGACCGCCCCCTGTCTCGCGTGTCAGGTGACTTCTGACCTGGGTCTCTCAACCACTGAGTCGCAAGACGCAAGTCCAAGTCCCAAGCAAGATCGCTCCTTGTCTTATGTCATGCGTCTTGTGACTTGCGACTCTTAATCCTTGATGTAGGGCTGACCGTCGGCTGCCGGTGGCCGTGCCTTTCCGACAACACCGGCAACGACGATGATCGTGATGATGTACGGCGTCATCGACAGAAACTCCGACGGGATCGGCGCACCCAGGATGCCGAGCTTGGTTTGCAGGCCCCTGGCAAAACCGAAAACGAGGCCGGCGCCGAGCACCCCAAACGGCATCCACCGACCGAAGATCATCGCGGCAAGGCCGATAAAACCGATCCCGGCAGTGATGTTCTCCTCGAACCTCGGGACCTGCGACAGCGTTATGAACGCACCACCGAATCCGGCGATCAGACCGCCGAGAATGACGTTGCGATATCGCGTTCGATAGACGTTGATGCCGACGGTGTCTGCAGCCTCCGGATGCTCGCCCACCGATCGCGAGCGAAGGCCCCACCGGGTGTAGAACAGCCCGAAGTGGATGACGACAACGAGGATGAACATCCCATAGACGAAGAACGAGTGATCGAAGAACACCGGACCCAGGACCGGGATGTCCGACAGGATGGGGATCGGCCAAGGTGTGAACCGGCCAGGCGAATTGAAATGCGGAGCCTCCGCCAATACGCGTGAGGCGAGGAACGAGGTGAGACCGAGGGCGAACATGTTGATCACGACGCCGGCGATGATCTGATCCACCCGGTACTTGATGGAGAGCACCGCAAGTACCGCACCGAGGACCGCACCCGAGACCAGGGCTCCGAACAACCCGACCCAGGGACCAAACGATGAGCCGAGAATCGTGCCGACGAACGCCGCGGTCAGCAACTGGCCCTCGATGGCGATATTGATGATGGCCACTCGCTCGCACATGAGCCCGGTGAGCGCACCGAGCGTTACCGGCACGGACAGGATGACCGTGGATCGCAGCATGCCGACCAGGCTGAACGACTTGCCGCCGGCGGCCCACGCAAGGAAGGCGAGGACGAAGAACACCATTCCGACGGCAAGGATCCGGTTGGTCCACTTGAGGTGCGAGCGGCGCAGCACGACACCACCGAAGAAGGCGAGGATGCCGGCAACGACGAACCCGAGCAACTGCGTGTTGACGGTCCACTCGATGCCTTGAAAGCGGTCTGTTGGCAGCGATAGCTTGAACGTGGAGTCGAGATCGCCTGCGACGTTGAGCCCGAACGCCCAGAACACGAATGCGGCAAGCGCAACGAGGATCACCCCGACGATGGTTGCCCGCCGCTGCTCGGGCGTGGTCCGCGCCTTGACCTCGGTCGTGGAGACGGCGACGTCGGTCATCCACCCCACCCCTTGGTGAGTTGTAGGCCCTCTTCACCCTCTGGTGTCTTGAGCCGGTAGATCGACCGCACCAGCTCGGGGGCGGCGATGAACACGATGATCAGCGCCTGCATGATGAGCACGAGGTCGAGGGGTATTCCCGCCAGACCCTGCATCGAACGACCGCCGGCGCGCAGCGCCCCGAACAGCAACCCGGCGGCGAGCACTCCGAATGGGTGAGATCGGCCAAGCAGGGCCAGGGCGATGGCATCGAACCCGGTGGTGCCCGAAAATCCCGGCAGCGCCTGGTACGGCGGCAGGCCCAGGAGTTGATTGCTCCCGGCGATCCCGGCCAATGCCCCCGATATGGCCATCACCGAGACGTAGATCCACGCCACGCTCATGCCGGCGTACCGGCCGGCATCCGGATTGAACCCAACCGCCCGGAACTCGAATCCGATCGAGGACTTGAACAGCAGCCAGTAGGTGAAGAACACCGCAGCCAGCGCGACCAGGAACCCGATGTGCACCCTTCCCCCTTCGAAGAGGGTGGGCAGACGAGCCGATTCGGCGACCACCTTCGAGATCGGGTCCTGGCGACCGACTGCCTGGAAGAAACTCGTCTTCAGGAGATAGGCGATGAGAAACAGCGCGATGAAGTTGAGCATGATCGTTGTGATCACCTCGTGGGCGCCGGTCTTGCCCTTGAGCAGGCCGGCGAGACCGCCCCACACGGCACCCCCGATGATCCCGGCGAAAAGTGCGAGCGTGATGTGCACAAACATGGGAAGCGAGAAGCTGAACCCGATCCAGAGGGCGGCCATGCCGCCGATGAGCATCTGACCGTTCACGCCGATGTTGAATAGGCCCGCTCGAAATCCGATGGCGACGGCGAGACCGGCGAGGATCAGCGGCGTAGCAGAGAAAAGCGTATCAGAGATCGCGCGTGGCGAGCCGACCGCTCCCAGGAAGAGGGCCTTGTACGCCTCCCACACTCCGATGATCGATTCTTTGGCGGCCTCCCCTGGGGATTCTCCGTACAGCCGAAGGGTGTCCAGGTCGGTGAGGATGATGATGACGCCACCGATGATCAGCGCGGTGAGGAATGCAAGAACCGGCACCACCATCGCCTGGCCGATCGACGAGCCCACGCCGGTAACCCGCTCGAACCACTCGGGATACCCCTTATCCGGCATCCGATCCTCGGGAGGCCCACCCTGGGTCACGACGCCTCCGCTTCCGAGCCGAGCATGGCGAGCCCGATCTCCGTCGTCGTCGCCGTTGCCGGGTCGAACTCGCCTGCGATCCTCCCGTCGAACATCACAACGACCCTGTCGGAGAGCCCAACGACCTCATCCAACTCCGACGACACGATGAGCACGGCGGCGCCGGCGTCACGCTTCTCGACGATCCTCGCATGGACGTATTCGATCGAGCCGACATCGATCCCGCGGGTCGGCTGCGACGCGATCACGAGCGTGATGTCGCGCTCGAATTCCCTGGCAACGATCACCTTCTGCTGGTTCCCTCCCGACAGTGTCGACACCAAGGCATCGATGCCGGACGTTCGCACGTCGTACTCCTCGACGAGGCGCTCTGCTCGTTCTTTGGCGGCGCCCCAGTCCATTTGTACGCCTCGTGAAATGGGCGCGGCGTAATACGAGTCGAGCACCATGTTCTCGGTGACCGTGAACGGCAGCACGAGGCCGCTGCGCTGCCGATCCTCCGGGACATGGGCGACCTCGCGTTTGTGGACCTGTCGCGGCGTGTCCTGGGTCACATCGGTCCCGCCGATGCTCACCGATCCGGCGATCGCCTGACGCAGCCCGGTGATCGCCTCGACGAGCTCGGTCTGACCGTTTCCTTGCACCCCGGCGATCCCCACGATCTCGCCGGCTCGGACCTCGAACGACACACCGTCGACCGCACGCTGGTTCCGGTCGTCCAGGACAACGAGGCCATCGACCGCCAGCACGACATCCTCCGGCTTCGCCACCTCTTTTCGGACCACCAGATCCACCGGCCGCCCCACCATGAGCTCGGCGAGCTGCTCCTCGCTCACCTCGTCGGGAAGCACCTCGGCGACGGTCTGGCCGGCACGCATGATGACGATCCGGTCGGCGAGCTCGAGGGCTTCGCTGAGCTTGTGAGAGATGAAGACGATGCCCTTTCCGTCCTCCTTGAGCCCGCGAACGATATCGAAGAAACCCTCGACCTCTCTTGGGGTCAACACCGAGGTCGGCTCATCGAACACCACAAAACGCGCCTCGCGCTCGAGGACCTTGATGATCTCAACCCGCTGCTGGACACCCACGGGAAGATCCTCCACCATGGCATCGGGGTCCACGTCGAGGTTGTAGCGTCCGGAAATCTCCCGCACCACATCGGCCGCCTCCGCCTGCTTGAGCCACCCTGCCCTCCCGACGGGTTCCACGCCGAGCATCACGTTCTCGGTGACGGTGAACACGGGGACCAGCATGAAGTGCTGGTGCACCATCCCGATCCCGGCGGCGATAGCGTCGGCAGGGGACTCCATCACGACCGGCACCCCGTCCACGAGCACCATGCCCGAGGTTGGGGTGTACAGCCCGTACAGGATGTTCATCAGAGTGGTCTTGCCGGCCCCGTTCTCACCGAGCAGGGCGACGATCTCACCCTCCGCAACCGTGAAGTTGACGTTGTCGCAGGCCAGCACGCCGGGAAACTGCTTGCTGCATCCCCGAAGCTCGAGCTCCAATCCTGCCTCCCGCTGCGCGTCGCCGCCGTCACCCTAGAGGTTCGGGAGGCGCGGCGCCGAAAACGAGAGCGGGGCCCCCGCCGCAACGGAGGCCCCGCCCATTTCGTTCAGATCAAGTAGTCGACTTATTACCCAACGGGAAAGAAGTCGGCCTTGACTACGCCGTCCGCGATGTCCTGGAGCAGCTGCTCCACCTCCGCCTTGAGCTCGGCCGATACTCTGTCGTCCCAGCTGTGGAAGGGGGCGAGCCCCACCCCGTTGTTGCTGAGATCACCCTTGAAGGCTCCTGCCGACCAGGTGCCTTCGACCTGCTCCTGGATAGCCAGGGCCACCAAGTCCAGGATGTTCTTCTCCACGGTGGTCAGCCACAGATCCGCATACTGGGCGTCCATGGCGAAGAACGCATCGGCGTCCACCCCGATGAGCGCGGCATCGAGACCACCGGCGTTGATGGCGTCACCGGCCGGGAGGTTGATTTGCCCACCAACCGGGATGATGATGTCGACGCCTTCTTGGAAGAGACTGTCCGCCGTGTCTCTGGCGAGAACAAAGTCGGTGAAGCTGCCGGTGAACACACCGTCCTGCGCCTCGACGTCCCACCCGAGAACCACTACGTCGGTTCCCTTTATCTCGTTGTAATGCGCGACGCCACGGGTAAAGCCATCCATGAAGATGCTGACCGTTGGGATGTTGGCCCCGCCGTAGGTGCCGAGGATGCCGGTCGTGGTCACGCCGGCCGCCAGGTAACCGGCGGCGAACGCAGCTTGGTCGGTCTGGTAGACGAGCTCGCGCACGTTCTCTAGGTTCAGCGGGACGAAGTTCTCGTCGGTCAGAATGTTGTCGATCATGGTCCAGGTGATCTCGGGGTGTTCCATGGCGTTGATCGCCGTGACCCCTCCGAGGAAGAATCCGACCGTGACGATATGCTCACAGCCCTGGGCGATGAATACGTCGATGTTCGGTTGCCAATCCTCCTCGGAATCCGACTCGAGGAACGTCGAGTCCGGGTCGGCGAATCCATCATCCACCGCCTTCAGGATCCCTTCCCAGGCGCTCTGGTTGAAGCTCTGGTCGTCCACTCCGGCGAGGTCGGTGACCAGGCAGGCGAGTACCGTATCCATGGCCTCAACGGTGGTTGTGGTCTCCGCGGGCGCCGTGGTAGTCGTCGCCGCGGCGGCGGTGGTTGTGGTCTGCTGTGCTGCGGTCGTGGTGGTGTCGTCGCTGGTACCACACGCCGCTGCGATCAGCGCAAACGCGAGGAACAGCACAACGAGCGCGCCTCGCTTCTTGAATCCGTTCATGAAAAAATGAACCTCCGTATAGGTCTCCCAAAACGCCGCACCCAGCCGGCGCAGCCGGCCGCAGTCTAGGGGGTTTCAGAGAGGCAGTGCGTTCGCGAGTTGCAGGTCGCAAGTCGCAAGTCACGTGTTAGACGTGGCACCGGGTTCGAGTCATGCCCTGGATGAATCGTCGGCGGCGTCAAGTGAAGGAGGGAGGATCTGTCTTGCGACTTGCGTCTTGCGACTTTTTTTACTCTGACTCTGCCAGTTCCACCGGCGGCTGCGTCGGAGTCTCGACCGAGACGAACGACAGGCGGTCCTCGTCCTCTTCATCGATGTCGACGAGCACCGTCGCCCCCGCAGGGAAATCCTTGAGCAGAAGCCGCTCCGACAGTGGGTCTTCAAGCATCGTCTGAAGAGCCCTGCGCAGTGGGCGAGCGCCGAGCTGGGGGTCGTAGCCCTTCTCCGCCAAGCGGGTCTTGGCGGCATCGGACAACGCGAGATCGAGGGCCTGCGACTGGAGCTGGGTCCGGACCCGGTCGATCAGCAGTTCCACGATCGTCTTGACCTCGTCCAAGGTCAGCTCATGGAAGACGATGACCTCATCGATGCGGTTCAAGAACTCGGGACGGAACTGCTTCTTGAGCGAATCCATCACCTTCTCCCGCATCTTCTCGTAGTTGAGGTCATCATCGTTGTCGGCGAACCCGATGGCCTTCTTGCGAATCTCGGCGGTGCCGAGGTTGGAGGTCATGATGATGACCGTGTTCTTGAAGTCGACCGTCTTGCCCTGCGAGTCGGTCAGCCGGCCGTCCTCGAGGATCTGGAGGAGAATGTTGAACACATCAGGGTGTGCCTTCTCGATCTCGTCGAAGAGCACGACGGAGAACGGCTTGCGACGGACGGCCTCGGTGAGCTGGCCACCCTCGTCATAACCGACGTAGCCGGGTGGCGAACCGATGAGCCGGCTGACCGCATGCTTCTCCATGTACTCGGACATATCGATCTGGATGAGGGCATCTTCATCGCCGAACAGGAACTCGGTGAGCGCCTTCGACGTCTCGGTCTTGCCGACCCCCGAGGGGCCGAGGAAGATAAACGACCCTGCCGGCCGCTTCGGGTCCTTCAACCCTGCCCGGGTCCGGCGGATCGCCTTGGACACCGCGGTGATAGCGTCTTGCTGGCCGATGATGCGCTCATGGAGCGTGTCCTCCATGTTGAGCAGCCGCTGGGATTCCTCTTCGGTGAGACGATGCACGGGAATACCGGTCCACATCGCCAGGACCTCAGCGATCTCATCTTCGTCGATGACCGCCGAGTAACTCTCGCTGGAAGATGCCGACTCGATCTCGAGCTCGGCACGATCGGCGATGAGGACCCGCTCCTGGTCCCTCAGTTGGGCGGCCCGCTCGAACTGCTGGGCGTAAACCGCCTCCCGCTTGTCCGCTCTGAGCTTGGCGACGCGGTCGTCGATGTCGCGGACGTCCGGCGATAGGTCGACGCGCTTGAGGCGCATCCGGCTCCCCGCCTCATCGATCAGGTCGATGGCCTTGTCCGGGAGGAACCGATCCGAGATGTAGCGGTCTGCCAGATTCGCCGCATTCACCAGGGCCTGCTGGGTGAAGTTCACCTTGTGGTGGTCCTCGTAGGCCTCACGGAGCCCTTCGAGAATCAAGATGGTGTCGGCCACGCTCGGCTCGTCGACCTGGATCGGCTGGAAACGGCGCTCCAGCGCCGAGTCCTTCTCCAGGTACTTGCGGTACTCCTCGAGCGTGGTGGCGCCAATCGTCTGCAGCTCGCCGCGGGCGAGCATCGGTTTGAGGATGCTCGCCGCGTCGATGGCGCCCTCGGCCGCGCCGGCACCGACGAGGGTGTGGATCTCGTCGATGAACAGGATGATGTCACCTCTGGTGCGGATCTCCTTGAGGACCTTCTTCAGGCGTTCCTCGAAGTCGCCCCGGTATCGAGACCCGGCGACCAGGGCGCCGAGGTCGAGGGTGTACAGGTGCTTGTCGGTGAGGGTTTCCGGCACCGTCCCGAGCACGATCTGTTGGGAAAGTCCCTCAACGATGGCGGTCTTGCCGACACCGGGCTCCCCGATGAGCACCGGGTTGTTCTTTGTGCGACGAGACAGGACCTGTATGACCCGCTCGATCTCATTGCTTCTACCGATCACAGGGTCGAGCTGGCGATCGCGTGCCAGCTGAGTCAGGTTCCTGCCGAACTGGTCGAGCACGGTGGACCCGCTCGATGAGCCTCCGGATTCGCGTGAGCTGCCGCCGCCTGAGTGACCGGAGGGTTGGCCCTCCTCGCCTTGAACGCCGGAGAGCAGCTGGATGACGGTCTGCCGAACCTTGGGAAGATCGGCCCCGAGTTGCTGAAGCACCTGGGCGGCGACCCCTTCGCCCTCGCGGATGAGCCCGAGAAGGATGTGCTCGGTGCCGATGTAGTTGTGCCCGAGTTGGAGGGCTTCCCTGAGCGACAGCTCGAGAACCTTCTTGGCGCGCGGGGTGAACGGAATGTGTCCGCTGGGAGCCTCGGAGCCTTGTCCAATGATCTCCACGACCTGGAATCGCACCGACTCGAGGCTGATGCTCATGCTCTCCAGGGCCCTGGCGGCGACACCCTCGCCTTCGTGGATGAGACCGAGCAGGATGTGCTCGGTGCCGATGTAGTTGTGGTTGAGCAACCGCGCTTCTTCTTGGGCCAGAACCACGACCCTGCGTGCCCTGTCGGTGAACCGCTCGAACAACTCGCTACCTCGTATGTAACTGTGGCGCCCTCTTCAAGGCGCCTCGGTGAGTATAGGACCGGACCCTACTAAGTCCTGGACCCGGCTGACGGCGTTCTTCTCACCTTTGCAAACGCCGCGGCTACCATCCTGATTCCCCCACCTGGCCCCGGAGCCGCCTGTGGATCGACCAATCCTCCAAGAACTCATACCGATTCCCGGTGTCTGGGAACGTATCGTCGCCGTCGAGGCTCGCCTTGACGAGGTAACCCGCTCCACCGATGAATTTCTCACCGAAGTGGCACAACATCTGTTGCGCGCCGGGGGGAAGCGCTACCGCCCGCTGGTGGCCCAGGTCGCAGCCGAACTGGGCCCAGATCGGGGCGACAGGCCGGTAGAGGCCGGCGTCTCTGTCGAGTTGGTCCACCTCGGATCGTTGTACCACGACGACGTCATCGATGAGGCGGATAGTCGTCGCGGGCGACCGTCGGTAAACGAGAACTGGTCGAACACGATCGCGATCCTGGCCGGTGACTTCCTGCTTGCTCGCGCCTCCGAGGTGGCGGCTCCGCTCGGCGAAGCTGCGGTCGCACTGATCGCCAGCACCTACGCCACGCTGTGCGAGGGTCAGGTGGCGGAGGTCCGCTACGCCGGTGGCCTCGAGCATGGAGCAGATGGCTACTACCAGGTGATCGGTGGGAAAACGGCAAGCCTCATCCGTACCTCAGCCCGGCTCGGGGCGATGACATCGGGGGCAGACGAAGAGTCGATCGAGGCAATAAGCGACTGGGCCTGGGAGATGGGTCTGGTCTTCCAGATGACCGACGACGTGCTCGATCTGGTCGCCGACGAGGACTTCATCGGCAAACCGGCGGGATCCGACATCCGCGAGGGCGTGTACACGCTGCCGGTTCTGTATGCGGCCGGCGGCCCCGATGGAGACGAGATCCGGGCGCTGCTCGGAGCCGACGCCCCGACCGACCAGCGCGAGATCGATCGAGTCATCGGGCTCACGGTTTCGGGAGGGCACGTCGACCGGGTGGTTGATGAGGCGGTTGAGCGCATTCGGGTTGCTGAGAAGGCTGCCGACCGGATCGCGTCGGAAGAGCTGCGTGCGATCCTGGAAAACCTGGATGCCTATTTGCTGGAACGGGTGAGAGCGGCTCGCGGGGCGTAGTCCGTCCGACGGACTCCGCCTGTATTACGTATCACGTATCCCTTCCATACGGGCGTTCAGAATGTTATGGGTGCGCGGGGGTGCATGACTATCGCCAACTCCGCGTCTGGCAGGCATCCCGTGCCTTAGCGCTAGACGTGTATCGCTTGACCCAAACGTTTCCCTCAGTGGAACGCTTCGGGCTCACCGCGCAGATGAGACGAACCGCTGTTTCCATACCTTCGAGGTGCCGGCCGTGACGGACGTGCCTTCCGGCAGTTCCTTCAGTATGCAGCTGGGAGCGCGTCGGAACTCGAGACCCAGCTGGATATCGCGCGTGAACCTGAGTTCGGCCCTGAGCTGGCGATCAGCAACGCCATGCGCGACGCTAACGCAATCCGCAACATGCTCTGGGGCCTAATCAGCAATCGATCCGATAACTGATGTTGGATTACGTAATACGTGATACGTAGTCCGTCGGACGGACTACGACTCCGGCCTCATCGTGGGAAACAGGATCACCTCTCGGATGTGCTCCCGATCGGCCAGCAGCATCACCAACCGGTCGACGCCGATGCCGAGACCGCCGGTCGGGGG
>Ga0114950_10005265_pt1 | contig 10047 bp, 10 predicted proteins | sample N075metaG_FD_83503 | JGI IMG/M metagenome (GOLD analysis project Ga0114950, IMG submission 83503) | Deep subsurface microbial communities from Kermadec Trench to uncover new lineages of life (NeLLi) - N075 metaG | ecosystem: Environmental > Aquatic > Marine > Ocean trench > Sediment | place... | reverse complement strand
CGGAGATCGCCGACCAATCTGCCATGTGCGTCGAAGTCGAAGGCATGCGCATCGCCATTTTCAACCTTGGCGGCGAGTTCTACGCCATCGATGACATATGCGCGCATATGGGCGGGCCACTTAGCGAAGGCTCTATCCGGGGCGACGAAGTCGAATGCCCTTGGCACGGTGCCCACTTCAACATCAAATCCGGGGAGGTGACGGGACCACCGGCCCCTGAAGGTGTCACCAACTACACCGTTCGTCTCATAGGAGACGCCGTAGAAATCGAGGTGTAGTCGTAGCCGCCCCGCCGTAGAAGACCCGTCTTCGGTCCAGCCTCTACGGCTCCGTCGGAAGCGTCAACCGTTCGCGTCTACACGAGCCCCGGCTGACCAGCCTGCAAACTGACGAAAGAGTTTCTTTCGGGAGCTGGCGTCGAGTTCGATGAGACCGACATAACCACGCTGGACGACCCACGCTCCGAGATAACGGCGCTCACGGGCGGAGCCTTTGCCACCCCCGTGGTCGTCGTCGATGGTCAGGTGCTAATCGGCTTTGACCCCGACTGGATGCGCGACCGGCTACCCGTCTGCCCGTTGACCACCGGGGGCCAGGTGCCTACTCTCTCGCGCGTTCTTCACCAGAAGCACAATAACCGTGACGGGCATGAAGAAAACGCCTAGGAAGAACCATGCCCAGGCGCTTCGACCCGTATTCTGAGCCCACAGCGCACAAAACGCACCGAACAGGAACGTTACTGCTCCCACGGCGACGTTCTCTCGTGACTCCAGGCGCGAGATTCTTTGCTCAAGGTCGGTTGTGTCTTGAGCCATAGCCGAAGTGATTGAAGCAAGCAGGACGAGAGCAAGCGCAACCAAGAGACAGGTAGAGATAGTGCGATGGGTCATCTTCCGTCCTCCTCCTGCCGCGATTCGTGCATCCAACTAGTATTCGATCACTTGCCATCTGTCGCCATATTTGATGATCGCGGCGGCAAAAGCAACGGGGAATTGCGGCAAGTCGCTTGAGCTGACCGCCCACGGATGAACGCTCCAGGCCGGGGGGAAGCATCGCCTTCCTGGCGGGTAATAATTACTCGCCTTCGGGGCCACCTTGAGAACGTCTCAACCGGCGTCTGCAGCACGCGCCCGCGCCGGGCAAGTCTGCGGGCTGCTACGGATCGCTGACGAAAACGTCTCGTTACCCCCCCGTTACCCGGAGCCCCAAAACGCCGAAAAGGGACCCGGCCGTGCTGACCGGATCCCTTTTCTTTGTACGGCTTTACGTTAGTAGCGGGGGCTAGATTCGAACTAGCGACCTTCGGGTTATGAGCCCGACGAGCTACCGGACTGCTCCACCCCGCAACCAGAGTGATGAAGGTACGCCAAGAGCCCGTGGCCGTCAACAACAGTAAGGCAGCGTCGAGCGGCGGCGGGCGCCGTCCGTGGCGGCTCCTGGTAGGTCCTTGGAAGAGATTCGTATGACAAGTATGATATGTCAGACACGGATCGACAACCGTCAGGAGGCAGTCATGCTGTCTGTTCGTTTGGAGGCGGAGATCGAGAATCGACTCGGCGAGCTCGCGGCCCGGACCGGAAGAACGAAGAGCTACTACGTGCGCGAGGCAATCCTCCATTTTCTCGAGGACATGGAAGATCGCTACATCGCCATCGAACGCCTCGAGAACCCCGCCAAGCGTTGGGAGCTCGATGAACTGGAGCGCGACCTTGGCTTGGAGAGTGCAGATCGATGATCGTGCCGCGCGTGATATCCGCAAGCTCGACAGAGACGAGCAGCACCGCATCCTGAGCTTCTTGCGCGGGCGCATCGCCACCGACGGGGATCCTCGTCGATTCGGCCAGCCGCTGACCGGGTCGAAGACCGGGCTGTGGCGCTATCGAGTGGGGGCGTATCGATTGATCTGTCGCATTGAAGACGCGTGTGTCGTTGTTCTGCTGCTGGCGGTGGGACACCGACGAAAAGTGTATCGATAGTCATCACGCGCCCTTGCGTGCGCCTGACCGCGATCCGCTCGAGACGTTCGGACTAGTCCGCCGGCGAGTCTTCCCAGCGGCGTGAGACGACGCAGGCGTTGATGCCGCCGATGCCCATGGAGAGCTTGCCGGCGAGGCCCTCGGGGGCGTCGCGGGCGGCCTTGTAGACGTACTCGTACGGCGTCTCGTGGATGGCGGGATTGACGGCGTCTTCGGAGAGCGGCGTCGGGTCCAGTCTGCCGTTCATCAGACCGAGGTACTGGGCGGTGAGCTCCCAGCCGCCGCTGGCCGCCATGCCATGGCCGAAGATCCCCTTGCGAGCGGTGACCGCCAGGCGGTTGGGGAACACCTTGAGCAGCGTGTTGATCTCCTGGAAGTCGCCCGGCGTGGCGGTGGCGTGCAGGTCCCAGGTGCCGAACTGCTGGGGGTCGGCGCCGGCGTCCTCGACGGCCTGGTGGATGGCGTTGAGCGGGCCCTCCTGCGACGGCGTGATGATGTGCTGCGCGTCCGAGGTGATGCCGACCCCGAGGATCTCCAGGCCGAGCGGCTTGTACCCGCGCGTCGTCATGTAGTCGTAGTCGCCGACGATCCACAAAACCGAGCCCCCGGAGATGTGGGTGCCGCGCAGGTCGGTGAGCGGCAGCGACGGCTTGCGGTCGGCGGACAGCACGTGGGCGCGGTAAAAAGCGGCGACCAGGATGGCGTGGGGCGCCGGGTCCGACATGCCCACCACCACCGCTTTGGCGTCGCCGCAGGCGATCGCCTGGCGCGCCAGCTTGAGACCGACGCCGAACGACGAGCAGGCGGCGATGGGTGCGTAGGCGGGGCCGGTGAGACCGCCCAGCATGGAGACTTGCGCGGCGGGTATGTTGGCAATGTTCCAGATCAGTTTCGGGTCCGCCGCCATCCACGGCGGTGTGGGGCAGCCCCATTGTTTTTGCAGGCGTCTCAGCGCGCTCCTTTTCTTGCGGATGAGGCGCAGCTTGCCGGCGTCGATGTCGCCCTCGATGCCCTGCACCTCGATGGCCTCGAACTCGTTCAAGTACTCGCCCAGTGGCCCCGAGCGTTGCATCCAGGACTCGTCCCAGGCGGCGTAGGCGGTCTCGCGTTCGAAGCTGTCTGCGGGCAGCTCGTGCGGATCTCGAGGTATGCCCCATTGGGCCGCGAGGCGGGTGCGCTGGTCGCCGTCGGCGTCCTCGAAGGTGGCGCGATCGGCGTTGCGCGTCGCCGCGGCCCAGAAACGGTTCCAGCGCCGTTGCGCATCGCGCAGCTTGTTGCTGATCGCGTACTGCGTCGGCAGATCGCCGACGCCGGTGCCGATGAGTACATGAGTCTTGGCGCCGAGCTCCTGCAGCGTCTTTTCGATGCCGGGGTTTTGCTGGAGCGCCTGGATGAACGCTCCCAGGGCATACTGCGTCGTGCATCCCATCTTCTGCTGGAGCTGCGGGAACTTGCTCGGCCGGAAGCGCGCATTGATCCAGTCGTGGTAGTCATCGAAGTTGAAGTCGGGTTGGCCGACCAGGAAAGTCGACGGGCCGAAGCCTTCGAACGGCGTGAGCCAAGACTCCCCCGAGGCCAGGTTGGCGGCAAAGGCCTCGATGTTGGGGCTCTTCGGGGCCACGATGCCCCATCCGAAAATGCCGATACGCACCATCGAGTGGCTCAGCGTCGCGTCGGCGCCGACGGCGACGTCGGCGAACCGGGTTGGCTGCCGGCCGGCCCGGGGGGCGGGGACTCCGGCCGCAGCACGTAGACCGTGTCGCCGGGCCGCACCATGAAGAGCTTTTCGCGGGCCCGCTTCTCGATAGCATCGGGGTCCCGGTCGCGCAGCGGCCTGATGATGTCGAGCATCTCGCGGTTGGCGCGCTCCTTGGCGTTGACCGCGTACTGTAGCTGCGTGGCGCGGGAGCGCATCTTCATCACCGCCACCAGGCCGTTCTCGCCCAGCAGGGCGTAGAAGCTGCCGAACAGCGCCGTGAGCATGATGATCGCTGCGATCTGCCCCGAGCGTTTGCCGCGCCGGCGCGACACCAGCTTTCTCGGCTGGCGTCGCGGAATGAGAATATGTACGCGCACGTCAGTGCTCCACAGCTTGTCGAAACGCCGAAACACCCGCAAAGGCGGCCGTCTCGCCGAGTTCCTCTTCGATCCACAGCAAACGATTGTACTTAGCGACACGCTCGCCCCGCGAGGCCGACCCCGCTTTGATTTGCCCGCAGCCGGATGCTACCGCCAGATCGGCGATGGTGGTGTCGGAGGTCTCGCCTGAACGGTGCGAGATCATCACGCCGTAGCCCAACCAGATCGGCACCGCGTTGGCGATGCCTTCGGACAGGCCGCGGCGAATGCGTTTGGTGTTGGTGACGAACAGGTCGTCGCCGACCAATTGCACCTTGGTGCCGAGCGCATCGGTGAGCTGCTTCCAGCCGTTCCAGTCTTCATCGCCGAGGCCGTCCTCGATCGACACCAGCGGATAGCTCTCGGTGAGTTCGGCGTACCAGTCGATGAGTTGCTCGGAGGTGGCGTTGTCGAGCCCCTCTCCGGGAAGGCGGTAGGGTGGGCCGTCCGGGGCGCCGACTTCGCCGGCGGCGACGTCGAGCGCCACGTATACCTGCTCGCCCGGCCGAAAGCCCGCCGCTTCGATGGCCGCCATGAGCAGGTCGAGGGTCTCCCTGGCGTTGGAGACTTGCGGCGCGAAGCCACCCTCATCGCCGACGCCGGTGCTCAGGCCCTTATCGACAAGCAACGTCTTGAGGGCGTGGAAACATTCCGTCCCGGCCCGCAATGCCTCGCGGAAAGTATCGAAGCCCGCCGGTGCCAGCATGAATTCCTGCACATCGAGGTCGTTGTCGGCGTGGGCGCCGCCGTTGATGACGTTGAGCAAGGGTACCGGCAGCAGGGCGGCGTGGGCGCCGCCCAGGTAGCGGAATAGCGGCAGCTCGCAGGCGTCGGCGCCACACTTGGCGGCGGCGAGCGAGACGCCCAATAGCGCGTTGGCGCCCAGCTGTGACTTGTTCTCGGTGCCGTCCACTTCCAGCAGCATGCGGTCGATGAGGATCTGGTCGGTGACCTCGACGCCGGCGAGTACCTCGTACAGCGTCTCGTTGACGTTGCTGACCGCCTGCAGCACGCCCTTCCCATGGTAGCGGCTGTCGTCGCCGTCGCGCAGTTCGAGGGCTTCGGCATGCCCGGTGGAAGCGCCCGAGGGCACCGCGGCGCGCCCGAAGCTGCCGTCGTCGGCGATGACGTCGACTTCGAGTGTGGGGTTGCCCCGGGAATCGAGGATTTCGAGGGCGTGGATGTGCTCGATCAGCGGCATGAGGAGCCCGTGAAACGGAGAAGGGGGAGGCGCCGCCGGCACGCCGTCGTGCCGCACGTTGCGGTCGATTCGAAGTATGCTGATGATGCCCGCCAAACAGCGGTTGTCATCTTGCTCGTCTCACGCGTCGCCGCATTCGCCCCAAGCACCGGACGCCGTCTGCGGCGCGGTGCTCAGCGAGCCGGATGCTAGCAGGGAAGGCCATATTCAGACAAGCACTGCGGGCCGATCAGCGCCCCTCGGAAGCGAGACAGCACGATGCCGAAACAAGCAATGGTGGTTCTCAGCACCGCCCCCGACGAAGCGGTGGCGGCGCGGCTCGCCGGTGCCCTGGTCGAGGGTAAGCTAGCAGCCTGCGTCAACATCGTCGGCGGTGTGCGGTCTCTCTACTGGTGGGACGGCGCGCTGCAGGACGACGCCGAGGTGCTGCTGATCTGCAAGACCGACGGCGAGCGGCTCGACGAGCTCACCCGCACGCTCACCGAGCTGCATCCCTACGACTGCCCCGAGGTGGTGGCGTTGCCGGTGGCCGGGGGCAACGCTGGGTACCTGAGCTGGATCACCGACACCCTCGACCGCTAACCGACACGCTCGAGCGCCTGTTGCAGGTCGGCGATGAGATCCTCGGCGTCCTCGATGCCCACCGAGATGCGCACCAGTCCGTCGCCGATGCCGCGTTCCTGGCGCACCGCGGCGGGGATCGAAGCGTGGGTCATCGACGCCGGATGCGAGATCAGCGTCTCCACCCCGCCGAGGCTCTCGGCGAGCACGCACACCTCCAGGGCGTCGAGCAGCGTCTTGACTTCGTCGTAGCCGGCCAGATCGAAGCTGATCATGGCGCCGAAGCCCTTCATCTGGCGCTTCGCCAGGGCGTGGTCGGGGTGGCTCTCGAGTCCTGGGTAGTAGACCTGCTGCACAGCGGTGTGCTGGTCGAGGATGGCGGCGAGCTGCTGCGCCGTAGCCTGCGACCGCTCGACGCGCAGCGCCAACGTCTTGAGGCCGCGATGGATGAGCCATGCTTCGAAAGGTGACAGGGTGGCGCCGGCCGCCTTGGCGACGAAATGGAGAGTGTCGGCGAGGTCCCCGCGGTTGGTGCACACCACGCCACCGATGCTGTCGGAGTGGCCGTTGAGGAACTTGGTGGTCGAGTGCAGCACCAGGTGGGCGCCGAAATCGAGCGGTCGCTGCAGGTACGGCGACAAGAATGTGTTGTCGACCACCAGCACCGCGCCGGTGCGCTGCGCCAGATCGGCGGCGGCGGCGAGGTCGGTGAGCTGCATCAGCGGGTTGGTGGGCGTCTCGACGAAAAGCATGCGGGTTTGCTCGGTCCACGCCGCCTCGGTGGCGTCCAGATCGGAGGTATCGACGTAGGTGAAGCTCAGCCCGCTGGAGCGCCGCAGGATCTGCTCGAACAGTCTGTAGGTGCCTCCGTACACGGCCGCCGAGCACACCACGTGGTCGTCGGGGCCGAGCAAGCGCAGGCAGGCGTCGATGGCGGCGGTGCCGCTGCCGAAGGCGATGGCGTGCTCGGCGTTTTCCATCGCCGCCAGGCTCGTCTCCAGGTTGCGGCGTGTGGGGTTGCCGCTGCGGCTGTAGACGTATTCCCCCGGCTGGCCGAACTCCTCCTGGATGAAGGTGGAGGTCATGTGGATCGGCGGGATGACCGATCCGAACGAGGGATCGGGCTGCTGCCCGATGTGTACCGCTTTGGTAGTGAACCCTTTGTAGGTTTTCTTCGACGCCACGATCCCCTCTTTCTTCGCCCGGTATCGGTAGGAATTAAGAGCGTAACCGTGGCCAACCGGGCCGTCAAAACCCTGCGCCCTCGCGCTCGCGAGGCCGCTTGACGGCGGGGGCGTTCTTGGGCACCCTCGCGGGCATGAGGAAAATCGGCCCCTGGTTCGGCCTCGGCGACACTCCCGACCCCGATACGACGGTGGTGGTTGTGGGCTGCCCGTTCGGCAGCTCCGACACCTTTCGCGGCGGCGCCCACGAGGGCCCGGCGGCGATCCGCCAATGGGCCTGTACCGCCGAGGCGGTCAGCGAGGTGGGCCACCCCATCGATGGTGTACGCGTCATCGACTGCGGCGACGTCGACACCCGCGACGATTCCGGCGAAGGGCGTTGGCGGGCGATCGAGGCCAAGGCGGCGCAGCTGCTCGCCGAACACCCGGGTGCTTTCCTGCTCGGTCTCGGCGGCGACCACGCGGTGACCCCGCCGCTGGCGACCGCGGCGCGCCGGGCCATGGGCGATCTGGCGTTCGTGATCCTCGACGCCCATCCCGATTGCTTCGCCACCTACGACGGCGATCCGCTGTCGCACGCCTGCGTGGTGCCGCGCGTCTGGGAGCGTGGCGGATACAACCGTGACACCACCTGCATTGCCGGCGTGCGCTCCTACGCGCTCGAGGAGCTCGACGTCATGGACACCGCCGGCCTGATGATCCCGGCGCGTACCTGGCAGGGGTTCGGCAGCGAGGCCTTGGCTCGAGAGATCCGTGACCTCACCAGCGGTGCCCCGTTGTACATCAGCCTCGACATCGACGTGCTCGACCCGTCTTGTGCCCCGGGTACCGGATACCCGGTGGCGGGCGGCCCTGATGTGCGCCAGCTGCTCGCCTTGCTGCGCGAGATGTGGCAGCAACAGCCGGTAGCGGCGATGGATCTCGTCGAGGTGGCGCCCGCGGTTGATCCGTCGGGCATCACCGCCGCCAACGCGGCGCATATCCTGCTGCAGGTGCTGGGCTACATCGGTACTGCAGAGTAGGCGCCCGCGCGCTTGACGATCTGTTGACGTATCCGCGGTAAGATCGCGCCATGCACGTCCACGCCCACCACGACGCCCACCACCACGAGCATGGGGACGACGCCACCGGGCGGCGGCGGGGCGCCGAGCGGCGCGGGTTGCGCAAGACGTTGTTGCTCACCGCGCTGATTCTTGTCGCCGAGGTGGTCGGCGGCTACCTGTCCAACAGCCTGGCGCTGCTCGCCGACGCCGGGCACATGCTCACCGACGTGCTCGCCATCGCGCTGGCCTACGCGGCGCTGGGATTCGCGACGCGGCCGCCCACGGCGCAAAAAACCTACGGCTGGTACCGGCTCGAGGTGCTCGCCGCGCTGGTCAACGGCGTGACCTTGGTGGTGATGTCGTTGTTCATCTTCTGGGAGGCCTACGAGCGCATGCTCGAGCCGCCCGAGGTGTCGACGGGAACGATGCTCGCAGTTGCCATTGTCGGTCTGGTGGCCAACGCCTTGGGGTTGTTCTTTTTGCATGGTCACGGCGGCAGCCTCAACATGCGCGGGGCGTACCTGCATGTGCTCGGGGATCTGCTGTCATCGGTGGCGGTGGTCGCCGGCGGCGTGTTCATGGCGTTCACCGGCATCTTCCTGGTGGACCCTGTGCTCTCGGTGCTCATCGGTGTGATCATCATCTTTGGTGCCTACCGGTTGCTGCGTGAGTCGGTGGACGTACTGCTCGAGGCGATCCCTCGAGGTATGGAGCTCGAGGAGGTCGGCAATGCCATCGCCCGGGTCGAGGGCGTCGTCGGCGTGCACGACTTGCACATCTGGAGCCTGACTTCCGGGCGCAACGCGCTTTCCTGCCACGTCGAGGTGCGCACCGACACGCTGGCCCAATCCGACGCCTTGTTGGGCCGCATCAACGACATGCTGCGCAGCCGCTTCTCCGTCACCCACACCACCATCCAGATGGAATCGGAGGATTACCGGCGCTGGGCGCCGATCCACTGGAATCTCTCGAGCTCGGACCAGGTGCAATGAGCTCGGCGCCGCTCTCGGCCGAGCAGACTGAGCGTTACCAGGGGCATCTGTCGCTGGCCGAGATTGGCGCCGAGGGACAGAGGCGCATGCTCGACAGCAGCGTGCTGTTGGTCGGGGTCGGCGGGCTCGGGTGCCCGGCGGCGCAATATCTCGCGGCGGCGGGCATCGGCAAGCTCGGCTTGCTCGACGACGACATCGTCGATCGCTCCAACCTGCAGCGGCAGATCCTCTTTTCGGTCGATGACCTCGGGGCCAACAAGGCGGAGGTGGCGGCGGCGTGTCTGGCGCGGCTCAACCCCGACGTCGAGCTGGTGCCGATGGTCGAGCGGTTGTCGGCATCCAACGCCGCCGGGCTTATCGAGGGCTGGGACCTGATCATCGACGGCAGTGACAACTTTGCCACCCGTTACGTCGTCAACGACGCCTGCGTGCTCGCCGGCGCGCCGCTGATCACCGGCAGCATCTATCAATTCGAGGGGCAGGTCACGGTGGTGCGCTCGCCACTTGGCCCCTGCTATCGGTGCATTTTTCCGGCGCCGCCCCCGGAGCAGGCGCCGTGTCGCGAGGCGGGCGTGCTGGCATCGCTGCCCGGTGTGGTGGGTACCATCCTGGCGACCGAGGCGATCAAGCTCGCTGCCGGCGCCGAGTCGTCTCTGGTCGGCCGCCTGTTGCTCATCGATGTGCGCGAAGCCTCGTTCCGCTCGGTGCGCGTCAAGCGCGACCGCGGCTGCGCCCTTTGTGGCGAGGCGCCCAGCATCGAGCGGCCGACGGCGGTTGCGGTGTGCCGTGCTCCCGCCGATTGAGATGATGCGGCGGCGCCCGGCGCTCGCTGCCCGCGTCTCGCAGGAAACACGATGAGCCCGGCGCGCTGGCCCTATGGCCCGCAGTGCCGCATCTGCGTCAGCTTGGCCGAGTCGTCGCCGGCAAGGTTGCGGCAGCGTCTTGCCCAGCTGGCCCAGCTGGCCAAGCTGG
>Ga0114950_10005264_pt1 | contig 10048 bp, 5 predicted proteins | sample N075metaG_FD_83503 | JGI IMG/M metagenome (GOLD analysis project Ga0114950, IMG submission 83503) | Deep subsurface microbial communities from Kermadec Trench to uncover new lineages of life (NeLLi) - N075 metaG | ecosystem: Environmental > Aquatic > Marine > Ocean trench > Sediment | place... | reverse complement strand
CGTTTCAAGCTCAGTTATATCAGACAGTATTCGTTTCTTGTCAAATCCTCCTTCTAATACGCGCCTCAAGGCGCTCATATTCTTATCGAAATTTTCCTGACCTGCTTTATACGGTTCGAGAAATTCTTCCTCACCGGTAATCAGATAACCGCGTTGCCCGGTTTCCTGATCGACGATGTCTGTGGACAAGGACAGGAGTAGATTGACGGCTTGTTGATTGCTTGACTTTTCGAGACTATCGTTGATGTCACTGATTGTGACTCGTATCTTATCGAGAATATTCTTACCCACTTTCTTTCTCAACACATTTTGCATATAGGCCAAACTTTTATTCGTTTCCGGTACGCCACGGCGTTTATCAATCTCAATCGCTGCCGCTTTCTGCAGCCACTCTTTTTCAAGGCTGTCGACTCTTGCCAGTCGCAGGATTTGCACAGGGTTATCAGCGACGAGTAGTTTTAGATCGGATATTCTGCTATCCCAGACTTTTTGCGCTTTTTCAAAGGGTTCCAGGAAGGATTCTTTGCCGGTGATTAAAAAGCCGCGTTCACCCGTCTCCATATCGATCATAAGTTTGGCCAGTTCCTGACCGTCGGTGATCACCTGGTGGGTATGTTGTACCCACTTGGTATCATCCGCCTGTTTTCCGATACTGAAATAAACGAGGGTGGCAATAACAATCATCAGCAGTAAGGGCACAGAAAACCCGAGCAGGATTTTTTGTCGAGTCTGCAATTGATTAAATTTGTGCTGGCAGAAATTTATGAAACGGCTAGACATTTTGAGTCCTGTCTGAACCGTCCTTCTTAATCTTCTCATTTTAGCCAAGTCCATTCACTAGTTTTACTTTCATAATTGAGTATCGGCGTTGTTCAGGCAAGGTTTAAGCATGATGCGAAAGGAGATGTGACGCAAAGATGATTCCGGAATAGATCGTTTACGGAGACATTTATTTCTATTTTTTTCAAATCAAACGAATGAGTGACCTAAACCATATACCCTTAGCATTTCCTTATTATCTGAACGGTACAAATCTCCGGACAAGTCCTGAACAGCAGACCCTTACACTAGCATCAGATTCTGAATCCGGATTAGCGAAACAGTTAAAAAGCTACCGGTAAATTGAATCATAAGTGTCTTAAAGTGGGAAGGCCAATATTAGACGTGGTAACTCCCTCTGAACATTCTGAAGGATTTTCCCATGCATCCAGTAACTTGACACGACTCACTCACATTTATTTCTTTCCATTTTGTCCTAAAATTCGTATATTTTTATATGCGGATTCCGTACGAGAAAACTTTGGTTCTGTTTTTATTAGGCTGGGTGAACCTTTCAGGCCAGTCCACAGAAATCAAGTTTGAACGTCTTTCGGTTGAACATGGCCTCTCCCAAAGTTCTGCTTCTGTGATCATGCAGGACAGTCAAGGGTTTATGTGGTTCGGCACTCAGGACGGTCTGAATAAATATGACGGCATCAATTTTACAATTTACCGGCACGACCCACTCGATACGACCACCATTTCAGGTAATTATATCGGCAGTCTTTGCGAAGATAAGGATGGTCTTATCTGGGTCGCAACCGGGGACGGCGGACTCGACAGGTTTGATGTTAAAAAAGGGATATTCGAACACTTCAGAGCTGCATTCATTGCAAGCAGTTCTTCAAATGCAATTTCGGTGCGAAGAATTTACCGGGATAAGCTGGGCAATATTTGGTTTGCTACCAGCCAGGGTTTGGCCAGATTTAATAAACTCGAAAAGCAATTCAAATTTTTTCTTATAGAAACTGCCGGTGCAGAATCTCAGGCAATTAGTGCCATTTTTGAAGACAATGAAGGCATTTTTTGGATTGGCGCCCGAGGCAAGTTGTTTACTTTTGACCGGAATAAAAATCGGTTTTTGGAATTCACAATTAAAGTCTCCCGCGAAATCAATTTCATTTCGGCAATTTATGAAGATAGTTTCGGGTTGCTCTGGTTGGGGACTTCCCCTGCAGGTCTCATACATTATGATCGAACTTCAGCAAAATTTAAACTTTTTCAAAACGACCTCAACGATTCACACATTTTGGGTCACAACGCTGCCTCAAATATCGTTGAAGATAAAAAGGGCGATCTTTGGTTCGGAACCGAAAGTAGCGGGCTGAATCGATTGAATCGGTCAGATGGAACATTCAGCGGGTTTCTTCATGACCCGCTCAACCCGAATAGCTTAAGCAACAACATTGTTATGTCCTTGCTGACTGATAATTCAGGAACCCTCTGGATTGGGACCTCTGGTGGCGGCATCAACAAGTACGATCCGAATAAAGTCAAATTTGCCCATTATAAAAATGACTTGAGGAGTCCGGATACTTTGGGCGGCAACATGGTCTGGTCAATTTTCAAAGATTCTGAACGGTTTATCTGGGCCGGAACGCAGATGGGAGGGTTGACCCGCTTTGATCCCGAAAGTGACGATTACAAAGTCTTCAAGCACGACCCTTCTGATTCATTTAGTCTAAGCTCGGACGCGGTTTTTGCAATTCAAGAAGATAAGGCTGGCGCTATTTGGGTAGGAACGAACGGCGGCGGGCTTAACAAATTTAATAAGAAAACGGGCAAATTTAAACGCTTTGAATGGGATTCTGAAAACTCAAAAAGCTTATCCAGCAACCGGATCAAAACCCTATACTTTGACCAGAATGGGACCTTGTGGATCGGAACTTTGGGAGGTGGCTTAAACAAGCTAGATCCTGACAGTATGGAATTTACTCGGTATGTCAATGATCCGGAAAACCCGGGTAGTATCAGTAGTAATGCGGTAAGTTCTATTTTTGAAGATATGGAGGGCAACATCTGGATCGGAACAATCGGCGGCGGGCTAAATTATTTTGATAAGCGCACAGAAACTTTTTCCAGATATTTGTACAACCCGGATGCAAATAGTTTAAGCCATAATTATGTAATGTCGATTTGCGAGCAACCCTCGGGCATTTTGTGGATTGGAACCAATTACGGTCTCAATCGCTTTGACCCGGAGACAAATGACTTTAAACACTACACAACAAGAGACGGTCTTCCCAATAATGTCATTTACGGCGTTCTTGCTGATGACCGGGGGAATCTCTGGATTAGCTCAAACAGAGGGCTTTCCAGATTTGATCCTCGTACCGGGACGTTCAATAATTATGACATTGACGATGGCCTGCAAAGTTTCGAGTTTAATTCCGGCGCCTGTTTCAAAAGCACAAACGGGGAGATGTTTTTTGGCGGCGTTAACGGATTTAATGTTTTTCATCCCGATAGCGTTAAAGATAATCCAAATGTTCCTCCCGTGGTCATCTCAAATTTCAAAAAATTTGACCAGCGTTTTCGATTAGGAGATGTTTTAACCGAATTCGGTTTGCTTAAATTGTCATATAAAGATAATTTCATCACTTTTGAATTTGCAGCTCTTGATTACACCAATCCACAAAAAAATCAATATGCTTATCAGCTCGAAGGATTGCACGACAATTGGATTTACAGCGGCAACCAGCGCTACGCGACTTTTACAAATCTCGACCCGGGCGAATACGTATTCAGAGTAAAAGGCGCGAACAGCGATGGTGTTTGGAATGAGCGTGGCGCATCGGTACGAATTTTGATTACCCCGCCTTTTTGGAAAACGTGGTGGTTCATGTGGTTAGCGATTTGTCTGAGTTTGACGGCTTTGCTGCTTGTGGTGATGAATCTCAGAGAAAGAGCAAAAAAGAAAGCTGAACTAAACAAAAAGATTTCCGAACTGAAGCTGCAGGCTTTACGCGCGCAAATGAACCCGCACTTTGTTTTTAACACCCTCAATTCGATTCAGTATTTTATTTCAAGTAATGAGCGCAAGGCTGCCTACCACTACTTATCCAAGTTTTCCAAACTCATGCGAAGGGTACTCGATAATGCTGAAAAGTCCAAACTGCCAATTTCGGAGGAATTGGATTCGTTGAAACTGTATTTGGAGCTTGAGTCGCTGCGTTTTGAAGGTAAGTTTAACTACAAAATTGACGTCGATGCCAAAATCGATGTGCACAATATAGAGATCCCGACGTTGCTGATTCAGCCATTTGTTGAAAATGCCATCCACCATGGGTTGCGGTTTAAACGTTCAAACGGCACACTGCATGTTCAAATAAGTTTAGAGGACAATTCTATAATTTGCATCATTGAAGATAATGGCATCGGCATCCAGAAAGCTTTAAAGTCAAAGAATAAAAATGGCGGTCATAAACCTGTCGGCCTAAAAGTTTCGCAAGAAAGATTAGCGACTTTGAACGAACTCAGAAAAAATGGCCGCGGGGTGGAAATTATCGATCTTGCAAAAACAAATGGCGGGACAGGAACAAGAGTTAAAATAGTCATTCCAATTGAGGATGCTTAGTGATTCGAACTGTTATAATTGATGATGAGGAGAAGAGCCGCAAGCTGCTGCGCAATTTATTAGCTGAGTACTGCAAGAATATCGAAGTGGTTGAGATGGCTGACTCCGTGAAATCGGGTATTGAAGCGATTCGCCAGGCCAAGCCGGATTTAGTTTTTTTGGATATTGTCATGCCCAATGCAAATGGGTTCGAGCTGCTCGACAAGATTGGCGAGGTTAACTTTGAACTCATTTTCACGACAGCTTACAATCACTACGCGATCCGGGCGATTCGGGTTTGCGCCCTCGACTATCTGCTCAAGCCAATTGATGTTGAAGAATTACAGGTTTCAGTTGCACGAGCCCAACAAAGAATATCCGCAAAGAAGGATCAGAACATTGATGAAAGGCTGAATGCATTTATCAGCAATTTAAAATCTATAGAAAAGCAGCCTCAGAAAATTGGCATTCCTACTCAACACGGTGTCAAATTTTATTCAATTAACAAAATCTATTTTTGCAAAGCCGAAGGAAACTACACCACCGTTTATTTGGAAGGCAAAAAGAAAATAGAGCTGGTCTGCAAGACTCTAAAGGAGTTTGATGAGTTGCTCACTGAATTTAATTTCATCCGAACCCACCGATCTTACCTGGTCAATTTAGACCATATTAAAGAATACCACCGAAGCCACGGCAGCGAAGGCGACGGCGAAGGCGGATGCCTGGTGGCAGCAAACAATTTGAAGATACCGGTTTCTCGAGACAAATGGAAGTTGGTTTTGGAGAGGATTGGTAGGCCTTTTTAATGAGTCAATTTTATGCCGATAGGATTTTCTTTCGGCTGAGTGGACCACACACCTTTAGACTCCTGTCCCGGAATGACGACAAGAAAACCAAAAGGAAGCTCATTAATCTGCGTTTGACGTAGAAAGGACCGACCCTTTACACCCATTACTGGAAGAATGTTTTAACGCTCCGGGAGTTCATTTGATTGACTGCCAGATTATGCTGATCATGATATAATGCTAAAGCAAGAGATTAAGGAGAGGCGTGAATTGGCGTGGTTTTAAAGGGAGCAGCTTCCATTTTACTTAATAACCCGTTAGGCCCCCATGGATGTAACTTTCTTAATTAGAAAGAAATCCGAATAAATGAAAACGGAAGATGCGATAGAAAAATTATCAGTTTTAATCCAAAAAACGGATTTTTCTGCCGTCAGTTTTCCTCGTCATATTGAACTTGATGATCAAGCACTAATTCAAGTATTAACTGATTACATTAAAAAATATCTATCTGAAAGCTCTATGTATCACCCGATTGTTAGTATTGCACATAATTACTTTGAATTGGACATATCAACCCTTCCTCTTTATCCGGTATTTCAGTTAAAAGCTTTAGCAATTGTACTCTATCATTTGAACATATTAGATGAGCGGGTGGCAAATGGATTCAAAAGGAATCTTGCCAGATATAGAAAATATCCTAATGTGATGTTTGAATTGGAGGTAGGCTTTTTATTAAAGAAAAATGATCCGGAGTTAGAGTTTTATGAAGTAGAAAATCCGGACAAAGAATCTGTTCCTGATTATCTGGGAAAAGCTGTTAGTGGTAAAAAAGTCTGGGTGGATGCTTTTGTTAGGGAAAGGGAAAAGAGCTTTTTTGACTACTTTGAGTTAGATCAGAATCATGCTCCCATTCCCAAATCGGGTGAGGAGATTTCTGAGATAATGAAAGACTTTGTAAGAACCACAAGTAAAACTATTGCGCGAAAGAAAAAACCTACGGTGGCCGATGATGAAGTTTTCGTCGGTGCCGCAAGAATTAGGGATGGATATTCCAGTCAGAGTCTTAATTATCAGGCCCTGGTGAATGATCTGCCTCCGAATAATGTTATTGCTATATTTAGCGGGCCAATGGGCTTTCTTGCAGGTGAGCAAAAAGCAGTCGATAATATTAAGCTTTATTTTAACCATAATCATAGTTTAAGTGATGATGAAATTAAGTATATTCGCTCTTTATTTTGTGAGGATAGAAGAAACGATTTGGCCTGACCAGGCCTCCACACGACGCCAAAAAGCGGCGCGAGTGAGGCTGGACGTTGATGTATGACACCCCTGCGGGGTTAATTCGAGCACAGAATGTGAGGAGATAAAAATGCTGGAAAATTTTCCTTTGATGATTCCTGGGGCGACAACCAATGATGGTGAGCTTGAAGTATTCGCTCCGTTCGATCGTTCTTTGATCGCTACCGCCGCCGCCGCAGATAGTAAGGCAGTTGAAAAAGCCTTGGAGACGGCCAGCCGCCTGTTCCGAGATCGCGGCGCCTGGTTGAAACCCTGCCAACGTATTGCAATACTCGACAAAGCTGCTGCGATTATGACGGAGCGCGCTGATGAATTGGCGGTCGAAGCAGCCCGCGAGGGAGGCAAACCGCTGATTGACTCAAAGGTGGAAGTCACGAGGGCGATTGATGGTGTCAAAAATTGCATAGAAGTATTGCGTACGGAGGGGGGTCAGGAAATTCCTATGAACCTGAATCCCGCCTCAGCCGGTCGGGTTGCCTTCACACGCAAACAGCCGATCGGTGTCGTCGTAGCGGTCAGCGCCTTTAATCATCCCCTGAATCTAATTGTGCACCAGGTCGGTCCCGCTGTAGCTACGGGATGCCCGGTAATAATAAAGCCGGCAGAGGATACGCCTCTATCGTGTTTCCGGTTTGTAAATATTCTGCGGGAAGCCGGATTACCGGAAGAGTGGTGCCAGTCGTTAGTCGTAAAAGATTTAGATGTGGCCACCCAGCTCGTATCCGATCCCAGGGTTAGTTTTTTTTCTTTTATCGGCAGCGCCCGGGTCGGCTGGATGTTACGCTCCAAATTGGCGCCGGGAACCCGATGTGCTCTTGAGCATGGAGGCGTCGCACCGGTTATTGTGGCAGCAGATGCGGATTTGGATAATGCCCTGCCCTTACTTGCCAAAGGGGGTTTCTATCATGCCGGTCAGGTTTGTGTTTCAGTGCAAAGAATATTTGCTCATGAATCAGTCGTAAAAGAGTTGGTAGAGCGCCTTGCCGATGCCGCAAAAGCACTGAAGATTGGCGATCCAACTCTTGCCGATACGGAAGTAGGACCCCTCATCCGACCAGCCGAAGTAAATCGGGTTGAGGAGTGGGTGAATGAAGCAGTCGATGCGGGGGCCGACTTAATAGCCGGTGGCAGGAGAATATCTGACACCTGCTATGAATGCACGGTTTTACTCAATCCACCGAGTGAGGTAAAAGTTAGTCAAATGGAGGTCTTTGGTCCGGTGATTTGTGTATACACATATAGTGATATCGATCAAGCGATCGCTCAAGCCAATGCCATTCCCTATGCTTTTCAAGCTGCTGTTTTTACACGCGATATTGATACTGCCTTGCGAGTTTCTACTCGTTTAGATGCCTCGGCAGTGATGGTCAATGATCATTCTGCCTTCAGGGTTGATTGGATGCCATTCGCTGGTCTCAAACAATCCGGGCTCGCGGTGGGAGGGATTCCATTTACCATGCATGATATGCAGATAGAAAAGATGACGGTATGGCGATCCGGGGAGCTTTAACCTGAATTTAGTATGCAGTAGTTTTTAATCGTACCCTGGGAAATCTTAGGATTATCGAATAAAAGGAGGCAAGAAAAACATGCGCAGGTATTTTACTCTTGGTAGTGTCTTTATTGTGTTACTTAATGGAGTCATTGCAGCTTTCTACCCGCCCGTACTCTGGTCAATGGTTGTCTTTACGCCGCTTCTCATGCTCGGTTTTTACGATCTTTTGCAAAAAAAACACGCTGTTTTGAGAAACTTTCCTCTTATTGGCCATTTTAGATATATTGCCGAGGCCATTCGGCCGGAGATTTCACAGTACTTTATTGAATCGGATACAAATGGAGTCCCCTTCAATCGCGAACAACGTTCGATCGTTTATCAGCGGGCCAAAAAAGTGCGCGATACGGTTCCTTTTGGAACTAAAAAAGATGTTTATGAAGTGGGCTATGAATGGGTCAATCACTCTATAAAACCAATGCACCTGGAACCGAAGGATCTGCGGGCGGTGGTAGGTGAGTCGAATTGTAAACAGCCATACAGCGCCAGCCGCCTGAACATATCGGCCATGAGTTTTGGGTCTTTGAGCAAGAACGCCGTCATTGCTCTCAATCAAGGAGCGAAGATAGGAAATTTCGCCCATAATACCGGTGAAGGCGGGATTAGCCCCTACCATCTGCAAGGGGACGGCGATCTGATCTGGCAAATCGGTACGGGTTACTTTGGCTGCCGTACCCGGGACGGAAAATTTTGTCCGGAGACATTTACCGATCGAGTCAATTTGCCGAGTGTCAAAATGATAGAGGTCAAACTTTCCCAGGGCGCGAAGCCTGGACACGGGGGTATTTTGCCGGCGGCTAAGTTAACAAAAGAAATCGCTGAAATTCGCGGTGTGCCCATGGGTAAAGATGTCTTGTCTCCGCCGGCGCACTCGGTTTTCTCCACTCCGGTCGAGTTACTCGAGTTTGTAGCCAGGCTGCGGGAACTCTCGGACGGCAAGCCTGTTGGCTTCAAGTTATGCGTCGGCAAACGCCGTGAATTTCTGGCCATTTGCAAGGCGATGGTGAAAACGAATATCACTCCCGATTTCATAAGTGTGGACGGCGGTGAAGGCGGTACGGGAGCAGCGCCTCCTGAGTTTGCCGATCACATCGGAGCGCCGCTGGTTGAGAGTTTGATCTTTGTTCACAATGCGCTCACCGGTTTTTCTCTCCGGAGAAAGGTCCGTGTTATTGCCAGCGGAAAAGTAACAACAGGCTTTGGGATGGTAAAATGTTTGGCTTTAGGTGCGGATATGTGCAACTCAGCAAGAGGCATGATGATGGCACTTGGCTGCATCCAGGCCTTAAGATGTAATTCCAACCATTGCCCGGTTGGGGTGACAACTCATAATCCACAGTTGGTCGCCGGCCTCGTTCCTGAAGATAAAGACAAAAAAGTCGCTAACTTTCAGCAAGAACTGGTAAAGAGCGTTTGTGAGATCATGGGCGCAATGGGGATTGCAGACCCGGACCATTTGCACCCCTGGCATATTATACGACGTACAAGTCCAACTGAAATTAAACATTACGGGGAGATATATGAATTCTTAAAGGATGGAGATTTGCTTAAGGAAAACCTTCCTACTTCCTATGAAAGAGCCTGCCGTGCAGCATCTGCAGACACTTTTGAACACGCGACTGCCTAACTTGGACAAAACCGGAAATCCCAACAAACTCAAACAGCAAATCCCAACAGACAAAACAATAGCGACGATCAAGTGACCTTGTCTTTGTTTGAGATCTTCGAAAATTGGGCATTGGATTTTATTTGTTAGGGGGCTTTTTACAAACACACAATCTGTAACCCTTCATTTCCAAAAACAACCTCTTACTAAGCCAATCCTGCCAACCATCCTTTTTACCGCATAACTTCTTCATTATCCAAGTATATAGCTAAGACCCTCTCGTAAGTCACCTTTTTTTTAACTAAAGCAACCTCCCGGAGGTGTCACATGAAATCCGGGAGGTTAAAATGGGGCCTAATTTTGCAGGAAAAATGGAAAATCGATTATTGAGTCTGACTGTCGTTTCAGTTTAGTAACCGTCCTTAATGTTT
>Ga0114950_10005260_pt1 | contig 10051 bp, 5 predicted proteins | sample N075metaG_FD_83503 | JGI IMG/M metagenome (GOLD analysis project Ga0114950, IMG submission 83503) | Deep subsurface microbial communities from Kermadec Trench to uncover new lineages of life (NeLLi) - N075 metaG | ecosystem: Environmental > Aquatic > Marine > Ocean trench > Sediment | place... | reverse complement strand
GAGCGTATTATTTCCTCAGGGACTAAATTAAATCTCGACTATTACATTGATCAGGTGATTGAAGACGACAAAATGGACGATTTGTACGAATACTTTCTAAACGCAGAAACTGACGACATCGATGTAGCCCTGGATGATGATGATAATGAGGACTGTTCAGAGGAAGAAGTGCGATTAGTAAGAATCAAATTTCTTTGCGAATACGCACATTAAGAATTCTTTCTCTCAACATTGAACTGACTATTTTCCTGATAACTTTGTGTTTGCTTCAAAACAATCCTTATGAATATACTTGTACTTGGATCTGGTGGAAGAGAGCATACCCTGGCCTGGAAAATTGACCAAAGCCCACTGACTGATCAATTGTTTGTTGCCCCTGGAAATGCAGGTACCTCTTTTGCCACAAATGTTGATATTAAGGTAAATGAATTTGAAAAAATTGCTGATTTTGTAAAAGAGAAGTCCATTAAAATGGTGGTAATTGGTCCTGAGGATCCACTTGTAAATGGACTGAGGGACTATTTATTGGAGGTTCCGGAATTTAGTGAGCTAATGATCATTGGACCAGGAAAAAAAGGAGCTCAACTTGAAGGATCCAAGGATTTTTCCAAGGAATTCATGAAAAAACATGGCATTCCAACTGCTGACTCTCGAACTTTTACTCAAGATACTTTCAATGAAGGTGTTGCTTATTTAAAATCGAAAAGCATGCCCATTGTTCTGAAAGCAGATGGACTGGCTGCAGGCAAGGGAGTGATAATTGCTGAAACACCGGAGATTGCTACAGAAAGTTTAAAAGACATGCTCATCGATAAAAAATTTGGAAATGCAAGCAAGCAAGTATTGATAGAGGACTTTCTTGAAGGCATAGAAGTTTCAGTTTTTGTCTTAACCGATGGCAAAAACTTTCTAATACTTCCGGAGGCGAAAGATTACAAAAGAATTAGAGAAAACGATGAGGGTCCAAATACTGGTGGCATGGGTGCAGTTTCACCCGTTCCTTTTGCTGATAATGCCTTTATGCAAAAAGTTACCGATCGGGTTATTAAACCAACAATCGATGGATTGATTTCAGATGGAATCCCTTACACAGGGTTTCTGTTTATAGGATTAATGCAAGTTGGCAATGACCCATATGTGATTGAGTATAACGTGCGAATGGGGGATCCGGAAACTCAGGTTGTGCTTCCTCGAATTAAAAATGATCTTGTAGAAATCCTTAGTGCAACAGCTAAGGGTAATCTTGATCAAATTCAAATCGATTGTTCACAAGATTCTGCCGTTACCGTAGTACTGGCATCTGAAGGATATCCCGGAAACTATGAAAAAGGGCACGTAATTAATGGCCTTGACGAAGCAATAAATATATTTCATGCTGGAACAAAGGTAGAAGGTTCCAATATAACCACAAACGGAGGACGAGTTCTGGCTGTGACAGGAATGGGGGCCGATACTGCTTCTGCTGTTGAAAAAGCGTATATGGGAGTCAAAAAAATACAATGGAAGGGCATGCAATACAGAAAGGATATCGGCCAGGATATTCTTTCAATTTTGGAAAATAATTTAACCAATTCCAATCATTAACTTTCCGATTCCATTAATCAATTGATCATGGGGTGCAACACGTGTACATCTGGAGATTTACAAACCGAAAGCGGCTGCAAAAGCAATGGCAGTTGCGCTACAGGTGGTTGTAATAAACTCAATAATTTTGATTGGTTGAGTGATATGAACCTGCCAATTAACGAAGTATTTGATGTTGTAGAAGTTAGATTCAAAGGAGGTAAAAAAGAATTCTATCGAAATAATAATCAGATTGAGATAAATGCCGGTGATCCGGTGATTGTAGATGTTCCAAATGGACATCATATGGGATTTGTAGCCTTGCAGGGTGAGCTTGTACGGCTTCAAATGTTGAAAAAAAGAGTAGAAAACGATGAAAACGTCAGGCAAATTTATCGAAAGGCAAGTACCAAGGATCTCGAAAAATATCAGGAAGTAAAAAACAGGGAATTGCCTACCTTATACCGGGCCAGGGAGATCATTCGAAGCCAGAACCTCAAAATGAAATTATCAGATGTTGAGTATCAGGCGGATAATGCTAAAGCAACTTTCTATTATTCTGCTGAAGAACGCGTTGATTTTCGTGAATTGATCAAACTACTGGCGGCAGAGTTCAGAATACGAATTGAAATGCGTCAAATCAGCCTGAGACAGGAAGCAGGTATGCTCGGTGGTATTGGATCTTGCGGCCGCGAACTTTGTTGCTCTACGTGGTTAACAAACTTTAAATCTGTAACCACAAGTGCTGCCCGATATCAAAACCTCTCGCTTAATCCATCAAAGTTGTCGGGACAATGTGGAAGGTTAAAATGTTGCCTGAATTTTGAACTGGAAACTTACATGGATGCGCTTCAGGATATACCTACTCTTCAAGGCCCATTGAAAACAGACCGCGGAAATGCGAGCCTTCAAAAAACCGACATATTTAGAAAAATAATGTGGTTTGGAATTGAGGGAGAATTTAACTGGATTCCAATTTCAACAAACAGAGTAAATGAAATTTTAAAAATGAACAAGGAAGGAAATACTCCCTCTGATCTTGTTGTAAATGTGGAAGCTACCATTGAATTCAGCGATGTAAACAGTGACCTTGAAAGGTTGGACAAAAAATATAAATACAAAACCAGGAAAAAGAAAACAGAAAAGTGGTTTAAGAAAAATCCAAAAAAGAAATAATATGCGAATCCTCTTCATTTTTGGAATCTTTATCATCTTATCGTCGTGCGACTCCAATAGAATCTTTGAAAAAAATACAGCTATCAACGAAAATATATGGAAAGCATATCAGGAATTTACATTTGTGTTTAATATTCCAGATTCATTGAAGTCCTACAACATTTATTGCAATCTGAGGAATACATCAAAGTATCCAAAACACAATATTTATATCAGGTATGTATTGAAAGATTCTGTAGGAAATAAGATGAAAAGTGAATTGATGAATTTTATTCTATTTGACCCAAAAAGTGGGGAAGCATATGGGAATTCTGGCCTTGGAGATCTTTTTGAGCATCAGAATATCATATTGGAAAAATTTAAATTTCCTGCTTCCGGTAAATACACAATCTCGCTTGAACAATTTATGAGATATGAAAATTTACCAGAAGTGAATTCTACAGGAATTCGTGTTGAATTCAGCGATTAACGGGCTCCTTTGCATTACTAAGTCGATGATGAAATTGTCTTAATCTGTCTTCCACTGAAGATGGACTTTGCCAATAATCACGGCTATGAATCGTGAGATAATCCCAATTCTTTGATTTTAATAAAGAAGTCGAATACACAAAATCTTCTTTTGCTGAAAAGGATTGAAAGTACACGTCATCGTCGGTCAAAATCAATCCCAGAGGTTTTTCCTTTTCTTTCATAGTCAGATCAGCAAAAGGCATTTCCTGGGACAATGAAAATTTATTATACTCTGTTTCAGCAAGAGAGTATTTTAAATACCAATCTACATTGTGCTTTGTGCTTTCAGGTAATGTTGGTTTGAATTTTCCTTCTGACACGTCTTTCGCATAAGAAAGATACTCTTTCAATAGCTTGGGGCCTTCATTCTTAACATCTTCAACTTTTAACTGAGAGGGGAAAATACTTGTAATAATTATTATCCTCTCTCGCGCCCTGGTAATGGCCACATTTAGCCTGTTCTCACCACCCTCTGCATTTAATGACCCGAACTGCATTCTCAATTTGCCCTTTATATCCCGGGCGTATGCAGTTGAGAAAATTATAATATCACGCTCATCTCCCTGTACATTTTCAATATTTTTGACAAACAAATGGTCGGGGATATTCATACCTGCATCGCTCAAAGTATCAAGTTTATCCAGGATCAAATTTTGTTGTTTCGCATTGAACGTCACAACACCAATTGACAATTCAGGTGCAGTTGCAATCAGATCTGTGAGTGTTGTAATTACTTTGTCGGCTTCGATTTGATTCATATTGGATTCCCAGATTCCATCAACTTTTACATACTCAATGGCTGGTATGTTCTTATCCAGTACCAGCTTATCGGGGAGCATACGTAACTGACTTTTGTAAAATTTCTGGTTGCTGAAATCAATCAAGTCAAGTGATTTACTCCTGTAATGTCCTTTAAGTTGAATACTTTTTAAAAAAGGTGCAGCTAGTTCAAGTAAGGAATCAACATCAAGTGCTGGATCCTCGTTGTCTTCTTCATCCCAACGAACCTGGTAAAGATCATTGGGTCTTAACTGTTTCGAATCCCCCGCAATGATTGTCTGCTTTCCACGATAGATAGATGGCAACCCCCTTTCTGCAAAACATTGTGATGCCTCGTCAAATATTACGAGATCAAAAATTTTAAGCATTGGGAATATTGCTGAAACAGATTCCGGAGAGGCCAACCAGCAGGGAATCAGATTAAATAGTTCATTGTGGTGATTGGCCATCAGTTTCCTTAAAGGCCAGATTCTTCTTTTTTTACTTACCTGGTGGAAGAGATCCCGATAAGTTACCATATTCTTTAATCGATTGAACTGAGCATTCTCATACGTTCTTTCCCGCGCTTTTAGCAAAAGAATTTCATCACTAATTCGCTGTTTTTTTTCTACTGCTGTCTGCAATTCCAAAATCATTTTTTCGAATTTACCCGAGGACGTGGCTCTGAGGATTGGGTATTTCGTTTCTATATGATCAATCCATGTTATACTTAAACTATTTTTAAACAGCTGAACAGCTTCTTTTGGGCTAATTCCGTTTTCAAAATCATAAATTTTAGTCAGCACTGTACTCTCCCGCTTGCTTAAGTTGTACACCAATTTGTCAAACTCACTAATGGTATCAAAATCCATCTCAAGTGTTGATCCCGTCAAAGTGGCAAAAGATGGTTGCGATATAATCATTGAAATCTGATTGGTTGTAAAGTATTCCTTCCAATGATCCATTCTCAGGGGTACCTCGCTGATGGCTTTAAAAAGTAAATCTACTTTTTCATAAAATTCATCGTAGTGATATTTTAAAATTGGAAAATACTCCTTGAAATTTCTTACAGATAAAAATATCTCCCTTGCTCGTACAGATTCCTTGATTGAGTGAAACCACGTTTGAATGCTGACTTTCTTATTGTCAGTAGGCACATCTTGTGTCCAGGGCTTACTTTTAAGTAAAGTCAAATTATGTTCAAGATTCAGGCGGTTATCAACCCGATGAACCATTGTCCTGAAGCCTGTTTTATTCCGCTTGAGGTTGTTTGCTGCAAAAACCTTTTTTACGTATAATTTATCTTTTGAGAATAACGTCCATTTTAGAAATCCAAAGAACGTCTTCCGGGAATTCAATGCATTGTCAAGAACTTCCTGAAACTTACCTAGTTCGTATCCTGATAAAGTTGCCTCAATTCCATCATTCTTGAAACAGTCAAAAATTACATTCTCAATTTTCGACAAGTACTCATTGTTTGCATCATTGTCGCCCTCCCTCGCAAGGTTCAGAAAATGATCATATACTTCTGAAGGATTAAGAATTTCAAACATGGTTCGCAAAACGTCCTTCTTGTCGAGAAGAAGCATGCACTCCTCCATATCCATGGGTCTTCCTGTAATCTTGGTGATCTCATCCTTTATTTTACTTTGCATTTCGGGCATTTCAATTAGAAATCCCTGCATAGATTTAAGTTCCTGCAGCCCAAAATCATGAAACGATTTTCTGGAATTCAGTACGTAATTTTCATGTGAGAATTTATTGAAATGCGTAAAATATTCCTTAATTATCTCAATAAATGTCGCCAGTTCAGTGAAATTAAACCTGCTGTACTCACCTTTAAGATTAATTACAGCCTCATTTCTGGAAGAGGTAAGGTATAGCTCCTTTACAGAACTTCCACATTCATTTTCATCAAACAATGCATGCTTATGTTCATCAAATTCCTCTGAAAGTCGATCAATTGTGCGACTTGAAACCTGAAAATCACGTTCTAGCTGGATAATATCAAGTCCATTGTTTCGGTGACGATAATCATCAATTTTTTCAACCTGATCTACAAGTTGTGAGTAGATATACTTCCGGTCATTTTTATAATCATGGATTAATCCAACAAATGGGGTAATCTCTTTCTCCTTTAACCGGGAATGAACAACATCCAGTGCAGCCCTTTTTTGGGAAACGAGTAGTATTCTTTTCCCTGAAGCAATGGCATCACCAATCAAATTGCAAATCAATTGCGACTTCCCAGTACCTGGGGGGCCTTGTACAACAAGTGAATCGCCCCTTGCAACAGCATGAACAGCGGATTCCTGATGTGCATCAAGTAAATATGGTGTTATTATTTTCTCCTCCCGGATTTGTGTCTTTACATCATCGTTTGAATTTTGTATAAAAAAGGATTCGATATCCTTATCATCAACGTGTTCCATCATATGCAAATAGTCCGGGACAAGTTGTGACCCTGCTTGAGGAAATATTCCCAGGACGGCCTCCTGAACGACTTTGATCTCACCGTTATGGGTTTTGGCATCAAATTCATCTTTTCTAAATGCTTCAAATGGCTTAAGCTGGTTCGCGAATGTTTCAGGATTAAAATTTATCTCGACAGGGCTTTCTTTCAACACCTGATATAATGCAGTCCTGAATACTGTACTGTCAGTATCAAAATCATCAAATACACGATCCAACAGGTCGTCATCGAGCTTTACCTGATTAAAATAACTATACGCAAGTAAAAATGATTTATTAAAAGTGACGTTTACATCTTCACGTTGACGAAGCATCCAATCATTCCCATTTGCTGCAATCTCCACCGGAAAGAACAGCAACGGGCATCTTACCGAAGTTCCATCTGTAAATTTACCATGTACAAATGGCCATCCCACATACAAATCCCTGGAACCCTGTTCTTCAAAAATAAATTTCTCAAACCTGGATAACTTCCTGATTTTTCTACTGAGATCATTCGAAACATTATCCCTTGAATCAGTAATCGTACACATTTTAATTGTTTGCTTACGACCCATCAGGGCTTCAATGATGTCAAATGATGGCTTGTTAAGCGCAAAATCAAAATCATGAATATCCATGAAGTGATTGGAATATAATCGCAACAGAACTAATGAGCGATTACTTGCTGTAAGATTAGTTAGCCGTCGAAGGTAAGTTTTAAGAACCTTTTGCATTGAGCATTAAAAATATAATATACCTGAGTCTTTTACTGTTTTATTGACAAATACGGAGACACTTTTTTAAACCACGCTGAATCAAGAGTTTGGATTTCCAACAAAGCAAAAATAGAAGAGAAATCTCCGTGTTGTTCATGATACGCTTCAATGTTTCTCGCCTGTGTGTATGTGATGTAGGGATGCACAGCAAGTCCATCAACGGTGATCATATTTATATTAATCTGTTGAGGCATATAATCGTTTTGAATAAATACAGATTTTTTCAGGTTATCCAGGGCATAATCTTCAACTCCGTAAACCTCATTAAGTTGTTTCAACGACACAAATCCACCAAGTGCATTTCGAAAACGAATAATTCGTATAGAAAGTACTTTTCCAATACCATTGATTTGTTGCAGCATCGTTGTGTCCGAATTATTCAGATCAAAATTCAGTGTGTAAATTGATGCCTTTGCCTCTTTCTCAATTGGTGGATTGGATTCATTTATACCTATCTCGATTTTACTTTCAGATTGTTGTCTCATAGTGCTAGAGATCGCTTCCTTCGATGTACCAGATGCAAAAGTTCTGGTGGGTGTTAACAAAAACGGAGTGATCCTTTCAAATTCAGAAATTGATAATCCATAGATCTTCTTGATATCATTAAGCTTCTGAAAAGATCCTCCTGATTCAAGGTACTTCAACCAACGGTTGCTGATTTCCCTGGATAGACCTATACTTCTTAATTGACTAAACGTGGCCTCATTTGGGTTGAATGCCTTAGTAATTTGTTCAGTCGTATCGAATTCAAGCTTAGAATTAATTTGATTACTTAGGCTGTCAAGTAATTCGCTGTAATCTTCATCTACGTGCTTTGAAAGATAATAATTATTGAGGATGTATGGAACTATCGTAGCTACCAGAATAATCAGGATCAAAATGATAGAGCCATTTGCCTCCGTTTTGCTGAAGCCAAAATAAAACCTGAATTGCTTTCTTAACCATTCTAACACTCAATCAAAATACAATAATTATTCAATTTCATGGAAATAACTTTTTGTGTCAATTACACCGTTTTACATAAAATCCTTTTACTACAGGCATACATGGTATAATTTTGTGCCTTAGACAGTCTTATTGTGCGAAGTTTTGGTTCATTTTTACTTTTATTATTATTCATATCAGCATTTTCAAATGCACAAACATCGTACAACGTATTTGATGCTCAAGGTTCAATAGGTATTGCAGATGATACCGGTAAAGAAATAATACCCCCGAAATACGAAAATGCCGGATGGAGCAAAGGGAAACCAATTTTCTATTATGAGGTCATTGGATACAAATTGGATGGGAAATGGGGTTTAATAAACAGTTCCAATAAACCAATAACACCTCCTCTGTATCATAATCTTTATACAGAAAACAATTTGATCATTGCCTCGAAAAAAGGAAATTTCAGCGGACAGGAGTTTTTTGGTGTCATCACTGATAACGGCAAACTTTCCATTCCATTTACTTACGCAGGGCTCGAAATCATTGAAAATGCAATAATTGCACAAAAACATAATTACAATCAACGACAATTTGGCCTTATTGGTTTTGATAACACAGTGATATTACCGTTCGTATATTCAAAAATATACTCTATTACCAATAATTTAGTAGTTATTGAGAAAGGAGACAAACTCCTTTCAATTGCTAATATTTCTGGCAAACAGGTTATTTCATATTCTATTGATAGCGTATCACATGCCTCAGGAAATTATTTAAATACCTGGAAAAATGGAAAAGTCGGCCTCGTAGATTCCGGCGGGATTACATACCTTGAACCCGAATACAAAAATATTACCCTCACTTCTAATTCAGCAGAAGCTCTTAGATTTAACTCCTGGTCATTTTTTTCAGACGAAGACACAATTTTAAGAACGCTTCATTATGATGAAATTCAACGGGTTGGAAACGGGCAATTAATTACGACTACCAATGATCAGTTTCAAATAACAGACTTTGATTCTGATCAATCTTCGGAATCGTTTGAATCTATCGACCAGGTTGCTCCCAATCATTTTATCGTGTCTGGTAAAAATAAGTATGGGTTGTTTGCAAACAATGACCTCATTGTACCAATTGATTATGATTCATTGAGTTACCAAAATGGCTTCATTTATGGATTTAAATCTGGAAATGAAATGTGGTCATTGCTCGATACATTGGGGGTAGAAAAATCGAATTATTCTTATCAAGGTTTGAGGACAGGATCTGAAGGCAGATTCCCCGTGAAAAGAAATGATAAATGGGGATTTATTGACAGAACAGGGAAAGAATTGATTCATTGCGTATTTGATTCCGTGACTGGATTTCATGAGCAAAAAGCAAAGGTGGTATTTCATGGAGAACAGGGTGTGATAAATCTTAATGGAGATTGGTTAATATTCCCCGGGAAAAAGGAAATCCAGATTCTAAATGACACACTCTATCTTGAGATTACTGCAGACCAAACAAAACTAAAAACTTTTGAAAATGAACTGGTTTACTTCACATCGAACCCTATCGACGTCTATCCAAATTATTTGCTGGAAGAAATCGACTCTGCTACCAACTGGAGGATAAGTTACCATGGAACTATTTTTGACAGGGAGTCAAAAAACGAACCAGAACCAATTCCACTTCGAGATTCTTTGTTTATTGTTTCAAAAAACGATCTCGTGGGTATTGTTAACTCATCAGGCACAATCATTATCCCATTTGTAAACGAAGAGATTAAACCTGGAGATGGCGAGTATCTTGCAATTAAACGTGATGGGTACTATGGATTTGTGGATATAAATAACAAGCTGAGAATTTCCAACAGGTATGAAGATGTAATGCCATTT
>Ga0114950_10005259_pt1 | contig 10052 bp, 7 predicted proteins | sample N075metaG_FD_83503 | JGI IMG/M metagenome (GOLD analysis project Ga0114950, IMG submission 83503) | Deep subsurface microbial communities from Kermadec Trench to uncover new lineages of life (NeLLi) - N075 metaG | ecosystem: Environmental > Aquatic > Marine > Ocean trench > Sediment | place... | reverse complement strand
CTCGAAGGAATTTTCACATCAGCATTCAAGAATAGGCCACTACCCGGCGATGTAGAAACAATCATGGATGAATCCGTACCCACAAAACTGGTAGTAATTGGCGATGGTGATATTGTAAGAAATGAATTTGATCCTCAAAATGGAAGGCCATTGCCCCTGGGATTTGATTATTATACAAAGCTAACGTATGCAAATAAGGACTTCCTGATGAATACAATTGCCTATATGCTACAAGATGATGGATTGATATTATCAAGAAACAAAGAAGTTGTACTTCGCCCATTAAACAAACAAAAAATTGCTAAAGAGCGCTTTAAATGGCAGCTGATAAATATGTTACTTCCTATCGTATTTCTGCTGCTTTTTGGTTGGTTATGGCATATCTTGAGAAAAAGAAAATATACGGGCTTTTGAATCAGAGAAAAAAGAACATAAGGCTTCTAATTACCCTTGCAGGTTTAATCATTCTGACATCAGTGTCCTGGTATCTGGGCAGGAGTAAAGGTCGTGCGACGTTTGACAAATTTATTTTCACCCTGGGAGAGAATAGGGTGATTACCACTGTAAAACTTACAAATGATAACCAGGTGAACCTGTTGGAATACCTTGGTGGTATTTGGGAAGTAAATGGAAGGCATCAGGTAGATGAGAGCATGAGGGATGTTTTTTTTGCTGTTCTTTCGACTGTACAGGTTCATCGTCCCGTATCAGATCTGCAAAAAGATTCCATAGCTACATTTCTTGAAATGAAAGGCACTAAAATTGAAATATCAAACAATGGCGTACCGGTTGTTTCTTATTTGGTTGGGGGTAATAAAGAAAAATTCCTGACTTATTTTATGTTTGAGGAAGAGCGAATTCCTTATCAGATGCAAATTCCCGGATACCTGTCCTATATTTCAGGGATCTATGAGGTATCAGAGAGTGATTGGAGGGAGCGGTACATCTGGTCAATGGATTGGTCAAGGTTGAAAACATTTTCTATTGAAGCTGAAAATATGGATCCTTTGGTGTTTGAGTACAAAAATAATTTCATTGGGGTTCAGGGAGTTGAGAAAATGGATACCGTAAGAGTGATGGATTTTTTGCAATATGCCGCAAATCTGCAGGCAAATACATTTCTCAATGAATCCGATTATTTAGATATATCTGATGAACCTTTTGTAAGGATACGTGTTACTGAAATCGCCAATCGAAATTATTCATTGGATTTATATAAAATAAATAATGATGATCAACAAGTTTTAGGGATTCTTAATGGGGATGAACGTGCCCTGTTTCAACTAAAAAGTATCGAGTATTTGCTCAAAATAAAAGATGATTTCAAGTCACTGGATTAACTAATTCTGATTCCTTTTCAAACATTCCAGCAACATCATTCTGTTTGTTGTTTTTATTTATATTTTTACGAATTATTTTATTCGATAGCACTTAAGTAACCTACAGCTACATGAAATTCATCGTTAATTCTTCAGCACTATTAAAGCAAATTTCTGCAATTAATGGTGTCATAACAACTAATCCGGTTGTTCCGATTCTCGAAAACTTTTTATTCGAAATAAATGATGGGATATTAACCGTAACCGCTTCAGATTTACAGACATCGATGATTACTGAGATTGCTGTGGAATCAAAAGAAACAGGGAGTATTGCGGTTCCTGCGAGGATTCTTCTTGATACATTAAAGAATTTACCCGAACAACCCGTTACTTTTTCAATTGATGAAGAAACTTACAGCATTGAGATATCCTCAGACAATGGCAGGTACAAACTTGCTGGAGAAAATGCTACTGATTTTCCAAAAGTGCCTTCCGTATCAGATGATTTCTCTGTTGATATTCCCAGTGATATACTTGGAAAAGCTATCAACAATACCATATTTGCCACAAGTAACGATGAACTTAGACCGGCGATGACAGGTGTATATGTGAACCTTACCGATACAAATACAACCTTCGTTGCAACCGATAGTCACCGATTGATTCGATATCGTAGGGTGGATGTTGCTTCAGATAATGGGAATACCATTATTATTCCAAGGAAAGCATTAAACCTGCTTAAATCAACCTTACCTGCGGAAAACACAAATGTATCTTTAGAATTTAATGTAACCAATGCATTTTTTAAGTTCGAAAATATCCGATTGATATGTCGCTTGATTGATGAGCGGTTTCCTGATTATGAAAACGTAATACCCTCTGACAATAACATCAAGATGTCTATTAATCGCGGTGAATTATTAAGTTCTCTTCGAAGGATTGCAATCTATGCTAATAAGACGACCCACCAGGTTCGATTAAAGATTACAGGTAGTGAATTGCAGGTTTCTGCTGAAGATCTTGATTTTTCAAATGAAGCCAATGAACGATTATCCTGTGAACATGAGGGCGATGATATCGAAATTGGTTTCAATGCTAAATTTCTCATTGAAATTCTTACTCACATTGATTCTGATGAGATCGAGATGCAGTTGTCAGCTCCAAACAGGGCAGGCCTAATCATTCCAAAGGACATGGATGAGAATGAAGACTTGCTTATGCTTGTGATGCCGGTAATGTTAAATAACTACGTATAAGTTTTCTAATTTCAGACGTTTGCCATATCAATTTCAGAAATAGTGTAGAGATCCATTGAAATATCATCATCCTGATCAATGGCGCCAGCAAGTTTCATTTCGTAAATCTCAGGTAGTGAGATTCGTTTAATAAGTTCTTCTGAAACGAGTATCTCCTTGTCAATCTTTTTACAAAGTTTTTCAATACTGGATGTTATATATAGTACATTTCCTGAGTATGAAATCTGACTTTTTACATCGCCGATTTCGCCGACAATAACCTTTCCACAGTGATATCCTGCCGAAAATGTAGGTACAAAACCATACTTTGTTAAGTATTTTTCTCGGTTTGACCTGATGGCGTATTTGGACTGGAAAAAAGTTCGAAAGCAGTTAGCGTATTTTAGTCCTTTATTCATTTTCCATGTAATTACAATTTCATCACCCACATACCTGTAGATTTCCCCATAGGTAGAAAGAATACTACTTGTGAGGTCAAAAAAGACGTCATTCAGTAGGTAATTATATTGCACATCACCAAGTTTATCGGCTATTACTGTTGAGTGATTGAGATCCAAAAACATAAATATGCGTTCAACTTCCTTTGGTTCACGGTATTTCCCAGTAACAAAATTCCATAATACTTTTTGACCCATTTTTCGAGACATTTGATGAGTAAAAATAATTGCACTGGTTAAAAACAACGTGTATTGCAAGATGAGGAAAAAGTCCTCTTCAAAAATAAAATACTGCATTTCCTCGCCAGTGAGATATTTTATAAAACTGGTTTTCGTTTCAATACTTCCTGTAAAAGCAATCAATAGAACTATCAACAAAACAAAAAAAATCAAATACACAATACTTTTAAATATCAGTTTTTTAATAAATCCGATTCTTTTGTTTAATGGATTAAATATATAAAGCTCAAAAATCGAAATAAAAGACCCACCCAGGAAGCCAATTGTAATTCCATTAATGAAAGCGAACTTGTCTCCAAACTCCCTGCTTAAAACGGGGTAAATCAAGCCAAAAAATGTGCTAACTCCGATGATCAGAATGGCTCGTTTTTTCTTTCGTCCCTCGTAAGTATGACCTTTCATACCACTGTATTTACTTGTTTTTCTTCAATACTAAATAGTTCAACTTCATTTTCTTTGCCTTTCAAGCTGATTGCACCTACAGATTTACTTTCTATTATTCCTGGAATTTCAATTCTGTAAATCAAGTGAGCTGATGCTAAGAAAGTTTTTTCCATTTCGTAGCATTTTCCTAATATTCTGGAAGTGGTATTCATTACATCTCCATGAAAGACAATCTGGGTCTTAATATCTCCTATTTCTGCCCGAATTACATTTCCACAATGAATGCTTGCTTTAATTTGGGGAGAAAATCCATAGGAAATGTAGTAGTCCTCCTTTATGCCCTCAATTTCGTCTTGTATTGCAAAAAACAATCTCAAACAGTTTGCTTCAAATATCCCTTTTTTTATTGACCATGATATAACTACCAGATCTTCAATATATTCGTAAATTATTCCTCCATGATGAATAATTGGGCCAGTAATATCATAAATGAAGTTATTTAAAAATTTGTGGAATTCAAGTGGTCCCAATTTTTCTGAAATTTTCTTTGAATTAGATACATTCAGAAACATAAATATTCTTTCTTGTTTTACAGGTTCAAAATATGTTCCTACAATATGGCTTAGCAACATCCCCTGACCCATTTTCCTGCTTAACATCCTCGTGAAATTTATTGTTAAAGCAAAGACAACTGAATATATAAGTAGAATTATAAAATCTTCATGATAAATGTAATTTTGAAATTCTTGACTATTCAACACATCAGAATATGAATTGTTATTGACAATCATCCTGGAAATAACCAAGACATTTACAATAATTACAGTGATAAACACTATATAAATTAATGTTCGGATGAATAGTAATGTAATAAATCTTAATTTTCTGATTCCTTTCTCAAGTAACCATATCTCAAGTAGAGCAATTACACAAGAGATTAGAAAAGCACCAATAGTGGCGTTAACAAAAGGAATTATATTATGGAACCCATCAGAAAAGACTATGTATATTGGCCCCAACATTGTGCCAATTATCAGCAGACTTCGCGTTTGCTTTAGCTTTCTCTTTTGATTAACAGAAAGGTTCAAAGTACATTTTGCTTAAATTGAAATACAATTTAGCAAAATTGATTATAAAACAAAAAAATTGATATTGTCCTAGTCGGTCCTGACTATTTCAGCACCTAGTGCAGTTAAGCGTTCTGTAATATCCTGATAACCCCTGTCAATTTGTTCCACATTGGAAATTGTACTTTCTCCATCAGCAGATAATGCAGCTATAAGTAAAGATATTCCTGCCCTGATATCCGGTGATGTCATTTTGATCCCACCCAATGCCTGTTTTCTGTCTAATCCAATAACTGTAGCCCTGTGCGGATCGCATAGTATAATTTGTGCTCCCATATCAATGAGTTTGTCCACAAAAAATAAGCGACTCTCAAACATTTTCTGATGGATTAATACTGTTCCTTTTGCCTGGGTCGCGGTAACAAGGACAACACTAAGCAGATCGGGGGTAAATCCAGGCCAGGGTGCATCAGAGATGGTCATGATTGCACCGTCAATAAATGTTTCGATTTCGTAATGTTCCTGCGCTGGAACAAGTATATCATCTCCTTTGATTTCAAGCTTAATACCCATTCGCTTGAATACCATTGGAATTTGCCCCAAATGCTTTACACCTGCACCTTGAATCGTAAGGGATGATTGTGTCATAGCGGCCATTCCAATAAAACTGCCTACTTCTATCATATCCGGGAGAATGGTGTGAGTTGCTCCGGTTAGTGATTCAACTCCTTCAATGGTCAATAGATTAGAGCCTATACCTCCAATTTTAGCCCCCATTGATACCAATAACCTGCATAGCTGTTGGAGATAGGGTTCACATGCAGCATTGTAAATGGTTGTAGTATTTTTTGCCATTACAGCTGCCATCACAATATTTGCTGTGCCTGTTACTGAGGCTTCATCAAGGAGCATATCTGTTCCCTGAAGATTTGTAGCGTCAATTTGGTAAGTACCTGACTTTGGTTCAAAAGTGAATTTTGCACCTAAGTTCTGAAATCCTATAAAGTGTGTGTCCAGCCTTCTACGGCCAATTTTGTCTCCTCCCGGTTTGGGAATGCTACCTTTTCCAAATCGAGCTAACAGGGGCCCCAATATCATGATTGAACCTCGTAAGGAGCCTGCATTTTCATTGAATTCTTTTGATTTCAGATAGTCCAGATCTACATTACGTGCAGTAAATTGATGAGTGCCGTTCCCAATATTTTCTACATTAACACCCAGCGACTGAATAAGATCAATTAGTTTATTAACATCACTGATATTTGGAATGTTTGTAATGGTCACTGGTTCAGTAGTTAGAAGGCAAGTACAAATAACCTGCAATGCTTCATTTTTTGCACCTTGTGGAATTATTGTTCCGGATAGTGTTTTACCACCCGATACCACGATAGAACCCATTAGCTTCTTCTTCTACGGTTTTGATTACGGCTGTTTTTGTTTTGATTACGGCCATAATTTTTATGGTTGGATCCTCTTCTGGAATTAGAGTTTCTAGGTTTGTTTTTACTCTTATAGAGAACTTCAAAAAGGTTACTTGCAGTTACCTTTTCAAGTTCTATGGTCAATGCATTGTTTGATAACTTCTCCATATTCTTAATGATAACACTGTCATCAACAATCTCATTTGTTCCACTGCTTTGAAACGTCTTCATGAGTTTTCCTATGTAGATGACGGCGATTTCTTTTTCTTCTGGATCTTCAAGAGCTATTGCTTTTTCTATAAGTAACTCTATATTTCGTCCGTAATGCTTAAGTTTTACACCGTCTTTGCGATAAGGTACTTTTGCCGGCTTTTTATTAATGGTTTTAATATCAGGTATAGGAAATGGAGCATCAATATTAAGATTGAAGCCTGATATAACTTGTAAATCATCCCAGTATTTTTGATCCGTTTCGGCTTGTGTATTGTCGGGGATCACCTGTTTCATCAATTTGATAAGGGTATAGGCGTATTTCGTACGTTCTTCATCATCCTCAATACCACTGATATACTTGGTCAGATTTTGAATGTTTCGACCATACTCCTTGTGAAGGAGTGGGTCCCTTTGTGTATTATATTTGTTCATTTGGGATTTTTAAAACAGCTTAGTTGTGAATTTTAAGCTTTGCAAAGCTAAGTAATAATGTTTTCTCTCCAAAGTTGTTAAAATTAACTTTTGCTTTCCTTCCTGCTCCATTTTCATCCATATCCACAACTTTTCCGAACCCAAATTTAGGATGTTCAACTTTCATTCCTACATTTAGACCACTTGTATCGCTTGGTGTGAAGTCAGCTGGTGGAGTATAACTGGTTCTGTTTTTCTTAATTACTCGCTGCAGGTTTCTTTTTTTCAAGTTGGCCACAAAACTGGAATTCCCGGGAAGTACCGGTTCAGTGTTACTGAATTTTTTATCAATTCGGATATATTGTGGATCAACCTCTTCAATAAATCTGCTTGGTTCACAATTCTTCAGGCGACCGAATCGATAACGGGTAAGCGCATAGGATAATGTTAATGTTGTTTCTGCCCTGGTTATAGCCACATAAAACAATCGACGTTCCTCCTCAAGATCAGCACGGCTGCTCAACATCATCTGCGATGGAAATAGATCCTCCTCTAAACCAACTATATGCACATGCTTGAATTCCAGACCCTTTGCCATGTGAATTGTCATGAGGGTTACTTTATTAGTATCATCATCCTTGGCTTGATCTACCCCGGTTAAAAGCGCTACTTCCTGAAGGAACTCACTCAATCCGGTATTTTCATTTTCAGGATTATCTACAAATTCTTTTACTGCATTTAATAACTCCTGTACATTTTCATATCGATTCAGCCCTTCCACGGTCTTGTCCTCATACAAATCTTTGAGAATTCCCGATTCTTTAGCAACAAGAGAGGCAACTTCATAAGCGTCTTTTCGATTCATTTCTAATTCGAATCGCTTAATCATAGTTACAAAATAATCAAGGGTAACCGCTACTTTACCGTGAACAAACAATTGGATATTTTCCAGCACTTGCCACAGTGACATGGAGTTGTTTTCAGCACCAACTAATATTTTGTTGATCGTTCCAGGACCAATCCCTCGTTTTGGCAGGTTTACGATTCTTTTGAAAGCCTCTTCATCATTATGATTTACAGTTAATCTTAAATAGGCGAGAAGGTCCTTTATTTCTTTTCGTTGATAGAAACTTACACCACCAATAATTTTATAGTTGATATTTACCCTGCGCAATGCTTCTTCTATTGCCCGCGATTGACTGTTTGTCCGATATAAAATAGCAAAATCATCATTTTGAAGTTGTTTTTGCATTTTTGCTTCAAATATGGAAGAAGCTACCAACCTGCCTTCTTCATGATCGGAAGACGCTTTAATTAAGTTGATAAGGTCTCCTTCAGGATTTAAGGTCCAAACGTCCTTTTTTAGTTGTGCCCTGTTTTTTGAAATGACGGAATTTGCAGCATTTACAATATTTTTTGTTGAACGATAATTTTGCTCCAGCTTTATGATTTTCAGGTCCGGGTAGTCACGTTCAAAATTCAGAATGTTTTGAATGTCAGCGCCTCTGAACGCATAAATACTTTGTGCATCATCGCCAACCACACATATGTTTTGATTTACTGCAGATAATTTTTTAGTGATTATGTACTGAGAAATATTTGTATCCTGAAACTCATCAACAAGCACATAATTGAATCGATGCTGGTACTTATTCAATACATCTGGATGATCCTTGAAAAGAATATTGGTATGGAAGAGCAAATCGTCAAAATCCATGGCTCCTGCACGTCTGCATCGCTCAACATACAATTGGTAAAGTTTCCCCATTTCAGGTTTCATGTACGACTCATCGTCCGCTTTGTAAACCGGATTTGATTTATACTCCTGATAGGATACCATTCGATTTTTAGCTCCGCTTATCCTGTTCAGAACTACATTGGCTTTATATATTTTATCATCCAGTCCTTGCTCTTTGACCAAAGTGCGGATTAGCGATTTTGAATCATCCGTGTCATAGATCGTAAAGTTTGTTGGGAAACCAATATGGTGTGCTTCAGATCTAAGGATTCTGGCAAATACCGAATGGAAAGTTCCCATCCATAAATTCCTGGCATCCGTACCTACTATAGATTCAATCCGTTTCCTCATTTCCTTTGCCGCCTTGTTGGTAAACGTTAAAGCCAGAATGTTAAAAGGATCAACCTTTTTTGAGTGGATTAAATGAGCTATCCGGTACATTAACACCCGTGTTTTTCCTGAACCTGCACCGGCAATTATCATTGTGGGTCCCTGGGTATTTATAACCCCTTCTTTTTGTGGTTCATTGAGTGTTTTTAAATAGTCCATTTCCATATATCGGGTATGCAATTTAGGGTTATTGCATAGATAATTTACGCTAATCCTGCTCTAATTTCTTTGAAAGACAATGCACAATTTATTAAAGTAAAACTTCAATTGAAGCATGTAACTTTTTTAATATCAGCAAGATATTAAAAATGGATTGTCTTAGAAATATACTATTATGAAGGTGTACAAAAATGCATAATAATTAGCTATTCTGTGCCAAAAATTGGTTTTTTTACTAGTTTTGCTAAACCCTCTTCGAGTAATGAACTTAGAAAAATTCAATCCTGTGATTCCGGAATGCGAAGACGGGTTTGTTATTGAAGATGCTGATCCGTATTTCGTTGAAAAGAGTCGGATACTAAAGCATTACCTGCATATCTTCACCTCAACAATGCAAAGGAAGTTCAACTACCTTGTTTACCTGGATTTGAGTTCGGGATCTGGTTTGAAGTTATTGAACAATAAGATAATCAGTGGGTCACCTGCCATTGCTTTTGCCAACACTCATTCTTTTTCCAAGTATATATTTTGTGAAGAAAATCAATCACAATGTGATGCCTTACGCGTAAGGATAAATAAATATTGCAAGCATGAAAATGTTGCAATACTGAATGGAAGTCCAAATAATGTAATCGAGCGGTTGACTTATTACCTTCCAGATTCTAGTAAAGGCCATCGGGTGTCAACCTTGTGCGTTATTGACATTCAAACACTGGACACTGATTTTGAAACAATCCGGGTATTATCAGAATTAGGGGTAAATCTGCTGGTAATTCAAAATTTCATATGGGCAGATGAAAATGTTTACCTGCAGTTCACAGAAGAGCAGAGAGAAAAATTAAATGACTTTTTGGGTGAGCCATGGAGTAAATATGAAAAAGAGGGTGATACAAACTCAAATGAGCAGTTTTTTCGTCAACTAGCTAAAATTTATCATAATAAACTGCGTTCGTTAGGCTATATTTCCAAAGGATCTTTTTATCCCGTTGAATCTGATGATAATGAGCTTCAGCACAT
>Ga0114950_10005258_pt1 | contig 10053 bp, 5 predicted proteins | sample N075metaG_FD_83503 | JGI IMG/M metagenome (GOLD analysis project Ga0114950, IMG submission 83503) | Deep subsurface microbial communities from Kermadec Trench to uncover new lineages of life (NeLLi) - N075 metaG | ecosystem: Environmental > Aquatic > Marine > Ocean trench > Sediment | place... | reverse complement strand
TTGAAATAGTCCTCCATTTCCGCCGTGGTCATGCCAATCAGAGCCGAGCCGACACCGAAAATACTGGCCCCGGCGGCCTTGTAGGCGCGCGCATCCGCTGCACTGCTAATACCCCCACAGCCGATAACGGGAACATCGACGCTATCGACGATTTCGCGCACACACTTCAGGCCAATCGGCAACACGCCCTTGCCGGACAGCCCCCCAACTTCATTGCTCAGCACTGGATGGCCCCAGGCACTGGTGAGGCCCGGCCCCACCGTGTTTATTGCACAGATGGCATCGGCACCACCGGCCACTGCCGCCAGGGCAATCTCGGCTATATTGGGTGCATTGGGGGTCAGTTTTGGCACGACCGGGATATCCACCGCGGCCTTCACCGCCGCGGTTATCTCCTGCACCAGTTCGGGGTCCTGCCCCATTGCCATGCCGTAGCCGCTGGCGTGCGGACAGGAGAGGTTGAGCTCCAGCCCATCGGAAAAAGGCGCCAGCAGAACTGCGACCGCCACAAACTCCTCCACGCTACCGCCAAAAATAGAGGTCAATAGAAAGCGATCCTCGGGCACCTCCAATTGGGCAAACAGTTCGGCGGAGGCCTTTGCCCCGGGGTTGGTCAGCCCCACCGCGTTGACGAAACAACCCGGGGCGTATTGGCTGAACACCGGTTCCCGGTAACCCAAACGGGGTTCCAGGCCAATACTCTTGGTGGTCATTACGCCTATTTGAGGCATATTGCGAAAAATGTATTCGATAATAGGCATCGCGGTGGCGACAATACCCGAGGGAATGGTGAATGGCCCTGAAATGGATTTACCCAAAAATTGTGTGTTCGAAGCGGTCTGTGCGGGGGTCATTAAGGCAATAGGGCTCTAGGGGGTCAATGGGAGACGCGATTATACCCACAAGAGGCGAATGATGCTCTTGAAATACCTCCGGTTATATCAATGCGCCTGTTCAGAACAATTCGTTGTTCGACTTTCCAAGGTCGCTCTGCTTTTATGGGTGTGTAGCCTCGGCCGGTTGTGGGCGCTGCATTATAGATTTATAAAGAAAGGTTGGATATCGAAAAAGAGAGCTCATCTATGAGAAGACAAAAACGTGACATGAACGACAGAGCATTTGATCGCGGCTATCAGGCCGGTGTTGGCGGACGCAGCAGCGATTTTTGCCCCCATACCAACGACGAGCATCGTCAAAATTGGTTATCGGGATGGCGGGAGGGCCGTTGTGATAACTGGGACGGTTTAACCGGCATATCTGCTGTTCAGCGCTCACGAATGCCCTGACCTACTCCTCTTGGGGCTGCGGCCCAACCACAGCGTAGTCAGTCGTACATACTGCTTTGAGCCAGATCCAGTAGCTCGCGGTTGGCAACTGCGAACATCGCGAAATCGGGAGCGTCTGTCGAGTGCAGGTCGCTGAGCATTTGCTTCCAGCGCCCTATCAGGGGTGCTTCATCGGATTGCCAGCGCTCCATGCACAGGGCCATCTCCCGTTTTTCGCAGACATGTCGCAGGGCACCGGTTGCCAGTTTCCGCTGTTGCCATTCCAGGTCTTCCATATACGTGTCGCGGGCCAGCGCCTGCCACTCGTTTTCGACCTTGGCGCCGACGATCAAACTGCGGAACCAGTCCAACTCCAGATGCTCGCCCATGAGAAAGTAGAGTTCGGCCACTTCCAACAGCGGTGAATCAGTTTCTGACGCGGCCTGGATAATACCCAGTCCGGTATAGGCCTGTTCCGCGGTAGATACTGTCTGGGCCAACTCGCGGGGCACCCCGGCGTGGATATAATGTTTGCACAGGATCTTGTACTGTTCCGTGGCGCGGCCGCGCACCATGGTCGACAGGGCTTCACGCAACTGCTGCACACCCTCGGAAAACTCTGAGATAACTGTGGTGGGGACCATATGGTAGCGTCGATTGCGCAGCATCCAACGGACGCCCCGCTTTACCAGCCGGATGAGGTGGAGCATCATCTCGGTCTGGATTTTCGCGCTGACTTTGTGATCCAACGCCTCGATTTCATCCCATACCTGGGCCACGGAGTATATTTCCATCACTGCCACATAAGCCCTGGCCACATCGACCGCCTGAGCCCCGGTGGCCTTCTGCTGGCGGCTGACAAACGTGAGTCCCATGCGATTGACGATATCGTTCGCTATCTGGGTTGCCATAATCTCCCGGTGCAAACGGTGCTCCAGAATCTCATCGCCATACTCCTCGACCAACCGGGCTGGGAATGCGGTTTTGACCGCATTCACCATATAGGCATCCTTGCCCAGATCAGATTCAATCAGTTCCTCCTTCAATTGAGCCTTGCTGTAGGAGACCAGAATCGACAATTCGGGGCGGCTTAGCCCCTTGCCTAACACCTTGCGATCAGCCAGCACCTCATCCGAGGGAATAAACTCGAGGTCCCGATCCAGGCGCCCCGCTGTCTCCAGGGTTGATATAAACCGCCGGTACTCGCCATTTCGCTCAACCGCCTGGAATTCAGCCAGGCTGATCGCCTGTACCTGGCGATAGTTATTTTGCAGGACGAGGTCGGCGATGCTGTCGGTCATTTTTTCGAGCAGGGTATTGCGATGTTTCTCGGTCAAATCGCCTCGCGCCACCACGGCATTGAGCAGAATTTTGATGTTCACCTCGTGGTCGGAACAATCCACACCGCCGGCATTGTCAATAAAGTCGGTGTTGCAACGCCCGCCATTCAAGCTGTATTCCACCCTGGACAATTGAGTCATACCCAGATTGCCGCCCTCCCCAATGACCCGGCAACGCAGTTCACTGGCGTTCAGGCGCAGGCTATCGTTGGCCTTGTCGCCCACATCGGTATGGGATTCAAAGCTGGACTTCACATAAGTTCCAATGCCGCCATTCCACAGCAGATCGACCTGGGCGCGAAGAATATGGGAAATCAACTCATTGGGCGTGAGGTGGCCTGCCTCTATGTCAAAGCAGCGCTTCATATCGGTAGAGATCGTGATGGACTTGGCGGAGCGTTGAAAAACACCGCCACCGGCGGATATGAGCGTCTTTTCATAATCCTCCCAACTGGATCGCGGCAAGTCAAACAAGCGCTGGCGCTCCGCGAAGCTGGTGGCGGGGTCGGGGCTGGGGTCTATAAAAATATGCAGGTGGTTGAATGCCGCCAGCAATTTTATGTGCTGTGACAACAGCATGCCATTGCCGAAGACATCCCCCGCCATGTCGCCAATGCCAACAACGGTGAAATCTGTCTGTTGAATATCGACATCAAACTCCCTAAACAGACGCTGCACTGACACCCAGGCGCCCCTGGCGGTTATCGCCATCTTCTTATGGTCATAGCCAACGCTGCCACCCGAGGCAAACGCGTCGCCCAGCCAAAAGTCATACTCGGCGGATATGGCGTTGGCGATATCGGAAAACGTTGCCGTACCCTTGTCCGCCGCCACCACCAGATAGGGGTCTTCCCCATCCTTGACCACAACCTGGGGAGGGTGGACGACGCCACGGTCGGTCCGGTTATCGGTAAGATCCAGCAGGCCGCGAATGAATATTTTGTAGCAGGCAATGCCCTCCTGCTGGATTTCATCGCGCGACATATCCGCGGTCAATTTCTTGGGCACAAACCCACCCTTGGCCCCCACCGGCACGATGACCGCATTTTTAACCTGCTGCGCCTTTACCAACCCCAACACCTCGGTGCGGAAATCCTCCATTCGATCCGACCAGCGCAAGCCTCCCCGCGCCACCTTGCCGCCGCGCAGATGCACGCCCTCAACCCTGGGCGAATAGACAAATATTTCAAACATGGGCACCGGCCTGGGAATATCCGGTATTTCAGCGGGACACAACTTGAACGAGAAATAGGGCTTCAATTCGCCGCGGCTGCCCTCCTGGAAGAAATTGGTGCGCAGGGTTGCCTTGATCACCCGCACAAACTGGCGAATGATGCGATCTTCACCCAGGTTCTGGACAGTGTCCAGGGATTCCAGAATGCGCTGCTCAACTGCCGCCTCTCGCTGGCCGCGCCACTCGTCGTCGCCATCGAATACAGGGGAAAACCGGGTCAGGAACAACTCCACGATACCCGCTGTAATATGCAGATGGTTGGCCATTGTCTCGGCGATATACTCAATACTGTAGGGAAACTGAACTTGCCGCAGATATTTTGAGTAGGCGCGCAACAGCGCAATTTCGCGCCAACTCAATCGGGTACCAATGAGCAGGCGGTTAAAAGAATCACTCTCGGCCTCGCCAAACCAGATGCGCGAAAAGGCGTCGGAAAATTCATCCCTCACTTGCTCGAGATCAATGTCGTGGGACAAGCTATAAATAAGGCTAAATTCCTGTATCCAGTAGCGCTGCCCATCCGTGGTGCGCATGTCATAGGGGCGTTCGGCAACCACGCGAAGCCCGAGATTCTCCAATATTGGCAGCACATCGGAAAGCGGCAGTGAGTCATTTTTATGGTAGAGACGCAGGCGCAACATGCTGTCGCCCTCTTCCAGCATTCGATACAGGCTCATGACTAATTCTTCGCCGTCGGCCAACCGCTGCATATTCTTTATATCCATGACGGCAATGCGCGGATCAAAATCATCCCGGTAACCCGGCGGAAATCCCCCGCCGATATTGGTGGTGTAGTACTCACCTTTTTCCTCGCCAAACTCCTCGATCAGCCGGAGTCGTAAACGGTCTTCCCAGGAAAGTGTCGCCTGCACTATCTGCTCCTCAATTTCTTTAAGCTCATAGTCCACCTCAATAGTGGGATTTACTCTCAATACGAAATGGCAACGCACCAATATCGATTCACTGAAGTGCGTGGTAAATTCAGATTCCTCGGCGCCCAGCGCGGTGGAGAGAATATTCTGTATCTTTATTCGCAGCTCAGTGGTATAGGCGTCGCGTGGAATATAGACGAGGCAATTAAAAAACTTACCGTGTACATCCCTGCGAATAAACAAACGCGTCTGTCTGCGTTCCTGAATCTGGTTCACTGCAATAACCGTGTCAAACAGCTCCTGCACACTGGACTGAAACAACTCCCCCCGGGGAAACAACTCCAGTACGCGAACCAGTTCGCGCCCTTCATGTTCGGTGTCTTCCAACTGAGACATGGCAATTACTTTCGCAATCTTGCGCCGTACGATAGGAATAAGTTTGGGGCTCACGGTGTAAACATTAGAGGTATACAGACCCAGGAATCGGTGTTGGCCAACGACCGCGCCAGTTGAATCGTAGACCTTTACTTCAATGAAATCGGGATAGGCCAATCTATGCACGCGTGAACGAATACGGGATTTGGAAAAACTCAGCTGTTTCTGACGCAGCTCTTCCGGAGAACGATTATTCAAATCTGCCAGCAGGTCGTTTACACCACTGGAATCGCGCTGGCGCAATAAACCCAAACTGAGGCTCTTATCAACGCTCGCCGTACAATCACTGCCATAGCGTTCAACTTTTAAATATTCATAGCCTAGAAAGGCAAAGTGATTGTGTTCCTGCCAGTGCAAAAACTCCACCGCCTCTTTTTGCAGTTCGGGCTCTATGCATTCACTGCTTTTTACTGCGTCGATCGAGTCGCCAACCCGCGCCAGCATCTCGCTAAAATCGTCAACGACCAGCACAACCTCATTGAGAATATCAGTGACCGTATCGCGTAGTTCGCCCAATTCCTCCGGCCGTGAATGACGACCTACTTCGAAAAACAGCAGACTCTCTTTCGAATTTCCCCGGGCTTCATCGACGGCGGCCGCGACCACGGTATTAAGTTCACCCTCCCCATCTCTATCGCAGACCAGGTTGCAACTGGCTATGGTGTGTACTCTTATATTGCGACGATTGAGTTCGCCTCGTACGGAGGCGGTACAAAAAGGCATGTCCCGGCACAGTACCGCCAAAATTGTGTACTTGCTCTCCCAACCGTGTGACTGAATCTCGGGATTGAAAATCCGGACTTTGGGAGTGCGCTCGGGCCAATTGTTCATGAAGCGCAGCAGGCCGTACAGCAGACCATAAACATTTTCGACGGACCGCCCACGCAAATCTTCCGCCGGAAAGCGCCCGTAAAATGCCTGGGCGAGGTTGTGCAGCGCCTCGCGGTGGTTTACGTCGCCGCGCGCTTCAATGCGTTCCCCCAGCCCCCTCAGCAAGTTCTCTTTTGATTTATCCCACACCATACTCTATCTGAGACCTCTTCTTCTGGTGTTAGTCTAGACCAATCTTCTATAGCTGAGGAACTTATCAGTCTGTGAAAAGTCACAAAAGCGCATTGGACAGACCCATGGTATGGGCTAGAATGCGCGCTGAATCCGCTCGGCATACGTGGGCGACAATCTATCATTAGGAGTAAGTGTGGTACGCACAGAAGTAAGAGCTCTACAGGACTGGCTGAGCCAGCAAATTATCGGCCAGGGACACTTAGTCCAGCGATTGATTATCGCCCTGCTGGCAGACGGTCACCTATTGGTAGAGGGGGCCCCTGGCCTGGCCAAGACCCGGGCGATCAAGTCGCTCGCCGACGGCATAGAGGGCAGTTTTCACCGTGTGCAATTTACCCCAGACCTACTCCCCGGCGATGTCACCGGCACCGAAATATACCGTCCCCAGGAGGCCTCATTTCACTTTCAGAAGGGGCCGATATTTCACAATTTGGTGCTGGCCGATGAAATAAACCGCGCGCCGGCCAAGGTTCAGTCCGCCCTGCTGGAAGCAATGGGGGAACGCCAGGTGAGTGTGGGCAGCGAGACCTATAAGTTACCGGAACTGTTTCTGGTCATGGCCACCCAGAATCCCATTGAGCAGGAGGGCACCTATCCACTACCCGAGGCGCAGCTCGATCGCTTTTTGATGCATGTCTCGGTGGGCTATCCGGATGCTGCGGCGGAACTGGAGATTCTTCAGTTGACCCGAGCCGAGGCGAGCCAGCAAAGTGTTCCACATCCCACTCCGCTGTCCCAGGATACCCTGTTTGCCGCGCGCAAAGAAGTACTGGCACTGCATATGTCCGATGCAGTGGAACAGTACATCGTGCAATTGGTTATCGCCAGCCGCGCTCCGGCGCCCTACTCTGAACAACTCGCCCATTGGATAGAATACGGCGGCAGCCCCAGGGCCACCATTGCCCTGGATCGCTGTTCAAGGGCCTTGGCCTGGTTGCGGGGTCAGGATTTTGTCAGCCCCGATGATGTGCAGGCTGTGGCCGCCGATGTGTTGCGTCACCGCTTAATTCTCAGTTTCGAAGCGGAGGCCACTGGCGTCACCCCCGATCAGGTCATCGAGGAGTTACTGGCCCTGGTGCCAGTAGGCTAATTGCCGTGTCTTTTTCCTCCCCTGCACAGGGCGCCTATACGGACATGGCCGATTTAATTGCCCTGCGCTTTCCCGCCAGGCAATTATGCCTGGCCGGAAAGAAACGTGCCCTGAGCATGTTGGCTGGCCCTAACAAGTCAAATTTTCGCGGCCGGGGAATAGACTTCGAAGAAGTGCGCCGCTATCAGCCGGGGGATGACATACGCACCATCGACTGGCGGGTGACCGCCAGGAGCGGCAATGCGCACACCAAGCTCTTTCAGGAGGAGCGAGAGCGGCCAGTGTTGTTGGTAATCGACCAGCGCCACAGTATGTTCTTCGGTTCCAGCCACTGTTTTAAATCGGTGCTGGCGGCCCATCTGGCCAGTTTGCTGGCGTGGAGTGCCCTGGACAATGGCGATCGTATAGGCGGTTTGGTTTTCAACGGCCTGGAACACCGCGAAATACGGCCCAGGAGAAGCCGCAAAACCGCGCTCGCCCTGTTGTCCCATCTGGATACCTACAATCATGCGCTGCCGTTGCCGCAGGCCGAGCATAGCAACAGCTTTGCAAGCATGCTGCACAACTTGCGCCGCATCGCCAAACCGGGCAGCGCCATCTTTCTGATCAGTGATTTTCACGGTGCCCAGGGTGAGCACGCCCAGGAACACTTGTTCCAATTGGCCCAGCACACAGAAATTACCGCGCTGGCCTGCAGTGACCCGTTGGAACAGGAATTGCCGCGATCGGGGCACTACGCGGTCACCAATGGCGAGCAGCGCAGCGAATTGCAAACTGCCAACAGAGCCCTCCGGGCGGACTACAACCGCCAGTTTACGCAGCGTCGCGAGGCCCTGTGTGCCGACCTGCAACGGCTTGGTATCCCCCTGCTACAGGCATCGACCCGGGAAGCGCCCTTTGGACTGTTGCAACAATATTACGGCAACTCAAGAAAGTGAATCCGCAAGACCCTCTCGCCGCCCTGCATCCACTGCGCGAGCCCGCACTGATTGGCTGGTGGCCGCCGGCACCGGGTTGGTGGGCGGTACTCGCCCTGGTCATCATGGCAATTAGCCTGCTGGCCTATTTCCTGATCAAACGTCGTCGAGTCAACCGCTATCGCCGCCTGGCCCTGGCGCAACTGCTCACGCTCTACCATGATCTCAAACACCCTGCAGAGGGCGAAGACGCAAATCGAGACTGTATCACCGCAATCAATGCCCTGTTAAAGTCGGTAGCCCTGCGCGCATTCCCCCGCCATGACATCGCTGCGTTATCGGGCCAGGCCTGGTTGGACTTTCTAAACACTAGTCGACGGGACACGAACACCACCACGGAATTTTCCCCGGCCTTTGCCAGCGCGGCCTATCAACGCGACCTGCCAGATCTCGATCACGAACAATTATTTCAGGCCGCGAAGCGCTGGATAACAAAACACAGGGCGCCCTCATGATCGAGTGGATATGGCCCGCGATAGCCGTGTTACTGCCCTTGCCCTGGCTGGTACGTCGCTTGTCATCGAGGGTGACCAGCAGCGAGCCGGCCCTGCGCGCCCCTTTTTATGATCAGTGGCGCCAGTTAAGTGAAGCACACAGTGGCAGAAGCTTGCGCCAGGGGGTGCTCCCCCAGCTGGCGCTGTGGCTGCTCTGGATTCTATTACTGAGCGCAGCGGCCAGGCCGATATGGATTGGTGAAGCGATTGAACTACCCAATAACGGCAGAGACCTGATGTTGGCGGTCGATATTTCCGGCAGCATGCGCATTGAAGACATGCAGGTTGGCCAGCATATTATTCCGCGCATCGAAGCGGTAAAACAGTTGGGCTCAAATTTCATTCAGCGGCGGCTAGGTGACCGTCTGGGTTTGATCTTGTTCGGCACTAATGCCTACGTACAATCGCCCTTAAGTTTTGATACCGCCACCGTGAAGCGATTTCTGCTGGAGTCCCAAATCGGATTTGCCGGGCAGGAAACCTCGATAGGGGATGCTATTGGCCTGGCGGTGAAGCGTCTGAAGGAGCGTCCCGCCGACAGCCGCGTACTCATTCTATTGACTGACGGCCGCGACACCGCAAGCTCGGTGAGCCCGCTTGACGCAGCCCGCCTGGCCGCGCAACTCAAGATCAAAATTTACACGATAGGCATAGGTGCGGATGAAATGACGCTGCCCGGTCTGTTTGGCAGTAGTTTTGGCAGTCGCCAGGTTAATCCCTCTGCCGAGCTCGATGAAGAGAGTCTGCAGGAAATTGCACAGCTCACTGGCGGGCATTATTTCCGCGCACGCAATCCCCAGGAACTTGCCGACATCTATGGTTTGCTTGACACCCTGGAGCCTGTCGAACAAGACACTCAGATGTATCGACCCCGCGCCTCCCTCACTTACTGGCCGTTGCTGGCGGCCCTGCTATTGAGTTTCCTGATCGCTGCGCGGCAGTGCTGGATAAGCCGATGATGGAGCAGATTGCCAATCTTCACCTGATGCGCCCCGAATGGCTTTGGTGCCTCCTTCCGGCCGCATTGCTAGCGCTTTTTTTGACGTTTTATCGCGGTAGGAGCGGCGGCTGGAGCGATATTATCAGCCCGCAACTGCTGCCGTACCTGGTGGGAAAACAACAGCTATCCAAGGGCCCGAACCTGCTGCCCATCTTATTCCTGGCCTGGGTAATTGCCGCAGTGGCCGCCGCCGGACCGGCCTGGAAAAAGCTACCCCAGCCCATACATCAGAAGCAGGATGCGCTAGTGTTAGTCCTGGATCTGAGCTACTCGATGAAAGC
>Ga0114950_10005254_pt1 | contig 10057 bp, 5 predicted proteins | sample N075metaG_FD_83503 | JGI IMG/M metagenome (GOLD analysis project Ga0114950, IMG submission 83503) | Deep subsurface microbial communities from Kermadec Trench to uncover new lineages of life (NeLLi) - N075 metaG | ecosystem: Environmental > Aquatic > Marine > Ocean trench > Sediment | place... | reverse complement strand
TGATGGGCGCCGAGCGCGACGGCATCGGCGCCTACGAGTTGGCCGTTGGTCTGGACCAGTTCGTCGAGGCGTTGCTCGAAGCGGCTCGGCGCAACGACAGCTAACCGGATTTCCGGCCGGATTTCTGCAGGGTACAGAAGAGTTCCCCGGGGTGCGGTTGCCGACGCATGGGAGCAGGGGCTGGCAATGAGCCTTGAGCCGAAGGCCGGTGCAATCTAGCATTCATGGTTCGAATCCGCGCCGCAACCGAGTTACTCGGCGCATCCATCCCCATCGCCCCTTTTCTATGTCCCGCGGGGAACGCTGCTGTAGCCGCGAGTCTGGTGGCGGGCGGCCGTCAACAGGGAGATTTCCTATGCCCAGGCATGACGCCGGATCAGTCCCCACACCGTTTGTCGCAACGTTGATTGCACTGACCCTGATCGTCTCGTTGTTCGCCACCGGCTGCGGCGCACCCGCTGAGGAGGCCGTAGAGACGGCCCCGGCGCCTTCGCCGCAGCCCGCACCCGCGCCGGTGGCGCTCGATCGCGCCGTTCTCGAAGATCCGTCCCGCCCGGAGGACGAGCGGGACGAAGATTCCGATCGTCGGCCGCTGGATGTCTACGAGTTTTTCGGCGTGCTTCCGGGACAGACGGTCGCCGACGTCTATAACTCCGACGGCTACAACACCCATCTGCTGTCGCGCCTGGTGGGCGACAGCGGCCAGGTGCACAGCGTCTTCGAGTTCTACAGCGACAAGGAGATCTTCGAGGGTTTCCTCTACAAGGTCGACGCGGTGACCCAGCGTGTCGACGACGCCGGGCTCGACAATGTCGAGCTCGCCCTGCGTTTGTCGGACGTGCCTTCGGATAGCGTCGACGTGGCCATCGCCATCCGCAACTACCACGATATCGAGTGGGTAGTTCCCGACCTCAAGCGTGTCGATCAGGTGGCAGAGTTCTATCGCATCGTCAAGCCTGGCGGAATCGTCGGCATCGTGGATGTCGCGACCGACGCAGAGGGCTGGGACGACGCCGCCCACCGCCTCAACAAGCAGGTGGTCATCGATGATTTCACCGCCGGCGGCTTCGATTTGGTGGGAGAGTCCGACGTATTGGCCAACCCTGCCGATGACCACGTTCAAGACGGGTTTCCCGACCGTCACAAGACCGACCGCTACACGCTCAAATTCCGCAAGCCGGGAAGCAGCAGCTAAAGTCATAGCAATAGCTGAGGATGCCCTTGATTCCACCGCCGGAAATGGATAAACTTGACCCTATTCAATGGGCCTCGTATACCCGTTGACCGCTTCTTCCGCCCAAAACTAGTCCTTCCCAGCTACACCTCCCCGTCTTGCCCTAATGCGCGCGCACGCAGAGGCAACGCGGCAGGGAACACCGACGTTCCTTTCCCGCCCAATGTACCGCCGGGAGATCGAGGTTCGGGGAATGGCAGCGCAACTGCCCTGAGGATTGATGAACGAAGACCGCATGAAGGCGATCCACGATCTGGTCGAGCTGGGCAAGGAGCGTGGCTACGTCACCAATGACGAACTGGACGAGATCCTGCCCGCCGGGAGCACGGACCGTCGTTCGATGGCCGGCCTCATCGAGGACATGGATATCGAGGTGCTCGACGACGAACCCCCCGTCGGCTTCGAGGAAGACAACGAGAGCGCCGCGGCCAGCAGTGGTACCGGCACCAGCACGGAGTCGTACGAAGCTGATGGCGCCGACAGCTCCGATCCGATCAAGGTCTACTTCCGTGAGATGAGCCAGAAAGGCCTGCTCGACCGTGAGGGCGAGGTGCGCCTGGCGCGCGCCATCGAGCAGGGTCAGCAGGGCATCGTCAAGGCGGCGCTTACGTGCCCGCTCGGTAGCGAGTATTTGCTCGATCGGCGCGAAGACCTCAAGAACGGCGAGTTGTCTGTGGACGATTTCACCGCGGGTCTGGGCGGCGAGGCTGCTGCGCGCAAGAAGATATTCGCCGTGCTCCGCAAGGTCGACAAGCAGCGCGGCGATCTGGGCAAGGTGCGCCGCAAGCTCAACCGCAGGTTGCGCGACGACACCGAGTTGCAGGTACGTCTCGAGCTCATCGAGATTCAAGGCAAGATCGGCGAAGAGCTCGAGAGTCTGAAGCTCAAGGACGATCTCATTGACGAGATCATCATGCGTATGCGGCGACTGGCGGGCGATTTTGCCCGCGCCGCGCACGCCGGTGATGAGAAGCTCATCAAGGAGCGCACCCGCCAGCACCTGGTGTCGCGCGAGGAACTGATCCGCTACCTCGAATCGATCGAGGAGTCGGAGACCAAGATGGAATGGGCCAAGGGTGAGCTCACCGAGCGCAACCTGCGCCTGGTCATCTCCATCGCCAAGAAGTACACCAACTTCGGCCTGCCGTTCTCGGACCTGATACAGGAAGGCAACATCGGCCTCATGCGAGCGGTCGAGAAGTTCGACTACACCAAGGGCTTCAAGTTTTCGACGTACGCCACCTGGTGGATCCGGCAGGCGATCACCCGCGGCTTGGCCGACAAGGGCAAGCTCATCCGGGTGCCGGTGCACATGACCGAGACCATGCGGAAGGTCGCGCAGACCGCCGCCGAGCTCTACAAGGAGTTCGGCCGCAAGCCCGAGCCGCACGAGATCGCCGACGCCATGGAGGTGCCGCTCGACACCGTCAAGTTGGCGCTGCAGGCGGGCAAGAAGACAAGCTCGCTGGATACGCCCATCGGTGACGATGGAGACGGTGAGTCGACGCTGGGCCACTTTATCAGCGATGAGGACGCCATCTCGCCGGTGGAGACCCTGCTTGCCAAGGACCTCAGCCAGCAGACGCGCCGCGTATTGTCGACCCTGACGCCGCGTGAGGAAAAAGTGGTGCGCATGCGTTTCGGTATCAACGAGGAGCGTGTCTATACGCTCGAGGAGATCGGCGAGTTCTTCGACGTCACGCGCGAGCGCATCCGCCAGATCGAAGGCAAGGCGTTGCGCAAGCTGCGCCACCCCCTGCGCGGCAAATCTCTTAAGGAGTTAATAGACTAGGCAGGGCGGGCGCGGATAAGGCCGCGTCTACTTGTTCGGGCTCCCTACGCCGTACTTGACAGTACGACTCCGGTCGTCCTTGCGGCGCGCGGCTTGGATCCACGGCCTTGCCCACGCTCTCGCGACGAAAGACGGGGCCAAGCGCGCCCCCCACCTCTCCGCAGGGTCCATGCCGCAGGGAAGAGCTTCGGGGGCCTCCATGTTGCGTCGGGTCGGCGACATTGGTATTCCTGAAGAGGACGCCATTGGCGTTGATCCCCGGGGAGATAGTGCAGATATGAATTTGCCAGCGAAGCGGGTCGCCGGTGCGACCCTGTTGTTGACGAGTCTGATGCTCTCGAGCGCCGAGATTGGCGCGCAGCAAACCCCGGCGGCGTGGAATCAGTGGCGCGGGCCGGCGCGCGATGGTGTCGGCGATGTCCGCACGCTGCCGGCGATACTCCCCGAACAGCTCACGGAGGTGTGGCGGGTTCCGGTGGGCGAAGGATACTCGGGGCCCCTGGTAGTGGACGGGACGGTGTATCAGTTCAGCCGCGAAGACGATCGCGAGATCTTGCGTGCCTTGTCTCTGGCTGACGGAGCGGAGATCTGGGACGAGTCGTATGGAGCGCCGTTTACCGTCGAGTCCGCCGCCCGCTCGCACGGACCGGGGCCCAAATCCACCCCTGCGTATGCCGCCGGCCGGGTGTTCACGCTGGGAATTTCCGGAGTGTTCTCGGCCGTGAGCGCGGCCGACGGTGCGGTGATCTGGCGGCACGAGTTCGCCGATGATTTCCCGCAAGCATGGCCGCTTTGGGGCGCCTCGATGTCGCCCATCGTCATCGGCGACCGCGTGTTTGCCCACGTTGGCGGTGACGCCGGCGGCGCCATGACCGCCTTCGACGTTGCCAGTGGTGAGGTGGTTTGGGCCAACGACGAATTTACCCCGGGCTACGCCTCGCCGATCCACCTCCAGATCGAGGGCGCCGACGTTCTCGTGACCCAATCCAACGAGCACATCATTGCGGTGAACGCCGCCGACGGGACGACCTTGTGGAGCATGCCGTTCGCCACCTCGTCGTGGCAGAATGCGGTCACCCCGCTGGCCGTCGGGGGGCAGGTGGTCTTCTCCGGCCTCGACATGGGTATCTTTTCCGTCCGAATCGCTCCGGGCACCAGCTCATGGGCGGCCACCGAGAGCTGGCACAACGATCTGCAGCCGCTGTACATGAGCTCCCCGGTACTGGTGGGCGACCGTGTGTTCGGTTTCACCCACAAGCGCCGGGGGCAGTTCGTCTGTCTCGACGCGACCACCGGCGAGCCCATCTGGACGAGCCGCGGCCGAGAAGGGGACAACGCCATATTCGTGGTCCTGGGAGACCGCGTCGCGTTGCTCACCGACGAGGGCCGCCTGCTGATCATCGACGCCAACGCCGATGCCTACGAGCCGCTGGCCGAATACGAAGTTGCCGATACGCCGACCTGGACGCACCCGGCGTTCACCGCGCAGGGTGTGCTGATCAAGGACCTCGATACGCTGGCCTTGTGGAGCTTCTAGCGGGCTGGCCAGCCAGGCGCTTCAACAACCGGCTGCCGCAATGTCCGGCGGCATCGGCCGAGGTCAGTTGCCGTTGACGAAGACGCGTGCCTCGTCAACGCGTTGGCGATCGATCTCGCCGTCGGCCCAGTAGTCGAGGAAGCGTTGGTAGTATCGGCGCGCCGCGGCGTCATCGCCGTCTTCTTCAGCGATCTTGCCGAGGAAGTAGAACGAACGGACGTAGGCGAGCGGGTGGTAGATGCGCTGTGATCCCGCCTCGGTCACCGTGCGGAAGAGGTTGGCAGCTTCGAGGTGATTCCCGGCGGTATACTGGGCGGTAGCCAGCGCGTAGCTGTACTCGACGAGGTCGTCGAAGATGGGGAACGCCGTGCCGGGGGGCAACAGATCCACCGCCGACTGCAACCGCTCGATGGCGGCGTCGGTGTCGCCCTACGCCCGCGCTAGCTCCGCAGCCACCATCAGCTCGAGGCGGCGCGCCCACGGGTTGGAGAGCTGGGTGCTCAGTCGCTCGTGCTGCTGGGCCGCGGTGCGTGCGGCGACGGAACGGCCGGCTCGGGCCTGGGCGATGGCGGTGAGCGCGGCGACCAAGCTGGTGTCGTTGAGCTCTTGGGCGAGATTGCGCGCCTGATCCACGGCTACCAGAGCTTCTTGCGTATCCCCGATTTGGAGATAGTGAAGGGCGATTTGCGCCCACAGGTCGACCTTTGGCGATGCATCATCGGGCAGGGACTCGGCCAGCTCGATCGACGCCTTTGCTGTTTCGGTGTACTCGCCGCGGTACGCGGCCACCGTCGACCGGTTGTTTGGATAGACGCCGTAGCGCGCGACGGGGCTGGTGGCCGCGGCGAGCGTTTCATTGGCCTGCAGCGCCTCATCGAACTCGTCGGCGAGGATGTGAAGCTGGAAGCGGAGATTGCCGTCGAAAACATTCGCCGGTTCTCCGGCGGCGACACTCTCCTCGTAGCTGCTGAGCGCCGACCAGGCCTCGTCCAGGCGGCCGCAAAGCATCGCCGTCGACGCGAGGTCGTTGTAGCCGAAGTGGTACTCGGGTCGTCGCCGTACGAAGTCTCGGATGAGCTCGTAGCCGCGTTCGCACTCACCGTTGTTTACGTACGCTACCGCAGCGTTGAAGTACGCCGGCAGAAACGGCGAGCCACGCCGCAACAGCTCTTCGAAATGGGCGATGGCGCGGTCGAATTGCTCCAGCTCGGAGTACTCGAGCGCCACGTTGTTGCGCGAAGCCGAGTCGTCGGGATACAGAGCGAGGGCGGCTTCGTACGCTTCGATGCTCTGCGCCGTGGTGGCGTCATCCTGAGAGTAGTAGCGACCCTGGATGTAGAAACGTTCGCGCTGCGTGAGGCGGTCGGCGTGCTCGATGGCCTTGGCGGCGTAGGTGCGGGCGATGTCGTTATCGAACATGTTGCCGTAGGCGATCGACAGCTTGGCGAAGGCCATGGCGAACTCGGGATCGATGTCGAGGGCGCGCTCGAAGACCGGAATCGCCTCCTGGTTGCGACTCTGACTGATGAGGTTCACGCCGTCGGCGTAGTACCGGTAGGCGTCCATCGAGGACGTGGTGACGTCGGAGAGGTCGCGGTCGACCACGGCGGTGGTCGAGACCGGCACCGACAGGCGATCCTTGATGCGCCGCGTCAGCGCGTCAATCGAAGCGAACACGCTGTCCTCCCCGAGCCCCTCGACCGTTTCCGCCGCGACCACGTCGCCGGTGGCGGCCTCCTGCAGCCGTGCGCTCAGCCGGAAGGTATCGCCGGCGCGGATGAAGCTGCCCACGACAACGTGCTCGACGCCGGCTCGCTCGGCTACCTCGCGCACCAGGGTCGCCGAGGTCACGCGGGTCTCCAGGTTGCCGGTTTCCTCGAGGATCTCGTAGAGCGCATCGGTGGTGAGCACGCGCAGCTCGGGCGACTGCGACAGGTCGGTGACCAGCAGCTCGGTGAGGCCGCTGCGCAGCCAGTCGAGTGACTCGTCGCCGCTGAGGTTGTCGAAGTAGAGCACCGCCACCGAGGGGCGGGTGTCGGCGATGGCTTCGACAGCGCCGCCGGCGTCTGTCGAGCCCGTGGTGTTCGACGACGAGGCGCCGTTCTCCGTGCGCCCGAACAGGAACCAAGCGGCGCCGACGACGATCAGCGCGGCGATGCCGGCAAGCGCCAGCTTATTGTGCAGCAAACCGGCCGAAGGTGCCGTCTGTGTTGACCCCGCCGGCAGTTCACCGCTGGCGGCGGAGATCAGCGAGGGGTCGGAGGGCGCGGCCGTCGGACCCGAAGTGAGGGTTCCGGGATCGCCCGGGCCCGGGGGTGCGGCTTGCATCGCCTCGATCGAGCTCGGCGGCGCGATCACCTCGCCGGAATCGATTTCCTCCTTGAGGCCGACGAGCTCGTTGCGCACGTCTTGGGCCGATTGGAAGCGCCGCTCCGGGTCCTTCTCCAGGCAGTGCTTGATGATGCGGCCCAGGTGGTTGGGCAGCTCACGTTTGATGTCGGTCACTGAAACCGGTGTGTCTTTGATGATCGAGGACATCAGCGACATCTTGGTGTCGCCCGCGAACGGCAGCCCACCGCTGGCCATCTCGTAGAGCATGATGCCGAGCGAGAAGATGTCGGAGCGGTTGTCGATCGGCTTGCCCTCGGCCTGCTCCGGCGACATGTAGGCGACGGTGCCGAGCACTTTGCCCTCCTCGGTGATCGGCGCCACGGCTATGGTGGCCGCCGTCGCCGCGGCGGGGCCGGCGGCCGGGCTTACCGCGGCGTCTGCGGCCAGCTTGGCGAGGCCGAAATCGAGCACCGTGAGGCGCCCATCGGTGCTCAGCATGACGTTGCCGGGCTTCAGATCACGGTGCGTGATGCCCTTCTGGTGTGCCGCGCCGATGGCATCCGCAAGCGGTACGGCGATGGCGAAGAAACGGTCGAGCGGCAGCCCGCCGTGCGGAATCTCCTTGTCGAGCGTCTTGCCCTCGACCAGCTCCATGGTGATGAAGTGCAGCGTGTCGCCGTCGGGGCCCTCGGCCTCTTCGACCGAGTGGATGGTGACGATGTTGGGGTGATTGAGGGAGGCGACCACCTTGGCCTCGCGCTCGAAGCGCTCCAGTCGCTCCGGGTCCTGCGCCAGGTCGGGGGGCAGGACCTTCAAGGCGATGCGTCGCTCGAGCCTGGTGTTCTTCGGCAAGGTACACCTGTCCCATGCCGCCGGAGGCCAGCAGCTGCACGATGCGATAGGTTGCGAGGAGCGTCCCAGGCTCGATCATGGCCTCCGGGACTTTACAATCCGCGGACCTTTCAGCAAAGCGCGTAGGGGGGTGGATGGAGGGCGCGGGAGGAAGAAAATCGGGTAAATTATCGGGGTGTTCGCTCGCTATACGCCGGAGTTGGGTCTCTTACGCGCGTTTCTTGACACTTCGGGAGAGGGACATAGACTGTCCTTGTCGCACCTGTTGTACCTGTCTCGGCTGCCGCGCGTTTGCGCCGGCAGGCTGATCTCGAATATGCGCATTCGAAGCCAAAACCGGGCATCGGTGGACCCCTACGTTGCCAAATTCTCGGCTTCCACTGTTGTATCCCGACTACGTTCCGAAGGAGGCAACGTTGAGGCGTATCCTCGTTTTGTTTTTCCTCGCCGTGGTGGCGAGCTTTGCCGTTAGCGGTGCCGCACACGCCCAGTCGCAGTCGACTACCGGCCTGATCGAAGGCCGCATCGTCGATCCCGATGGCGTCGGCCTGCCCGGCGCCAGTGTGCAGATGCGCAATACCGCGACGAACTACACGCAGACCGTGTTCACCCAGAACGACGGATCGTTCCGTGCGCCGCTCATGCCCCTGGGCCCCTACGAGATCACCGCCTCCCTACAGGGCTTCGGCACGCTGGTGCGCGAGGGTGTCGTGGTGACGGTCGGCGCGAGCCCGAAACTCGTGCTGCCGCTGCAGGTTGCGGCGGTGCAGGAGAGCATCACGGTGACGGCGGAGACGCCGTTGGTCGAGACCACACGACCGGAAGGCTCGACGAAGTTCTCGGAGGCGGCCATCGAGGGCCTGCCCAACAACGGCCGCAATTTCCTCAGTTTCATGCAGCTGACGCCGGGGGTGAGCGTAGTGCAGGGGCCGGACGGTGCCGAGATTACCGTTAACGGTCAGAAGGGCATCCATAACAACATTTCCGTGGATGGGGCCGACTTCAACAACCCGTTTTTCGGTGAGCAACGAGGCGGCCAGCGGCCGGCGTTCACCTTCAACCTCGACGCCGTGCAGGAGTTTGTTGTTGTCACCGACGGCGCTACCGCCGAGTTCGGTCGCGCCTCCGCCGGCTTCATCAACGTCATAACGCGGTCGGGTACCAACATCTTCAACGGCACGGCGAACGCCTTCTTCAAGGGTGACTCACTATCGGGCGACCCCAAGAAGGAAGACGGCACCGTGGTGCCCGAGGACTTCAACCAGCAGCAGGTCGGCGGCACGTTCGGCGGCCCGATCAAGCGCGACGAGGTGTTTTTCTTTACCTCGGTCGACTTCCAGCGCCGGCGTTCGACCAAGCAATTGGATCCTGGCCGCATCGAGCAGCGCGTCGTCGACGTGCTGGCGGCGCTCGGCAGCCCCAACGAGAACGGGGCCATCGATCGAACCCAGGACGCTCGCGTGTTCCTCGGTAAGGTAGATTGGATGGCCAACGCCGACAATCGCCTCAGCGTGCGCTACGCATACACCTGGTCGGAGCACGAGAACGGCACCTTCGACGTCGATTCGTGGGGGCGCAGCGCCAACGCCCTCGAGCAGGACAACTCCAACGCCATCAGCGGATCGTTTATCTCGACGATCTCCGATACCACGTTTAACGAGTTCCGCTTCCAGTTCGCCAAAGAGAACCGCCCGCGGCCGTACAATGGCCCCAACCTGGTCGGACAGGACCGGCCGCTCCCCGATACCGCCTTCGACTTCGGCAGCCAGTATCGTTTCGGCGAGCCCTTCTTCATCCCGGTCGACTACTTCGACACCCGCGTCCAACTCGCCGACAACGTCACCCTGCTGGCGGGCGACCACCTGATCAAGATCGGTGGCGAGTGGAACCGCACCAACGCGTTCCAGACCTTTCGCGGTTTCTTCAACGGACGCTTTATCTTCGGCTCCACCGACGGATTCCTGAACTACGTGGCGAACCCGAGCTATATCGAGTGCGCCGATGGTTCCAGCAACACCACGGGCGCCTGCCCGGCAGGCGTCGGCGCTGTAGGGCCCGTGCTGCTCTACCTGCAACAACTCGGCGTCGGCAACATCAGCGCCGAAGAGGCCGGTACCCAGAACATCACGCAGAACGAGATCGCCTTCTTCGTTCAGGACAGCTGGACGGTCGGCGAGCGCCTGACCCTGGACCTCGGCCTGCGCTGGGAGTCGCAGATCCAGCCCTCTCTGATCACGCCGATCCCGGATCTGTTCTACTTCCCCTTCATCGGTCAGACGCGCGACGGGCAGGAGTTTCCCGGTGACGGCAC
>Ga0114950_10005250_pt1 | contig 10062 bp, 9 predicted proteins | sample N075metaG_FD_83503 | JGI IMG/M metagenome (GOLD analysis project Ga0114950, IMG submission 83503) | Deep subsurface microbial communities from Kermadec Trench to uncover new lineages of life (NeLLi) - N075 metaG | ecosystem: Environmental > Aquatic > Marine > Ocean trench > Sediment | place... | reverse complement strand
CGCCGCTTCGGCGATGGCTTCGACGTCGATCTCGGCGCCGCCCTGGCTCCACTCGATCTGGGTCTCGCCAGAGCCGAGTGCGGGATCGGCGGTGACCTTGACCTCGGTCACGGGTCCGGCCTCGCCGAGCGCGGCGGTGACGGCGGCGGTGTTGTCCGGCGCTACCGACAACAGCAGTTCCGGCCACTGGCCGCGGCGGGCGATGGTCTGCGCGGTCTCGGCGACCAGCGCCGCGAAACCGGCCCGGGCGAGCCGTGGCAACAGGGTCTCGGCCGCCGCGCCGAGCGCCGTGACGGTGTCTCCGATGCAACGCGTCCGCAGCCCCGCCTGCTCCGATGCGACGATTTCCACAGCCCCCGCGATCCGCTCCAGACAGGCCTGGCGCTCGACCTCCGGGTCGATCTCGGGCAGTCCGGCGTCGTCGTCTTCGGGGTCTCCGGGCGTGGCCGCCGGCATCTCGATGCCGGCCTCCAGGGCGCCCTGGTCTTCCGGCCGGGGCGCGCCGAAACGCTCCAGCGCAATCCGTCCGGTCATCAGGCGACCTCCCTTTCACCGGAGACAAGTTCAGTGGGCGCGAGCCATTCGCGCAGCATCGAGGCGGTCTGCTCCGGCCGTTCGGTGACCGCGAGCCGGAGTGTATCGCCATCGGGCACGGAGCGGTTCTCGCCGCCTTCCGGGGCTGCCAGAGCGGGCTGACCCGGTGCCGCCAGAGCGTCCGCGCCCGCCGGCTCACCAGCCGCCGGCGCCGGGCCGGCAATCGCTCCCACGGCGGCGAGGGCGGGCACCGGCCGGGTCAGGATCGGGCGCACCACCATCAGCGCCAGCACCAGCACCACCAGGCTCAGCACGCCGATCTGGATCAGGGTCATGGCATTGCGCTCGAACAAACGCAGCAAGGGACTGGACTCGACCAGTGCGCCGGGCGTGGCGTCGGGCTGGAACTCCATGCTTTCAACGGTGACGATATCGCCGCGGGCCTCGTCGAACCCGATGGCGGCGACCACCAGGCGCCGCAACGTCTTCAACTCCGCCTCGGAGCGGGGCTCCCAGACCGGTTCGCCATCGGCGCCGGTGGAGGTGATCCCGTCCACCAGGACGGCGACGCTGATGCGCCGGACCGCTCCGGCCTGACGCACGGTCTGACGCTGGATTTCGGAATAGTCGTAGTTGGCGCGCTCACGCGATTCGGTGCGTTCGCTGGACCGGGTGTCGGCGGCGCCGGCATCGCCATCGGGCAGATTGCTGGCGATGGTCACGCTGCCGGCCGAGCCGGAACTGGTATCGGATATCTCCTCGATATCGGTCGAGATCGTCACCCGGCTGTCGGGCTGGATCAGCTTCTCGGTTATGGTCTCCGCCTCGCGGTCGGTCTCGACGGTGATGCTGACCCTCACCTTGTCGCGGCCGACGCGGGCGGAGATGAGCTGCTCGATTTCCGCCTTCAGCCTGGCCTCGCGTTCCGCCGCCTCGCCGGCGGCACTGGCGGCGGGCGTGTCGGTGCCCGGCGCCAGCACCATGCCGGCGCGGCTGTCGATCACCGCCACCCGGCCGGGGCTGAGTTCGGCCACCGCCAGCGCCACGAGGTAGCGGATCGCCGTCGCCTGGGTCTGTGTCAGCACGCCCCCGGCCATGGTCACGGTGACCGAGGCCGAGGCCCCGGCGGCGTCGCGGGCGAAGGGCCGGCGGCTGGGCGTCGCGATATGCACCCGAACGGCGCGGACCCCGGACGTGGCGAGAATCGTGCGCGCCAGTTCGCCCTCCTTCGCCCGCCAGTAGGCGGCGTTGAACATGTCCGTGGTGGCGGAAAACCCGGAGAGCTTGTCGAGCAATTCGTAGCCCGCCTGACCTTGCCGCGGCAGGCCATCGCGCGCCAGCGCCAGCCGCGCCCGGTCGCGCTGGTCCTCGGCCACATAGATGGCGTTGCCGCGCACCTCGGGCTGCACGTTCATCTGCTCCAGCGCGCCGACAACTTCACCCGCCTCGGCGGGGTCGAGCCCGGAATAGAGCAGGACCATGCTTGGCCGGGTCGCAACCTGTGCCAGCGACAGCACTGCCACCACCGTCAGAATCGCCGCGCCGGCCAAGATGATTCGGCGGCGCGTGTCCAGCCTGTGCCAGGTTTCCAGCATCTGTTCCATTCTGGTTCGCGCCAGCAGCGGCGCCTCGGGGTCTCAGATTTCTTCCGTGCCGCCGAGCCTGATGCCAACAGACTTAAGAATCGGTTTAGGGAATTGGATGTATTGGATTTCCTGTCCGGTGCCGGCAGAAGCGTGGAGGTCGGAAATGAGCGAGACCAAAGACGACAAAGACGAACCCGATGGCGAGCCTGTCCGGAAGGGCAAGTCGAAGCTGCTGCTCGTCGCCTGCGTCCTGGCGCTTGTTGCCGGCGGCGGTAGTTTCTACGCGGTCTTTTCCGGGCTGCTGGTTCTGCCGTTCATCGGTGGCGGCGAAGGCAAGCGGGATACCGCCGCCGGGCATGGCGGCGAGACCGGGGATTATGCGGGGTCACCGTATCTCTTGGAGCCCGGCGTCTTCATTCATCTCGATCCCCTGGTCATCACGCTGGGGCCGCAGAGCCAGTCGAAGCATCTCAAGATCACCCTCGCCATCGAGATCGGGCCCGGGCGCGAAGCCGAGGTCGAGGCTGTCAAGCCAAGGGTGATCGATATCCTGAACGGGTTTCTCCGTGCGGTCGATGAGCGCGAGTTCGAATTGCCGCGCTCGATGGAACGGCTCCGCGCCCAGATGCTGCGCCGGGTCATGCTGGTGACGCCGGAGGGCGCGGTGCGCGACCTGCTGATCCAGGAATTCGTGCTCATTTGAAGGATGGAACAATGGAGCTGATCGCTGATGGCCTGCTGATCGCGACGGCGATGACCGCCGGTCTTTACTGCCTGGTTCTCAGCCGGCGGCTACGGCGGCTGACCGATTCGGGCGCCAGTATCGGCCCGCAGATCGAAGCGCTCGACCGGGCGCTGGGCGAAACCCGCGCGGCGCTGGCCGAGACCCGCAAAGGTGTGTCGGAGCTGCGCGGCTCCACCAAGGCGGCGATCGCCCAACTGGCGCGCGAGACCGCGCGAGGCGGAGAAATGGCGGAGCTGATCGAGCGCGGCGTCGGGGAGGCGAAGGCGACGATGCAGCGCCTCTACGAGGCTACTGACCGGATCGAGGCTTACGAGAACCGGCCGGCGAAAGCGAACCATGCTGGCGAGGGCGATCCGGATGGCCCCCCGGATGGCCCCAGCGACGCCGGCGCCGGGGAAGATGCGCCGTTGACCGAGGCGCAGCCTGGCGTCGGCGATCGCCCGCCGATCGACCGGACGGATGATAGCGCCGAACCGGCTGGCTTGTCCGGGGAGGGCGACAGCGCGGCCGCGCTTAAGGTCGCCTTGCCAGCGGGCAGGCTCGTGGAGCCGGAGGTGGCGGAGGCTGCCTCCGCGGCGCCTGCCGAAATCGCCAGTGAGCGCACCGGCTCGGTTCTCAAGGCCGAGAGGGTGATGCTGTGAGCCGGAGCGGACGCGTTCAGACCAGGGCGCTGTCATCCCTCGCGGCCTGTTTTTTCGTGTCGGGTCTGCTTCGCGCCGGGTATGTGGTGGCCGCATTGCCGGCTCTCGGCGAAGCCGCGGCGGGGCAAGCGGTGGAACAGGCGCAAACCCTGGTGGAAGCGGCCGCGCCCGATCTCGGCGCCCTGGCCGCCGAACTGCATCGCCAACGCGCCGATCTGGCCCGACGGGAAGCGGCGATCGAGGAACGCGCGCAGCTTCTGGAGGCGATCGAGGAGCGGCTCCGCGACCGGTTGGCCGAGCTTGCCGCCGCGCGGGACAAACTCGCGGAGACCGCCGCCCTGGTCGACGACGCCGCCGGCAAGGACGTGCGCCACCTGGCCGAGATGTACCGGCAGATGAAGCCGAAACAGGCGGGCCGGATATTCAACGCCATGGCGCCGGAATTCGCCGCCGGTTTCCTCGGCCAGATGGGGGCGGTTCCGGCGGCGATGATCCTCGCCAACATGGAGGCGGACAAGGCTTATGCAGTCAGCCTGCAGCTGGCCGGGCGCAACGTCGGCCGCGAATGACCGGCCGCCGGACCAGCAATTCAGTGTTCCTCAATGCATTTCCCCTAACCCGGTCCGGGCGGCACCCCGCAGAAGTGCGATTGCGAGAAACGAGACGCCATGGGCAGCATTGTCGGCATTGTGACGGTGGTCGTGATGGTCTTCGGCGGCTACACGCTCGCCGGCGGCAAGATGGCAATCATTCTGCATGCGATGCCCTTCGAGATGATGATCATCGCCGGCTCGGCGGTCGGCGCCTTCACCATCGGCAATGACGGGCCCATGATCAAGCACACGATCAAGGATCTGGGCCGGGTCTTCAGGGGCGGCACCTGGAAGCGGGGCGACTATCAGGATCTGCTGTGTCTGCTCTTCACCCTGATCAAGATCGCGCGGCGCGATCCGGTGGCGATCGAGGCCCATATCGAGGAACCTGACGGCTCGCCGATCTTTCAGGCCTATCCGCGCATTCTTGCCGACAAGGGCGCGGTGGCGATGATCAGCGACACCATCCGCATGGGCATGATGAACTACGATGATCCGCATCAGCTCGAGGACGTGCTGGACAAGCAGCTCGATGTCCGGTTGCACCACAGTCTTGGCCCGGCCCATGCGCTGACGACCACGGCCGACGCCCTGCCGGCGCTCGGCATCGTCGCCGCGGTTCTCGGCGTGATCAAGACCATGGCATCGATCGACCAGCCGCCGGAGATCCTGGGCAAGATGATCGGCGGCGCGCTGGTCGGCACCTTTCTCGGGGTCTTCCTCTCCTACGGCATGGTCGGTCCGTTCGCCAACAAGATCAAGAACCAGGTCGAGGCGGACCACAAGTTCTACGAACTGATCCGCGACACCCTGGTCGCCAACCTGCACAAGCACAACCCGCAGATGTGCGTCGAGGTCGCGCGTCAGAACCTGCCGAGCAGCGTGCGGCCCAGCTTCGACGAACTGGAAGCCGCGATCAAAAGCGTGCCGGAGGCGGCATGACGGCGCGCACTCCCTCCCGGCGGCTCATGGCGGGTTTCCTGCTCGCCATCGCGGCCTTGGCCTCGGCGACGCGAGGCATGTCCGGGGAGTTGGTCGAGACCGCGCTCACCCTGTCGCCGGGCGCCCCGGCCCCGCGCCTGGCGCCGCTGCCAGCGGTCCGGCCTGCTGTGGTTACCGTCGCGACGGCGGTGACCGATAGCCAGCGCGTCGAGAAAACCCGCGCCCGCCTGCTCGAGGAATTCCGCCGCGCCGCCGAGACTGGTCTGGTGACGCTGCGGCCCGATGCGGATGGCGCCTTCGGCCAGGCCGGCGACCAAGCCCCGGCGCCGGATCGGGGACCCGAGCCTGAACCCGTGGAGCCCCCCGGGTCAGCCTCCGATGACGTCCATCCCGGCGTCTCGGTCGCCCGCGCCGCCGCGCCCGAGGCGCCGGTTCTGGCAGGAACCACCGCGCCGGGCCAGCCTGCCGGCCCGCACCCGCTGCCAGGCATCGCCCCGCAGATCGAGCGCGATCCACCCGTGGCTTCCGCGCCGCCGGGCCGGCAGCCCGATCTGGTCCCCGATCTAGTGGCGGTAACGCCGGCGGCGGCCTGTTTCGGCAACGAAGCCTTCCGGCTGACCGATCCGTTGCCTGTCGATGCCCTGACCGCCGAGATCTCCCGACTGCGGCGCGGGCTGGTCGGCGAGTTCGATCGCGCCGACATCCCCACCGCCCTGGCGCTGGCCCGGCTCTATCTCGCCCATGGCCTTGGCGTCGAGGCGCTGGGAGTTCTGGCGGAATTCGCGCCGGATGCCCCGGAGACGGGTTTGCTGGCGGCGCTCGCCTGGCTGGCCGAGGGCAGGCCATTGCCGGTGCCGAATATCCTGTCGGTTTCCGGATGCACCGGCCAGCACGCCTTGTGGCAGGCGCTGGATGCCGCGCTGGCGGAACGTCCCGCCGAGGCGCTGGAGCGCGAAGCGGCGGCGGCCGGCGCGCTCGAACAGACGGCACGCGGATTGCGGGGCCGGATCGCCGTCCGGCTCGGGCTCGCGGCAACCGCCGGACACGACTGGATCGCCGCCTACCGGCTGAACGCGATGGCGAAACGCGCCATTGCCGAGGATGACCGTGACGGCCGGGAAATGCGGCTGCTGCTTGAAGCAAAACTCTCGCTTTGGCGTGGCGACATGACAACCGCCGTGGCGCGGCTGAACAAGCTGCGCGGCGCGCGGTCGCCGGCCGGCGCCAAAGCCCTGCTGATGCTGGCCGGGCTCGCCACTGATCCGGCGGCCGGCGCCGGAGTGCGGCCTGACCGGCTGCGCCTCGACCTTGGCGTCCTGGCCTTGGCGCAACGCGACACCCCGCTCGGAGAACGTGCATTCCTCGCCGAGGCCGAGTTGACAGGCCATCTCTTCGGCCGCGACGCCGCATTCGAATTGCTCGCCTACGGAATTGCGGGACGGATGATCAGCGAACCGGCCTACCGCAATGCGCTTGCCGTTGTCGGGGCATCCGTGCCGGAGGGGCGGGACGACACGCCGCTGGCGCTGGTCTACGAGGCCGATCCCGAGCGCTTCGCGCGAACCCTCGGGGATCCGGGTTTCCGGCTTGCGCTGGTGCGGTCCTATCTCGGGCTTGGCGTCCCCGTTCTGGCGGAGGCGGTACTGCGTCCCGGAGATCTCCGGGACGAAATAGTGCTCGGGGATTTTGCCCGCATCTATCTCGAGGTCGGGGAGACCGAAGCAGCGGGCCGGTTTGCCCGGAGGCTGTCGGAGGGTCCGGTCCGGGCCGCGATCGATGCCGGCGTCGCCCTGGCCAGGGGTGATGCGGTGGCCGCACTGGCGGCGCTGAATGCCGCTGGCGCTCCAGCGGCCCAGCGCGCCCGGACGGCCTGGGCAGCAGGCGACTGGCCGGCAAGCGCCCGGGCGCTGGCGGAGGAGATCGCAGCGCGCGGATCCGGGGAAGGGCCGGATCGGGTGGCGGACGCCGGCCAGCCGGAGCCCGGCGACAAGGCGTCGCCAGCGGCCCTGGCGGCCCGTCTTGCCTTGGCCGCGCGCCGTGCCGGTCGCGGCACGGCGCCACCCGAGGCGTTATCCCTGGTAGCCGCCGAGCCCGGCCTGACGGCCGGACTGCAAGCGATGTTCGTGTCACCGGCAGATGGCCTGGCCGATCCTTCGCCGGCCGCGGTTGCCGCTTATCTTGAAGGCGTCTCCGCCGAGGCGCGCCTGTTCGAGGAGCTTTTGGAAGATGGATAGCTCGCTTTCCTACCTGGCGCTGAACCGTCAGATCGGTCTGGCCCGCGAGATGGCCGCGATCGCCAACAATGTCGCCAACCTGGCCACCACCGGATACCGGCGCGAAGGGCTGGTTTTCGCCGAATTCGTCCAGGCCGCGGCGCCCGGAGACAGCGTGTCGATGGCCGATCTGCGCGGCCGTTTTGCCAGCGACCGGCCCGGCGAGCTGACGATCACCGGTGGCCAATTCGATATCGCGATCGCCGGCGAGGGGTTCTTCACCATCCAGTCGGGCGGCGAGACCCTGCTGACCCGGGCCGGCGCCTTCCAGCGCTCTGCCGAGGGGCTGCTGGTCACACCCGATGGCGCCCCGGTGCTCGACGATGGCGGCGGGCCGATCTTCGTGCCGCCGGAGAGCACCTCGCTCGAGGTGGCGCGGGACGGCACCATTTCGGTCGATGGCGAGCCGATCGCGCGGATCGGGGTGGTCACCGCCCCGGCCGAGACCCTGTCGCGGGTCGGCGCCACCGCCTTCCGCGCCGCGGCGGGCGTGACCCCGGTCGAGGCACCCCGTCTGCGTCAGGGTGCGCTCGAGGGTTCCAATGTCGAGCCCGTGGTCGAAATCGCACGGATGATCGCGGTGAACCGTGCCTACGAGCAGGTCCAGGGCCTGCTCGAGGACGAAGACGAACGGGTGCGTGGCACCATCAGCCGGCTCGGACAGGCAGTCTGAACCGCATGGCGCAATTTCGAGCCAAATGGCTTCATTTGGCGACTCGGAAATTGCGCCAACGAAGGGAGTGAGAAATTTCGAGCCAAATGGCTTCATTTGGCGACTCGGAAATCGCGAGGAACAAAGGGATAGAGCGCCCGGCCTGGTTCAACCAGGTCGGACAAGGCTCTAAAAATGGGAAAGGGCAAGAAATGCAGGCCTTGAAAATCGCCGCCACCGGGATGGCGGCACAACAGATGCGGGTCGATGTGACCGCCAACAACATCGCCAACATGTCGACCACCGGCTACAACGCGCGCCGGGCGGAATTCGCGGACCTGCACTATCAGCAGATTCGCACCCCGGGCGCGATCGTCGCGCTCAGCGGCGAAATCCTGCCCACCGGGATCCAGCTTGGCCTCGGCGTGCGTCCCTCGGCGGTGTCGATGGAGGTGCGCCAGGGAGCCGTGAGCCCGACCGGCGGCGAGCTTGACATCGCCATCGTGGGGGGCGGCTATTTCGAGATCGCGTTGCCCTCCGGCGAGACCGCGTATACCCGCGACGGTGCCTTCAAGCTGACCGGCGACGGCGAGGTGGTCACCTCGGATGGCTTTCCCGTCGTCCCCGGCATCACCGTGCCCGCCGATGCGCGCGAGGTGGTGCTGAACGCCGACGGCACCTTGTACGCCCGCTTCGACGGTCAGGTCGATCTGCAACAGATCGGCGCGCTGACGCTGGCCTCGTTCATCAACCAGAAGGGGCTGGAGGCGATCGGCGACAACCTGTTTCTGGAGACCGCGGCCTCCGGGCCGGCCCTGGCCGGCGAGCCGGGCCTCGACGGCCGCGGCACCCTCCGCCAAGGCTATCTCGAGGACAGCTCGGTCGACGTGGTGGCCGAGATCACCGAGCTGATCGAGGCCCAGCGCGGCTATGAGCTCAATGCGCGGGTAATGGCGGCGGCGGACGAGATGATGTCCGCAGCTTCGAGGATCCGCTGATGCGTGGTCATCGGGGCCTTCGAGCCATCATTCCGGCGCTGTTGCTGGCGTTCGTCTCCCCGGCCCCGGCGCAGGAGGTGCTGGCGACGCACACCCTGCGGGTCGGGACGGTGCTGGAAGAGCGCGACCTGAAGGTGCCGGGCGGCGAGGCTGCCCGCGGCCGGGAGCTGATTGCCGCGCTGGTCGGGCTCGAGACCCGGCGGGCGATCTATACCGGGCGCCCGGTGGTGGCGGCGGATCTCGGCCCGCCGACCCTGGTGCGCCGCAACGCGGTGGTGGTGATGCTTTACAGCGACCGGGGCCTCGGCATCCGCACCGAGGGACGGGCGCTGGAATCCGGCGGCGCAGGCGAGGTCGTCCGGGTCCTCAACCTCACCTCGCGCCGGTCCCTGCTGGCAACCGTGACCGGGGAGAACCAGGTCGAGGTGCACCGATGAACCGTGCTCTGCTGGCCTTGATCGGCGCCACCCTCTCCGCCTGCAACGGGCAGCTCGACCATCTTGGCCGGCCGCCCAGCCTGACCCCGCCGGGCATCGCCAATCTGGCCGTCGCCCCGCCGACGCCGGAGCGGATCGCCCTGATGCCGCCGCCGCCTCCCGCCTCGACTACGGCGATGACCGCATCGCTCTGGCAATCGGGGCCGAAATCGCTGTTCGGCGACCGCCGGGCGCGGCGGCGCGGCGACATCCTCACCGTCGTCATCGAAATCGATGACGAGGCCAAGATCCGCAACTCCACCACACGCGGACGCACCGGCGAGGATTCGGTTTCGATCGGCGCGCTCTACGGACTGGTGGCCCGCGCACTGGATACCCTGCCCCTTGGCACGACATTGGACCCGGCGGTGACGGCCTCCGGCACCACCAGTTCGACCGGCGACGGTGCCGTGACCCGAAACGAGGAGGTCACCTTGCGCCTGGCGGCGACGGTCGAGAGCGTGCTGCCGAACGGGCATCTGGTGATCCGCGGCAGCCAGGAGGTGCGGATCAATTTCGAGCTGCGCGAGCTGCAGGTCAGCGGCATCGTCCGGCCCGAGGACATCTCGCGCCAGAATGTCATCACCTATGACAAGATCGCCGACGCCCGCATCGTCTATGG
>Ga0114950_10005248_pt1 | contig 10064 bp, 8 predicted proteins | sample N075metaG_FD_83503 | JGI IMG/M metagenome (GOLD analysis project Ga0114950, IMG submission 83503) | Deep subsurface microbial communities from Kermadec Trench to uncover new lineages of life (NeLLi) - N075 metaG | ecosystem: Environmental > Aquatic > Marine > Ocean trench > Sediment | place... | reverse complement strand
CCCCTGGAGGGTACTACTACAGCATCCACACCCACACATTCCGCTGATCTAATAATAGCCCCGAAATTTCTTACGTCGGTAATCCTGTCTAGCACCAGTACCAATGGATCCCGTCCTTCGGCGAAGGCCTGATCAATAATATGATCAATATTGGCAAAATTAATCGGTGAGATAAAACCTACTACTCCCTGATGATTCTTTCGGGTGAGCCGATTAATTTTCTCTGGTGGAACTTTAGTTACAACTACCTTATATTCCTTTGTTGTTTTCAGTAACTCTTCAGCTAAATCACCTGTTAAGTTTTTTTGTACAAAGAGCTTATCGAACGTTTTTTCGGCCTTGATTGCCTCGATTATCGGCCGACGGCCGTAAACCATATCTGTATTTTCTGCCATTAAAAGTCCTTTTTACCTGAACGCCACAAATCTATGGTTCGAAACCACAAATTCTGAAACTCAAGCTTTCTCTCTAAGACATAATGTTGGTCGGTAAAAGCGGTATTCATATGCTTAAAAAAGAAGGATACCCTGGGCAACTCATAAGTTTTATTATAAATCCACATAATACCAGAATCCTTGATAAATACCTTTCCAGGTGGACCATAAATAATATAAATCATGCCCATATCTGTTTTCCAGCCATCCTTATAAGTAGTAAATAATAAGTTAGCATTTTTTACCCGCGTATAATATTCTTTTATTGCCCTCCTTGCCTTAGCCTCTGATTTGGTATTATTTAACCAAAACTCATCAAACATCTCTTTTTTGTTAAAAGAAGACGTCATTTTCATATATTCCTCCTCAGTAGCCAAATAGCGCAGGCTTTCAATCAAGCTCTCCATTTTACTTATTTTAGGAAATTGAGCATCCCTGACAAGCAATGATTGGCCAAGTTGCGAATCGTCCAGGTGAAAATAGTATAATCCGGCCTCACTTAATTGAATGCTATCATTTGATTCCAGCCTGAACGATTTGTCTTTATTAAAGGCAATAGTGAGCGAGTCTTTGGCCAATGTCATCGGTGGTTTCGCAGGTAAGAAATGAAAATCATAGAAATCTGCTTGAATGGAATTTAACCATTTGGACATACTGACTACCCGAATACTGGTATTTAGAGGCACATAAGACTCAAAAATAGCCGCGTTAAGGTGCTTTTGAAGAAGTAATATATCTTCTGACTGGTAGTGACGGGTGAGTAACTTAATATATGGAAACATTGTTTTACTAACCGTGTCAGAAAGCCATAATATAAGGTATTTCGAGTCCCGTACAATAACATTAAGTCCATACTGTGAGCCATTTTCGTCTTCAAATAGATAATATGAGGCGAGACCCTTTAACTGTATCCTGGTGGCTATTGTTTCATCTAAACTATTAACCAATGAATAGCTTAGAGAATATTTGGTCAGGCTATCCAGTGGTGCACTAAAATTTATTCGTAGAACAGCAGTAGAATCCTTTTTAGAGCTTATCATTTTCCCTCGAATTCCCGAATCAACATTATATTGAAAGCTCAAGTCAATATTAGATACCTTAGTTTGTGCCAGGGTGTGATCAGTGAAGCCATGCAGCAAATAAAACAGGGTAATGAGGGAAAAAAACTTGTGCATATCTAAGCGTTGGTACTCTACAGCTGTAAATTAAGCAAATCTTTAGCCAAGATAAATTTTGTGAATAAATAAATTGCGAAATTTGCGATTGTAAATAAACATTATGGCTGTCTATACCACCGAAATTGCTTCAGATCAGATTACTTCAGACAACCCTATACACCAGAGGTTACTAAAAGCCTATTATATTGCCAAAGAGTACGTACATGGAGATATGTTGGAAATTGGCTGTGGAGAGGGCAGGGGTGTAGGATTACTGCTTAACCTGGTAGAGAGGTATAGCGGCATTGATAAAATAAATGAAGTTGTTAATAAACTCGCCATAGCATATCCGGAAGCAACTTTTACCCAATCCTTAATACCCCCTCTAAATTTCCCGGATGAAAAGTTTGATTCGATAATATCATTTCAGGTTATCGAGCATATAAAAAACGACAAACAATACCTGGAAGAAATAGCCAGGGTTCTAAAACCCGGTGGAGTTGCCTTAGTCACTACACCTAATATCAAAAAGAGCCTAAGCCGCAATCCATGGCATATGCGTGAGTATACAGCCAGCGGGCTCACCGAACTATGTATACCATATTTTAGCCATGTTAAAATGATGGGCATTACCGGTAAGGATAATGTGATGCAGTATTACCGGCAGAATAGAGAATCTGTAAAACGGTTGACCAGATTTGATGTATTTGACCTCCAGCATAAGTTACCCTCATTTATGTTAAAAATACCTTATGAGATTATGAACAGGTTAAATAGAAATAAGCTGAAGGCTACAGATGATAACCTGGTGGCCTCAGTTACCTACGATGATGACATTATCTCTGAAAATGCTGATGAAAGTCTGGATCTTCTGGCTATTTTAACGCGATGACCGACCACTCCTGCCAACTTCTAACACATCATAGTAACTTTCCAGGGCATCACCATATTGTTTAGCCAAATCGAGTTCGCCATATCTGGCCATAGTCTGGGCGAGGTCTCTTAATATTACCAGGTTCTGTTGTAATTCAAAACTAATATTATTGTCGTACTTAATATAATAGCCAACTTTCTCGTCGGCTCGTTTACCTAGTAACTTAGTCATTTCTATAGCTCTTTCCTTTTCGCCAACAACTAATAAATATTCAATTGTTGTTGAAGTAGTATAATCATAGGGTAAAGAAGCATCAGGCATAAGTTCCAGACTTTTTAGCACAACTTCACGGGCCCTTGATTCATTTCCTTCATTAATTAAGGCCGCGGCCAGGGTATTGAAACTGGCTCTTTGATTTAAGACAAATTTCCTATAATCTTCGTTATAATAAACTCGAGGATTATCAAGTTCACGGTAGAAAAAATTATTCATAAGATTCTCATACATCAATCCGGTGTTTACCAGGTCGATATCCTGGTTTTGGTTATTAACCGGTAATAGCCTGAAGGCATTTCCTTCCTGAACAAGGTAATTGCTGAAATCAAGTCCTATGCCCTGGCGTGATGTATTGTTAAAGTAAATAGGTCTTTCCCAGTTATTTGTGGCGATAAGGTCCAGCGTCATAAGGTCTTTTTTCTCCAGATAACTTTTTTTCATGCTCCACTGCATCCTAGGTACAATAATACTCCGCATGCTTTCTGGTATTATTCCCATTGACAGCACTGCCGCCGTATCAATATCTAAAAACATATGCTTACTGGGCACAATATGGCTTGAACCGGCTCTGCCATCGTAGCGCAATTGCGGATTATTCTCTCTTATTAGTTTTAAATATTGTTTTAGGCTTATGGCACCGGTAATACCACTATTCGGATCATGAAGCAAGAAATCATTCAGTCCTCCCTGTCGATAATCTTCTTTCGTCAAGGAAAAAGGAAAAGGTGCAGATTCATATGCCTGCCTTGTCATTTGTTCTATATACCAGTCAGTATTAAAATAACTCAAGACTACTACACGGACATCCGTTCTAAATCCCTCAACCTCCTGTACATACCATAAGGGGAAGGTGTCGTTATCACCACCGGTAAATAATATGGCATTTGGTGCACATGACGCAAGGAAGTTTTTAGCTGAATCTACAGAAAAATACCTGTCTGAGCGGTCATGATCATCCCAGTTTTCACTAGCCATCACCATGGGTGCGGATAGTGATACTGAAATTGCCACAATACCGGCTATAGCAGGTTTCATTAGCCTCGATAGCATAGTAATAATGCCCAGTACACCAAAGCCAATGTAAAAGGAAAAGGCATAATAGGAACCTACATAAATATAGTCGCGTTCACGAGGTTCTGTTGGTGATGAGTTTAGATATAGTATTTAGGCAAGGCCAGTAAGGAAGAATAAAGACAAAATGACAAAGAACCGTTTAGGATCTTTGTAATAACTGAATATCATGCCAATAATTCCCAGTATTAAAGGCAACATAAAATAATTATTTCTACCACGATTACTTTTAATACTGTCTGGTACTTCACTAAAAGCGGATAACGGACTTAACCACGAAGCATCCTGGATGTCGCTCTCTCTGCCGGAAAAATTCCACATAAAATAGCGCCAGTACATATGACCCATTTGCCGCTTAAACATATAAGCGATATTATCAATGAACGATGGCTTTTCTCCAAGTTTAAGTCCCATGATATCACGGTAAGTAGCGGCATGAGACCCAGACCACATTCTTGGTAGAATAGTCATCTGCCTGGGGTCGTACTTATTAACTAATTTATAATCAGCTATTATGTACTTGTCTTTCCCCTTAATATAAACAGGGGCACCCTGGTATTGATCAACTGTCTCAGCAGTAAAATACTGGCCATATATTAATGGACGGCTTCCGTACTGCTCCCTTAATAAATAAGATACCATGCTCATTACATCTTCAGGATTATTCTCATCGATTGGCGGATTATAGGCGGAGCGAATTACTACCAAGGTGTAGGATGAATAGCCAACTAAAATAAAAGCCAGCGAGAGCAGGCCTGTGTTGAGAAATACCTTGGCCTTTTTATGCGAATAAACTATACCGTAAACCAGCCCACCAATTACTATGAACATCAGGAAAATAATTGCTGAGCCAAAAGGCAGGCCAAAGATATTGACAAATAATATCTCCATTTTACCGGCTAGCAGAGGCAATCCGGGGATAATACCATTATTAATAATAAATACAATTAATACACTTACTGCCAGGGTAAAAAGTACGCCGTTTCTGCTAATTTGAGGATACTTTTTGAAATAATATATAAGCCCAAGAACGGGTATGGCAACCAGGTTAAGCAGGTGAATACCAATAGAAATACCTATTACATAGGCTATTAAGATCAGCCATCTATTTGCCCTGCTCTCGTCTTCGATTAATTCCCACTTTAACATAGCCCAAACTACAAAAGCGGCCAGAAAGGAAGACATTGCATAAACTTCTGCCTCTACAGCGGAAAACCAAAAGGTGTCAGAAAAAGTATACACAAGCGAGCCAATTAGGCCGGAGCCAAGTATGGCAATTGTTTGTTCAGTGGTTACATTACCGTTTATCTTTAATAATTTTCTTGAAAACAAAGTAATACTCCAGAACATGAAGAGGATGGTAAAAGCACTTGCCACCACACTTATCATATTTATCCAGTAAGCCACTTCGTAGACATCACCCATACTTAAAAAAGAAGCCATTCTGCCTAATAGAAGAAAAAATGGTGCACCGGGGGGATGTGGTACCATCAATTTGTAGGAGACTGCGGTAAACTCTCCAACATCCCAAAAGCCAGCTGTATCTTCGATGGTGATAACATAGGTTATAAGGGCAACCAGAAATACCAGCCAGCCGGTACCATTATTGAGTCTTCTAAAATCCATAGTAATTATAATGAGATGGCGAAATTAGCAAAATATGAAAGATTATTACCTATAATCAGACTTAATTAACAGTACTCAAATTTCTATTTTCGAACCGGTAAGTATCTACTTATATACCTGGGTATAATAGACCATCCAAAACAAGAAGAGCGGCACATAGGTAGTAAATACAATTGCGAAAGCATAGTTCCACTTTTTAGCGGCTGTAATATGAATTGCTTCAACCAGTACTAACCAGTATAAAACTTCAAAAAGGTTTAACGCCTTGAGTGGGTACTGCAAATGATCGGCTACCGTTGTGGCATCAAATAAGTTCATTAACGATAACGGATAAAAAGAAATAATTTCTTGTATTTCAGGCTGTCGATCAATCAAGATAAACCACATTATTTTAACCAACTCAGGTAACAGAAATACGGTTTCAGAAATCAATGCCACATGCCACATTTGTTTATAGCTAATCTTATAACCAAACATAAAAGCCCCAACCCAAAGTACGAAGGCAATTAGGGTAGCCTTATAGGCGTAAATTATAGGAATGGCTAAAAACTGTAAGGTATTTAGGATTTGAAATATGCCAAATCGGCCTTCTTCCTGTAGTATCTGAAAGGCTACAGTTTCATTTTCAACCAGGCTTTTTTTGGCAAATAGTACGAGAAAGGTTACGATACAAAGTGCCAGAAAATAGGCCATGGTATCGGTATTTATTATGTAGGTCATCGCCTTTCTCCATCTTTCAAGCATATGATCAAAGGTAAATTATTTAAATATTAAAACTTTTATACCATACTAATACGTTATAAATCCGCGACAGATTCAATACTTTTGATTACGATGCATCGGTTGATAATAATATTACTCTTTGGCTTTAGTCCGGTATGGGCCATACAAAATGATAGCACTAAATTGCTAATTGCTGATATGATAGTTCAAATTGAAGCAACTGAAGCAATGAACGCCATGTATAACTTCAACTTTGATGAAGCAAATAAGCAATATCATTGGCTAAGGCAGAAATATCCCTCAAGTCCGTTATCATATTTTTTACTCGGTCTAAATGAATGGTGGAAGATGATGCCTGATACTGATGTTAAGGATTTTGATCTACGGTTTCATTATTTCATGGACACCACAATATCGATAGCCAAAGCCATGCTTGATATTCCTGATAAAAGGATTGAAGGAGCTTTTTTTCTGGCGGCCACCTACGGTTTTAAAGGAAGGCTTTACTCAGACCGGGGTAGCTGGGGTAAAGCCGCAAGAGCCGGAAGAAATTCATTGAAATATCTTGAAATTAGTCGAGAACATAGTTATTTAAGTCCGGAGTTGCTATTTGGCGATGCACTCTATAATTATTTTTCTGTGTGGATACCCGAAAACTATCCAATTCTTAAACCGGTGTTAGCCTTCTTTCCCAAGGGAGATAAAGAACTGGGCCTGCAGCAATTACGGGAGGTCTCGGTAAATGCTTTTTACACCCGCATTGAGGCCCAGGTATTTCTAATGCAGATATTGGCTAATGACAAACATGATTATGCGGCCTCCCTGGGCATCTCTCAATATTTGCATGAGCACTATCCGGACAATCCATATTTTCACCGGTACTATGCGCGTTATTTATATAGCCTGCACAGGTACACTAAAATGGAGCCGGTGGCAGAAGAAATTCTGCTGCAAATAGATTCCGGTAAATTAGGTTATGAGGCTACCGCCGGCAGATATGCTGCTTTCTTTCTGGGTCAATCGTATCATGGTAAAGGAGAAGATGATAAAGCGCAATATTATTATCTACGGGCAGTAGAATTCTCTAAGCTTAAAGACGATATGGAAACAGGATACTGCCTGTATTCATTGCTCAACCTAGGTAAAATAGCTACTGCCCACAATAAGAAAAGTGAGGCAAAGAGTTACTTTAAACAAGTAAAGAAGTATGCCAGCAGAAAGCAACCTGTGTATAAGGAGGCCAACAAATTACTGAAAAAAAAGTAGCTCACACTAAGACCCCGCCCCGACTCCCACCAATCATTAAAATCAATTTCCAGGTATTAATTAATAATTATTACCAATGGTTGACAGCTAGTTTGCCGATGGATATACTCTCTGGGCATGACACTGTGGTCTGCTATTTTGAGATTTAAATGGCGCAATTTGAGCGTAGTTTTTCCTGGCTAATGCCAGATTATTATTTTTCTTATAATTTGTTGATTATTGACCAAGAGAGTTACAAAATAACGGGTAAAAACAGCAGTTATTCATTATCTTTGAGGAGGAAGTAATTACCCCCCAAATGCACAGTGAAGGCCGATTATCTTGATAATAGTGCCCAATTTTAGTTAACCTATTATTGATGAATTAGAGACTAATAATTTCCCTAATATTCGCCCTTATTAACAGCTTGAGTTTTTAATAAACTTGGTAGTAAAAATTGTCTGGAGAAGTCACGGCATACATATTATATTGAGTTTTAATAAATAAAAGAAAGTATTATAAATTATGAAGCTTGAACAAGCAATTCACCAGTCATCGTTTACCAGCAACGATCAAAAACTAACTTTAAATTTCATTTATACCTATAACAACTTTAAGGAAGGTCAGAAAAACTTCTTTAAGCCGCATGGTGTTACGCCACAGCAATATAATGTGCTTAGAATTCTACGTGGTAATTTCCCCAAACCATATACTACTTCTCAAGTTAGGGATAGAATGCTCGACAAGATGTCTGATGCATCACGAATAGTGGAGCGCCTGGTTAAGAAAGGACTGGTAATTAGATCGATTGCCAAAGCAGATAAGAGACTGGTTGATGTAGTCATCTCGGATAAAGGATTAACCTTATTAAATGATATCGATAAGCCATTGGAAAATGAAATGATAAGTACTTTCGCAAAGTTAAGTGGAGAGGAAAGGAAAACTTTTACCAGGCTGCTCGATAAAATGCGTAATAATTAAGTTTGCCTTAACTTGCTGTACTTCTTTCTGTCAGATTTCATTTTGGTGTGTATGTCAATATCGGTCATAGTGTTTTTAGCCTTACGCAGCCTGATTTTCTTGCCTTCCCAGATAAAATCTATCTCATTAAGGGCTTTTACATAATGTTTTTTAGCTAGTCCCCGGCATCTTACCTGTGCTACCCATTCACCTAATTTTCTACCTCTTCCGGCCTGGGGCACATCCCAGTGGCCGTGCAGTTTGTAAAAGCGTTTAAGTTTGCTTAGGTTTTGAGAAAAACGCTCATCTTCCATATTCCATATAAAGCCAATTTTGTTCAACCGATTTATACGTTCAAATGATAGTCGGTTTTCATTATACAGTCTGCGCATTTCATTTACCCAGCGCGAAAGCTTATGATTTTCAGAATCCTTAGAGTAGGCCACCTGGCTTACATGTAACGTTCCATGTCGTTTCTCATAATCCCTCAACTGTTTAACCCGTTGGTCGAAGCTTGAGTTAGTGTTCACCCAGCTAAAATTAATTTTCTCCAGGAGATTAATCCTGTGTTCAGCAAGCTTGCGGGTCTTATGAAATCGCCGTTGGTTTTTACACCAATGATATAATTTAACTTCACCATCTTTGGGTCCTGGGTGTGGCTGACCCGTCTTCTTCTGGAAATTTATCAGGGCAGTATAATGACCTAACCAAATTTCCGCTTGGAATTTTTTATTTGTTGCCGCCATAAAGAGTGTTCTCTAAATTAATGAGTCACTACTAACTAATAGATACTGTAAATATAATTCAATTTCTAATTATTGCAAATTGTTATATTGATTCTGAAATGAATGCCTGAAGGAGACCAAAAGTAGTTTCTGCAATATTAATTAATTGTTAACATCCTGTTTAATCTTTAAATAATGATATTAGTCGATTAATATTTTGCTTCCGCTTCGTCTATTGCAAAAATTGGCAGGCAACTCTTTATCAGCGACTCTCTCCAACTAAAGTTTTTTTTAATATTTTTGGATCGATGAAGGAGGAGAATTCGATAGATCCTGATAAAAAAAAGACAGCGTTATTCGAGACAGAGTTTATACCGCATCTTGATGCACTTTATAATTTTGCTTATAAACTTACGATGAATGAGGATGATGCTAAGGACCTTTTGCAGGATACCAGCATGAAAGCCTATCGGTTTATAAATTCTTTTGAGAAAGGAACTAATGCTAAGGCGTGGTTGTTCAGAATATTGAAGAATAGCTTTATTAACGATTACCGGAAGAAGAGTAAGGCACCGGGGATGGTTGATTATCAGGAGGTAGAGTCATACTATAATTCTGATAAAGGTGATTCGTCAAGAGCTATAACAGTAGACCTAAGAGCTGAAACGGTAAAGGATAAGCTGGGAGATGAAATTACTATTGCCCTGAATTCGCTGGATGTAGACTTTAAGACAGTAATAATTTTGTGTGATTTGGAGGGATTTAAGTATGAGGAGATGGCGAAAATTTTAGATATCCCGATAGGAACGGTGAGGTCCAGGTTGCACAGGGCCAGGAATATGTTGAGGGAGAAACTAGCAGTATATGCTGGCTCAATGGGATATAAATAGTTTAATATGGGGAAATTAATTCGTTGGATTGGAAGAACATTTAACCCGAAGGATAATCGTTGTCCGGATGAGGATAATTGCCT
>Ga0114950_10005246_pt1 | contig 10065 bp, 8 predicted proteins | sample N075metaG_FD_83503 | JGI IMG/M metagenome (GOLD analysis project Ga0114950, IMG submission 83503) | Deep subsurface microbial communities from Kermadec Trench to uncover new lineages of life (NeLLi) - N075 metaG | ecosystem: Environmental > Aquatic > Marine > Ocean trench > Sediment | place... | reverse complement strand
TCCCTGCCGAACTGCTCAAAGCTTCGAGAATGCAATGACCGTGTCCCGCTCGATCGGCGCTCGCACGCAAACCTGATCACGATTGTGCGAGGTGGATCTGGGCGCTTCCCTCTTCGTCCGGGGCGCTGCGGGGAATCGGGATGCGCGTGACTGGCAGTTACTCTATCAAGCCTGGGCTCGATAAGTCCAGACGTTGAATCGACCGGGATGGGTCGAACTCGGTCGATGGACGGACAAAGATGGGGAACTAGCCGAATTGAGACGTTCACCGATCGAGGGAAAACCCGTGAAGAGGATTCATCGTGCCCTCCCGATCGTCGCGGCGGCGATCCTGATTGCAAACCTGGCGGCCTGTCAGCAGGAGGTCGAGTCCGAATCGGCGATTCTGACGCAGGCTCGGACCGCGAGCCGTCAGGGTGACTTCGAAGAGGCGCTCGGCCTGATGCGTGGGCTCGTGGCAGCCAATCCAGACGATGGGCGAATCCAGCGCTTCTACGGCGAAGCGCTGATCGCCGCAGGTCAGCCGAGCCTGTCGGTGTGGCCGCTGAGCCGCGCCATGAAGGATCCCGAGCAAGCCGTGGCCGCGGGGATCTTGCTGGCCGGCGCACAGCTCAAGGCTGGCAGCGGTGAGGACGCGATCGGAACCGCGACCCGCGTCATCGCCCTCGCCCCGGACGACCACCGCGCCTATCTCCTCCGCGCCAGAGCGTACCTCTCCCAGAATCTCGAAGAGGAGACGATTGCCGACCTCGATCGGGCCCTCGAGCGAGGCCTCGAGGACGACACCGTCGAATTCGTTCGGCTCTATGCGCTCTTCGGCCTCGGCAAAATCGATGAGGGCGAAAAGCTGCTCTTCGAACTTCACGAAACGGCGGTCGCCGAGATCCACAGCAACCCCAAGCGCGCCGCCGAGATGTGCGGCATGACCGCTCAGTTCGCCTACGAAAGTGGCGATCTGACGCTCGCGACGGAGCGATTCGACGCCTGCCTGGACGGCGATGGACTTCGCAATGCGATGCTCGTGGTTCGCGCCATGCGATTCTACGACGAACGCGGCCTCTTCGAAGAGGGCACCGAGATCGCCCGCAGGCGATTCGAATCGAATGATCGCGAACTCGGAGCCCGTGTCGCCTACGCCGAACGCCTGGCCGGTTCGGAAGCCTACGACGACGCCGAAGCGCTCCTGCTCGAGGCGACGGAGACTCAAGCCTCGGCCTGGCTGGCGCTGGTCGACTACTACATGGATCGTGAGGACTTTCGCAAGGCGCTCGACGCGATCGAAAGATCCATCGCGGCGAACCCCGATCCGCCGGATTCCTGGTTCCTGTCTCGCGCAGATTTCCTGATCATCCTGGGAGAGTTCGAAGAAGCCGAGAAGAGTCTCGAGGACATCGAGCTCGAGGTCCATCGGGCGCTCATCGAAGGACGTCTCCTGCTCGCGCGCCGGAAGCTTCGCCCGGCCGCCCAACGGCTGGAAGAGGCACTCGTGCTCTGGCCCGACAACCCCGACCTGCGGTACCTGACCGCGAACGCCTACGAACACCTGGGCGATTGGTCCCAGGCGGCGAGCCATTTGCGCGAAGCGGCGCGAGTTACCCCACCGCACTACCTGAGTTCCCGGGCGCTCGCCGACATCATGAAGGGCCTTGGCGATCGCGAGGGCCGCCTCTTCGTGCTGATGCGACTGGCCGACGCGAACCCCGGTGACGCCGAGGTCCTCGAAGAGCTGCTCGAGGTTGCCCGTGAAACGGGGGCGAAGGATCTCGTCAACACCGCCTTCACACGTCTATCGCGGATCCCCGGCGAGCAGGGACGCGCCGTCGCCAATGTCGCTCGGGCAACATTCGAAAGGGAAGGCGCGGCCCAGGCCCTCGACGCGATCGACACCGCGGGTGTCGATCTCAGCCTTCCCGCCTTCTTCGCCAGCCTGACGGCGCGCTGTGACTACCTGGTTCAGCTCGATCGTCGAGGGGAAGCAATCGCTCAGCTCGACGACATCCTTTCGGCTCCGGTCGCCCATGCCCACGCGGGTGCACTCCACGCACTGCGTGGCCAACTGCACCTCGGCGCGGGATCGGTCGACGCCGCGGCGCAGGATTTCGAGAGCGCGCGGACCCTGGATCCGAAATCGCTCGAAGCCACGCTCGGCCTGGCAGCCCTGGCGGAAGCCCGAGGAGAGTTGGATCGGGCGGCTTCACTCTTCGAGGAAGCGATCCTGATCGAGCTAGACAAGAAGAGACATGATTCCGGGGCTTCGATCGCACATGCCCGCTTCGAATTGCGTGTCGGAACGGTCACGGCTGCCAAGGATCGTCTGCGGGCGGTGCTCGACGTTCAGCCGCGAAACGGCGAGGCGGCACTGCTCCTCGCACAGCTTCTCAGGAAAGAATCGAGCGACACCGCTCCATCGGCCGAACTCCTCGATACCGCTCGGCGCGCGCTGCTCTTCGAGCAGGGACCGGGGGCGGCCGAACTCACCGTACTCTTTCCGAAGGAGAGTTCCGAGAAAGCTTCCGACCAAGCCCCAAAGGACGGCTAGCCGAAGCGGTAGCTCCCAAACTCAGCCGGCGCCGTCGGCGGCCGTCGCCGGCTGCATCACACTCTTCGCCTTCGCGGCTTCTCGGTCGCGGGCCAATCGCGTCTGGGAAAGCTCCTTCGCACGCGCGAGAAGCGGCTCACTCCTTCGCTCGGGCAGCCTCCTCCAGTAGAGTTCGGCACTCCTGCGTGCATTATCAAAGGTCTCGCGCGAGACGAGCCGCTCCATCAAGTCGAGCGCCAGGTCCGGCTTGCGGGTCGAGTAGTGGAGGACCAATCGACTGGTCCCCCGATCGAGATCCTTGCTCGGCTCCTGCTCGAGGATCCAGGGAAGCGCAGCATCCGCATCCCGAACGGCGAAGACCCGGATGATCTCCATTGAGACGTCCCGGCTGCGATCCTCGTCCGCAAGTCCCCGAGCCCATTCGATCGCGGCGAGCGGGTCGGTCTTGGCCCAGGTGATGCCGATCGAGCGCCAGCCCCCCCGCGCCCAGCGCTGGTCCTCCAGCGTCTCGAGCCAGACCTGAAACGCCTCGCGATAGCCATTGGCCATGTGGGACCGTTGAGCGGCTCGGAAGGCGACGGCCTTGATATCACTCGAGTTTCCCTTCCCATCCGGGAGGCCTTCGACCCACTTCTGGACCACCTCGGGGCCGCTGTTATCGATCATCCGCTCGACGGCCACCTGCCCGACCCGATCCCGCTCCTGGTGATCCGCAAAGCCGGTAATGAATCCCGCCAGATCCGAAAGCTCCCCATGATCGACGTGCGCCAGAACGAGATTCACGAGCCCCGACTGTCGCGCATGCAGCGGCATCGAATCGTAGAACTCACGCGCCGCGGGGTAGCCTTCGGCCGCGGCGATCTCGGAAACCGCCTCCGTCACCGCGATCTGCTCTACGCGAAGATTGCTCCACTTCGCGACCTCGGCCACCATCTCGCGCGGATGATGCTTGGCCCAATAGGACATGAGAATCCGGATATCGCTGTTTCCGAGCGGCCACAGGTCTTCCTCGAAGGCCCGCGTGGCCCCGGGCAGCGTCTCCGGCGTCAGCTTCTTCGTGAGCTTGACCAGAATCTCGGATCGCAACAGCGAGTCCGTGCCGTCCAGCGCGTTTCGATATCGGACGTACGCATCCTCCGCGTCACGCAGCGGCGGACCCGCATTCACGTACATCGCGGCCGCCCATCCGACTACAACCCCGACGAGCAAGGCAACAGCCCACAGCCAACTCCGAATTCCAGTCATCTCGTTCTCCTCGTCCAGCCTGACGAGCCCCTCTCATGGGTGACTCGCCGGAGGCTCAATCGATCGCATATCCGATTGCCTTCAATTGTCCCTTTTGCATCTCCGACAACTCGATCTTCTTCACATCATCAAGCCAGGGCGGTCCCGGTCGCTCCCAGATCTGCGCGATCATCTCCTCGAGATCGGCGGTATCGATCGGCCCGCCCTTCTCCATCAGGTCATGCACTTCCATCGGGTCGACGTCGGTCTCGTAGAGACTTGAACGCGGAATATCCGGGTCCGTGATCGGCACACCCCCCTGCTCGGGCTCGAGCATCCGAATGAAACGCCGGTCGGGAAGGATCAGCGCGATGATCGGATCCGACGCTTTCTCGGCTTTGCCCCAGGAGCGGTCGAGCTCGACGAAGAGCGGGCTCTCATCCGGCGACCGCTCCGCCATGTCCGAACGTCCCGCAGCGCCCAGGATTTCCGGAAGTCGGGATCGACCGTCGGCATAAGGCAGTTCGGGTTGACCTAATAAATCGAAGAGGGTGGGGAAAACATCCACACTTTCGCTCAGCGACTCGACGACGAGACCGGATTCGAGACTGAAGGGAAAGCTGATGATCCAGGGCACGTGGGTCACCTCGCGGTGGAGGTCCTTGGCATGGCCTTCCCGCCCGTGCTCCCCGAAGGCCTCCCCGTGATCGGACGTGATCACGAGGATCGTCTCGTCTCGAAGTCCCGTCTGGTCGAGAAAATCGACGACCCTCGCCACTTGCCGATCCGTCCAATGAATCGAGTTGTCGTAGAGATCGAGATAGGAGGTGCCGAAGATCGCGGACTCCGAATCCGACATGTACTGATGCGCGTCCATGTAATGGAGGTAGAGGAAGAACCGGTCCTGTCCGTTCGCCCGAAGGAATTCGAGCCCGCTGTCGGTGATGTCGATGTCGGAACCCTGGAGCTTCTCGTAGGGGTTTTCGGACTCGCGGCGATTGAATCCGATCACTCGACCGACGGCGGGCCGGTGATAGAGGTCGAAACCCTGCTGAAAACCGAAGGTCGGGGAGACCCATCCGTTGCGCCAGACCCCGGCGGTCGTGAAGCCCTCCTCCCGGAGAGTCTCCGCAGGCATGAGCGCACTTTCGGGAAGCGCATGGTTGTAGCGCAGGATCCCCGTTCGATGGGGGTACATGCCCGTCCAGATCGCGGCCATCGACGTCTTCGTCCAGGAGGACTGGGCATGATGACGGGCAAACCGGATCCCCGTATTCGCGAGATGGTCCATCATCGGGCTGGTCTGGCGCTCGTATCCGTACACACCGAGATGATCCGCACGAAGCGTATCGATCAGGATGAAGATGACATTCAGATCCTCGCGGCTCGCCAGTTCGAGGATGTCGTCGACACCGCCCGGCGTTCGCGCGTCGGGCTGACGACGAAATTGCGTGACGGCGAAGAGCACGACCAGGATGAGGGCCAGCACTCCGTAGAGCACCGATCGATTCGCCATGTTGCTTTCACCTTTCTTTCGTCACTCCGCGAGAGGCCTACTGGAATATCGGTCTTTCCAGCGCACCACTTCACCCCTGAATAGGCCCTCCCGACCTCGCGGCCCTCTACGTTGCATCAGACGAGCGCGAAGCCAATCCGGCCGAGATTCGCGTAGGACACCTCGATCGTATCGCCCCGTTCCGCCGACATGATCTTGTGGACCGAACCCGTCGACACGACGTGTCCCGCCTCGATCTGATAGCCGTGCTCGGCGAGTTCATTGGCGAGCCAACTCACGACGCTCAGCGGATTTCCGAGCGCCTCGACGCCGCACGCGCTCGCGAACACCTTGCCGTTCTTGCGAATGATCACGCCCTCGTGAACGAAGTCGAAACCGCGCGCCGGTTTCATCAGAGTCCCGAGGACCGATCCACCATGAAATGCGTTGTCCGCCGCACCATTGGCGAGTCCGCCGCCCTGCTCGACCCGACCATCCACGAACTCGACCGCACCGATCACCCCGGCGGCCGCGGTCAAGACATCGGCGTTCGTGATCCCCGGACCTCGCAGCGGGCGTTCGAGCACGATGGCGATCTCGGCCTCGAGGCCGATCGTGAAGAAGTCGTCCCGCCGCATGTGTTCGGGGTCGCTCCAGGTCGTCCCGCTCATCATCCGCCCGTACATGGGCCCGTCGATCATGCCCTTCATCTGTTCGAGGATCGCGAAGCTCGTCGCACCCACCTTCCACCCGATCTGACGTTCGCCCGCCTCACAGCGCCGGGCGGCAACCCGCGCCTGGACCTCGAGCGCGTCGCGGAGCGACAGCTCTCCGTGGGTCGTGCTGGGAGAAGGAATCTGGCTGTGATCTCGCTGGGCGGTGTAGATCGTCTCGACCCACTCCTCGATTCGGGCCTCGTTCATGTCGTTCATGTCGTTCCTCTCACTCCGCGTTCGACTCGCGTTGACGATCCCGACCTCGATCCAGATCGCGTTTCAGCGTGACCCGATCGACCCGGACAGCTCGGAATCGAGGGCTCGACGATAGCTCCACCCGCGGGCCGGGTTGCGGGGGCGATCTAGATTTCCGAGGCTGTGATTGCTCCACCCGGTCGATTCACTCACAGGGGCGAGGAGATCAAGATGGCCAAAACCGGTGATGGCGAGGGCCTCGGGACCGCCGAGGGCGCGGTTCTGGGACGGGCGATGCACACGCTGCACGACGAAAATCCGGTTCTCAAGGACACCTGGGCCATCGAACTCCTCGGTCCAGCGTCTCAGGCAGAAGCCCGCGACCCCGCGTATCGCGAGCGAAACGCAGAGGCCACGGGCTTCGACTATCGACTGATCCTGGCCGTCGGCATCGGAAGCCTGCGCTACGCGGAGGACGAAGTCGATCGCTGTATGACCGAGGGGGTCGATCAATACGTCATCATGGGTGCTGGATTCGACACCTTCGCGCTGCGTCGGAAGGACGCCGTCGGACGTCTGCGCGTCTTCGAGATCGACTTTCCCGATGTCCAGGCCCTGAAACGGGAGCGGATCGAGAAGGCCGAGCCCAGTCCCGCCCAGGTTCCCACCTTCGTCCCGGTCGACTTCGAGTCGATGAGCATCACGAAGGCACTCGCCACCTCGGGCTTCGATCCGAAGAAGCCGTCCGTCTGGTCCTGGATGAATACGATTGCCTACCTGACGAACGAGGCGACGGAAACGACCTTGCGCGAGGTCGCCCAGTTGATGGCGCCCGACAGCCGAATCGTGCTCAACTACCCGGGCGAGGTCCCGCTCAGCCAGGCGCAGATCGATTATATGGGAACCCTCAGAAGCATGACTCGCGAGGGCGGCGAACCCATGAAGAGCCGTTGGAAACCCGAGGATTTCGAGGCGATGCTCAGCCAATGCGGCCTGCAGACGATCGACCACTCGACCGAGGATGACCTGAACCGTCGCTATTTCGCGGACCGCACCGATGGGATGTACCCCGCCATGCCAGCGCGCCTGATCACCGCGGGGCCCACCTGAACCGGGCGTGCCGGGAACCCCGCGTCGGGATCACGCGAACGGCCTGGAGCAAATCGACTGCCTAGAGCGAATCGACTGCCCAGAACCCATCAATTGGCTAGAGAGAATCGAGAAGTGCGAACATCTCGTCGACATAACCCGCTTCCTCCCAGTAGTTTCGGTAATTGGGCAGCCCCAGATACATCGTCAACGTCTTCCGGTTGACCGCCGCCGCCGCGGCCTCGAGGTCGTCGGAAATACAGGTCGGGATCATGTTCCCGATGAAGAAGCGCTCGTCGTTGCGCTTTTCCTCCGGCAATGCCGCGAGCGACCCGGGCAAATGCGAGCGCGATGCATTCGCGAAAACGACCCCCTCGGCGAGTTCCGCCGACAGGGCGACCCTCTTCTTGCGCAACCCCGCCATCACCCCCCGCGGCAGCTCGCCGGCCCTCGGAAGCGCGCGCAGATTCGTCACGAAATCGCGCATATCCGAGAGGGGCTTGCCCGCGTCGATCCCCACCCGCCGATTCATCGGCCCATGACTCACCCCCACCCCGAATCGGAATCGCCCACCCGAGAGTTCCTGGATCATCGCCGCACTCGCCGCGTAATCCGCCACGTGGCGCATCTAGATATTCACGATCGAAGTCCCGAAAGGAATCCGCTCCGTCTCGTGGGCCAGGGGATGTGCCAGGCCGCCTATCAGCCGCGGTCGGCTTGCCTGATCGGATCCGCATTCCCGGCGACACCCAGCGTCCAATCCGGATCGAGCGGTTCCAGCGAATCCGTCCGGATCCACTCCCAGCGCAGCTCCCGACGGGCGATACGCCACTTTCCGTCACCGCGGCGCTCGAAGCGGTCGAGATAGCGGATCCCCATCACGAGATCGGCGACATCGCGTCCGTCTTCCTCCGTCACGTGATGGCAGATCGCGTAGGTCTCGCTCGTCGCCTGGTCCCCGTCGATCTCGATCAACGCCTGCCCCAGCTTGTGCATCGTCGTCCGGAATCGCGAGTAGACCTCTTTCTCCACGAACTCGAGGAAGCCGTCGAGGCCTCCCTTGTAGCTTCCATGATCATCATAGGCATCCGGATGATAGGCGCTGCGAACCCTCTCCAGATCCCGCCGATCGATCCCGCGGCAATAGCTGACAAGCACCGCATAGATCTCCGCCCGGTCCGCGACTCGATCGATCGAGCCAGACCGGTCCGCCGGTCGGGAAGAGGTGAAGACGGGATCCGAACCGTCTCGCCGGCCCCGTTTGAAGCCCTCGTACTCTTGCTGCGAACCGATCGCGACATTGCGTTCCCATTCGAAACTCATCCGACGATGCGCGATCTTCCAACCGTCACCGCGATCCTCGAGGCGGTCGATGTACCGCACGCCCATGATCATGTCACTCGGTTCGTCCTGCGCCCCGAGTACGTGGTGCGCAATCGCATAGGTCTCGGCGAAGGCCTCGTTTCCCCGGACCTCGATCAAGCAATTTCCGAGCTTGTGCATCGTGACGCTGAAAGCGTCCATCACGGTCGGCTTCACCCAATCGACGAAGCCGCTGGCATCGCCCTGATAGCCGCCGTGATCGTCATAGGCATCCGCGTGATAGGTACTTCGTACGAGTTCGGGATCACATCGATCGACGCCCCGCGCGTAGCGCGCGAGCGTGTCGTAGCAGGCCTGTTTCGCGATCAGATCGGCCTGGCTCGCCCGGGTACCGATCGACGTGGGATGGGCGAATACGGGATCCTCGGCAGTTTGATGGCCCCGGTAGTAGGAGTCGGGGAGAGGGATCCCACCCGTCGGGTCGGTCCGTGCCCAATCCCAACTGCAAACACGATGAGCGATCCGCCACTCGCCGTCCCGTCGCGAAAACCAATCGACATAACGTAATCCGTAGACGAGATCACTGTAGCTCCCGTCTTCCTGGCAACGGATATGATGGGCTTCGGCATAGGACTCGACGCGCGCGCGGTCGGGGTCCGACGCGTCGATTTCGACGGCGATATGACCGCTGAAATGTTGAGTCTTTTCGAAATAATCCCACACCCCCGGCTGGAGTGTGTCGACGAACCCCTCGACGGGGCCCTTGTAATAACCGTGGTCATCGTAGGCGCCCGGGTGATAGGTACTCGCGACGAGCGCAGCGTCTCGGCGATCGACACCTCGCCAGTAGCGGGCGAGCGTATCGCGGATTGCCCATTCGTCAGCGAGTCGTTCGATTCGTGGGTCCATCAGCCCTCAGCTTTCTCCCGCGCGCCTTCTCCGTCGAAATGCTTGACGAAGTTCTCGAGCGCCGCTCGGTCCGGCGTCGCTTCGAGAGTGCCGTCTTTTTGGGCATCGAGCCAGCGAAGGTGCCCACCGGCGATCAGGATCCAGGTCTGTCGATCAAAACTCACCCGAACATCCGCCTTCCCGGGCCGGCCGGGTCGCCATTCGATCACGCCCCGACGAATGATCAGGGTGTGTTCCTCCCCCGTGTCCCGAATCGTGAATCCGCCCGTGAGTTCGACCGTACCACTACTCACTGGATCGAGTCGCGTTCCCTGTGCGCGAAACAGGACCGAGTCGGGATTCGCCGCGAGGAAGCGTGGATTGGCAACATTGACGGGCAACGCCTCGAGATCGATCTTCCCCTCCATCACCAGGGCTTCCGTCAGCAGGTAATGGCGCAGGTTCGAAGTATTCGAGTCGTAGGCGATCGTGCGCGGGATGCGCGCGAGTCGAGTCACGAGCGAGGGCCTCCTGTTCGCGCGGGCACGAACAAAGCAAATGTGAACCGGTAACGATAGGAAGCAACGCGGTCCGCG
>Ga0114950_10005245_pt1 | contig 10066 bp, 7 predicted proteins | sample N075metaG_FD_83503 | JGI IMG/M metagenome (GOLD analysis project Ga0114950, IMG submission 83503) | Deep subsurface microbial communities from Kermadec Trench to uncover new lineages of life (NeLLi) - N075 metaG | ecosystem: Environmental > Aquatic > Marine > Ocean trench > Sediment | place... | reverse complement strand
TATCGGCCGGCGCGGCGGCGGCCGGCCTTGGCCTCCTTGCGCAAATCGTGGGCGTATTCGGTGCAGTCGATCTGGATGGTGTGCCGGGCCGAGGCGAGGTAGCGGCTTTTCATGCCCTCGTGGAAGGCGAAGGTGCGGCGCTCGACCTCCGCATCAGGCGGCAAGGCATAGGCGCCGGTCAGGTGTTCGGCGATCCAGCGCGCCTGGATCTCGGCGATCGGCATGGTCGCGCAGAGCGGCTGGACGAGGGCGAGAAAATAGAGGTTATGGTGCGCCGGGTGGACGACGCGCATGAACAGCGGCAACTCGTTGTTCGGCGCCGCGACCACCTCGGGATCGAAGAACGGAAACGTGATGTCGTAGCCGGTGGCGTAGATCAGCACGTCGGCATCGACCGCCGAGCCGTCGACGAAGACGATACGGTTGCCCTGCAATTCGGCGATATTCGGTTTCGGCACCACGTCGCCGGAACCGATCCGGATCAGGATCTCGCTGGAGATCGTCGGGTGGACCGAGCCCAACGGGTAATCCGGCTGGGGCAGCCCGTAATCCTCGGGCCGGCCGACCACGGCTTCCAGCCGGCGCCGGCGCAACCAGCGCTTGATTGATTTCGGCACCAGCCAATAGGACAGCGGCGGTTCCTCGCTGGGATGGGCGTCGCCGGCGTCGAGGGTCTCGCCGCCGAAATATTTGGGCACGATATAATAGCCGCGGCGAACCGACAGGAAGACCTGGCGCGCGTGGCCCGCCAGCCCCAATTCGCACGCGATGTCGAGGGCGGAGTTGCCCATGCCGACGATGACCACATTCTTGTCGATAAAATCGACGGGCTCGGTCGGCGAGGCGTAATGGTGCGAATGGATAACCGGCCCGTCGAATGTTCCGGGGAACGGCGGATCGGGCAGGCGCGGATTCCAGTGATGGCCGTTGGCGACACAGAGCGCGTCGTAGACGTTGCTCTCGCCGTTTTCCAAGGTGACCTGCCAGCGGCCGTCCGCGGTTGGCGCGCAATGGCTGACCGCGCAATCGAAACGGATGCGGTCGCGGAGGCCGAAGTGATCGACATAGGAATCGAAGTAGGCGCCGACCCGGGTGTGGTGGGGAAAGTCGGGGCTGTCCGCGGGCATCTTGAAATCGGAATATTCGAGCTGCCGGCGCGAGGTATTGATGTGCAGCGAGCGATAGGCGGAGGTTCCGCCGAGGCTGTTCCGGAACGCCCACATACCGCCGACGCGGTCGCTTTTCTCGAAACAGTCAAAGGGGATACCCTGCTCGGCGAAGACCTTGCAGGTGGTGATCCCGCTCGACCCGGCCCCGATGATGCACGCCTTCGGCACGATCGCCATTGCCCCCTCCATCTGTCCCCGTTCGCACCCGTTTCACCGGTCGCGTTGTGCGCTATGATAGGCGAAAATCGGCCGGCGGCCATGGTAACAATTGTCGCATGGCGACGGCCGATCGCCGGCGGAGGAAAAAACGCATGGACCACCAAGAGATCAGGGACTTCATCGCCGAGCACGACATCCGGACGGTGATCGTCGCCGGCACCGACCCCGGCGGGGTGTTGCGCGGCAAGCGGCTGACCGTGCCCTATTTCCACACCGCCCTCGACCACGGCCTGAACATGGCCAGCTTCATCCTGCGCACGACGACGGTCGACGACGTGCTGCCCGGGGTCTTCGACACCGGCGTCCCCGACGTCAAGGGCGTCATCGACCGCGATACTTTTCGCCTGGCGCCGTGGGAGAAGGGCGCCGCCATCGTGCTGATGGACTGGGCGTCGGCGGACGGCCGGCCGTCGCCGCTCTGTCCGCGCACCGAACTGAAACGCCAAATCGCCAACGCCCGCGCCAAGGGGTTCGAGGAATTGTTCGCCCTCGAGGTCGAGTTTTTCCTGCTGCCGAAGCCGATCGCCGAGATTCGCGCCGGCGGCTGGAACGACCTCGAACCGCCGAGCCGCGATATCCACTGCTACTCGATCCTGGAGGGCCATTACTGGGAGCCGGTGGTGGCCGAGATCCGCGATTGCTTCGAGACCGAAATCGAGGGCTGCGCCCCGGAATGGGGCCAGGGCCAGTTTGAAATCAACCTCCACCGCGCCGACGCATTGGCGATGGCCGACACGGCGGTCCTGTTCAAGACCGCGGTCAAGCAGATCGCCGCCGCCCACGGCCTGTCGGCGACCTTCATGGCCAAATGGCACGATGACTATTCGGGCAATTCGGGCCACATCCACCAAAGCCTGCTGGACGCCGACAGCGGCGAGCCGTTGTTTTTCGACGCCGCGGCGCCCGACAAAATGAGCCCGCTGTTCCGCCACTACGTCGCCGGGCTGCTCGACGTGTTCCGGCCGGCGACCCTGTTCTTCGCCCCCTTCGTCAATTCCTACAAGCGGTTCCAGCTCGACAGCTTCGCCGGCGTGACGAACACCTGGGCGATCGACAACCGGACCGCCGGCCTCCGCGTCATCAACCAAGGCCCGGCGAGCACCCGGGTCGAGCACCGGGTCGGCGGCGCCGACCTCAACCCCTATACCGCGCTGGCGACCTGCCTCGGCGCCGGCCTGCGCGGGATCGAGCGCGAACTCGTGCTGCAACCCGCCGGCGAGGGCAATTGTTATCACACCGAGGGCGTCGAGACGGTGGCGATGACTTTGGCCGAGGCGGTCACGGAGGCCCGCGCCAGCACCGCGCTCGGCGAAGTCCTGCCGGCCGCGTTCATCGACAACATGGCGACCATCGCCGAATTCGAAAGCAAGGTCTTCGAGACCCGCGTTACCGACCTCGAACGCCGCCGCTATTTCGAGATGGCCTAGACGGGCGGCCATGCAAGCGAAGGACGGGCTATCCGAGGAAACCAGCCAAGAGGTCGCCGTCACCGTTCTCGTCGCCATCGACTATGGGGTCGATGAGGACGCGGCATGGGTGGACCTTCGGCGCAGCCTGAAGGGCCTGGCCGCGCAGGATTTCGACGAGCCCCACGACGTGGTCTTTCTGGAAAGCGCGGCCCATGCGAACCGGATCCCCGATGACCTCCGCGATATTCTTCCGGCCCTGCGAATCCAAATCTCAGAGGGCGAGACGGCCTACGACTTCCTGCTCGACGGGGCGCGGGAATCACGCGCCGAATTGTTTGCGACCCTCGATGCCGATTCCGTCCCCGACCCGTCCTGGCTGCGCCATCTGGTGGCGGCGATGCGGGCGCGGCCGGACGCCGCCGCCATCTGCGGCCGCACGACCTATGGCGACCGCGGCTTGATCGTTCGATTCCTCGCCCTCCTCCAGCGCGCGCCGTTGGAGGCTTTTCGGCCCGGCGACCAGACCTATGTGACGAACAACAACGCGATCTTCCGGCGCGCGCTGTTTCTCGAATATCCGCTGACCAACGAGGTCGGCCCGTTCGGCACCGGCCTTCACGGCAAAAGGGTCCGCGACGCCGGCCACCGCCTGTATTGCGAACCGGCCGCCCATGTCGTGCACAGCCATGACGGTCTGCGGTTTGAATACGTGGTCCGGGTCCACACCGGCTATGCCTCGATTCGGGCCCGGCAGATCGACCCCTCTTTGCCGCGGGCGTGGCTGGTTCGCCTCGGTCATGTCGCGATTCCGCTGATCGTCGTCGCGCGGTGGATGAACAGCACGCTCAACTGCCTTCGCTTCCACCGCGCCTTTGGCGTACCGTGGTACGCGCTGCCGCTGGCCCCCTTCATCGCCCTCGGCGTCCACCTGCTGGAGGTGCCGGGAATGTCCCGCGCCTTTCGCGGCGGCCCGCCCATGGAAACGCCCTATCGCTAGGGCGCCGGCGAAACTGATTTCGCCGCGACAGGTAAGCGACCCGTATAATGCCCCGACTTGGTGGGACAGGGACGCGCCGATGGCGCTATACTCCAGCTAACCGAACAACCGGACACGCCGGCCCCGACATGGGGCGGGCACAGCTTTATCAAAGGGAGTGACGAGCAATGAATTTGGAAGCCGCGACAGCGCTGAGCACCGCCGACTGGCACAAGCGGGCGGACAGCCTGAAGGTCGAGACCGGGTGTTTCATCGACGGCGATTTCCGCCCGGCCAAGGACGGCGCCGTCTTCGAATCGATCAACCCGGCGACCGGCGGCGTCATCGCCGAGGTCGCCCGCGGCCAGGCCGACGACATCGACGCCGCCGTCGCCTCCTGCCGCGCCGCCTTCAAGAGCGGCGTGTGGTCGCGGATGGAACCGCGCGACCGGATGGAGGTGCTCTATCGCTATGGCCAGTTGATCACCGAGCATGGCGGCGAATTCGCCGTCATCGACACCCTCGACATGGGCAAGCCGGTCAACGACATGCTGACCGTCGACGTGCCGTTCTCGGCCCTGACCTTCCAGTATTTCGGCGAGACCATCGACAAGATCGAGGGCACCGTCACCAACACCGCGGCCGACGCGCTCCACTACATCCTGCGCCAGCCGCTCGGCGTCGTCGGCTGCATCGTGCCGTGGAATTATCCGCTGATGATGGCGGCGTGGAAGATCGCCCCGGCGCTTGCCGCCGGCAACACGGTGGTGCTCAAGCCGGCCGAGCAATCGCCCTTGAGCGCCGGCCTGATGGCCAAGCTGTTCATCGAGGCCGGCGGCCCGGCGGGCGTGCTCAACGTCGTCCCCGGCTATGGCGAGGAAGCGGGCAAGGCGTTGGCGCTGCACATGGACGTCGACAAGATCGGTTTCACCGGCTCGGTCGAGGTCGGCAAGCTGATGATGATCTATTCCGGCCAGTCGAACATGAAGCGGGTGAGCACCGAATGCGGCGGCAAGACGCCGCAAATCATCATGGCCGACACCGAGGATTTGGACACCGCCGTCGAATACGCGGTCAACGGCATCTACGGCAACCAGGGCGAGGTCTGCAACGCCGGCTCGCGGCTGTTGGTCCAATCCAGTATCGAGGAGGACTTCATCGACCGCTTCATCGCCAAGGCCAAAACGTCCTTCATCCCCGGCGACCCGCTCGACCCGGCGACGACAATGGGACCGATGGTCACCACGGATCAGAAGGAACGGGTCGAGGGCTATATCGACATCGGCACCAAGGAGGGCGCCAAGCTGGCCTTCGAGATGGAGATGCCGGACGGCCTGGAAAAGGGCGCCTACGTCACCCCGCGCCTGTTCACCGGCGTTACCAACGGGATGAGGATCGCCCAAGAGGAGATCTTCGGTCCGGTCGGCGCCGTGATCCCGTTCGAGGACGCGGACGATGCGACCGCCATCGCCAACGACTCGATCTACGGCCTGGCGGCGTCGATCTGGACCCAGGACCTCTCGACGGCCCACAAATTCGCCCGCGACGTCGAGGCCGGCGTGGTCTGGGTCAATTGCTTCGACCACGGCGACATGACCCAGCCCTGGGGCGGCTACAAGCAATCCGGCTTCGGCCGCGACAAATGCTTCGAATCCATGCTCCACCACACCCAGACCAAATCGGTCTGGGTTCACCTCGGGGGGTAATACCAAGGCTCGGTGATAAAGACTCATCGCGGTTTGGTATCAGTCGGAGAGTTTGGGCAGTCGGGCGATGAGGTCGGGCTTGCGGACTTTGCCGGTACCGCTCTTGGGTAGATCGTCGACCAGGAAAATGGCGCGCGGCACCTTGTAGGGCGCGAGGATCTCCTTGCAGTGCCGGAGGATGTCCGCTTCCTCGACCGCATCGGCGGCAACCACAAAGGCGGCGATCTCCTCGCCCCGTTCGGGTGACGGCCAGGCGACGACGGCGGCGTCGCGGACGGCCGCGTGATCGAGAAGAACCTGCTCGATTTCGGCGACATATATGTTGACGCCGCCGCGAATGATGCGGTCGCTGGTACGCCCGGTAATGTAGAGGTATCCGGCCTCGTCGAGACGTCCCAAATCGCCCGGGTAGAACCAGCCGTCGCGAAAGGCGGCACGGCTCGCTTCCGGGCTCTTGTAGAATCCCGCGGGCACTCCCTTGCCGCGGTAGCGAATGTGGCCGACGGCGCCGGTTGGCGATGACCTGTCCTGCGCGTCGACGATTTCGACCGTTGAGCCGGCAACCGCGCGACCGACGGAATGCTCGGCCGCGCCACCGTCTTCGGGCCGAAGCACTGTAACGCCGCCGGCTTCGGTCGTGCCGTAGAAGTTGACGAAGTTCGGGCAAATGCGGTCCATCACCGCGCGGCGCTCGCGAGCATGCAGCGGGGCACGGGTCGATACCAGGAGTCGTCACCCACCGAGAACCGGTTCTTGCCGCGGCGCCAATGCGAGGAGACGGCGCAGGATCGTCGGCACCAATAGGGTAACGGTCGCGGCTTTATCGGCGACCGCGGCGGCCAGTTGCGCCGCGTCATGGGGCGGGGGAAACATGACCACCGTGCCGCCGAAATGCAGGGTGGCCATGGCCATGCCCCGCCCGCCGCCGAAATAAAGTGGGAGTGCGCTGAGATACCGATCCGCCTCGCTGAAAGCGAAGGCCGACCGGTAGACGCCGAAGCGATGGATCATGTGACCATGGCAGGCCATCGGCCCCTTCGGAATTCCAGTTGTGCCGGACGACAACGACAAAATTAGCGGCAGGTCGCGACCGCTGGGAAAGTCCTGCCCACCATCCGCGGCCGCGACCGCGGCATGCCACGCGTCATCGACGACCGCGGTGGCGCCGGCCCGGGACGGATCGTCGCCGGGCTCATGGACGACCAGCGCCGCCTTGAAAAACGAGGTGACGCGGCACTTCTCCACCGTCGTCCATCGCCAGTCCATGGGCAGGATCACCGCGCCCAGCCGCGCCAACCCGTAGAGGATGACGAGATGTTCGGCCGTATCCTTTAGGCAGACACCAACGACGCTGCCTTCGCCGATGCCGGCGGCGCTCAAGTGGGCGGCCGTGCGGTCGACCCGCGATGCCAGCGTCGCATAAGTCATCACGCGGTCGTCATCGACGATGGCCGGATGGTCCGGCCGCCGTCCCGCGTGTTCGGTCAAGTCGTCGGCGATATTCACAATTATCCCCCTGCCTGGACCGGCGCGAACGCAGCCAGTGCCTTGACGCTGGTTGCCGCGGCTGAAACTATGCCTGCCCACGGATCGTAGTTCAACGGATCGAAGGAGATGTCCGAATGGCGGCTTCGGAAACCAGCATCGGCGCGATCGATGCCGTCGTCAACATCATGACCGAAGAGGCGCTTCAATACCGCCCGGATGACCGGCACGCGTTTTTCGTCGACAAGATCGGCGTCGATGAGGACACCTACGCCGGCGTTTCCCTCGACGACATGCTCCGCCGGATGGACGCGGCGGGGATCGAGCAGGCCTTTCTGATCGCCGCCCGAAGCGGCCCGGCCGGCCACCCGGCGAGCCAGCATATCCCCTATGAGTTGGTCGCCGACGCCGTCAAGGCGCATCCCAACCGGTTCCATGGCCTCGCCGGCCTCGACCCGACGCAAGGCATGGCGCAGGTCCGCGAATTGACCCACGCGATCGAGAACCTCGGCTTCATCGGCGCGCACAGTTATCCCCACTGGTTCGAACTGCCCCCCGATCACGCCAAATATTATCCGCTCTACGCCAAATGCGTCGAACTCGACGTTCCAATCCAGCTTCAAGTCGGGCAGTCGCTGGTCTATTCGAAGAACTTTCCGCGGCGCAGCGTCGGACGGCCGATCACACTCGACGCGGTCGCCTGCGACTTTCCCGAGCTCAAGATCATCGGTATCCACATCGGTATCCCCTGGGCCGAAGAAATGATCGCCATGGCCTGGAAGCACGAGAACGTCTTCATCGGCGGCGACGCGCATAGTCCGAAATACTGGCCGCAGTCTTTCGTCCAATACCTCAACTCCTACGGCCAGGACAAAGTGATCTTCGGTACCGACTTCCCCGTCCTGGGCTTCGAGCGCACCATGCGGGAGATCGACGACCTCAACCTCAAGCCGGCGGTGCGCCGCAAGTTCCTGCGCGACAACGTGGCCCGGATCTACGGCCTCGACGGCTAGCCGGCGACCTGCTGGCGTTCGATCAACACCGATTCGTGCCACGGGATGACGAAACGCCGCACGCTGACCATGGCTATGTAGAGTACGAAGCCGACTGCCGTCAGTAGGATGATAACGGCGAACAGCAGGTTGACCTTATAGGCGGCAAGGGTCGCCACGGCCAGATAGCCGAGCCCCTCGCTGCCGCCGAGATACTCGCCGACGACGGCGCCGATGATGGCCAGCACGATGCCGACCTCCATGCCGGTCAGGATCGCCGGCAATGCGCTGGGAAATTCCAGCGTGACAAAGGTCTGCCACTTGCCGGCATTGAGGCTGGTCATCACGTCCCGCTGACCGAAGTCGACCGATTTTATGCCGAGCAGGGTGTTGGTCAGGATCGGGAAGAAGGCGATCACCGCCGAGACAATGATCTTCGATTCGGGGCCGAACCCGAACCACAGGATGAACAACGGGATGAGCGCCACTTTGGGCACCACCTGGGTGGCGATGATGAACGGGTTCAACGTCCGCTCCAGCCACGGCACTTTGCCCAGGACGGCGCCGAGGCCGATGCCGATGACCGTGGCGATGGCGAACCCGGCCACCGTCTCGTACGTGGTGACCCATGTGTGTCTATAGGTCGACGGCGTTGCGAAGAGTTCAACCAGGCCGTCGAAGACACTAATCGGCCGCGGCAGGATAAATTTCGAGATCTCGAACCAGGTGACGTAGAGGTCCCATCCCAGGAGGAACAGGATAATCAGGACCGGTGTCGTGATCCATGTAAGGGGAACCCGGGGAAAGGTCATCACATGGCCTCCAAGCGACCACGAAGATCCTTGACGATGGTCTGAAAGGCAGGGTCGGTCTGCACCTCCATCCGCCGCGAGCGATCAAACGGCACGTCGGTGATGCTGTTGATTCGGCCCGGCCGCGGCGAGAGCAGGACGATGCGGTCGCCGAGGAATACCGCCTCGGGGATCGAGTGGGTGACAAAGACGATTGTACAGCCGCGGTCCAACCAGATGCGCTGCAGTTCCAGGTTCATCTGATCGCGGGTCATCGCGTCGAGCGCGCCGAAGGGTTCGTCCATGAGCAGAATTTCCGGATCGTAGCTCAGCGCCCGGGCGATCGCGGCGCGTTGGCGCATGCCGCCGGATAGTTCCCGCGGCCAGCGTTTTTCGAAGCCCGTGATACCGACCAGTTTGCAGAGTTCCCGCGCCTTGTCGCGTTGTGCCCGACGGCTCGCCCCCCGCAATCTGAGCGGCAGCGCGATGTTCTGCTCGACCGAGAACCAGGGAAACAAACTGGCGTCCTGGAACACGATTCCCAATTCCTGGACCGCCTTGTCGTCGCGCCGGCCACGGACCCACAGGTCGCGGCCGCCAATCTTCACGGTACCGTTGCTTGGCCCAAGCAGTCCGGCGATGATTCTGAGGATCGTCGTCTTGCCGCAGCCCGACGGGCCCAGCAGGACGAGGAATTCGCCGCGCGCGACGCAGAGGTCGATCGGGTCGAGTGCGGCGACATCGCCGTCGAGGGTCTTGAAAATCTTGTCGACCCCGACCAGCTCGATTTCGTCCGTGGCCGCGGCGTCCGCATTATCCGGCATCGTCTGGGCTCATCAAAACGCGGCCTTTCCGGCATCCATGGCGGCGATTGCCTCGCTGTGGGAAATCACCCTGGCGAAGCCGAAACCGATCACTTCCAGGGACGCCTTGTGACGATCCTCCCAATAATCGCCGCAGGCGTCGCGGACCAGGAAGGTCTTGTAGTCCCGTTGCGCCGCGTCGCGGACAGTGGATTCGACGCACATCGACGTCGTCAGGCCGCCGACCATCAGGCACTCAATCGAACAGGCGCGCAGGATTGTGTCCAGGCCGGTGGCAAGAAAGGAGGAGTATCGCGGCTTGTCGACGACGAAGTCGGCGGCCGTCACTTCGGCCGCGGCTTCGGGGATCAATTCGACGTCGGGCGTGCCGCCACGAAGCGCCCCGTGCTCGCGAATCCACGGCCGCATGTGGTCGGTCATGACGCCGCCATCGGCATAGTCCGGGCGCAGGACGAAGCGGGTCCAGATGACCCGCATGCCGGCGCGATGGGCGGC
>Ga0114950_10005244_pt1 | contig 10067 bp, 9 predicted proteins | sample N075metaG_FD_83503 | JGI IMG/M metagenome (GOLD analysis project Ga0114950, IMG submission 83503) | Deep subsurface microbial communities from Kermadec Trench to uncover new lineages of life (NeLLi) - N075 metaG | ecosystem: Environmental > Aquatic > Marine > Ocean trench > Sediment | place... | reverse complement strand
GGACGGACTTGGCTACCGGGTGCTCGAAGCAGCCGACGCCACCGCGGCGATGCAAGTCCTGGCGGAAAAAGCGAATAACATAGATTTGCTGCTGTCCGGCGTGGTGTTGCCCGGTGGTATTAGCGGCCCAGAGCTGGCCGCCAGAGCCAAAGACCTCTACCCGAAACTGAAACCTGTGTTCATGTCTGGATACTCCGCCGATCTCAACATCAACGGCGACATACCCAACTTCGCCGAAGCGTTTCTGACCAAGCCCTTCAAACGAGCCGACCTCGCAAGAGTCATTCACGAGACCTTGGCAAGCTGATTTGCAAGTCGTTTTACGGGCGACGATGCTCAGATCGCTAAGAGGACGCACGAGATGTGAACGAGCCGAGCAGAATCGTACCCACCGCCCCGCTAGAGCCGTTGCCGGCTGCCGGGGCCGAAATTACATCCACAAGCTATCAACAAGTGACGTGTTGATACTTGCTTGGGCATTCGCGCGCGCCTAGGCTCTAACGAGATAATCACCCTTAAATAGCGGAACAATCCAGCCATGGCCCCCTCAGACCGCACTCGCTTCGCGCCCAACTCCGCCGCGGCGCGCGACATCGAATATTACCTCCACCCCTACACCAACCTGAAGGCCCATGAAGAGAACGGTCCGCTGATCATCAACAGCGGCAAGGGCGTTTTCGTCTACGACGATCAGGGCAAGGAATATATCGAGGGCATGGCCGGCCTGTGGTGCACGTCGCTGGGCTATGGCGAGGAACGGCTGGCCAAGGTGGCCTACGACCAGATTTTGCAACTGTCGTATACGCATGGGTTTACCCACCGCTCCAACGAGACGACGATCAACCTGGCCGAAAAGCTGATCTCGATCGCGCCGGAGCATATGAGCAAGGTGTTCTTCACCAACTCCGGGTCGGAGGCCAACGACACCCAGGTCAAAATCGTCTGGTACTACAACAACACGCTGGGCCGCCCGGACAAGAAAAAGATCATCGCCCGCATGAAGGCCTATCACGGCATTACCGTGGCCGCGTCGAGCATGACCGGCGTCGAATATGCGCAAAAAGGTTTCGACGTTCCCCTCGACCGCTTTTTGCATGTGTCGGCGGCGCATTACTGGCGCGACGGACGGGACGGGGAATCGGAAGAGGATTTCGCCACCCGGCTGGCCGAGGAACTCGATGCGCTGATCGTGTCGGAAGGACCCGAGACGGTCGCCGCCTTCATCGCCGAACCGGTGATGGGCGCCGGCGGGGCCATCCCGCCGCCAAAAACATATTTCCAAAAAATCCAGGCGGTGCTGAAAAAGCACGATGTGCTGTTCATCGCCGACGAGGTGATCACCGGGTTTGGCCGCACCGGCAACATGTTCGCCTGCGAAACCTACGACCTAAAGCCCGACCTGATGTCGGTCGCCAAGGCGCTGTCGTCGGCCTATCTGCCGATCGGCGCCGTCATGATGGCCGACGAGATTTACCAGGTGCTGCGCGACGGCGGCGACAAATACGGCATGTGGAACACCGGCTACACCTATTCCGGCCATCCGGTGACGGCGGCGGTGGCGCTGGAGACCCTCAAGATCTACGAGGAGCGCGACACTATCGGCCATGTGCGCGCCGTCATGCCAGCGTTCCAGGCAGGGATCCAAAGCTTCGCCGACCACCCGCTGGTGGGCGAGGCGCGAGGCGTCGGCCTGGTCGGCGCCATCGAACTGAGCTCGGACAAGGCGACTAAAGGATCGTTCGACCCGGCGGCCAAAGTCGCCCCCTATTTCGCCGCCCGGGCGCTCGAGCACGGCGTCGTGTTGCGCGCCCTGCCCTCGGATGGCATCGCTTTTTGTCCGCCGCTGGTTATTTCCGAAGACGAGATCGCCATGGTGATGGAGCGCGCCGGCAAGGCGCTCGACGACACCTGGGCCCATGTCCAGAAAGAAGGGCTCGTCTGACGGCAATAGCGGCGTTTGCCGGTGCGTGCAGAGAGTTCGTTAATGGTATTTTTGCATGGTTAATGCCGAACGGTGTGCTGGTGCAGACTTTGAATTCGATGGTCTTCAAGCATTAATGTGCGGCATTCCGCCACCGTGGGCAAAATCGGCTCGGCTCGCTATACTAGTTAACCGTAATAAGGGCCGCCGATTGAATTGATTGTGGCGAGGCACTAATGCAGTACGAGAATTTTTTTGCCGAAAGTCTGGGCGGTTTGCGCGCCGAAGGGCGCTATCGCGAATTCGCCGACCTGGAACGCACCGCCGGCAAGTTCCCCCTCGCCACGCGTTATGTGAACGGTAAACGCCAGGACATCACGGTGTGGTGCTCTAACGATTATCTGGGTTTCGGACAGAACCCCGAGGTTCTGGCGGCGATGCACGAAGCCATCGACCGCTGCGGCGCCGGCGCCGGCGGCACCCGCAACATCTCGGGCACCAACCATTATCACGTGCTGCTGGAAGACGAGCTCGCCGACCTGCACGGCAAAGACGCGGCGCTGCTGTTCACCTCGGGCTATGTCGCCAACTGGACGGCGCTCAGCACCCTGGCCGCGTATCTGCCCGAATGTCTGATGATCTCCGACGCGTTGAACCACAACTCGATGATCGAGGGCATCCGCCACGGCCGCTCCGAGAAGATCATTTTCCGCCACAACGATGCCACCCATCTGGAAGAAATTCTCTCGCAAGCCGCCCCATCGCGGGCCAAGATCGTCGCCTTCGAATCGGTTTATTCCATGGACGGCGATATCGCACCGATCAAAGAGATACTCGACCTGTGCGAACGCTATAACGCGCTGTCCTATCTCGACGAAGTCCATGCCGTCGGCATGTACGGCGCGCGCGGCGGCGGCATCGCCGAGCGCGAAGGCGTGATGGACCGCGTCGACATCGTGCAAGGCACATTGGGCAAGGCGTTCGGCGTCATGGGCGGCTACATCGCCGCATCGGCGAACCTGATCGACTTCGTGCGCTCCAACGGCAACGGCTTCATCTTCACCACCTCGCTGCCGCCGGCTCTGGCGGCGGGCGCACGGGCATCGATCCGTATCCTGAAAGAGCGCAACGACATTCGCGAACGCCACCAGGAACGCGCGGCGACCCTGAAGCGGCGTCTGCGCGAGGCCGGTATCGAGGTAATGCCGTCCGAGTGCCATATCGTGCCGGTTCTGGTCGGCGATGCGCGGTTGTGCAAGATCGCCAGCGACGAGCTGCTCGACCGCCACAGTATCTACGTCCAGCCGATCAACTATCCGACGGTGCCTAAGGGTACCGAGCGGCTGCGCCTGACGCCGACGCCGCTGCACGACGATGCGGCGATGGACCGGCTGATCGACGCCTTCCAGGATATCTGGGCCCGGCTCGAACTGCGCACTGCCGCCTAGGTATACGTGTACGCCGACCGGACTTTAATCCCCACCGAAGTTATCCGGCTATGCGCGCTGGGCACCCTCACCTTGGCGCCGATGACCTATGGCGAGTTGGCGCAAGAGGTGCGTACATTCACCGGTCGCATGTGGGGGCCGACGCTGGATATGATGGGAACTTCGATCGAGCTGCTGCGCACCGAGGGTCTGATCGAGGCGGACGCGCCGGTGAATAAGGGGGCGGACCAAGGGATGGATAAGGCCTCAGAGGCGACGCTACACCTCACGACTTCCGGCGAGGTCGAACTGCGCGACCTGCTGACCGCCAATTTGCGCAACGCCCTCGACGACGTCTCGCGCATCGTCTTTGCCCTCAAACTACGCTTTCTGCACGTGCTCGAACCGGCGGTGGCATGCGAGCAGATCGACCGCCTGATCGAAATCAGCGAGGCCGACAAGGCGCGCCGCGACGAGACCAAGGCGCGTTACATCGACGAGCCGGGCCATTTCAGCGCCTGGCTCGACGCCGATATCGACCGCGCCAACGAGCGCGTCGCCTGGCTGACGGCGCTGAAGGCGCGGCTTTAGGTCTGCTGATTAGTAAAGGTGCTGACCGCCGGTGACGAACACTTCGGTGCCGGTGACGTAGCCGAAATCCGGATTGCACAATTGGAACACCGTCGAGGCGACCTCTTCGGGCCGGCCCATGCGGTGCATCGGGATGCGGTTGATCAGCGGCTCGTATTCCTCGCCGATCATTTCGGTTTCGATCTCGCCCGGCGCGACGGCGTTCACCCGCACCCCCAGTTCGGCGAATTCGACCGCCAGTTCGCGGGTCAACGCCGATAGCGCCGCCTTCGACGTCGAATAGGCCGAGCCGGCGAACGGGTGGATGGCGTGGCCGGCGATCGAGGTGATGTTGACGATCGCCCCGCCGACCCGCTTAGCCGTTGCTTCGCCGCCGTTCTGACCATTGCCATTCTGGCCGGCTCCGTTGGTCTCGGCTGCCCCGGCTCGCGCCGCCCGGGCGAGTGCGATGGAAAAGCCGCGCGCCAGCGCCAGCGGGGTAAAGAAATTAAGCTGGAACACCTCGCGCCAATCGCCCAACGAACCGTTGAGACAGCCCAGCCGTTCCTGAAAATCGGTCTTCGGCGACAGCGCGGCGTTGTTGACCAGGGCGTTTAAGGGCTGGTCGCCGAGAATCTCGACGGCCTCGGCGATGAACCGCTCGACATCGGCGGGATCGCCCAAATCCATCGGAATATGGGAGGTCCAGTTGGGATCGCGCTTGCAGTGCTCGGGCACCGGATCGCGCGAGCAGGTGATGATCTGCCAGCCTTCGTCGGAAAAGCGCTTGACGGTGGCATGGCCGATGCCACGGCTGGCACCGGTGAGAATGAGCGTGCGCCGTTCTTGCGTCATGTCCTATTACGTAGGCCATTGCAGCACGTAAGGAAAGTCACGAGTTGGCGCATCGAGTGGATGTTGCCTCGGTCACACCAAACAAAACCTCGTCCTTCGACAAGCTCAGGATGAGGTTTTGTTAGCCATGTCTCGATTATCAACAGTCCTCATCCTGAGCTTGTCGAAGGACGAGGACGACACGCGGACCGACCGTCAGGGCGCCACAGCTTCGCCGGCTGACATGCCCGGCATGATGCCGTGGCGTTCGGCTTCCGCGGCGTCGAAGTTGAGTTCGACGCGCAGGCCGTCGGGGCCGGTGACGAAAAGCTGGTAGAGGTCGCCGTAGTTGGCCTGGCGTTGCAGGAATTCGGCGCCGTTGCGCGTCAGCCGTTCGATCATCTCGGGCAGGCCGGTGCAGCGGAACGCCATATGGTCGATGATGCCCGATCCGCGGTTCTGGTCGGACAGCACGCCGCCGAGATAGCGGTCGTGAAAGCGCTTTTCCCGCGAGCCTTCGCTCGGCACCTGGGCGATGTGCAGCACATCGCGCTCGCCGATATAAAGCCAGGTCACCGGCACCTTGAAATCGGGCGTGTGGCCGCGCTCCAGGCCGATATTTTCGACGAACCAATCGACCGTCGCATCGATATCCTCGACCAACAACAGCAGGTGCTCGATATGGCTAAGGGGCATCTCGTGTCACTCCGTTATCGGCTTAAGGATAAAGCTCACTTTGCCGCCACGCGCCGTCCGCCGTCCGCTCGAACAATTGGCGGTCGTGCATCCTGTCGCCACGTTCGGTCCAGAACTCGATGCGTTCGGGCACCACCCGGTAGCCCGACCAAAAGGGCGGGCGCGGAATATCTTCGCCGGGGAATTTGGCCTCGAACTTCTGGGCGCGCTGTTCGAGAACTTCCCGCGATTCCAGGGGCTGGGACTGATCGGAGGCCCAGGCGCCGATCTTGCTGCCTCGGGCCCGGCTGGCGAAATAGGCATCGGCGTCAGCCGCCGAGACCGGCTCGACCCGGCCCTCGATACGCACCTGACGCGCCAGCGATTTCCAGTAAAAACACAACGCGGCGTGGGGATTTGCGTCCAGCTCACCCGATTTGGCGCTGTTCAGGTTGGTGTAGAACACGAACCCGTCCGCATCGTGGCCTTTGAGCAGCACCAAGCGCGCCGACGGCCGGCCCTCGGGGGTCGCCGTGGCCAGGGTCATGGCGCTGGGATTGACCGGTTCCGCGGCTTCGGCCTCGCGATACCAGGCGCTGAACAGGGCAATCGGGTCAATCGGTGGCTGAGACATGCGGTATTCTGTCATTCGTGGAGATGACGCTTGGCGCGACAAGACCCCATATAGCGCTTATCCCGCGAGAAATCCTGCTATCGCCCCTATCTTTTCGTCGCAGGCGAGCGGAGGGGGGGCCGGGTCACGCGGCGCCCTGGGTGGCCGAAATCCGCGCCGCCCGCCATTCCGGGCGCGCCGCCGCAATCGCCGCACCGAACAATACGACCGCCCAGCCGAGATACATCCAGACGAGGAACGCCGGCAACGCCGACAGCGAGCCGTAGACGCTCTCGAACGTGCCAACACGGCCTACGTACAATCCAAACAAAGACTTCAGACCCTCGAACAGCAAGGCGGCTGCCATGCCGCCGAGCAGTGCGTGGCGCCATTCGACGCGGCGGTAGGGTAGCGTCAGATAGACTATTGCGAGACCGACCGCCGCAAATACGAACGGCAGCAACCGGACGAAGCCGCCAACCGGGAGCACGGCTTCGAGGCCCAGTGCGGAAAAATTCCCCGCCGCGAACAAGGCCGTGCTCAGCGACAGCCCGGCGCCGAGCAACAGCGGGCCGAGGGTCAGCGTGGTCCCATAGGCGATCAACCGCTTGATCAGGGGCCGCGGAGACTCGACCCGCCAGATGGCGTTGAATCCGGCTTCGATGGTCGACAGCAGCATGAGGGCGGTCACCGCCAGCCACACGATGCCGAGCGCGGTCAAATTTCTGGTATTGGCGACAAACCGGTCCAGATAGGTCTGCACATCGACGCCGGCGTGGGGGGCGATGAACCCGAGCGCCGCCGCGACCAGCCGGTTTTCGATCTCGGTGAAAGCGGGAAATGCCGACAGGATGGACAGGCTGATGGCGATCAACGGCACCAGGGCGAGCAGCGAGGTATAACTCAGCGAAGCGGCGATCACGAGGCCGCGTTCCGCGCGGAACCGCGCCAGCGCCATTCGCGCGAAACCAAGCTCGGCGAAAACCAGGTCCCGGCGCCGGGTGCTTGTACCTGACGCGCGCGTCATGTCCGGCTGGCCATTCGTGTTACCTTTCGTCGCCTATCACTATATCTCATTGAAGCTAAACGAAAATAACCTTCTCACCGCAGACATCCTTGCCGCGAGTCGGCATTGGTGTAGGATGCGCGCAACGTCGCAAAAGACGCTGTTCGGCAGGGTTTAGATGGGAAATGGTGCACAATTAATGGCCGGTAAACGCGGCCTCATCATGGGGGTCGCCAACGAGCGTTCGATCGCCTGGGGGATCGCGCGCGCGGTCGCCGACCAGGGCGCGTCGCTGGCCTTCACGTTTCAGGGCGAGGCGTTGGAAAAGCGCGTGCGCCCCCTGGCCAAACAAGCCGGCAGCGATTTCGTCATGCCCTGCGACGTCACCGACAGCGCCAGCCTGGACGCCCTGTTTTCCGAAATCGCCGACCGGTGGGGCGCGCTCGACTTCGTCGTCCACGCCATCGCCTATTCCGACAAGGACGAGCTCAAGGGTCAATATCTCGACACCTCGCGCGACAATTTCCTGCGCTCGCTCGATATCTCCTGTTATTCGTTCACCGATGTGTGCCGCCGCGCCGCGCCGCTGATGACCGATGGCGGCAGCCTGCTGACCTTGACCTATTACGGCGCCGAGCGGGTGATGCCCCACTACAATGTGATGGGGGTGGCCAAGGCCGCGCTCGAGGCCAGCGTGCGTTATCTCGCCGTCGATCTGGGTGGCCGCGGCATTCGCGTTAACGCCATTTCGGCGGGACCGATCAAGACCCTCGCGGCCAGCGGCATCGGCGATTTCCGCTATATCCTCAAATGGAACGAGCTCAATTCGCCGATGAAGCGCAACGTCACCATCGGCCAGGTCGGCGGCGCCGGGCTTTACCTGCTCAGCGACCTGAGCTCCGGCGTAACCGGCGAAATCCACCATGTCGATAGCGGTTATAACGTGGTCGGCATGGTCGCCGTGGATGCGGCGAAAGATGTCGCCGAGTTGCTGTCCGGCCTCAAGTCGGTCGACGGCTAAGGCGCGCGAAGGAGACTTTCGATGGCCGCCAACAGTTTCGGCCGACTCTTTCAGTTCACCACCTGGGGCGAAAGCCACGGGCCGGCGATCGGTTGCGTTGTCGATGGCGTGCCGCCGCGTATTCCCCTGGCCGAGGGCGATATCCAGCATTGGCTCGACCGGCGGCGGCCCGGCCAGTCGCGCTTCACCACCCAGCGCCAGGAGCCCGATGCGGTCGAGATTTTGTCCGGCGTATTCGAGGGCGAGACCACCGGCGCGCCGATCAGCCTGATGATCCGCAATATCGACGCGCGCTCGCGCGACTATGGCGATATCGCCACAAAATACCGGCCCGGCCACGCCGACTACACCTACGACGCCAAATACGGCATCCGCGACTATCGCGGCGGCGGCCGCGCCTCGGCACGCGAGACCGCCTCGAGGGTCGCCGCCGGCGGTATTGCGCGCAAGGTGCTGAACGCGATCGTCCCCAGCGGGGTCAGCCTGCGCGGCGCCCTGGTGCAGATCGGCGATCAAGTTATCGACCGCTCCAACTGGGACTGGTCGGAAGTCGAGAACAACCCGTTCTGGTGCCCCGACGCGGCGGCGGCAAAGGCTTGGGAAGCCTATCTCGACGAGGTCCGCAAAGCCGGGTCCAGTGTCGGCGCGATCGTGGAAGTCGTCGCTTCGGGCGTGCCGGTCGGCCTCGGCGAACCGGTCTACGGCAAACTCGACACCGAACTGGCCGCCGCGATGATGAGCATCAACGCGGTCAAAGGCGTGGAAATCGGTAACGGCATGGCCGCCGCGGCGCTCACCGGCGAGGAAAACGCCGACGAAATGCGCATCGAGGGCGACCGTGTGGCCTTTACGTCGAATAACGCCGGCGGCGTGCTGGGCGGCATATCGACCGGCCAGGACCTGATCGTGCGCTTCGCCGTCAAGCCGACCAGCTCTATTCTGACACCGCGCCAGACCATCGACAGCGCCGGGGCGGAAACCGAGATCGCCACCAAAGGCCGCCACGACCCGTGCGTCGGCATTCGTGCCGTGCCGGTGGGCGAGGCCATGATGGCGGTGGTGCTGGCCGACCAACTGCTGCGTCACCGCGCGCAGGTCGGCACCATCGGCGCACAAACCCCGCGCCAGCGCGCCGAAGACGCGGCGGAATAAAGCGGCCCTGTTATTGTTCGATTCGTTTGCGCAAAGTCGCCGGGGCCGGAGTTAGAGCAGAAACCAACCGCCAACTCATTGCCTGTTTAGGGTCAAAACCGACCGTAATAAGGTGTCGTGTTCTACACCCGCAATGCTCCCGTTAACGCACAAAGAAGTTTGTCTGTCGGCTTTCGATGGGTGTGGAATCCAGCTCATCGCGTTGATCGAGCACGCCATAGACTGCGTTCAAATCGCGTGGCAAACCGATTCCGGGCGTCCGAGGCTGTTTTGAAAGAAAACCGAGATTTGATTCATATCAACGAAACTCGGACACCCTTATAGGAAGGTTGCAAGTAAGGGGCGTAGCACTGCCATTGATGGAGTGTTGACGATGCCTGGATCAGCCGATCACGTACGCAGACATTTTACCATACGCCATGGTTTTGTAATTTTCGTTGGGTTCCTGGTACTGGCGCTCTATTTCATGTGGGCTTTCTATGGGGCCGCGCCGACGAGCCTCCGGTTTCTCGCCGAGGTGCAGGCCGAAAGCCAGTACGGCGCCTCGCCGGGCGGTCATGGCAGCACTGCAGGCGGGATGGACGCGGAAGCGTTCGAGGAAATCGCTTATCAATTCGTCGAGGATTTTGGCCTTCCGGACGGCAGCGTGCGGCCCACGCACCGGCGAAAGGCCTCCGCGGCGGGGCACGGTGCGCCAATGGCGGCGCGGGAAGACCATCGGGAGTCGGCGAGCGAAGACGACGCCCGCAGCGGCGCGACGGAACTGGACGAAACCTCCCGAGAGACTTCATCTGGGGCGCGGGCGGCGATTGTTCGCGGCAACGAGAAAGCGCGCGCCGGCGACAATG
>Ga0114950_10005242_pt1 | contig 10069 bp, 7 predicted proteins | sample N075metaG_FD_83503 | JGI IMG/M metagenome (GOLD analysis project Ga0114950, IMG submission 83503) | Deep subsurface microbial communities from Kermadec Trench to uncover new lineages of life (NeLLi) - N075 metaG | ecosystem: Environmental > Aquatic > Marine > Ocean trench > Sediment | place... | reverse complement strand
CCGCCGACGCCCTCGGGCACGGGCAGGGTGTCGTAGCCCGCGTCGTCGCAGATCCGGCGCATGGTGCCTTGTTCCGGGTCGGTGACGGCGACGACATTGGCGCGGTGGTCTTCGCCCACTTCCTTATTGAGCAGTTCGCGGACGATCATGAACTGGGCGGCGGTCTCGGCGGTTTCGCCGGACTTGCTGATGACGTTGAAGAGGGTGCGTTCGAGCCCGCCGTTGGCCCGGCAGGCGTCGATGACGCTCAGGAAGTTGACGGGGTCGACGTTGTCGATGACAAAGCAGCGGGGGCCCGGGCGGTTGGGCATGAGGTTGTAGTTGGGGGGGTTGAGTGCGCCCTGGAGCGCGATATTGCCCAGCGCCGAGCCGCCGATACCGAGCACGACGAGGTTGTCGAACTTGCCCTTGCGTGCGTCGGCCGCGGCCCTGACGAGGACGAGATGTTCGGTTTTGGCCGGGTCGAACGGGAGCGTCCGCCAGCGCTCCCAGCCGGTGCCGCGGGACTCCCCGAGCCGCGCGGTGAGCGCCTGGGCGGCGTTGTCGGCATCGCTGCCCGGGCCCAGCCGGGCCGGGTCGAGCCCGTGGATACCGACCCGGTCGTTGAGACAGTTTGCGTAGTCGAGCGTCAACATGCGGAGAGGATAGCCGGCGCGGGCCCCGCTATGCTCGGGCATGGCCAAGGGCTCATCTGAAATGGAGCACACGTTGATCAGGGACATCGACAAGGTGCTGATCGGGCGCGACGAGATCGCGCGCCGTGTCCAGGAGATGGGCGCTGAACTCGCCAACGACCTGGCCGAGGCGGTCAAAGGCGAGGGCGACGCGCCCGAAGACGCCGGGCACATCGTGTTTATCCCGATCCTGACCGGTTCGATCGTTTTCGTGGCCGACCTGATCCGTCACATGCCGATGAAGCTGAGTCTCGAGCTGGTCGCGGTGTCGAGCTACCCGGGCAAGTCGATGGAGTCCAAGGGGGTGTCGATCCGATCGGCGCTGCCGGACGACCTCGAGGGCAAGCACGTGGTGCTGGCCGACGACATCCTTGATTCGGGTCGGACGCTGGCCATGATCCGCTCGCTGGTCGAGGAGCAGAACCCCGCGAGCGTGCGGGTGTGTGTGCTGCTCGAAAAGAAGATCGAGGGGTACACCCCGCCGATCCGGGCCGACTACGCCGGGTTCGAGATCCCCGACGAGTTCGTCGTGGGCTACGGGCTGGATTACAACGGGCTGTACCGGAACCACCCCGAGATCGTGACGCTCAAGCCCGAGGCGTTGTGAGATTCGGTGTCCCGTGTCGTGGTGGGACAGATCTTTGACCTGTCGAGTGCTCCGATCGGCGATGTTTCCGGGCAGCTCGGAGAGCCGCCCCACCAAGAGGCTTGAGACGGTCTGTGATTCGGGCCGATGATCTGAGCGATGGGCGAGCAGATTGAACAAGCGGATTGGTGGCGTCTGGCACGGTTTGTTCCCAGCGATGAGCGTCTGGTGCTCCGCATGAAGCCGAGCCGGCTGTCGATCGGACTGCTCGCTCTATGGATGATCGTGCTGGGCCTGCTCGTCGGGCTGGGGCTGGTGCTCAATGGTCGTCTGGGCGCGTGGGCGAACCCCGCGGGCTGGGCGGTGCTGTTGGTTGTCGTGATGCGGATCGTGTGGGAGAGTCTGGCGTGGTCGGCGCGGTTGTACGTGCTGACCGACCGGCGTGTGGTGCGCGTGACCGGCGTGTTCCGGCAGCACGTCGCGGACATCCCGATCGAAAAGATCCAGAACGTGGCGATCCATCGGCTGCTGCGCGAACGTCTGTTCGGGCTGGGCACGATCGGGTTCGCGTCGGCCGGCACCGACGGATACGAGGCGGTCTGGTTGATGGTCCGCGATCCGATCGGGACGGCCGAGGCGATCCGGCGCACCATGAAGGGCACGCCCGGACCCCCACGAGACAAGCCGGTCCGCAAGGGACGCGGTGCGGGTGTGCCGGTTGTGATCGGTCTTGCCGGCGGGATCGGCTCGGGCAAGAGTGCGGCGGCCGAGGAGTTCGCGGCACTCGGCTGTGTGGTGAGCGACTCGGACAAGCTGGCCCGCGAGGCGCTCGATCGTCCCGAGGTGCGTGATGAGCTGGTGTCGTGGTGGGGCGAAGAGATCCTGAACGCCGAGGGGCGGGTTGATCGCAAGGCGGTCGCGGAGATCGTATTCAAGGATACGTCGCGGCGCGAGCGGCTCGAGAGGTTGGTGCACCCGATCGTGCGCGCCTCACGCGATGAGCTGATCAAGACGGCGCGGAGCGTCGGTGCGCCCGCGGTCATCGTCGACGCGCCGCTCCTGTTCGAGGCGGGGCTCGATGCGGACTGCGACGCGGTGGTGTTCGTCGACGCATCGATCGAGATACGGCTGGCTCGGGTGGTCCGATCACGCGGGTGGGACGCCGATGAGCTGGCGCGGCGGGAGTCGGCTCAGTGGTCGATCGAGCAGAAGTGCGACCGCTCCGATCATGTCGTTGAAAACGCGGGTGATCGCGGGGATCTGCGAGCGGCGGTATCCGCGATCCTCGAGCGAATCCTGAATGGAAGTGGATCCCGGGGCACACCTGAGCCGAAATAGAGTTCGGGACAGCTTTCATCAGGTCAGGTCGGGGCGTATACTGGCCCGTCGGGACCGGCTCGGACGCATCGCGGCGGTCGGTTCCCTCGGCCCCGGTTCGGGGCTTCTCCCGGAGCCAATCGCCAAGTTGGAAACCGACGTGGCGCAAGGACACCTGCCGGTATCGGCGTGGTCTGTTTCCGAGTAAGGATAACGCACCGGACCGGCTCTGAACACAAACGGATCGGCGGTGCGCCGTTCCGCGCTCGGGCCGCTCTCCGGCTCAACCCCCATCGGATCACATAAGGACGCGATTGTCGATGGCCAAAGCAGCAGATGTCGTAGAAGAAACCAAGCCCAAGCGCACGCGCAAGACACCCGACACGGGCGACAAGCCCGCCAAGGCAGCCGAAGCGTCGGCCGATTCGACCGGTTCGTCGTCCCCGAAGGGTGCGGCCAAGGGGTCTCCCATGCCCGGGATAAAGGAACCTGTCGAGCCCAAGGACAAGCCGGCCGCCGACGCCGCGCCCCGCGACGACCGCCCGCAGGGCGACAGCAACCGCAACCGGCACCGACAGCAGGGCGACAACCGGGGCGGGGATAACCGCGGCGGGGACAACCGTGGCGGCGGGCGACGCAAGCGCGGCAAGAACAAGCGCAAGCCCGGTGGCGGCCATGGCTCAAGCGGCATCCCCGATCATGTTCTCCCGACCGACGAGGAGTTGGAGCGCGAGGCGGCCGAACTCGAGAAAATCATCGCCAACGTCAAGCCCGGGGACATGGAGGATCAGCTCACGATCAGCCAGCTCCAGCGGATGGATGTCGATGATCTGATCAAGGTCGCCGACAAGGAAGGGCTCGAGGACTTCCACCACATCCCGAAGCAGGATCTGATTTTCAAGATCCTCAAGACTCGGGCCGCCCGGCAGGGTCTGATGTTCGGCGAGGGCACACTCGAGATCATGCAGGACGGCTTCGGTTTTCTGCGTAGCCCGGAGCAGAGCTATCTTCCCGGCCCGGACGACATCTACGTGTCGCCGAGCCAGATCCGTCGGTTCGGCCTGCGCCGCGGGATGATCGTGAAGGGAGCGATCCGCCCGCCGAAAGAGTCCGAGCGGTATTTCGCGTTGCTCCGCGTCGACGAGGTCAACGGGCGCGACCCGTCGAAGATCCACGACCTGGTGAACTTTGTTGATCTGACGCCTTTGCACCCCGAGACGCGGTTTGTGCTCGAGACGACGCCCGAGCAGATCGAGTGCCGTGTGATCGACATTGTGGCGCCGATCGGCAAGGGTCAGCGGGCGTTGATCGTGGCGCCGCCGCGCACCGGGAAGACCGTGCTGCTCCAGAAGATCACCCAGGCGATCACCAAGAATAACCCCGAGGTGAAGATCTTCGTGCTGCTCGTCGACGAGCGCCCGGAAGAGGTCACGGACTTCCGCCGTCAGGCCGCGGATTCGGTCGAAGTCGTGGCCAGCACGTTCGACGAGCAGGCGTCGCGTCATGTGGCGGTCGCGGGCGTGGTGATCGAGAAGGCCAAGCGGATGGTCGAGTTCGGCGACGACGTGGTGATCCTGCTTGACTCGATCACTCGTCTGGCCCGTGCGTACAACGCGGAGCAGCCGCATTCGGGCAAGATCATGACCGGCGGCATCGACGCGAACGCGTTGCAGAAGCCCAAGAAGTTTTTCGGTGCGGCCCGCGCGATCGAGCGGGGCGGCTCGCTGACGATCATCGCCACCGCGCTGGTCGACACCGGCTCGAAGATGGACGAGGTGATCTTCGAGGAGTTCAAGGGCACCGGCAACTCCGAGCTGCACCTGGATCGCAAGCTGATGGACAAGCGCGTGTACCCGTGCATCGACGTGGCCGCGTCCGGTACCCGTCGCGAGGAGCTGCTGCTCGACCCGAAGGAGCTCGAGCTGGTGTACCGGCTGCGGAAGGTGCTCAGCGACATGAACGTGGTCGAATCGATGGAGTTGCTCAAGAGCCGACTCGGCAAGACCAAGTCCAACGCCGAGTTCCTGGTCACGATGGCGATGGGTTGAGGCCGAGAACGTATGCTGCCTTCGACGCGCCGGCCGCGCGTTGTCCGGGAGTGCTCGAGTTGGGCGTGTCTCGACGGTTGACGACGACGATGCTTCAGGCCACCGCGACGATCTGGGCGGGTGCGCTGTTGTTGTGCGGGTTTGCGATACTTTTCGGCGCCGGCGGCTGGCTGCCGGTGTCGCTGGAGTCGCCGGTGCGGACGGCGCTGGGCGTGACGATGTTGCTCGCGGCGCAGGTCGTCTTCATGTGCCTGGTTGCGGACCGTGCGTTTCCGCTGGCCGACCGGCGGTTCGTGGTCTGGACCGAGATCCCCGCTTGTTCGGCGCTGGGTGTTTCTGTGGTTTGGGTTGTGTGGCGGGTCGTCTCGAGCGCGACGGGGGGCGACTCGTGAACGCGTGGCGGGTTCTGTCGGCAGTTCTGGCGATGATGCCCGCCTCGGCGCTGTGGGCGGCCGATGCGTTCGAGCAGAGCGTGGCGCGCGAGGTCGCGCGGACGTCGACGCTCGACATTCGCGTTCTGGCCGAGCCGACCGCCGACGACTACCGGGCCACCTACCTGATGCTGAGGATCGCGCAGGATCTGGACCCGGACGATGCCGAACTGACGCGCCGGTTGATCGAGTCGGCGTACGCCGCCGGCGATCAGGGCTCGGTGATCAAGCAGACGCGGCGGCTGATCCGGCTTGATCCAAAGGACACGGTCGCGCAGCTCCGGTTGATCTCGTGGCGGATCAACCGGCTCCAGACCGCCGAGGCTCGCCTGGAGATGTACGACCGGTTCCTTGGGGAGCACGGGCTCAAGCTCGATGCGTCGATTCGCTCTCGGCTGGCGCTGGACTCGGCGATGCTGGCGCGCGAAGTCGGCGACCTCGACGGTTTCGTCCGGCGGCTCACCTTCGCGTTGAAGCTCGATCCGACGAACAAAGAAGCGGCGTTGCTGGCGCTGACCTTCTTTGCGGATCGGGTCAACGACCCGATGGGTCGGCTCGAGCTGATGAGCCAGCTTCTGCTCGCGGACCCGCTCGACCCCAACGTGCATCACCGGATCGCGACGGAGCTGGCCGGTCACGGCGCATTCCTCGGCGCGGCGCGGTTTCACGCGAACGTCCGCTCGCTGACCCTGTCGAGCGACGTCGACGTCCCCGAGGCGATGCGGCTCGAAATGATGTGCCTGAACTGGTACGTCAACGGGCCCCAAGTCATTCTCGACGATCTGGACGCGGGGATCGAGAGCGAACGATTCGCTGTGCAGATCGTGGTGGACGCGGCGCAGGAGATCGGGCGGCCGCTGCCCGACGATTTCGTCATGCCCGACGCCATCCGCCTTTCTCCGGCATTGCTGTCGATGCGGCTCTACGCGGCGGCGGCGGTGGGAGACGAGCAACTGCGGGCGCGGGCGCTCGAAGACGTCTCCGTCGATATCCGCGAGCAACTCGCGGATTTCCGTGATCGGACACAGGCCGAGGGCATGACGCAGCGCGACGTTTTCCGAATGACGTTCGTTCTGGGGTACGACATCTTTCGCGCCTACGCGATATTCAGTGACGACCTGGAACTAATCGAACTGGCGGCCGACGATCTGCGCCGATTCGCGGCCGAGAACAGCATGATTTCGCGTGATCTCGAGGCCTGGATCGCTTTGCGCTCCGGTGACGCCGAGGGGTCGCTGCCGTACTTTCGGAGCGCGCCGAACGACGAGATCGTGTCGCAGATCGGGCTGGCGATGGCGCATGAGGCGCTCGGTCGGACGCCCGACGCGATCATCGCGTATCGGAATGTGCAACGGCTGATCCCACTGGGCGCACAGGGGTGCTGGGCTCGAAGCCGGGCCATGGCGCTGATGCCCGCCGGCTCCTCGGCGTTTTCTCCCTCGGCGCCACGGATGGAGCGGTTCGCCGCGGGGATGCCCCGCTGGATCGATGACATGGTGAGGAACACGTCGAGATTCATGACGCTCGACGTTGAGCTTGTGGAGCCGATAACGTCGGCGCTCGAACCCACTCCGATCAGGATCTCGATCCGCAATATCTCGCCGGTGCCGCTTGGTGTCGGTCCGGACCGCCCGATCAACAGCTCGTTCGTGCTCTCGCCGAGGACTGAGATCCAACTCAAAGAGCAGATCACGCTTGTTCAGCCCGAGGTGGTGGAGATGGCGCGTCGGCTGCGTCTTCGGCCGCGGGAGACTCTGACGGTCGAGATCAACCCGAAGATGGGGTTCACCGGCTGGATCATCGAGACCAACTCGTACCTCACGATTCGGACGCGTTGGCGCGTCCTGCAGGGGTTCATGTTCGGTGAGCGTGGGTTTTTCGTGCCCGGGCCGAACTGCCTGTCAACAGTGACCGGCGCCCAGCTTGAGACGCTGAACCCCGAGGCGCTGATCTCGATCGATCAACTCGCGGCGCACGTGCGGTCGGCCGGCCGCGGGTCGCTGCGACCGTCGCTGGTCGCGGTCCGTACGCGGCTGATGATCCCCGAATCGAACCGGCCGGCGCTGACTCCGGTTGAGCGCGAGGCGCTCGCTTCGGCGTGCGCCGATCGATTCGCAGAGGCCGACGCGTTGACGAAGCTGCTGATGCTCGCCGTGCTGCCTCACGAGGGTCAGGCGGCGGAGATGCGCGAGATGGACGAGCTGGCCCGCAAGGATCTGGAGCCGCGCGTCCTCGCGATGACGCTGATCACCCGAATGCCGGACGTCGACGCGGCGCTGCTCGATCGCGCGCGAGCCCTCGGCGAGCCGTGGCTGACCGAGATCGCCGACGTGGTCGAGAGCCGCACCGCGGCGGGCGTGCGCGGGTATGCCCACGCCACAGGGTCGGTCCGGTCGCTCGGCGGGTATCTCCGCGGATCCGGCACGCTTGATTCCCCGGAGTTCACCCTGCCGGAGGTCCAGGAGGAGGTCGCCGGGACCGGGGACGGCCAGGAGGACGACCAGCCGTGACGCCGACCGCATCGACCGGTGGGCTTTCGGATGAGCCCGACCCAGCCGGGCGGTCGCGGAGGCTGTTGACCTACGCGGTTGGGCTGGCGTTGGTGGCGCTGGCCTTGATCTGGATGGGTGTGCGGCACCGCGGGGAGTTCGTCGAGGCGCTGGGGCGGGCGTCCGAGGCGCCGCCGATACTGATCGCATCGCTATTTGTCTTGCCGGCCCTGAACTGGCTGGCCGTCTCGATGTCGTTCTGGATTCTCACCGTCCGGTTCGGGCGTGTCGACGGAACAGAGATGGGAGCGCTGATCGGGAGCGCATGGCTGCTGAACTACTTGCCGCTGCGTCCGGGGTTGATCGGGCGGATCGCTTATCACAAGAAGGTAAACCAGATCCGAGTGCGCGATTCGGTTCGCGTCCTGATCGAGAGCGTGTCGCTGACGTTCGGTGCGATCGCGTGTCTGATCTTCGCGGCGATCGTCGTTCGTATGACCGGTGCCGAATCGGCGGCCGCCATCGTCATCGCATCCATCGGCCTGCTGACCATCGTTGGCGCGGCCGTGTTCGCGTCGGTTGGGTCGGTCTGGTGGCGGTTCTGCGCCGCGTTTGCGCTGCGGATCGCGGACATGCTGATCTGGTCGGCGCGGTACGCGGCGGCGTTCGCGATAGTCGGCCACCCGATCGAGTTCGGGCAGGCCGTTGCGATCGCCGCGGTGAGCCAGATCGCGATCGCGGTGCCGATATCGGGCAACGGATTGGGGCTGCGTGAGTGGATGGTGGCGTTGACGGCCGGAGCGCTGGCCTGGCAGACCGGCGACGCGGGGTTCGACTCGAACGAGGCGGCCTTCGGCATGACCGCTGACCTCATCAACCGGGCCGCGGAGCTCGTTGTGGCCGGAGTGATCGGGTCGGTGTCGATCGCGGCCCTGACACGGCGCGCCGCGCGCCCGCCGGCTGAGTAGCGCATGTTCCGCCCGCTCAGCGCGCATGTATTTTGATTCGGGACTCCGCGCCGGATAATGAGATCGATTGGTCCGATTGCTTGCGGCGCCGCGTGAGCGCGAGCAACGATCGGAACTGCATCTTGATTCGCTGTGTACCCTATTCACGCGGGGACGGTGACTCGAACGGGGCGACAGGCGGATACGGTGATCTTCTTCGTCGCGTACGCGATGCTGGTGTGGTACGGGGCGCTGCTATGGCGTCGCCGGGCGTGGGGGTTCGCGTGCGTCGGCGGCGGGTTCTTCGGCCTGCTGCTTGTCGCATGGTTCCACTTGAAGCTCAATGAATGGACCGAGGGCGGCATCTTTCTGCCGGTGTTCCAGTCGATCCTGTATCCGTACATCGCGCTTGTGGTGGCGGTCGGGCTGTTCATCGCGTCGCTACCCACGCGGGAACAGCTCGCGGAGCGCGACAAACTCTGCGTCCGGTGCAGGTACGACCTGTCCGGCCTCGACGGCGCGCAGCAGAGGTGTCCCGAGTGCGGGATGTGGCTGCATAACTCAGCCGCGAACCAGCCGCCAGACCAGGCCGGAGATCAGGACGAACCCGGGCAGTCCGGCGATCACCAGCCACGTGAGCCCTGAGCGCTGCGACGTGGTCAGCGGCCTGATGGTCGGCACCGTTTGGGCGTCGACACTCTGCGCGATCAGGTCGTCGAGGCCGACGAGCCAGTACACCGCGGCCTCGAGCAACTCGGCGTTGCCCGGGTTGGCCGGTCGCGCTACGCCCTGAATGATCGTCGACTCGGCCGACACAGGATCGACGTGCCAACTGTTCGACCCGACGACGACGATTCGTTGCGGGGCGTCGAACGACGGGTCGGTTCGCTCGGCGGCGATGATCACCGGCCAAGGACCGCGGTTGTCGTCGCGCGCGGCGTCGAACTCGGGCGGATTCGGCAGCAGATGACGATGCTCGCGCGGGACGCGCCAGAACTCGAGCCATTCGCTCTCGGCCCAGACGCCGTCGCCGGCCCCGACCTCGGCGATGATCGCGGCGCTCGCGCCCTCGTCGATCCGCAACGGGATCGCCCACGGGAGCTTGATCCGCAGCCCACGCAGCCCGCGGGCGAGCACGTGATCGGTGTCGGCCGCGATGAGCGAGACGTCGGTGTCGATGATCCACTTCCTCCCGCTGAGTCGTTCGAGCAGGATCGGGCGGGCCGAGTCGGAGCTGATGCCGAACTCGGTGAGCCTGCGGTGGGCAGGCTCACACGTGCCGTACCCGGGCAGCACCGACATGTTGACCGAGAAGATGATGCGCTCGCCGGCATCCACGAGCGCCCGGACGGCGCGGGCGTACCGGTTGACGCGTTCGGGCCCGTTGAGCTCAGGGATCTGCGGATTGGATGCCGAACTGTCCGGGCCGAACGTCAGGTAGACGACGGGGCGCGCTCGGGCTGGATCGAGCCGGGCAAGATCGGGGTGCTCTGGCTGGATGACCACGGTCCACTCGACCATGTCGATGCCGCGGGCCGCGAGCCGGGCACGGATGTAGCTGAAGATCGGGGCCGCAT
>Ga0114950_10005241_pt1 | contig 10069 bp, 7 predicted proteins | sample N075metaG_FD_83503 | JGI IMG/M metagenome (GOLD analysis project Ga0114950, IMG submission 83503) | Deep subsurface microbial communities from Kermadec Trench to uncover new lineages of life (NeLLi) - N075 metaG | ecosystem: Environmental > Aquatic > Marine > Ocean trench > Sediment | place... | reverse complement strand
GCTGATGGCACGAATGGCACGAACGGCGCCGATGGCGCCACGGGACCGCAAGGTCCTGCTGGGCCGAGTGGTCCGCAGGGTCCCACCGGGTCGACGGGACTATTGCCTGGAGGGTCGACCGGGCAGACCGCCCGTCACAACGGCACGGACTGGGTGGCCACCACCAACCTCTACAATGATGGGACGAACATCGGAATCGGGACGACGAATCCCACCAGTCCCCTGACCGTGATCGGCAATTCCGGCCCGGCCATCAGCGGCGAGCATACCGGGATCACTGCGGGGGCGACGGCGGTCTACGGATTGGCGAGCGCCAGCTCGGGGGTCAACTACGGAGTCTACGGGGAGACGAATTCGACCTCGGGCTTCGGCGTGTTCTCCGCCGGTGACTTCGGGGGCACCGGTGCCAAGTTCTTCATCCAGCCGCACCCCACGGATGCGACCAAGGAGATCCGTTTCGTGTGTCTCGAGGGCAACGAGGCCGGGACCTACTTCCGTGGTTCGGCCGAGCTCGTCGATGGCATCGCGGTGATCGACGTGCCGGAAGAGTTCCGGTTGGTGACCAATGCACTGGGAGTCACGGTTCAGGTGACGCCACGGGGGCCAGGCGGGGAGCTGTGGGTCGATTCGATCGACTTGAACCAGATCGTGATCCGGGGCGTCGTCGACGTGAAGTTCGACTACCTCGTGAACGGCTTCCGTCTGGGCTACGAGAACTTGGAACCGATGATGGCGAACTCGGCCTACGTGCCGGCGATTCGCGGCGTGCCTTACGGCACTCAGTATCCCCAGGCGATTCGCGACCTCCTCGTTCAGAACGGGATCCTCAACCCGGACTACACCCCGAACGAGGCCAAGGCGGCGGAGCTGGGATGGATCCTGAAAGACCCCGAACCGGAGCCGGCCGGCCGGCTCGAGAATCAGGCGCTGCGGGACGTCGCGACCTACCGCTTGGGCTCCGGTTCGCCGGGCACGCGGCCGTAGGGATCTTCCTCGTCGAGCTCGACGCGCAAGCGCTCCAACTCGGCCTTCAGCGCCACGACGGTCTCGGCGTAGTCCGGATCGGCGTAGACGCTCTGCAGCTCGGCCGGATCCTGCTCGAGGTCGAAGAGCTCCCACTCGTTCGTCTGGTAGAAGTGGATCAGCTTGTGGCGCGCCGTACGGACGCCGTTGTGGCGCGCGACGGCATGGACGCCGGGGAACTCGTAGTAGTGGTAGTAGAAGGAGTCGCGCCAGTCATCGGGCCGCTCTCCCCGCAGGAGCGGCACGAAGCTCTCGCCCTGCATGTCCGCTGGGATCTCGGTCGCGAGTCCGGCGATGTCGAGGAACGTCGCGGCAAAGTCGACGTTCGAAATGAGATCCGTGTTCACCGAACCCGGCGCCACGACACCGGGCCAGCGCGCGATGAAGGGCATCATGAGCGACTCTTCATACATCCAGCGCTTGTCGTACCAGCCGTGGTCGCCGAGGTACCAGCCCTGGTCCGAGGAGTAGATGACGACCGTGTTCTGCGCGAGGCCCGTCTCGTCCAGGTACGCGAGAAGCCGGCCGATGTTGTCGTCGACCGACGCCACGCAGCGCAGGTAGTCCTTGATGTAGCGCTGATACTTCCACCGCACGAGGTCCCGGCCCTCGAGGCCTGCGGCACGGAACGCCGCGTTCTTCGGCTCGTACGCCGCGTTCCACGTCGCGAGCTGCTCCGGCGTGAGGTTCTTCGGTGGTGTGAGCTTCAGGTCTTTCTCCGTGAGGTGATTGGCGACGGTCATCTCCTGGTTGGCCGCCGGGCTCGCGCGCCCCGAGTAGTCGTCGAAGAGCGTCGCTGGCTCGGGGATCGTAACGTCGTCGAACAGCGCGAGGTGCTTCGGGCCCGGCTCCCAGTTGCGGTGCGGGGCCTTGTGCTGGAACATCAACAGGAAGGGCTTCGCCTCGTCACGTCCCTCCTCGAGCCACTCGAGCGCGAGGTCGGTGATGATGTCCGTCGTGTACCCGACGTGTTCCTTCCGGCCCTCCGCGGTCATCATCGGTGGGTTGTAGTAGGGCCCCTGCCCGATGAGCACCTGCCAGTAGTCGAACCCCGTCGGGTCACTCGACAGGTGCCACTTGCCGATCATCGCCGTCTCGTACCCGCCCTTTCTCAGGAGCTTCGGAAAGGTCACCTGCTCGCCGTCGAACTTGTTGCCGTTGCGGTAGAAGCCGTTCTTGTGGCTGTACTTCCCCGTCAGGATGCAGGCCCGGCTCGGCCCACAGATCGAGTTCGTCACGAGGCAGTGGTCGAACCGCATGCCCTCGCGCGCGAGCCTGTCGATGTTCGGCGTCACGTTGATCTTCGACCCGTAGGCACTGATCGCGTGGGCGGCGTGGTCGTCGGTGAAGATGAAGATGATGTTCGGCCGATCGGCGGCGATCTGGGCGGCGGCAGGCGCCGCGAGCGGCAGGAGTCCGGCGAGGACGGTCAGGGATCGGCGAACGAGATGCGCAATCGTGGGGCGTTGCATGCTGGCGCTCAGGGGGGGGGGTGAGGGGTCGTCCCGAAGTTGTACCGGCTCGAGGCTTCCGCCGCCGCGGAAAGGGTCTGATTCCAGCGTGTCAGCGCTTCTCCCGGCTCGCATGGAACGCCTCGTGCCCGGCGAGGTAGCCGGCGTGGACCGGGTAGCGTTCCCACGGTGCCTCGCCGCGCACGCGCGGGTCGCCGGTCGCCGCGAGGTGTGCCAGGAGTCGGGCCGCGAGCCGCGCGAGCTCCTCGGCGTACCGCTCCTCCCCCGCGACGTTCACGAGCTGACCCGGGTCGCGCGCCAGATCGAACAGCTCCTCCTCCGGGCGCCGACCGAAGGCGAGCTCGAAGAGCGCGGCGTGTTCCGCGGCGTTCGCGGTGAGGAAGGCCTTGGACGGGCCGTCATCGGCGTCGGCGTAGTGCCGTCCGGGGGTGATCGCGAAGGGCGGCGGGTCGCCCGCGGGCCAGCGCTCGGGCTCGAAGTTGCGCACGTAGAGGAATCGCTCCGTGCGCAAGGCGCGTGCGGGGTAACCGACGAAGCCCGCGCGCCCCGGGACGTGTTGCTCGATGCCGATGACCGCGTGGTCGCGTTTCGGATCGATCCGACCGCTCTGTTCGGACGCGAGGACGCCGAGGAGGCTGCGCCCCGTCATCTCCGGCGGCACGGACACGCCGGCCGCTTCGAGGAACGTCGGCGCGAGATCGGTGAGCGACACGAAGTCCGTGACCACGCGGCCGCCCGGGATCCGCCCCGGCCAGCGCGCCGCGAGCGGCACGCGCGTGCCCTCGTCGTAGAGGTTGGCCTTCGCGCGCGGAAAAGGCATGCCGTGGTCACTCGTGACGATGACGAGCGTCCGCTCGAGCTGCCCCGCCGCTTCCAGCATGGCGAGCATGCGCCCGAGGTGCTCGTCGAAGTGCTCGATCTCGACGGTGTAGTCGAGCACGTCGCCCTGCACGACCGGTACCGCCGGGAGCGATGCGGGGAGTCGTGCGTCGCCGCGCGCCTTACCCGCGCGCAAGCCGGCGCCCGCGTCGTACCCGCGATGCGGCTCGTAGGCGCCGTACCAGAAGCAGAACGGGTGTCCATCGGGTCGGTCGGCGAGGAAGTCGGCGAAGTTCGCGGCGTAGTCGACCGGGCTCGTGCCGGGGGTGCGCCGCGCGTGTTTGCGCTTCGAGTAGGACTGGCCCTCGGGCCGCTCCGTACGCCCCGCCGCCATGACGTCGCCGGGTCCCCAGCCCTTGCCGGTGAAACCCACGAAGTACCCCGCCGCTTCGAGCAGGCGCGGGTACACGGGTAGGTCCGGCGGCAGGCTGCCGTGCAAGACCGCGCCCTCCCGCAAGCGCCACATCGCCTGCCCCGTCAGGATCGCGCCCCTTGAAGGGGTGCACGAGGGCGCGGCGGTGAAGGCGTGCGTGAACCGCACGCCCTCGCTCGCGATCCGGTCGAAGGCCGGCGTGCGTGTCGCGCCGTCGCCGTTCGCGCCGGTGTGCATCCAGGACTGGTCGTCGCTGATGGCGAAGAGGACGTTCGGGCGCGTGTCCTCGCCACCCACGGCCCCCATCGCCCCCATCGCCCCGATCGCCATCGGGGCGAGCGCCAGGGCCAGGAGGCAGGCCGGCATTCGGCTTCGTGACCACATCGATTCGTTTCGCATCTCACTCTCCATCGGTTCCGAGCGCCGCCGCGACCGGTAGCTCGAGGCACACGGCCTCGACGTCGTTGCGCACGAGCAGATAGGGCGCGGCGAACGCGGGCGTGTTCCAGGTCTTGCCGTCGAGCACCGCGCGCCGCGCGAGCTCGCGGTGCGCCGCGGGGGTCGCCTCGACGAGCACCACGTCACCCCACTCCGTGGAGACGATGAGCGCGTCCCCGACGAGGATCACCTGACCGTGCCCATAGCGCCCGCCCTTCCACTGGCGCCGTCCCGTCTCGACATCGATGCACGCGAGTATCCCGTCGTCCAACCCGTACACGAACCCGTCGCGAGGCACGAAGCTCGCGAACTTCGCCTTCAGCGCCCGGCTCGTCCACTCGGGCTCCGCGGCAAGTGTCCCGGCGCCCGTCCTGCGCACGATCCGGTACAGCGCGGCACCCACTCCGTACCCGCTCGAGACCAGCACGCGATCTTCGGAGAGCGCGAGCGGCTGCGCGACGTTCGGGTTCGCGTGCGACCAGGGGACACTCCACAGCACGTCGCCGGTCGCGGGATCGTGCCCCGCGGCGGAGGCCGCGTTGATCGTGAGGATCTGCGGGACGCCGGCGAGCAGCGCGAACCCCGGTGAGCCGTACCCGGCCGCGTCCGCACCGCCCGCCCACGCCGGCTCGCCGGTCTCCGCGTCGTAGGCGAAGAGCGAGATTGCGGCCGAGCCCGCGCACACGATCACGAGCCCGCCCACGACGAGCGGCGAGGCGCTCGCGCCCCATTCCAGGTTCTCCGCTCCGTGTTCAGCGATCACGTCCCGCGTCCAGAGCGGGGCGCCGCTCGCGCGGTCGAGCGCCGTCAGAATTCCCGTTGCGCCGAACGCGTGGACGCGGTCGCCCGTGATCGTCGGTGTCGCGCGCGGTCCGATGCCGGCGATGACGGACTCGTATCGGGCGGGGTACGAGTACAACCACCGGACCGCGCCCGTCGCGAGGTCGTAGCAGACGATGCACTCCTCCACTCCGCGCTGTTCCTGGGTGACCGCATCGCCACCCGCGACCGCGAAGCCCGACCAGCCCGCGCCGACGCTCCGCCGCCAGACCTCGCGCGGAGGCCGCGCGCGCCAGTCGCGGGCGAGCACCACGCCGCGCACCGTCGCATCGCGCCCGGGCCCGAGGAATTGCGGGTACGGGAGCGCGCTCTGGCGACTCGCTCCCCCGGTCCCGACATCGGCCCCGGACTGCACAGGGTCCCGTCCCACGGGCGTGCGGGACGCGAACCGCCAACCGACGATCGGCACGAGGTCCCCGGTGACTCCGCGAATCTCGAGGAGCGCGAATCCGAGCCCTCCGGTGGCGAAGGCGAGGACGAGGATCGCCAGGCGCACGCGCCGCGAGAACCCGGACGGGAGCTGCGTCCAGGCGAGGAGCAGGACGCCAGAAAGGAGCGCGACGCCACCGCTCCTCAAGACCCTGGTCTGTCGCGAAGCATCCGGTACCCGCCAGCACCACACGAGCACCGCACTTGCGAGACCGATCACCAGCGCGGGAATCCACCAACGAATGCGGGGCATCAGGGCGAGAGTCTACTCTGCTTCACCGGTTCCCCGACGCCATGCGCGTCGCCTCGGGCAGCGCCCGCAGGCGCAGCATGCTGACGATGCCGAACGCCGGTCCGAAGGCGAGCACGATGAAGACGCGGCTCCAGCCCACCGCTTCGACGAGCGGCGGAATCGCCTGGATCGTGAGCAGGGTGAGCAGGAATCCGAGGCTCGTCTGCATCGTGAGCGCCGTGCCGACGTAGCGCGGGTCCGAGAGCTCGCTGACCGCGGCGCTGAACTGCGCGCTATCGGCGACGACGGCGAAGCCCCAGAGAATGCAGACGGCCGTCAGGACGCCCGGGCTCCCGAAGCAGAGCCCCACGACGAGACAGCAGGAGCCGGAGAGGGCAAGGCTCGCGATCGCGACCGTCGTTCGTCCGATCCGGTCCGCGAGCACGCCCGAGACGACGCAACCCACCGCGCCCGCGGCGATCGTCGCGAAGCCGGCGAGGCGCGCGTCCGCCACGGAGCGCCCGGCGGCCTCGTAGCTCGCGATGATGAACAGGGGCACCCAGGTCCACATCGCGTACAGCTCCCACATGTGCCCGAGGTAGCCGAAGTTGGCGAGCCGCAGCGGGCGATCGCTGAGGGCGCGCATCGCGTAGCGCCAGTCGAAGGGCGCGGTCTGCGTGAGGTAGGGCCCGCGGCGCACGAAGCGGCCCACGATTCCCGCGGAAACCACCGCCAGGGCGGACGCTGCGTACAGGACGGAGCGCCACGGCGGCATGCCGCCCGCGCCGAAGAGCGGGACGGCATTGAACAGGTGCGGCAGCGCCGAGCCGAGCGTGAGCGCCCCGACCAGAATCCCGATCGCAAAGCCCCTGTCCGCCTTCGTCCACGTGGCCACGAGCTTCATGCCGGGCGGGTACACGCCCGCCAGCGCGACGCCCGTCGCGAATCGGAGCACGAGCGCGCCGCCCGGCGTCACATCCAGGGCAGGGATCGCCGCGTTGCACGCCGCGCCCGTGAGGGCGCTGAGAACGAACAAGCGTCGGATCGAGAAGCGGTCGGCGAGGTTCGTGACCGCGCTCAGGAGCGCACCCACGACGAACCCGAGCTGGACGCTCATCGTGAGCCACGCCTGCTCCGATCCGCCGAGGTCCCATTCCTCCGCGAGCTGCGGCACGACGGCGGACGCGGAGAACCAGAGCGCCATCGCCATGAGCTCCGCGACCGAGAGCAAGCCGAGGGAGCACCACTTCGCGCCCTTCTCCGGAACCAGGGGGTCGGACACGGCATCGGGACGCATCCCCAGACGATAGCGCGCCGGGGCCGTGGCCGCCCGCGGGCGCACTGCTACCAGTGGGAGCCACAGCGTCATGATCGCCGTACTCCTGCTCCTCCCCGGCCCGCTCTTCGCCCCCCCCCAGCCTCATCGGGTTCCGCTTCACACTCGCGCGCCCCGAGCCTCGGATCGCACCGACCTTCATCGCCGTGTACGACGCGGACTGGGTCGTGCCTCCAACGCAGTGAACGGCGGCCGCCTGCGCCGCTCAGTCCCCTGCCGGCGGCGCGTCCGGCAGGTCGAGCGGCGCGTAGTACGGCGCGCCGTCGAGGGCCTCGTACTTCTCCATCCAGAGCGCGCGGCGTTCGTCCTCGGTCAGTGAGACCCAGGCTTGCCGGTGGATGCTCCAGCTCGCGGGGTGGAGCTCCTGCGCGCGCCGCCAGTGTTCGCCCGCGAGCTTCTCGTCCCCACGTTCGTGTAGCGCGAGCGCGAGCCCGAAGTGAGCGATCGCGAAGTCGGCTGCCTGCGGCCGATCGCCGAGAGCCTCGGCGACGGCCCGCTGCGGTAGAGCGAACCGGCTGTCCGCGCCGTTCGTGACCCAGTCGCGAAGCGCTGCGACGTACGCGCTCCCGGGAATCGCTTCGGACAAGAAGGAGAAGTCGCGCGAGAACGCCACTTCGCCCGGTCGCACGATGCGACCCGCCTCGTCGATCCAGACGCCCGTCGGGACGTTGACCATGCCGTAGAGCGCGCTCACCGTGTGCCGCGCATCGATCAGCGTCGTGAAGGTCGCTCCCGCCGCGTCGTAGTACCGCCCCGCCGCGAACTCCCCGCCCGCGTCCTCCGCGACGGCCACGAGCTCGAACCCCTTCGCCGAGAGTTCCTTGTAGATCGCCTGCCACCCGGACAGGTCGTCCCGGCAGCCTCACCAGGACGCCCAGGTGAGCAGCAGGACCTTCTTGCCCCGGAAGTCGGAGAGCCGCACGGTCCCCCCGCGGCGATCGGGCAACGCGAAGTCCGGCGCGATCGCACGCTCGAGGGTCTCGGCGCGCCGCAACGGGTGTGGACCGAAGCTGAAGAGCGCGCGCTCGGGTTCCGCCGCGCAGGCTTGGCCCGCGGCTCGCGCGAAGGCCGTGAGATCGAACCAGTCCGTGCCGCCGTCGCGTCGGACCCAGGCGTTCCCGCCGTCGAGCTCGAGGCCCGTGATCCGCGCCGCGTCGGCGAAGGGCACGAGCACGGCGTCATCCACGACGAGCGCCCGCTCGACTTCCACGACGCGGTCGGGGAAGAGGAGGGTGACGGGACGGGGCGCGGGCATCGGAGTCGTCGTGCAGGCTGCGCCGAGGATACTCGCGACCGCGGCGGCGAGGTGACGGGTGCGGAGGCGGGTCATCGGGGCGTCGGGAGCGGGGTCTTGGCGCGGTCGGGGGCCGGATTCCATCCCTAGCCCCCACCCACCAGGGGCATAGACCCGCACGGTGATTGCACGGTTGCATACCTCGCGCTGGATTTCGACTCCTTCACGCCGCCCGCCGTCGCGGTAGCCCATCGAGACGATGTCAGCGATGGTTCCAGAGTCCGCCATTGCGAGAGGAGGTCCCTGGGGACCTCCTCTCAGCTCTGCTCGAGTCATGACGCACAGTCGCAAGGAACGGACTGGCGTCAGGACTGCGATCGAGTCGATCGCTTCATCGCACACATGCGCCGGTGTCCCGTCAATTCGGCAACCCCCCACGGATGACAGTCCGGACCCTGCCAGCCATCTCGGCGGACAAGCCGAAAGCGGAAGAGGAGTGGCCGGGCGGGAAGCCAACGCCAGGCAGCACCAGCGGATCATCCATAGCCACTTGCACAACTGCCACAGGCGGAACTCCCGCTGCGAATTGCGTGTTGAGCACATGGATGAACTCGTTGGCCACGATTGCGTAGCCCGTGTTGGTGGGATGGACACCATCGAGCGAGAAGATGCCGCCAAGGTAGTCCACCGTGAGCAGCTGTCCATGCGCGACGTACCCATCGGACGCCAGGGAGCCGAGCAGGGCAGCGATGTCCACCAGAGCTGCACCTTTCGCGCTCGCCTGCTCGGCGATGAATGCGTTGAACTCTTCGGTGGCGGCCTGGATGATGCCGACTTCCGACGCATCCAGCACGACCTCGGGGGAGCAGCGGCCCGAGGATCACGCCCCCGAGAATCAACCCGATGAAGTCGAAAGCATCGGGGGTCACGAAGTCTCCCGGGCCGATACCGAGGACCGGTCCAATGACGGCGAGAGGCAGGCCAACGAGTTCGGCGACCTCTTCGGCGGACGTGAGAAGTCGTGAGTCGATCGACGCTGACCGAAACGCCAGAAGGTAGAGCGCGGGAGCCAGGAGCACGTCGGCCGCCAAAGCTGCGACCATGACGACCGCCCCTACGATGCCCATGTCACGGATCGCCAGAAGCAGGGGCTCTTCAACCTCGCCGACGGGGGTACGATCTTCCTGGACGAGATCGGCGATGCGGCCCCCGAGGTGCAGGCCAAGCTCCTGCGCGTGCTCGAGACGTCGAAGTTCCGCCGGCTGGGAGGCGTGGACGACATCAGCGTCGACGTGCGCATCATCGCGGCGACGAACCGCGACCTCGAACGGATGGTGGAGGAGGGCACCTTCCGCCAGGACCTCTACTTCCGGTTGAACGTCATCGCGCTCGAGCTGCCGCCCCTGCGGGACCATCCCGAGGACATCCCGGCCCTGGTCCAGTTCCTCATGAAGCGCGCCCCGGGCAGCAGAGACCGCCCGACCGTTCACATCCCTGACGAGCTCGTGCGCGAGCTACAGCGCTATCCGTGGCCGGGGAACATCCGCGAGCTCGACCACGCGCTGCGCCACGCGCTCGCTCTGGTGGAAGGGACGCGGATCCGGATGGAGGACCTGCCACAGGCTGTGATCGACGGCGTGCGCGGCGCCCCGGCGGGCAAGCCGAGGCCCGCCGCGACCTCGTCCACGGTGCCCGCTTCCAAGCCGGCGCCGGCAAGTGGGTGCGTGATCGACGAGGAGGCCCTGCGGCGCAGCGTTCGTTCCTGCAACCCGATCACGGTCGGCACCGCTGAATGCCAGGCGGACATCGTGGC
>Ga0114950_10005240_pt1 | contig 10070 bp, 5 predicted proteins | sample N075metaG_FD_83503 | JGI IMG/M metagenome (GOLD analysis project Ga0114950, IMG submission 83503) | Deep subsurface microbial communities from Kermadec Trench to uncover new lineages of life (NeLLi) - N075 metaG | ecosystem: Environmental > Aquatic > Marine > Ocean trench > Sediment | place... | reverse complement strand
CGCAACGGCTTGCGCCCAGCTACGCTCGGCATCCACGGTATAGACCGCGCCATTTCTGAACACCAGGTCGGCATAGGCCTCTGCGACCGCCGCAAGCGGCAGCAATAACAGTAAAAATGAGCACAACAGTTTTGTAATCGGGCGGTACCGCACGGCTTCCCCATTTATTCTTTAATGATAATACACCATGAAGAACAAATGGTTGGCTGGCACCGATAGCATTGTTGAGGATCCGGCAGTAATCAGGAAGATACTTGATCACCTGGCCCGCATATTTCACCAGTATCCCGGATGATGGCGATGGACAGACGTGACTGGGCGCCGGGCTGGACTGAAGACCATAGCCGTAGCTATGGACTGAAGGAAGCTCAAGTTCTTTGCATATGGACAAGCCAGGGCCGGGATAGGTAACGGGCCGTGTACAAAGTGTACTGTAGAACTTTTAAGGATATCTGTAATTTAGTTCAATTGATTCATGTAATTATGACCAGGCCTGATACCGACTGGTGAAATATGCGGGTTAGCCTTCAACAACTACTGGTTCACTGCCTAAATGCCGGTCTCCATCACTCGGACAATGCGGCGGAGCCGTTTTTACTGTCCTTCAATGGGTTTCAATCAGAACCGGTACTCCAATTCCACACCATAACGGCGCTGGCTGCCTGGATGGTCAAAAGAACCGCCAAATTCCGGTGCCGGAATAACTTCTTCCACGTATTTTTCATTGGTCAGGTTGGTGACAAAACCGGTCAGGGTCCAATTGTCAGCCTGTACACCTACTCGCAACTCAACTGTCGCAAATGCGTCACGACGCGAAACCGAGTACTCAGCGATACCCAGATCACCGAAACCCGGGCCGAACACATCACCCAATTCAAACAAGGGCATGAAGATGGTTGGGCGCAGACCTTCCTGAACGGTATGGAACCACGTTTTACCGACAAACCGTGCATCAATTCGCGCTATAAATGTCAGGTTGTCAGTGATCGGAAAGTCTACGTCTCCGCCGATATTGATCGTGTAATCGGGCGTATAAGGCGCCTTGTTTCCGACCGTGTCCGGGCGTGAGCTGTTTTTCTTGATCTCGCTATCGGTCCAGTTCGCCCCGGCATACAAGCGCAAATGATCGGTGGCGTAGTAGCTGGCATCCAGCTCGAGGCCTTTGATATGTACTTTATCGATATTGGAGACAACGCGCAGCAGGCCAAAATTTCCAACAAAGAATTCAAAGAACTGCATATCTGTCACTTCGGTGTAATAAGCGGCACCGTTCAATTGGAAGCGACCACCGGCCAAAACGCTGTGAAAACCTGCTTCAAACGCACTGGACGTTTCTTTCTTGAAATCATCGCTGATAATCGGCAATGGCACTCCCATCTCATCAGCGTAACAAATACCAAGCGGATTAAAGCAATTGATAAATCCGTTGATAAAGATGCCAACGGTTGCAGCACTGCCTGAATTGTTAAAGCCACCCGCCTTGAAACCAACCCCCCAGCTACCATAGATGCTGGTGTTGTCGCTTGTATCCCATCGAATCGCGACTTTTGGCTGAAGCTCAGAGTAGGTATCCTGCTGATCGGGTATAACTCCCGTGTCATTGATAAGGCTGCTCAACGCAGGGTTAAGCGGGTCGTCAAACACTCCATCAAAATTGAGATCAATATAGGACTGCGTCGCGTCAAATGGCACCAGGCTTGAAGCTTTACGTTTTTCATGGTCATAACGAAGTGCAAATGAAAGTTCTACATCGTCATTCACGTCATATTCAATTTGCCCAAATAATGCCCAAACTTTGCTTTTAAACTTGTCATGCGTCAGAGAAGCGGTTGAATTGGGGCCTGGTTCCGGCTGGTACAGACCACGAATAGGCTTGTTGCCACTGTCCTTGTTCAGAGATACTCCCACTTCGCGGTCAATATCAAGGAAATAGGCGCCAGCCATCCATTGCAATTTATTATCTGTATCAGATGCTAAACGCAATTCGAAACTGATATCTTTCTGGTTGCGCACTTGTTCCTGAATACCGTCACAGGTTGTAGGCGTATAAGCACCAAGGAATGAGCCGGTGGGATCAAATATCACACCTACCGGCGTAAGCCCCATAAATTGCGGTGCCAGCAGTTGGACCCCCGCCCCACCGTATCCCAGCGCGAGCGTGGTGTCCTGACAAACCTCATCTACGTTGTAAAACCCGAATGCTGCAGATGTACCATCGGAAATCAGGTCGTTTTTGATATCGCTGTAAAGCGCCCATGCCGTCAGGGTTTTGTCATCCATGTCATAGTCCACTTTTGTAGACCATTCGAAAGATTTCTGATCATTATCGGAGACGATGTTGGGTTGGAACAGAAAATCAAAGTCATTGACATCCTGATAGGCCGGCGGATTTTCCAGAGCCTCGGCAAAAACCGGCAGATTGAAAGTTGAGTTAAATGTAATTGATGAGGCATCCACCTGTCCGTAGCGGAATTTCATATCAACGACCAGACCATCGTCTTTGTCCCAGACAATCCTGGCGTTGAGGTTATAGCCTTCGTAGGCATCAACGATCGGCTTATTATTCTGAAACTCATTGCGATAGTAACCGTCGGTCTTTCGCCAATCCCCCGAAAAGCGATAAAACACTTCGTCCTCAATAAATGCCCCGGAAGTGGAGCCTTTGATCAGGTAACTACTATCACCTGCATAACTGATCAGCCCTTTGGTGATTCTTTCATTACCCGGCATCGTGGTGGTAACGATAATAGCACCGGCCGCCGCGTTTCGACCATATATGGCGCCCTGCGGGCCTTTGAACACCTCAATTTGTTTGAGGTCGGTGTATTCGCGGTTGAATGCCCCCGGGTTGGAGTGGAGTATGCCGTCAATGATGTAAGCAAAGCTGTTTTCTGCATCCCGAGCGCCGTTGATACCACGGATGTTGACCTGGGTATCAGCGGTCTCTGCAGCGTTCACCATGGTGACGCCCGGTACCAGCTTGATAAAATCTGCGGCCCGCTGAATTCCGGCGCTCTCAATAGTTGCTGCAGTGATAGCAGTGACGGTGCCAGGCACGTCCTGGAGAATTTCTTCTCTGCGACGTGCAGTGACGATCACTTCTTCGATAGTGAAGGCATCGCTATCATTGGCACTCTGACTAAAAACAGGTCCTGACCAAATAGCCATAAGACCGGCGGTTGACAAAAATGTTAAACCCAATATTAATTGTTTCATATTACTTCTCCATAGACTCTTCGGACTACTTAACGGCTAAAAATCCCACAGTTAAAGGTTGAAAAAAGTTCATATACTGCAAGCTACAAAAACACTGAAATCGTAGCTGCCAATAATGAACCGATACCAGGCTCAACCCCTGAATTCCCTTCTGAGCTGGTCGATAGTTGCCTGATGCTTTCAATAACATCAGGTAACGCCAGCACATCCACGTACTTTGCTTGCAGATCAAACAAATTACTTTCGTGTGCTGCTAAATTACGGTCACCTGTCGCCTCTGTCACAACCACAACAGGATAGTCATTCTGCAAACCGTCTACCGCGGTCGCACGTACACAGCCGCTGGTCGTCAATCCTCCAATAACGATTGAGTCTGCTCCAGCATCCACGAGTTGCTGTTTCAGGTCGGTATTAAAAAACCCGCTGGCCCATTGCTTTTCTATGACGGTTTCGCCGTCGACAGGGGCCACTCGTGGGTCTATCTTGACCCACTCCGAACCCGGTTCCAATACGTTTAGCGCGGGTACACGCTGTCTGAATACCCGCGCCTGTGATTCATCGTGATAGATCACGGTGGTGAAAAACACCGGCAATTGCTTGAGGCGGAATTCATCCAGCAACGCCCGGCAGGCACTCACCACGGAATCCGACTCGGATCCCAGTGGGCACACCGGGTTGGTAAAGCCATTGATGACATCGACCAATACCAGCGCCGGGCGTTTGCCCAGACCGATCACATTGCGCTGGAGGTCAGCCATTCAGCCCGCCCTTTGTGAAAATGTCGGTGTCTGTGGTGGATCGAGGTGGGTTTCCGCCTTGCAACGGGCCTTGATCTCTTCAATAGTTCCGCCGAAATTGAACAATTCAGGCTCGCCCCGCCGCTCGCGCATTTCCTCGCGCAAACGATCCGTCGCCGCTGTATCCACCGAGCCGTTGTCGTCGATCACAACACCATAACGGCGTGCCCCATCTGCGCTAACCAGACCCTTGGCCACGTCAGCACGCACCAATTCGGCATCGCGCTCGAAGGGATCACCCCAGCCTCCACCGCCCCAGGTGTTAAAGTACAACAGGTCGCCCTTTTTGACCTCTATATCCTCTGATTTGGCTGGCAGCCATTGCTCGCTGCCATCTCCGCGAACCAGACGCTTGCTCGAACGCATGCCGGGTTCACCACCACGCACACCCCATGGGTAGGTCAGCCAGCGGTCATCATGTACCGACACCGTGCCGTCTGCAAGAAAGCGATAGGCGACTGTCAGGCCATTGCCACCGCGGTGCAAACCTGCGCCACCGGAGTCTGCAATGGTCGCGTAAGTTTCAATTCTGAGTGGAAAATACGCCTCAATAAATTCATTCGGCACATTGGTGAAACCCGGCCACAGAGAATGTCCATCCGGTCCATCACCCACGGGTCTGCCGGGAATGCCGCCAAAACCGATCTGGAATAACTGAAACCATTCGCCATCGTCGTCATAACCGGAAAAGAAAAAGTGCGGTGAATCCGAAAAACCTGCCGCATTCATAGAATCGGGTGCACTTTGCCCCAACAAGCCACCCATCACGTCAAATATCCTGCCCAGCGCGTGGGTACGGCCGGACAGGGCTGCCGGGAAATTCGGTTTGAGTAAAGACCCTTGTGGAATACGTACTTCCACCAGATCATAAAAACCATCATTAAACAGGATTTGCGGGTCAATCAGGTTGATGGTGAAAGATCCGAAAAACATTTTGAACATGTCTTCGTTCAGGTAAAAATTAATCGAACTCGCAGCCTGTGGGTCGGTGCCCTCGAAATCGAAAATAGCAACCGATCCTTCGCGCCACAATTTACACCGGATTTTGTAAGGCCCCATGCCGACACCATCGTCACAGACGTAGTCTTCAAACACACGTGGTTCCTCGGGAACGATCATTTCGATAATTGCTTTCATAGCCATGTGATTCCGCTCCAGCATGATTTCCATGGTGGAATAGAAAATGTCATCACCGAACCTTTCCGCCATTTCGACACAGCGTTTTGCCGCGGTGTTACAGGCGGCAACCAGGGCGTTCAAATCGAACCGGTTCCAGTTTGAAGTGCGGACATTGTGCAAAATCAGCTCGAGCAGATCGGACTGCAGAACACCTTTTTTATACAACTTGGTAGGCGGAATACGGATACCTTCCTGAAAAATGCTGTCTGCACTGATCGGGATCGAGCCGGGCACCATGCCGCCATTATCGGACATATGTCCGAACATCGCGGCCCATGCCATGTGTCTGCCGTCTTTGAAAATGGGTACCAGTACGATCCAATCCGGCAAATGTGATACCGCCGCATTACACATGTAAGGGTCGTTTGTCAGAATGATATCGCCTTCTTCCAACTCACCTTCATAGGCTTGCATAAAGCCGTGTATAAACGAGCCGAACTGGCCCACGACCATTTTGCCGTCAACGTTGGCAATCATTGGGAAGCAATCACCCTGCTCCCTGATACCCGGGCTCATTGCGGTGCGGAAAAGCACGGCGTCCATTTCTACGCGTGCGTTGCTCAGTGCATTTTCGATAATATCAACAGTCACCGTATCGACGTCAATTCGCTCGAACGGGGTAGAGTTGCTCTGTTTGATCCGGGCAGCCATTATCCTTCCCCCCCCTGGGTCACAGGGTTGATCAACAGGTTACCGACAACATCGACCGTCGCCTCATGGGCTGGCAGGATAACCGTGGTTGAGTCCATTTCAATGATGATCGCGGGCCCTGGAATTACCAGGCCGGTATGCAATGGCGTACGGTCATATATGACTGCATCATGCCAACTGCCTTTGTAATAAAAGCGTGTATCGTGCAGCTTACAATCCTCGAGACTGGCGTCTTCCCTGCCAACCGGGACCTCTTCTATCCTGGCTGCACTGGCCTGCACCACCGCACGTATCATGACCAACTCATGATCCTGACCCAGTGCAAAGGTAAATAACTGCTCATGCTCGGTGTCAAATCGACTGGTCAGCAAAGAAACACCCTTTTCCAGGATGTCATCAACAGTGAACTCCATACTGATCTGGAAAGCCTGGCCCACATAGCGGATATCCGCCTGGTATGTCACTTCCTGCTGCTCAGAGGGTATGCCATCCAAATCCAATGAAACTGATGCCCGGACACGCAATTCTTCAAGATCCTGCAAAAGATCTTCTGCTTCAAGTTTATCCGCACGTTTAACATAGGTTTGTGAGGCTTCATCCTGAATACGTGTGGTTGCATCACCATAGGCACACAATACCCCGGGGCCTGGTGGAATGATCACCGGCCATGACCCGGTCAATTCACCCATCGCATTGCCATGCAGGGGGCCTGCACCACCAAACGCGACCAGGGCAAAATCACGCGGATCAAATCCCTGCTCAACCGATACCAGCCGCAAGGCACCAAACATGGACTCGTTAATAATTTTAATGATCCCTTCGGCAGCTTCCATCAGATCAATGCCGATTGCATCGGCAATTGTTTGGATGGCGGTTTCAGCCGCAGATTTGTCGATCGCCATGTCGCCACCCAACTGAACATCTGACGGCAAGTAGCCCAGCACGACATTTGCATCGCACACGGTTGGTTCTGTACCACCTTTCATATAGGCAGCAGGACCCGGTACTGCACCCGCCGATTGCGGGCCAACCCGTAAGGCCTTGGTTAATTCAGGCACAAACGCGATCGAGCCGCCACCGGCCCCGACTGTACGAACATCAACCGAGGGTGCACGCACGGTCACATCACCCACACGTGTTTCACGACGGATGCGGGCTTTTGAATTCTGGATCAACGCAACATCGGTAGACGTGCCACCCATATCAAAGGTCAACACATTGTCGTATCCGGCTCTGTGGGTAAAGAAAGTGGCACCGGCGACACCGCCTGCCGGTCCTGACATCAGGATGTTCACCGGTGATTCCGCGGCAGCGCGTGATGATGCGAGACCACCATCAGAGCGCAGAATCGACAATTGCAAGCCATCGCCCATTCGTTGTTCAAGCGATGACTGGAGGTTGCGCAGATAGGTTGAGACTTCAGGCGCAATATAGGAGTTTACAACGGTTGTTTCTGTGCGCTCATATTCCTGCATTTCCGGCACCACTTCTGATGAAATGGAAATCGGGACGGCACCAAATACCTCTTTTGCGATATCGCGAGCCTGTGCTTCATGCGCACCATTCAAGTAGGCGTTTATGAAACATATGGTCAGCGCTTCAACCTGGCTCGTGTCTTTGAGCTTTTGCAAATCTGTGCGCAGCTTTTCCTCGTCAAGTGCTCTTACCACGCTGCCGTCTGCAGCCATCCGTTCGTCGGCTTCAATGGTCAGCTCCAAAGGTGCGAGCAGGGGCTTTTTAACATAGCTCACCCATCCTCCGAGTCCGCCGGGGCAGAATGATCGTGCAATCTGCAACACGAATTTAAACCCACTGGTTGTAACCAGGCCAACCCGGGCACCCTTGCCGGTCAATACAGAATTCGTGGCTATTGTAGTGCCATGCATTACGCGACGAATGGCGGTCGGGTCGGTACCGGATTCATCACAAATCCGTGCTATGCCGTTCAAAACCCCAATGGAAGAATCTTCAGGTGTTGAGGGCACTTTTGCGGTGTATGTCTCACCACTGTTTTCATCGATCAGTAGCAAATCGGTGAATGTGCCACCAACATCTACACCCAAACGATAGCTCATTTAATTCCCCAAATGATTTTTTGTAATTTAGTATTCATAGCTGCGATGTTTCCATTGCGCCAGGTTCCTTTAGCAGTTGTTTTTCTAACCAGGCCTTAGCACGCCCACCGGGGGCATTTCCTGTTAATTTCGATGCCACCTTCGTCGCATTCATCAGTTCCTTTAAATTGATACCGGTATCAAAGCCCATTTGCTCCAGCATCATGACAACGTCCTCCGTTGCGACGTTTCCCGAGGCACCAGGGGCAAATGGACAGCCACCCAGACCGCCAATGGAAGCATCAAATGACCGAATTCCGGATTCCATTGCCGCAAATACATTGGCCAGACCCATCGCGCGCGTATCGTGAAAATGACAGGCCAGACGCTGAGCACCATGTTCATTTACCAGCATAGTAGTTAAATCACGAACTTGCTGCGGATTTGCCGCCCCAATGCTATCGGCCAACACGACCTGGTCAGCACCGAGAAGCAAAAACCGACGTGTAATGTCTGCTATTGTTTCTTTATTCACCACGCCATCAAATGGACATTCCCAGGAAACAGCAATCGTTGCCAATACCCGAACTCCGTCGGTTGCGGCAGCTTGTAAAATTTGCTCCATTACCCGCTCGGCCTCAACACGACTCATATTGACATTGGCTTTCGCCATTCCATCCGTGCCATACAAAACCATGGCAACACATTTGGCACCGGCATCCAGGGCCAAATCATAGCCCTTCATGTTTGGTACAAGCACCGAGAATTCACCTTGCTTACCACGGAGTTCGCTCAACACCACATCCGTACCAACCATGGCAGGGACTGCCTTAGGAGATACAAAACTTCCTACTTCTACATGGTCCACACCGGCATTAAGCAATGCATTAATAATTTCCACCCGTTGCTCGGGTGCAAGACCGACAGCCTGATTTTGCAGCCCGTCACGCGGGCCGACATCGTTAATGACTACCCTGTCGGACATTAGCCGATCACCGCCTGATCTCTGAGTTCCACCAACTGTGTATCGTTGTAACCCAGCAGTTTCTTGAGCAGGTGATCGGTATGTTGACCAAGTTTTGGCGCTGGACTAAATGACTCTTCATTATTGCGCGACAATTTGATCGGGTTGCCTGGTCCGCGTGTGGACTTTCCGTCCGGGTGTTTGAGTTCAATCACCATGTTACGGTGTAAAACCTGTTGATCACTCAAGGCCTCGCTGAAACGATTGACCGGCGCACACGGGATTTTTTCATTCTGCAGTTTTTCCAGCCAATATGAAGAATCATGTGTACCTATTATCGCTCCCAGTTCTGCATTGATCAGGTCACGGTCTTCCCACCGTCCTGGTTGCGTATCATATTTGGGGTTGTCGAAAACATCGAGTTGAACCAACCGTTTCAGGTTGACCCAGAAATTATCTGTAATTACAGCGATCACAATATAGCCGTTAGTAGTTTTGTAAGTGTTATATGGAACATGGACAAAATGCGCATTACCAATCGGGTGCGGGTCATCACCCGAAATAAAATGCATGGTCGCCATATAATTCAGCATTGATATCTGGCAATCGAGCATCGAAATGTCGACGTGCTGCCCCTCACCGCTGCGATAACGTTCCAACAAGGCTGATTGGATGCCCATGACCGCAAACATGCCACCGCCGAGGTCACCAATAGGAATACCCGCTCTAACCTGATGTTCAGCATCCGAACCGGTGATCGACATCCCACCACCGGTAGCTTGCGCAACCTGATCGAATGCAGGTCTCCTGGCATTTGGGCCGTCAGAGCCATAACCCGTCACCGTACAGGTAATGATCGCGGGATTGATCGACTTGAGACTCTTGTAATCAATTTTTAAGCGTTCGGGAACACCGGCACTAAAATTACTGATGACAACATCCGACTCACGTACGAGATCATAAAAAACTTTCAAGCCATGTTCACTTTTCAGATTAATGGCAATGCTTTTTTTATTACGGTTTAAAGTCAGAAAATAGGCACCCATTCCGTCAATGGAGTTTTTCGGGTCATTGGCCAACAGTTTACGTGTACCTTCTCCATACAAGGGCTCAACTTTTATGGTTTCTGCACCCAGATCAGCAAGAATCATGGCGCCATAAGGCCCTGACAACATGTGTGTCAAATCGAGAATCCGTATGCCAGCCAGT
>Ga0114950_10005236_pt1 | contig 10076 bp, 5 predicted proteins | sample N075metaG_FD_83503 | JGI IMG/M metagenome (GOLD analysis project Ga0114950, IMG submission 83503) | Deep subsurface microbial communities from Kermadec Trench to uncover new lineages of life (NeLLi) - N075 metaG | ecosystem: Environmental > Aquatic > Marine > Ocean trench > Sediment | place... | reverse complement strand
TCGATCTACCGCGGAGACTGCACGCGGAGTGCGAGTGTCGACCGTTCCCTGGAGGGCTATCGGGAACAGATCCACTGCGTGCTGCGAGAGTACGCCGCTTTCATACAGACGCTCAAAGACCACGATCTCTACGACTCGACCGCGCTCTTCTTCGTCTCCGACCACGGGCTGGGCATGTCCCACTCGAAGGGCCTCCATTTTCCGGCGGCGGATCCCTCGATCCCCTGGGTGAAGAACCCCGCCCTGACGGAGAGCGCGGCGGATCGGTTCCGACCCATGATGCTCATCAAACCCTTCGGGAGCCGCAGCGCACTCAGTTTCTCCGACTCCCAGCTCCATCAGACGAGTCTTCCGGCCAGCGTTCTCAGCCTGGCCGGAATCGAAGCGCTCTACCCCGAGCCCGCGATTTCTGAGACGCGGGAAGATGCTGATCGCAGACGCTCGTTTACGCGAGAGGTGCAGGGCAAGAATGGCAGGCACCAGAAGTACATCGTCACAGGCCCTTCCAACGACTACGACAGCTATCGCGAGGTGACCTTCCAGTAAGGAAAGGCGAGGTCAGCCACTCGAGGGTGCAGCGGCGTCAGGCGACTCGCTCTTCGGACACCAGGGTTACCTCCTGGGGCGAGCCGGCCCGGCGCAGCCCGCGAAGATCGTCGAGGATGAGATATCCAGCGGGCACTACCAGCAGCGTGGCAACGGTGGCGAACAAGACGCCGAATGCCAGCGATACCGCCATCGGGACCAGAAATTGGGCTTGTACGCTCTGATTCAGCATCAGTGGCGAGAGCCCGACGAAGGTCGTGAGCGAGGTGAGAACGATCGGCCGAAAGCGAGAGACGGTTGCCTCGCGCGCCGCGTCACGAATGGACTTCCCCCTGCTCCGTCTCTCGTTCACGTTGTGAACCAGCACGAGGCTCGAGTTCACCACGACGCCCGCCGCGGCGATGAACCCCGTGACGGACATCATGGCGAGCCCGGAGAGCAGACCCAGACTCATCATGAAAAGGTGCCCCAGGATGGCCCCCACCATCGCGAAGGGGATAACACTCATGATGATGAGCGGCTGGCTGTAGGAACGCAGGGGAACGGCGAGCAGCGCGTAGATGATGAAGAGCGACACGCCGAAGAGCGGGATCAACGCCGATATGGCGTCACCCTGTTCTCGCTGTGCCCCCTCGAGGCTATAGGCCACTCGCGGGTAGTCCCGCATGATCGCCTCGATCGCTCCGGCGCGCAGATTTCTCATGACCTCGTTGGCGGTGATCTGGCTGCGGTCCACGTCCGCGGTCACATTGACCACTCGGCGCCGATCCGAGCGTTCGATGGAAGAGAAGCCGCGCCCGAGCTCTGCATGCGCGACGGTCGCAAAGGGCACTTCAGAGCCATCCGGGGTGCGGATTCGCATGCCGTCCAGGGCGTCGAGCGATCTCCGCTCCGCTTCGGTGTAGCGAAGCATCACCCGAACGTCGTCGCGCCCCCGCTGGATGCGCTGAACCTCCTCGCCGTAGAAGGCCTGTCGCACCTGCTTCGCGAGCATCCCCAGCGACAACCCAAGCGCTTCACCGGAGGGCAGAATATCGAGTTTGAGCTCCTGCTTGCCCGAGCGGAACGAGTCCGCGATGTCGATCACGCCGGCATACTCGGCAAGTTTCTCGCGAATCCGCGCCGCCACGGCTCGCAGCTCCTCGAGATCGTCGCCTTCGAGTTGAATGTTGATCGCTTCGCCGACACTGAAGAGAGACGACTCGAACATCAGTTCGACTGCGTCGGGAATGGGACCTGCCAACTCCCGCCACATTCTCGCCACCTCTCGCGTCTCGATGTTCCGGGTTTGACTGGGCGTGAGCTGCACAGTCACCTCGCCCATATGGCCGCCCTGGGAGCGGCTGGCCCCGCTCGGGGGGCCGTCGCTCGCGGCGCTCACCGGGTGGCCGCCGACAGCGGCGAGAATGTGGGTGACCGGGGGAACTCCCTCCGCCTGTGATGCCAGTCGTTCGGCCAGCCTCTGCGCCGTGGCTTCTAGATGCAGAACCGCCTGTTGCGTTTTGCGGGCGGAGATTCCAAGCGGCATCGTGAGCCTCGCGGTCACCTGGTCGGATTCCAGCGGCGGAAAGAACGAGAAGGGAAGCCTTCCACTCCCGAGGACGCCGACGGTCGCGATCAGCACTGCCGCAGCGCACGCGGCGGTGACGTAGCGCTGCTCGATCGCTGATTCAACAAGCGCCTGGAAGCGGCCGCGGATCATGCGCTCGAGCCCCCTCGAGAATCGAGTCTGGAGCGCAATGAGTTTCTGAGCCACCACGTCAAAGCCGCCGTGTCGATGCCAGGCATAGAGTGCGGAACTGACCGCAATGGCAAAGGCCAGATAGCTTCGCCCGTCCCAGGCGACTTCCAGCAGCAGGATGCCGACCACGGGGATCAGCATCAGGCCCACCTCCGCGGCAGGCGTGTCGGCGTGGCGGTGCCCGAGATGAGACGGCAGGACGAGCTGCGACTCCACCAGGGAGAAGAACAGGCAGCACATCACGACGGTGGCGATGATCGCCTGAATCTGGCCGTAGATACCGGGGGAGAGCAGGAAGGGAAGGAAGGCGGCAACTGTCGTCAGAACTCCAAAGATCACGGGGACCGAAACTCTCTTCACTCCCAGAATCGCACCCGTGAGCAGGGGGTCCTCGACGTCCGGTGCCGTCGACGTCGCCGCTTTCGCCGAACTCGCCAAACTCGCCGCGTGCTCCTGCTGAGTGGAGTAGACGCTCTCGCCCACTACGATTGCGTCGTCCACCAGGATGCCGAGCACGAGGATGAAACCGAAGAGCGAGATGCCGTCGATCGAGAGGCCGAGTACCGAACACAGGAACAGCGCTCCCATGAACGAAACAGGAACACCGACGCTGATCCAGAACGAGAGCCGCGGCCGCAGGAAGAGTGCGAGAATCAGCAGCACCATCAAAAAACCCTGGCGCGCACTGTCGAGCAGGGTATCGAGACGGTCGCGCAGCATCGTGGAGTTGTCCGTCCAGACCGTCAGCTCAACGCCGGCAGGCAACCTTTGGCGGGCTTCCGCCAGGTAGGCGCGCAGCGCCGTCGTAATCTCGAGGATGTCCTGATCCCCCACGCGCGAGACCCTTATGATCGCCGCGGGCTTGCCATCGAAGCGAATCTGCTGGTCCGTGTCCTCGAAGCCGTCGATCACCTCCGCGACATCGGAGAGAAGCACGCGGGTACCGTCCGGGCGCGTCAGCACCACGAGTTCTTCATAGTCCCGGCCCCAATACACCTGGCCCTGGGTTCGCAGCAGGATTTCTCCGGCAGAGGTCTTGATGGAGCCACCGGGCAGGTCCAGAGAGGCGTTGCGCACGGCATTCGCGACCTGGTCAAAGGACAGGCTGTGTCGGCGCAGGGAAGCCTCTGACACCTCGAGCGAAATCTCGTAGGGGCGCGTATTCGCCAGCGCAACTTGGGTCACCTCTGGCAGAGCCGCGATCTCGTCCCGAATGCGCTGGCCCAGGACCTTCAGAGTGCGCTCGTCCTTGGGGCCGGTGAGAGCGATGTCCATCACGGAGCGCTGGGGTGTCGCCTGCGTAATGACCGGTTTCTCGGTCTCCTCCGGAAAGGTATCGATCGCATCGACGCGATTCTTCACATCGTCTAGCGCGCGCGCCATGTCCGCGTCTTCAAAGAGCTCGATACGGACGGCACAGACGCCTTCGCTGGCAGTCGATCGAATTCGCTCGACACCCGTGATCCCCTCGAGTTCCTCCTCGATGCGGATGCAAACACCCGCCTCCACCTCCTCCGGCGCGGCGCCCAGGTACTCGACCGTGACCGTGATCAGGTTGATATCGATGTCGGGAAAGGACTTTTGAGGCATCTTGGAAAGGGACACGAGTCCCGCCAGCACGATGATGCCGAGTAACAGGTTCGCGGCGACGTGGTTCCGCGCAAACCAGGCAATGGGACCGTTCACGACTGCCTGTCCTCGAGACCGGCCTGCGACGTTTCCGAAGTGCCTTTCGCCACCGACGGCTTGCTCGCACCACCGCTCGGAGCAAGGCCCCGAACCCCGCCCTGAGCCGGGCTAGGAGTTCGGCCCGGAGCGCGAACTAGCATGCCGTCGACGGCACCCTCCAGTGGCGACACGCACACACGCTCGCCGGCTTCGAGCCCCGACCGGACGAAGACCTCGTCTCCCACCACGCGCAGCACGTCCACCGCGCGAAAGCGCAGCCTATCGTCAGAGTCCACGATGAGTACCCGGTCATCGCCCCGAAGTGCCGAACGGGGCAGCACCACGATCTCCTCGCTCCTGGTGCCGCTGATCTCGGCTTCCACGAACAACCCCACCGCGAAGGGCGGCCGTCCCTTCGCCTTGGCATAGGGCGCGGCAACTCGCGCGACCACGATCACCATGCGCGTTCTCGGATCGAGTTCGCCCTCCGTGCGCACCACCTCGCCTTGCCACTCGTGTAGGGCTCCGGCGAAGTGTGCGCGCAGAGTCACCGGCACCGGGGTCGGCGTTGTCGCCTCGTCGTAAATGAGTGGCAGGTCCAGATAGGCCAGCTCTTCGTCGTGTATCGGGAGGCGCACCTCGGCGTAGTCGATGGCGTAGATGGTGGCGATTGCGGTGCCGCGGCTGACGAACTGACCCACATCGACGTGCTCGGAACGCACGCGACCATCGTAGGGAGCGAGCACCTTGGTGCGCTCGAGGTCGCGCTCGGCGCGCGACAACAGGGCTCGCGCTTCGCGCAGGCTCGCTTCCGCTACCGCGAGCCGGTTGATGGCGTCGTCGCGCTGAGCAGCGCTGGTCGCCTGCTGCCTGGCGAGATCCCTCTGCCGCTCGTGATCCTTGCGCGCGTCAGCGAGATCGCTCGTCGTGCGCGCAAGCCTCGCCCGCGCCTGCTCGAGTGCTACTTCGTAGTCGAGCGGATCGATCCGAAGCAGGGTGTCCCCCTTGGCGAAGAAGCCCCCCGATACCAGCGAGGGCGACACCTCGAGAACGCGGCCTGAGGTCTCGGGAACGAGTTCGCTTTCCGTGCGCGGCACGACCGTACCGTGCGCGCGAACACTCAGCCGTATCGCAACGGGTACCGCTTCGACTACGCGCACCAGCGGCGCGACGATCACCGGAGCTCGCGGCTCCACCTTGGGCCCGGTCGCGAGCAGCAGGGCGGCCAGCGCGATGCCGCCGAACAGGATCGCCAGGGGCTTGAGCAATCGATCCATCATTCTGCGCCCCTCCGCTTGTTGCTGTCGAGTCGTGGCGTGGCCTGGCTTCTCTCAGCGCCCTGTCGGATGCCCGCGCTCGCGAACTGGAGCAGCTCCGACAGCCCGTCGTTTTCGGAGTGCTCACCGGGCAGCATGCCCATGGGGCGCTCGAAGTTGAGCAGCTGGATCATCGCTCCGACCACGAAGTGAAAACGCCAACGCAGCTGATCGCTGCTGGTGTCCGGCAACGCCTTCGCGAGCGCGGCAACGAAGCGACGCCCGATGACCCCGAACTCACGCTCGAGCAGCGGCTTGGAGATCGACTCGGGCTCGGCATAGATTCGGGCCATGAGCTGGGGAAGTCCCGTGCGAAGACTCTTGTCCGTGAGCGGCTCGAAGAAGAGAGCGATGATCTGCTCGACGGTTGCGGGCGTGGACCGCGCCTCCAGCTCATCGAGCCCCGCGAGTCGCAGCTCATTGGCGCCCGCGATTCGGCGATGCACCGTCGCGCCCAGCAAGCCTTCCTTCGAGCCGAAGTGATAGTGGGCGGCGGACAGGTTGACGCCCGCGCGGGCGGCAATCGCGCGCAGCGACGTGGCGGCGAACCCCATCTCTATGAAGAGCTCCTCGGCGGCGTCGAGGATGCGGGTCTGGGTCGCGGCAGACTCGGCGCGGCCTGGCTGGCGCGGGGCCGGGCTGGAATTCTGAGGGGATGTCATGACTGCCTCGAAGGGTCCGAAGGGTCCAAAATAGTTCAAACGACCGTTCTAATTTACCGCCAGACAAGTGCCTCCACAAGAGGGGGAGCCACGGGAGGGCAGCCCGGCTGCGAAATCTCCCGGACAGAACGCTTCCCTATCTATTACTTAGTCTTCGACTACCGGTGCCGAGCTGCTGGGCGTCGAGCTGCCGGCCGCGGTGTAGACGCTGGTCTCGGGATGGAACGCCGCCCAGGCGAACCAAAACCCCTCGACCACTTCAACCTCGGGGGGTGCATCGACTCCGAAAACCTGCCCAGCCGAGTCGTAGGAGACCCGCACGCGGCGGCCGAGAAAGCTCTCCTGCACGGAGCCGCCGGCCCGGGCGAGTTCGGACGCGGGGTAGGCCCGCGCGCCTTCTCCCGGGACCCGAAGTCCCAGCGTCGGCATCTTGGGGTGGTATCGGGGATCGACGGACACCGGGAACATCAACTTTTTCGAGGTTGCGTAGTCGGCATATGGCGAGCGGCGATAGTTTCGCCGGTGGCCCGTTTCGAAGGACAGCACCGTGGTGGTGGGGTGCTCTCGTCGCCAGGTCCCCCAGCGGTCCATCCGCGCGCGATGCAACCGGAGTCGCTTGCCGAGCAGCGGGCCGGTCACCGCCTCGGCGGAGATCTGAGACCACAGGCTCTCGCTATCGCGGTCGTACATGAGAAGGTCCGAGCGATAGAGCAACCCCGAGACACCGAAGCTGCGAGCCTTCCCGCCAACGCGACGATCGAACACCATGCCGGTGCCGCAAAGGGGGCAGAAGGAGACGAGAATCGGCTCGCCCCCCAGCGTGTCGTTCACGAGTTCGTGCCAGTTCAGGATGGCGATCGGGTAGGCGCGGGGCTGTCCCGCCACCACGATCCCGAGCACGATTTCGTCGTCACGCAATTCGGCGTCTGCGGCCGAACGCGTTGCCGGGTCGTGCAGAGCCGGTATGGCATCGCGTGGAAGTCCGCCGCTGAGAATCTCGACCGCCGGAATCGATGCCGGGTCGAGCGCAAAGCCGTTGCGGAAGTTTCCCCCGGCTTCGGCCGCAAGCGCCCCATTCTGGACACACAGCGCCAGAACTACGCCGACCCAAGCCCCGCTCGAAAGCCGCCGCTTCAACCGCTTCTCCCTATCTCTGGGGTTCACTCTGGGGTTCACGCGTGACCCGGACCCGATCCCGACCAGTTCTCTCGCCGCCAGGCAGAGTCACCTACTCCGCACTGAGCTAGATTGTGCGAGGAGCGAGCCGTCTTCGCCAGACGCAAGTGAAGGAACTCCCACCCGACCGGCCCATGTCCAAATTCACGTCCAGCCTGTCTCGCAACACGATTCTCGCCTACGTCGTTCTCGCCCTCCTGATGTTGGGCGCAATGCGAGTCTTCGAGAACCCGAGGCACCCGAGTCTGCGGTGGCTGATTACCTACGTCTCCGGAGCAGCCAACTACGAGTTCGGCCAGGGCTGGAGATTCAACGAGAACGACGTCACGCTCTTCCAGGAAATCCCCACCTGGGAAGGCCGGACCGCCCACCGCACCGAGCCCTCGGATCCCGAGCAGCTGATTTCCTGGAAAGGGACGACCAAGGGGTACCTGTTCGTGATCCTGTTGGCGCGGACCCTCTTTCCCTGGATGGGAGATCTGGATTCGGTACTGGCTCTCCAGCAGATCGTGCACATCCTGGTGACGATCGCCGTCAGTCTGGCCTTCAGCACGACTCGTCGGAGGGTGGCCTTCTGTGTGCTGTTTGGCCTCAACCCCCTCATCCTGCACATCGTCACCTATCCCTACTACTACTATTGGCAGTCGATTCCCTCGGCTTTCCTGGTGGCCCATCTCGTCAAGCGTGACCTGAAGTTCGGTCGCTACGCCTTTCTCCTCGCGATCCTGCTGTCCGGCATCTACGTCGTTCGCCCGACCATCCTGTTCCTGAGCGTGGTGCTCTTTGCGCTGATCTTCCTTCGGGAGTCGCGCGTCGTAGCGTGCGGCGCCCTGGCGCTCTTCCTGCTGCTCGCCATCCCCGTACTCGGCGGGAACGATCACTCGAAGGACCCGTGGCATACCGCGTACACTGGAGTCGGCGCCTATCCAAACCCCTACGGGCTGACGTTCCGCGATTTCGAGGGCAACGCGCTCTTCGAGCGAAAGACGGGGCGCAAATTCGACCAGGGGGTCGGCGGCGACGTCTATCACCGCCCCGAGGTGCGGGCCGAATACTCGCGCTACGAGAAAGAAGCGTTCCTCGAGATTGCTCGGGAACACCCCTTCATGGTGCTCCGCAACGCCACCCTCAACTTCTTCCAGGCCTTCTCCATCGGCTACGTGAACGCGAGCCTCAGCGTGAGCTATCTGAGCAGCCTGACGGGCCTCGGTTTTCTGGGGCTACTGCTGTGGCAGAAGCGGTGGGGGTTCGCAATCGCGATTGCCGCCGCATCGCCCTTCGTCATCTTCTCGCCGCCTGTCCACATCTACATGTTCGGGGGATACATCCTGATCGTGGCTGCTGCCGTAGAGGTGCTGGGCGAACGCGTGGAACCCTGGCTGGAGGCTCGGGCAGCGAGAGCGCGCTGAGCATCCAGAAGAGTCACGCGATGCGGCTACGTTCGTTTCATCAAGGTACTTGGGCAGCATGATTCGCGGGACCGCACTGCTACTGACGACGTTGACTGGCTTTGCGGGCCTGCTCTCGCTGGTCGCGTGGCGAGCGTACTTCGCTGCCTTGCTCGGATCGGATGCGGCGGCCACGACCGCGACTCTGGGAATTCTGCTCGCGGGGCTGGCTGTGGGGCAAGGCCTGTGCGCGCGTTTCTCGCGGCGGTGGCTCGGCCTCGCTAGCGGGGGCAAGGACTTGCCCCGGTACTTGTCCCTCTGCGGTGCCATCCAGCTTGGCCTCGGCGCGTACGCTCTGCTCTTCCCGTTCTCGTTCCGAGCCGCGCAAGCAATCTCCGCTCTGCTGCCCGGCCTCGGCTCCTCGCTGGGTTTTCTATTCGACGCAACCCTCTTCGCTGCGTGGGTCGGCCCGGCCGCCATCCTGATGGGCGCCACCCTTCCGCTCCTCACCCAGGGCCTCAGCCGCGGCGCCGAAGACGCCACGCGCACCTTCGCAGCTGTGGTTGGCCTCACGGCTCTGGGGGGCTTCGCAGCCACCCTCGCAGCGGGTTACTGGATGGTGGCCTCGCTCGGCCTCCAGGGCACTCTCGCCGCCGCGGGATGCATCAGCTTGCTCGCAGGTGCCACGTTTGTCGCGCTCGGACGACTTCGGGCTAGCTCGGCTGTCGCAGCCGAAGACGCCGCACCACTCGCCGACGTGGCGAATGACGGCAGCCGTCAGAAGCCCAAGAAGGTGGGGAAGAGCGAGAAGAAGAGAAGAGGAGGCAAGCAGAAGAAGGCCCCTTCCGCAGCCCAACCCAGACGTGGGCAAGACGAGTCGGCCCAGCTCCATGCCGCCACGGCACTGCTGCTGGGCTTCGCGCTGATGACCGTTCTCACCAGCGTGCTTCGGGTGGGCGCGCTCTCGGTCGGTCCCGCCCATTTTGTCTCCGCGACAATCGTCGCGGTCTTCGCGCTCAGCATTGCACTCGGCAGCTTGGCCGTATCGACTCTGAATCGGATTCCCCGGCTGCTGCTTCCCTTCAGTCTCTGGGCGCTCTTCGCACTGCTCGTTCTCGTCTATCTCTGGCTACCGAACGCGCCCTACTGGGCTCATGCTCTGCGTGCCACGCTGAATGACTTTTCCGCGGTCTTCTGGCTCTTCCAGATTCTGATCTTTCTGGCGGTGCTCGTCCTGATGGGTCCAGCTGTTCTGCTGGCGGGTGCCGCCCTGCCCATGCTCTTCCACCGGCTCGAGGGCTCACGACAGAGTCCCCATGGCCGCGTGGCCCCTGCCGACCTCGCCGGCCGACTCTGCGGCTGGCACACGGCGGGGGCGGTCTTGGGCGTGCTGCTCGGGGGCTACGCGCTCTTCTACGGCCTGGATCTCCACGACATCTATCGAGTGGCCATGCTCTCGCTGGCGGTCGCGGCAGCTCTCACCAGCTATCAAAGCGCTTCGAAGCGCGGGCTCGGCGTCTCCATGATTCTGATCGTGTCCGCGCTCGGGATTCTCGCCGTGCTCCCTTCGTGGTCGAGC
>Ga0114950_10005233_pt1 | contig 10081 bp, 8 predicted proteins | sample N075metaG_FD_83503 | JGI IMG/M metagenome (GOLD analysis project Ga0114950, IMG submission 83503) | Deep subsurface microbial communities from Kermadec Trench to uncover new lineages of life (NeLLi) - N075 metaG | ecosystem: Environmental > Aquatic > Marine > Ocean trench > Sediment | place... | reverse complement strand
TGACCACGGGCGGTGGCCTGGTGTTCGTCGGCGATCTCGATCGCTACTTCCGTGCCTTCGGCGCCGCCGACGGCGAAGTGCTGTGGGAAGTGCGTCTACCCACTTCGGTGCAGGGATTCCCGGTCTCCTTCGCGGTCGACGGGGTGCAGTATGTGGCCGTGTCGACCGGAATCGGTGGCGGCAGTCCACGGATGGTTCCGCGAATGCTGGCTCCCGAAGTCCGCCACCCTCGTTCCGGCAATGCCCTGTATGTATTCAAGCTAGCCAAGCGATAGAGTCGGGCCTGACCATCGAGCCTGAGAAGACCGTAGAAGGAGAAGCCAATGGGTGCTCTCGAAGGAATGAGAATTCTCGACCTCACGCAATACGAGGCGGGTACCTCGTGTACTCAGGCCTTGGCCTGGCTGGGAGCGGACGTCGTCAAGATCGAGCGCCCGGGAACCGGTGATCCGGGTCGCGGAGCGTTCGACGAGTACGGCTTCGAGGACTCCGAGTACTTCATCAATTGGAACAGCAACAAGCGCAGCGTGTGCCTGGCTCTCGACAAGCCCGAGGGCCGCGATCTCTTGTTGCGTATGGCACCAGGCTACGATGCCTTCGTCGAGAATTTTGGTCCTGGAGTCATCGAGAAACTCGATCTCGGCTATGACGTTTTGAAGGCGGCGAATCCGGGCATCATCTACGCTCAGATCAAGGGCTTCGGCTGCAGCGGTCCCTACGCCGGCTACAAGTGCTTCGACCCGGTGGCGCAAGCCGCCGGCGGTGCTATGTCGGTAACCGGAGAGGAAGGCGGCCCGCCGATGCGTCCCGGCGCTACGATCGGCGACTCCGGCACCGGAGTGCAGATGGCTCTCGCCCTGTGTGCGGCCTATGTGCAGAAGCTTCGCACCGGCGAAGGACAGCGTGTCGAGCTCTCCATGCAGGAGGCGCAAACCTACTACCTACGGACGACGATCGCGATGGGATCGAAGTGGGGCACTCAGGTGGCGCCGCGCATAGGGAACGGCAGCGGACCGCTCACCAATCTCTATGCCTGCAAGCCCTTCGGGAAGAACGACTACGTCTACATCATGGCGTTGACGCCACGAATGTGGCGGCAGTTCTGCCACGCGATCGAGCGACCTGAGCTGTTGGAAGATCCCAGGTTTACCAAGTCGAAGCTGCGGCGTGCGAACGAAGCCGCGCTCAAGAGCGAGATCGAAGCTTGGACCGCCCAGCACGACAAACACGAAGCGATGGCGATACTCGCCGGAGCCGGAGTGCCGGCCAGCGCTGTCTTCGACACGCTCGACCTGTTCGAGGACCCGCACCTCAAGGAACGGGGGTTCGTCAAGACCATCGACCACGAAACCCTGGGCAAGGTGCGAATTCTCGGTTGGCCGGCACGTATGTCGGCAAGCGAAGTCGACATCATTCCCGCGCCCTTTCTGGGCCGTCACACGGACGAAGTGCTGGCCGAGGAGCTGGGGCTCGGGGCCGAGGAGATCGATGCGTTGCGAGTGAAAGGCGTGCTGGGGCAAGAGGGAACGCCGCCCGGGACCGAGCAGGGAGCGACATCATGAGTGCAGAGATCCGTCCGTTTCGAATCGAGACTTCCGAAGACGAGCTCACCGACCTCAAACGGCGACTTCGTGCTACTCGATGGCCGGACGCCGAGACCGTCGACGACTGGACGCAGGGCATCCCGCTCGACTATGTGAAGGAGGTTTGCGACTACTGGGCAACTGAATACGACTGGCGTGCCACTGAATCTCGCATCAACGCGCTCGATCAGTTTCAGACCGAGATCGAGGGCGTCGACATCCACTTTCTCCACCTTCATTCGAAAGAACCGAAGGCCCTGCCGCTGATCCTCACTCACGGCTGGCCGGGCTCGATCGTCGAGTTCCTCAAGGTTCTCGATCCGCTCATCGATCCGGTCGCCCACGGCGGCGATGCCGGCGATGCGTTCCACCTCGTCGTCCCGACGTTGCCCGGCTACGGTTACTCCGGCAAGCCCACCGAGCCAGGGTGGTCGGTGGAGAAGATCGCCGACGCGTGGGCGCAGCTCATGGCCCGCCTCGAGTACGAATGGTACGGGGCCCAGGGAGGCGACTGGGGCGCCGCGGTCACCACGGCCATCGGCATTCAAGACCCCGAGCACTGCCATGGCATCCATCTCAACATGGTCACGGTCGGCCCTGACTCTTCGACCATGGATAGCCTCACAGATCTCGAGAAGGAGGCTCTCGAGGGGCTCAACCACTACCGGGATTGGGACTCCGGCTACTCCAAGCAGCAGAGTACTCGTCCGCAGACACTCGGCTACGGTCTCGCCGATTCGCCTGCCGGCCAGGTTGCCTGGATCTTCGAGAAGTTCTGGTCTTGGACTGACTGCGACGGTCATCCCGAGAACGCGCTAACACGCGACGAGATGCTCGACAACGTGATGTTCTACTGGCTCACCAACTCGGCAGCTTCCTCGGGGCGGCTCTACTGGGAGAGCTTCGGCAAAGGAGGACGGCGAGACCCGGTAGAGATCCCTGTGGGCTGCAGCATCTTCCCCAAAGAGATCTTTCGCGCCTCGCGACGCTGGGCTGAGAAGCGTTACAAGAACATCGTGCATTGGAACGAGCTCGACAAGGGCGGCCATTTCGCCGCCTTCGAGCAGCCAGGGGTGTTCGTCGACGAAGTACGGGCCTCGTTCCGACACTTGCGGGGTTGACCTACTCCACTCCGCATTCGGCGGCCGCCTAGTCGGCGCGCGTCCCCGTGAACTCTCTGTCTCCGCGCGGAGTGGTCAGCTTGCCGTTCATCGTGTTGCCGTCGACTGTGGCTGAGCAGTTGATGGAGATCGACTGGCCCTGGCGCTCCAGGTTGCGCTGGAAGGTCAGAGTCTCACCGTCCCAAGCGACGTCGGCGAGGGTGTCGCTGCTGCGGGGCCCGGTCCAGGTGCCACCGAGACCGCCGTCTTCCTCAGTGATCTCGAGAGTGACATCGAAGGTCTGACCCCGGACTTCCAACGGGATCGCCCACTTGCCGACGACGGCCGAGTTGTCGGCCGCGAGCGCGACGCTGGCGCAGAGTAGAGTCAGAACGGCGACCACCGCTAGAGCTTGTTTGGTTCTCATCTCGTATCTCCTGAAGAGTTCGTGCGCTGGTACAGTAGCAGCCCCCTTTTTACTACGGAGATCTCCTCATGACCGAGACTGTCGCCCCGCCGGCTCCGACCGGCTATCTGACGAAGGAGCGTCAGATGCTGCGAGACATGGCACGTGAATTCACGATGAAGGAGGTGCTTCCGGTCGCCAACGAGCTCGATCCGGTACAGGGCCTTATTCCCGATTCTCTGGTCGAGAAGCTCGGCGAGATGGGCTACTTCGGGATCGTCATCCCGGAGAAGTACGGCGGCGCCGGGCTCGGCGCGTTCGAGTACTGCCTGGTGTCGGAAGAACTGGCGCGAGGTTGGATGAGCGTTGCCAGCCTGATCGCCCGCGGCAACGGTTTCTACCGAGCCATTCCGGGAACCGGCGACGAGCGCCGGGAGAAGATTGCGAAGATGGCTCGCGGCGAGTACCTCGGTGCGCTCGCCATGTCGGAGCCGGACACGGGCTCGGATCTGGCCTCGCTCAGCTGCAAGGCCCGCAAGGAGGGCGACGAGTGGGTGATCAACGGCAACAAGTACTGGTGCACCTTCGCCGACGGCGCCGACTTCATCCAGGTCATCGCCCGGACCGAGAGTCTCGAGAGTGGCGGGCGCAGCCATCGAGGCCTGACCTCGATCGTGGTCGAGAAGCCGCGAGGCGAGCTTCCGAAGGGGGTGAGCGGCAACCCGATTCCCACGATCGGCTACTTCGGCTGGAAAACCTGGGAGCTCCACTTCGACAACGTTCGCGCTCCGGTGGAAGTCCCCAAAGAGCGCAAGGAGCAGGAGGGCAAGGCCTTCTATGGCATGGCCAAAGGCTTGGAGACGGCTCGATGCCACACTGCGTCGCGCTCGATCGGTGTCGCGCAGGGGGCTCTCGAAACGGCGATGGCCTACGCCTTGGAGCGCGTCCAATTCGGCCGGCCGATTGCCGATTTTCAGGCTATTCGTTTCAAGATCGCAACCATGGCGACCGAGATCGAGGCGGCGCGACAGCTCATGTACTCGGTCTGCCACGCCATCGATCAGGGCGAATCGAAAGCAAAGGAGGCGGCGATGGTCAAGTATTTCGCCGCCGAGATGTCGGAGCGCGTCGCCAGCGAGGCGATGCAGATCCTCGGTGGCGCCGGCTACACGACGCTCCATCCGGTGGAACGATTCTGGCGCGACGCCCGCCTGACCAAGATTTTCGAAGGCACCTCCGAGATCATGCAGCGCATCATCTCCGACTCGCTCCTGGGAAAGCCCAGCAAGAGAGACTGAGGTCGGCTCAGCGGCGGAAGACGAGCGTGGTGCTCCGGTAGACTCTACGCTGATTCCACCGCCGCGTACTACTCGAGGAGCGTTCATGTCCCAGCCAATGCGCAACAGTCCGACCGATCCCGACGCTCCAGCCAGCGACTCCCCAGACGTCGTGACGAAGAGCTATCGCGGCCGTGAGGTCTTCATGGAGAGCCTCATCGCCCATGGCGTCGAGTACATTTTCGGCAATCCCGGCACGACCGAGATGCCGATCATGGATAGCTTGGTCGACTATCCGCAGGTGTCGTATGTACTCGCTCTACACGAGTCGGTAGCACTCGGGGCGGCGCACTACTACAGCCAGGCGACGGGCAAGACTTCGGTGGTCAATGTTCACGTCGGCCCCGGGCTCGGCAACACTCTGGGAATGCTCTACAACGTCTGGGAGGCCAACACTCCGATGGTCCTCACCGCCGGGCAGCAGGATACGCGCATGCGGCTTCGCGAGCCTCTGCTCGGTCACGACCTGGTGGCGATGGCCGCTCCGTTGACCAAGTGGAGCGTGCAGGCAGAGAGTGCCGACGAGCTCGGTCACCTTCTACAGCGGGCCTTCAAGATCGCCGCCGATCCGCCACAAGGACCGGTCTTCGTTTCGCTGCCGCTCAACGTTCTCGAGGAGGAGACCCACAACGCTGCGATGGCACCGGGTCGGTTGTATGCACGTTCGGCTCCCGATGAGGAAGGCCTTCGTGCCGCCGCCGATCTGCTGCTTGCGGCCAAGCGTCCGGTGGCGATCATCGGCGACGGCGTGGCGCGCTCGGGAGCGCTCCGTGAGATGGTCGCTATCTCCGAGATGCTCGGTTGCAGAGTGTTCTACGAGGGGCTGCACCATCAGATCAGCTTCCCGAGCTCGCACCCGAACTTTCGCGATCGCATGCCGTTCGACTATACCGGCATTCGAAAGGCGCTCGGAGACGTCGACTGCATTCTTCTGGTCGGCGGCAGTTTCTTCGAAGAGATCTGGTTCGACGAGGGCTCGCCCTTTCCCTCCGATGCTCGGCTCCTTCAGATCGATGCCTCGCCGCAGCGCTTGTCGCTGAATTTTTCGCCGGCGGTCGCGTTGCTCTGCGACCCGCGGACCGGGCTGTCGGCGCTTCTCGACGATCTCGAGGAGCGCGCCGACCAGGCGTTTCGCTCGGCGGCCGAGGAGCGCAACGCAGCGAGTGCCGACGAGAGGGCGAACGAGCTTGCCGGTCAGAGGCAGCGCGCTCGAGACACCTGGGATGACTCGCCGATCTCGAGCGCTCGGCTGATGGCCGAGATCAAGGCCGTGGCCCCGTCCGGGACCGTGATCGTCAACGAAGCGATTACCGCGACCGGCGACCTCAACCGGACTCTCTTGTTCGAGCGCACCGGCGACTTTTACGGAACTCGTGGCGGCGGCATCGGACAGGCGTTGCCAGGAGCTCTGGGCGTCAAGATCGCCCATCCCGATCGGCCCGTGATCGCGTTGTCGGGTGACGGCTCAGCAATGTACTCGATCCAGGCCCTATGGTCGGCGGCGCATCATGACCTACCGATCGTGTACATCATCCTGCACAACCGCACCTACCGTATCCTCAAGCTCAATATGAACATCTACCGGCGTCGCTTCGGGATAGCACCGGATCGTCCGTATCCGCACATGGATCTGACCGAGCCCGATCTCGACTTTGTCGAGATGGCTCGCGGCATGGGAGTCGAGGGTCGGCGCATTACTTCGCCCGATGAGATTGGACCGGCTATCGAGAGTGCCCTCGAGAAGAACGTGCCGTACCTGCTCGATGTGATCATTGACGGCAGGATCTAGGAGTCTTCCAGCGGCCTGCCGGTCAGCTCCTCGACGAACCTCGCGGTGACCCGGAGGGTCTCCTCGACCTGGTCCAGCAAAACTCATGCTGTCGACCCTCGACCTCGAGTTTGTCGACTGCGGAGGAGCCTGGCGCGGTTCGAGTGCTCCCGGGTGAGTAGAATAGATGACGAGTCGATGTCCAGGGGCGGTTCTCGGACCGAGCGCGATTGGCTGGTTGCCAGCCGATCAGCAGCTCCTGGAAAGCCTAGACGTTCTGGAATCAGCAGGAGCCAGTGAAGATCAAGACTCTCCCCGGCGGCGACGTCGAAGAGCTGTTCAATCTGTCGTTGGACATGCTCTGCATCGCGAGCGCCGACAGTCGATTCGTACGAGTGAACCCTGCTTTCGAACGCACTCTGGGTTGGAGCACGAAGGAGCTTCTGAGTCGGCCGTTCTTCGATTTTATCCACCCGGACGATCTCGCCGCGACCCGCGAAGAGGTTGCCAAGTTGGCCGAGGGCATTCCTTCGATCTCGTTCGAGAATCGTTACCGGTGCGCCGACGGTCAGTACAAACACCTGCGCTGGACGGCACAACCGGACGCCGGAAAGGGCTTCGTCTACGCCATAGCCCGCGATATCACGGCGCGCAAGCGACGCGACATGGAGCTTCTAGCCGCCAAAGAGCGGGCCGAGGCGGCGGACCAGGCGAAGTCACAGTTTCTGGCTGACATCAGCCATGAGATTCGTACTCCGATGAACGGGATCATCGGGATGAGCGAGTTGGCTCTGTCGTCGACGACCGACTCCCGTGTGCGCGAGACTCTCGCGATCATTCAGCAGTCGGCGGGCTCGCTGCTCAGCCTGATCGGCGACCTTCTCGATCTGTCCAAGATCGAAGCCGGCAAGATCGAGCTCGACGACGAGGAGCTCGCCATTCGAGATGTCGTGGGTGACGTTCTGAAGGTGCTCGCTGTCCAGGCGCATCAGAAGGGGCTGGAGCTCGCCTGTCGGGTCGCCGCTCGGGTGCCCGAGAGACTCACCGGTGATGCAGCCCGTTTGCGTCAGGTACTCGTGAACCTCGTCGGCAACGCGATCAAGTTCACGCCGCGTGGCGAGGTAGTGGTGTCTGTCGATTCTGGCAGGCTCGTCGACGGGAGAATCGAGCTCAGTTTCGAAGTGCGCGACACCGGCATGGGTATTCCCGAAGACAAGAGAGCTTCGATCTTCGACAACTTCACCCAGGGAGACCGCACGAACTCGCGGCGTGGTGGCGGAACCGGTCTCGGTTTGACGATCTCGTCTCGCCTCGTCGACTGCATGGGTGGTCACCTTCGCGTCGACAGCGAGGTAGGCGTCGGTAGCGTGTTCACTTTCGCCGCCGCACTCGGGTGTCCACGGTCGGCTGGTCCCTCCCAGCTCGTCGCGCCGCCGGAGCTCGGTCGTGTCGTTACCCTGGTGGTGGATGACAGCGCCACCCAGAGGGGCTTTGTCGTCGAGGCTCTGAGTCGATGGCACATGTCGGCAACTGCGGTTGGCAGCAGCGAGGCGGCGATACTCGAGATCGAGGCGGCGGAGAGCCGTGGCCAGGCTGTCGATCTGTTGCTCCTCGACGTCGAGATGGGACCGCGGAGCGGCTTCGACCTGCTCGAGAAACTGCATGGTAACGGCACGGTTGCGATCGTGCCGATGCTCACTTCGGTCTGTCCGCAGTGTGACGTCGAACACCTTCGTCAGCTCGGGCTCGAGACGTATCTGTCCAAACCATTCAAGGAGTCTGAGCTTCTGCAAGCGATTCTAGAGGCTCTGGGAGTGGTTCCGCGAGAGCGCACGCTTCCAATACCGATTCCCTCGGAGGCGGAGACTCCGCTGCAGATTCTGGTAGTCGAAGACGACGAGGTGAGCCAATGCGTGGCCAGCGGTCTGCTGTCGGCGCTCGGCCATCATGTGGAGGTTGTCAACGATGCCCGCACCGGGGTCGATCGAGCACTGAGCGGGGACTTCGACGTCGTTCTCATGGACATTCAGATGCCAGGCATGGATGGTCTCGAAGCGACAGCCGCCATTCGGTCCGCTGAGGCCGTTGCTGGCTCGCTTAGCCGTGTGCCGATCGTAGCCATGACAGCCCTCACTGGAGAGCCCGAGCGTCGGCGATGCCTGGCCGCTGATATGGACGGCTTCGTTGCCAAGCCGCTGCGTTGCGCCGACCTCTTGGCGGCTCTCGACTTCGAGCCGCGCGGTGGCAGTCCGGCGCTGGTGAGCTACTCAGATCTGCCGCCGAGTGACGACGTCTTCGACGCGTTGGGCGCGATGAGGGCGGTTAATGGCGACCGTGCTCTTCTCGGCCGCATGGCCGAGGCCGCGCTCAAGGAAGTGCCCTCGATGGTCGCCGATCTCGGCACGGCGGCGAGCGAATCCGACGCAGAGGCCGTCGGTCGCGCCGCGCACCGGCTCAAAGGGTCGATCGGAGTGTTCGCGACTTCTGCTCTGCTTGCGCCTCTCGAGGAGCTCGAAGAGTTCGCCAGAGCGGGGAGACTCGAGCGCGGGTGCAAACTCGCCGGCGAGGTGGAGCGAAGCGTCGAGAGGGCTCTGGAGAGCGTTCGGCGTCTGCTGTCGAAGAACGAACAGGGGCGTTCGGTAGCATCCGGGTCGCCAGAGCGGGGAGGCTAGAGGAATGGCTCGGGTTCTCGTTGTCGACGACTCCGACGTAGATCGGCAACTGATCGGCGGTTTGCTGGCAAACGATCCGGACCTCGATGTCGTTTTTGCCAGCGATGGAGACGAGGCTCTGGCCAGCGTCGAGAAGTCGATCCCGGATCTGATCCTCACCGACCTGGTGATGCCCGGCAAGGGCGGGCTGGAGTTGGTTGCCGAACTGCGTGAGAGTCATCCATTTGTGCCCGTGATCCTCGTTACCTCGAAAGGTAGCGAGGAGATGGCGGTCCGAGCTCTGCAGGCGGGAGCTGCTAGCTACGTTCCGAAACGCACTCTTGCAGAGGATCTCGCCGAGACCGTCGCGACGGCATTGTCGGCGGCGGCTCAGCGCCGCGGTCGATCAGAGCTGATGAAGGCCATGCGCAGCCACCACTGCTCGTTTGAGCTCGGTAATCGCCGCGCCCTCTTTGTCCCTCTAGTCGGTTACCTGCAGGAATCGCTGGCCAGTCTCGGCCTTTTCGACGAGGGCTGGAGAACTCGCATCGGAGTTGCCCTGGAGGAGGCCCTGGTCAACGCTTCGGAGCATGGCAATCTCGAGCTCGGCTCGGAGCTTCGCCAGGACGATCGTGAGGCCTATGTTTCGCTCCTTGCCGAAAGGCAGGAGGCGGTTCCCTACTGTGAGCGCAAGATCCGAGTCGAAGTCGAGCTTTCGCGCGACATCGCGTCGTTCGTCATCACCGACGAAGGCTCGGGCTTCGACTGGCGCAATCTACCGGACCCTACCGATCCCAAGAATCTGCTCAAGGTGAGTGGCCGCGGGGTGATGCTGATGAAGACTTTCATGGACGAAGTGGTCTTCAACGAGGTCGGCAACGAAGTCACGATGGTCAAACGGCGCACTGAGAGCTAGCTGCTCGCCGCTTGTGATGGAGCATTTGCAGTACATCGAGCAGCGTTTGCTTCCCTCTGTGACGGTGCTGCCGTTCGACGTTGGCGTCGCCCGAGAGTTCGGCAGAATTCGCGCGTCGCTCGAGGAGAGCGGCGAGCTTCTTTCCGACGCCGACATCCAGATAGCCGCAACATCGATCTACCACGGCCTCACCTTGGTGACTGGCAACCTCCAGCACTTCGCGCGCTTCGAAACTTTGGGCCTGAGTCTCTCGAACGTCCTGTCAGACGCCCGCAGCCGCGTGTAGCGAGGTGTTCTCGGCGGGGTGAGAGCGCACGATT
>Ga0114950_10005232_pt1 | contig 10081 bp, 8 predicted proteins | sample N075metaG_FD_83503 | JGI IMG/M metagenome (GOLD analysis project Ga0114950, IMG submission 83503) | Deep subsurface microbial communities from Kermadec Trench to uncover new lineages of life (NeLLi) - N075 metaG | ecosystem: Environmental > Aquatic > Marine > Ocean trench > Sediment | place... | reverse complement strand
TTTCTCAAGGGAGATGGCAAGTGCTTGAGCTTTTTCAGCTTCTTTCTGCGCTAGTCTTGCCTCTGTGACTGCTGCTTCCGCCTTGTTTTTTATCTGATCAACTTCAGATATGCATTCGTTCCCAGCGTAGGTGACGTTGATATTCTGGGAGGAAAGCAAGGTGCGCAACGATGAGACATCTATGGCTCTGACACTTGAGTCTGCACTGGGAGCCGCCATGTTCAAACCTACAACCTGCCCACAATCATTTAGCAATACGGAACCGATGCCTCCTTCGCCAAGCATCGCAGAATGTTTGAATACACCAATTCCCGAATCAGCGGTCTCATAACTGTTACGAAGCGTTCCCCTGGAAAGACCGACAGAATTATTATCTCCTCCCCATTTTACTGCTGACCAGACTATATCCCCTACTCCCGGTGGAGTCTGCCCGAATGCCAGGGGAGGTAAATTCAGGCCATTTATTTTTAGTAGTGCGAAGTCAATTGATGATTCCAAACGCAATACTTTTGCCACCAGCTCGGCTCCAGTGTTGGGAACACTAACCGTGAGGGTGTCTGCCCCTTCAAGGAATTGGGCGTTAGTTATCACATAACCGTTAAAACGATCAGACTGCACGACAAACCCGGAACTGCGTGCCTGGACTTTTTTCCCTTTGTAGACGTTTACCGTGACAATGCTTTGCTTCAGAAGCGATTCGTCTACCCCGGCTTCAACCTCATCAACCGGGAGCAAACAGCTTATTGCGGTAAAAATGACAGCCTGAGTCAACAGCCTGGGACGAGAGTGACGGGAAGTGATTCGCCGGTAGCTCCTGACTACAACACTCTTGATTAAGAGGCGCCTGGTTAAGAAGCTCTTGATCAGGAAGATTTGGATTATATGGATCTGATTCAATTGCAAGCCCCTAAATCATGATTATTTGGCAGCTAAATTGAAAACCTATAATACCTCAAAGAGGCCGAAATAGTAGCAAAACTCAATAAAATCAAGGCTATCCACCCTGTATTCAGACCGAAATAGCAAAAGCTGAAAATGTGAACCCGGTCTCACGCACACCCTTGCAAGCACACCCTTACTAGCCCCGCTTGATAGTCAATTCAGAAGGGCTATTTTACCCTAAACCCTGGCCTCTATAACAAAAGGGCCGGATTGCGAAAAGCTTAATGCGAGAGCTGCATGAAATTCCTCGCAGTTCATGGCAACCCTGCCCGGGACGCCCATGCTACCTGCCAGGGCAACAAAATCGATAAAGGGCCGGGATAAGTCGAACATCGCTCCCGCCCTCTCACCAATCTCATTGACACCCAGACGTAAATACTCTGTTTCCAAAATACCGTAGCGTCGGTTATTGAATATCACCGTGGTGACATCGAGGCCTTCCCTCGCCTGGGTCCAAAAAGACTGGTTAGTGTACATTGATGCACCATCACCAAGCAGGGCTACTACACGACTTTCCGGGCATGCGATGGCGGCACCCACAGCGACAGGTCCACCCTGGCCGATGGAACCACCCGTAAGATTCAGCCAGGTGTTCGCTGTTGTCTCTTGCACGGGACCGAACACAGCACCACCACCGCCTGAATCACCGCACAAGATGCCATTTTCCGGCAGCAGCCTCGCAATCATCACGGCAGTATTCATTACATTGAGTTTGCCGACGGGCAAATCAGGGAGATTTTGCTCGTAAGACTGGAGGCCTGAAGTTGGCGCGTTCATAAAATCAGCCAGAGACTCAAGTGCTTCTGTTACATTCTCATCAGCTGCTGCCAGCGTCATAGCCTCACAGGTTTCAGGTACAAGGAGTGACGGAATTTCCGGATAAGCGAAGAAACTAACAGGGGCTTCGGTTCCTGCTAGCACAAGGGTGCTCACATCCTTCAGGGTTGCCAGTACCTGCTCAGGGAAATATGGCATACGATCAAATACCGGTGTTCCCGGGCCACCATCTACGCGACCGGGAAAAGTAGTTAGTACAACCTTGCAACCGGTCAGCTGTCTAATCCTACTGGCAGCAACCCGGGATGCAATACTCAAGCCGTCATTATTTAGCAGTATCATTGAATCAGCATCAATTTTTTCTGCCACCTGCTTTATAATAACATCGTCAACCGATGTCCTGGATGGCGATACCAGGGCTTTGGCTAAACCACTTGTTTCATCCCAACACGCATCCGCAGGAATTATCAGCGTAGATATTTGACCCTGGGAGCCAGGTTTTGCAGTGCAGGCAGCCTGCAGGGCCAGCATTCCGTCAGCGGCCAGTGTTGAGGCAGTCGAATCAGACTTAATCCAGCTCGATACATTCCTCGCCAGCGTATCAATGTCTGAAGTCAGCGGCGCATCGTAGGCTACGTGTTCTAATGTATGGTTGCCGATTAAATTTATGACCGGGGTTCCTGCTCTCCTGGCGTTATGGAGATTTGCTATTCCGTTTCCGAGACCCGGACCCAGATGTAAAAGCGTTGCCGCGGGGGTACCCCGCATTCGGCCATAGCCATCAGCGGCACCGGTGCAAACACCTTCAAACAATGCCAGCACGGCACGCATTTCAGGTACTGCATCAATGGCCTGAACCAGATGCATTTCAGATGTCCCCGGGTTAGCAAAGCAGACATCAACTCCCGCCTGGACAAACGACCTGATTAGACTTTCCGCACTATTCATAAAGCACTCTCAACTTAGTACTTATGGTAGGACAAGCCTAAATCATAACTTAACCCGGGCAATCGTGTTGTCTTCCCTTCCAAATTTAACGCACAATACATAGGTAGAAGAAAACCCCGGTAAAAAACAGGAATATGTAATGAGATTCAGCTTCTGGCCACAACCGACACAATCATTCGAAACGATGAAATCTCTAGCACACCATGTGGAGAAAACCGGTTGGGATGGCATCTGGCTCGCAGACCATTTCATGCCGAATGCAGACGATACCAACGCACCCTGGCCAGAGGCCTGGACCACCCTCTCTGCTTTAGCCGCTGTCATACCGAGGATTAGGATGGGGACGCTGGTTACAGGTAATACTTACCGTCACCCTGCCATACTCGCGAAAATGGCAGCCACCGTAGACCATATTTCTGGTGGCCGTGTTGTACTTGGATTGGGTTCGGGGTGGCAGGAGAACGAACACGAAAAGTACGGCATCCCATTTTATACAGTGAACAATCGACTTCGACGGCTTGATGAGGCCTGCCAGGTGATCAATCGGCTTTTTACTGAAGATTCAGTCAACTTTGAAGGGGAGTTCTATCAGTTAACGGACGCACCACTTGTTCCCAAGCCCGTCCAGAAGAAACTACCCCTGATGATTGGCGGTGGAGGTGAAAAAGTCACTCTCAAGATCACAGCAAAACATGCTGACGAATGGAATGTCTGGGGCACGGTTGAAACGATGACTGACAAAATGAAAATCCTGGACGCACACTGTAACGATATCGGTAGGGACCCTGACCAGATACAGCGATCTGCCGTTGCCTTGATGTTTCTAACGGATGACGAAAAATTTGCCAAAAAAATGAATTCTGCTGAAGGGGGTCAAGCGACGATTGCAGGAAACGTCAACCAGGTTCAGGATATCCTCGGTGCATACAAGGAGGCAGGTGTTGATGAGCTTATCATTCCTGATTTTACCATGCGCGACGACAAACTTGAGATTCTGGATAAACTCATCAATGAGGTAGCACCCACCGTTAGGTAGTGATAGACATTGCATTTACCACCACTTCGACAACTACAATATCTGGTCGCACTCCAGGAAAATCTGCATTTCGGTAATGCAGCCAGGCACCTGAATGTAACCCAGTCGACCTTGAGTACTGGTATTCGTGAGCTCGAAAAATTTCTCGGTGTGACACTTGTGGAGAGAACGAACAAATCCGTTTCGTTCACCGTCCTGGGCAACCAAATTGCAGATCGTGGCCGATACGTCATTACGCAGACAGAAGACCTGGTTGACGAAGCTCGCGCCTTTTCTGATCCGTTGACGCTACCCGTTAAGATCGGTGCAATTCCCACAATTGCGCCATATATCATGGGTAGCTACGCGAAGGAACTCCGGGGCAAATATACTCAAATCCAACTCTATATCAGGGAAAATACGACAGCCATCCTGATCCGGGAACTCCTGGACAATAAGCTGGATCTGGTCCTCCTGGCCCTACCTTATGAAGCTGGCCTGGTTGAAACCGAAAGTCTCTATCGGGAAGGTTTTCATCTTGCATTCCATCGCGACACAAAGCTGGTAGATAACAAGAGATTCGATTTTGACAAGTTGCCGGATGAGAGTTTGTTGCTTCTGGATGATGGGCATTGTCTACGAGATCATGCCCTGGCTGGTTGCCGGCTCAAGAACCATAAGAAGATTCACACGTTCGGCGCCAACAGTTTGCAGATGCTGGTGCAAATGGTTGACAATGACCTGGGAGTCACTCTCCTGCCGGACATGGCGCTTGATGCAGGAATTCTGGAAGGCACTAATATTGAAACCCGGAAGTTACCGGCTAAACGGTTCTATCGGGATATTGGCTTCGCGTGGAAAAAGGGGAACTATCGGGAGCCGTTGCTCCAGGACCTTATGGCTCTTTTACCACGCTGAGTCTTGTTCAGACGGCAGGAACGGAAACCGACGGGAATTTCGCTGACCTGGTGTCACTGATCGGACAATTCCCTAATTCATGATAGGTAAATACGACCGAAAACTTTGTGCTGTCAGTCAGGTTTCTACCGGCGGCGTGAAACAGGCGGCTGTGGAAAAACAGAACATCGCCTATGTCCAGTTTCACCAGTTCAGACTTTCGGATGAGCTCTTTATTTTCCGGCAGGTCGGGTCTCAGGAATAAAGCTGAATCGAATTTTCCCGCGTCGATATTCAATCGGTGGGAACCGGGGATGATACGCAAGCAACCATTTCCAAGTGATTCATTGCCAAGGGCCAGCCACGCAGTTATGAGGTTCTGTTGGTCAAACGACCAGAAACGATTGTCCTGATGCCAGCATGTAGTGCTACTGAAGCCCGGGCGTTTCGTCATGATGCAATTGTGATGGCACTGTGAAAGCTCAATAGAATCAGATTCAAACAATTGACGTAACACAGACCCGAGATCAGCGGATGTCGCCCAATCGCGAAAACACTTATGTCGGGAGTAGGCCTGCAACAAGCGCCTTGATGTATCAGCGCCATCTGCAGCAGGACCGGTCGGAGAACCTGGATACTGAACATCTACTTCATATTCGATAGGTGCCATTTGTTCGGCTAGATGTTCCCTTGCGATTTCAAGCAAATCGTTACAAGTCGCCTCTGAGGCCAACCCACGTCTAATGAGATATCCATCCCGGCTGAAGGCTGCAGTTTCAATTTCATCAAGATCGATTGCGTTCATTGTAGAACTTCCTTGGAGAACCCTGCAGCTTTTAGCTCCCAGGATTCTGATATCTTGCTCCGGTAATCTGTTAATGCACTCTCCACACGTACCCCACTCACAGATTGAAGACAGCGTGCCGACCTGGTTCGAAGATGCACATCGTTAACTTCTAACAAAGGCAGCAGTACCTCTCCAACCTGTTCAGGTCTTGATGCCAAAAAAGAAGAACAAATTCCTTGAACTATCTGGCGGCGCTGTACTTTCTGCTGACTACCGAACTCCTGCTCACCTCTAATGCTAGATTCAAAATATGCCCAGACTTCTTCATTCGGGAATCGTGTCAAGGTGGTCACGGCCCGGGCTCTGATGAAATTAACCTGGGTATTATCCTCCGCAATTCTCAAGAATGATCTGTAGGCATCTGGTCCCAGATCTGCTAACCGATCTTCGGCTAGCTGCCATTCATATCCCTGTAACAAATCAAGCGCAGCACCATCATCGGCATGCACGGTCACACTGACTGTCATCAAAAATATCAGCAATATGTGGATTCGAAAATTCATGGTTTCCTTCTGTATTTCGGGATGGATCCTGGAGAGGGTTACTGAAGACAGCTCTTAACGCCCGGCATTATACGCGGTCTCGACAAAATTATTGCACTGTCACGCTTTTTGCCAAGTTTCGCGGTTTATCAGGATTTACACCCGACTGAATACTCAGGTAGTAAGCAAGTAACTGGCAAGGAATCATGCTACTCACTGCCGCCAACAATGGATCTGATACATCCGGTAATTTAATGAACTCATCGAACAATGGATTGTTCTCATATGCCATGGCAATTACCCGGGCTCCTCGCGAACGAACCTCCGCAGCAACATTGAGCATATATACATCATCCCTGCCAGCAAAAAGGATGACCGGGGTGCCCCTTTCAATCAATGCAATAACACCATGTTTTAGTTCCCCGGCAGAAAATGCTTCGGCGTGTACGTAACTCGCCTCTTTTATATTAAGCGCACCAATTCTGGCAGTCCCGGAATAGAGCCCACGACCGAGTAAAAATATGTGCCGGTTATGAAGGAGGCTCCCGGCCAGTCGCTGTATGATCCTCACATTGGCCAATGTAAGGTACTGACTCAACTCCTGGCTAAGCTGGTCAATATTCTGCTGATGATCTGTTTCACCGGCTACTTTCTTTGCCAGAAGATACCCGAAGGTCACCTGGGCACTGGCAGACTTGGTCGACAGGACACAAATTTCAGGACCACTCTGGTTTGCAAACTTAAATTCCGACATGCGCGTAAGCGAAGACATGGGCATATTGACAAGCGAAGCGATTCGCAGACCCCAGGATCGAGCTGTATCAACGGCCGAGATGGTATCTGCCGTTTCTCCGCTCTGGCTAATAGCGAGAACAAGGTCACCCGCTTCGAACATTGTGGACACCGAATCTATCTCATAGGCCGGCACGGCCAACGCCCTGACGCCGCCAATTACCCGCAGTAACCAGGCTATCTGGATAGAGGTGAAGTAGGCTCCACCAGCACCTGTTACAAGTATGCTTCTGCCACTGCCGCAGATGTCTGACAATCGGCTGATTTCTGTTGCATCTACATTTACCTGCCGGGCGATACTCTGCCATTGCTCCATGATCTCCTTTAGCATGTAGTGAGCATAGTCATCCTTACCTGTTTCTGATTCAGGGAGCTCTATAATCTCCCACTTGACCTGCTGAACCTGGCCCCGGTTATTAAACACCTCCACACCGGCTCCCTTTATCCTTACGATGGAGCCTTCTCCCAGAGCAAAACACCGATCTGTCTGTTGCGAGAAGCTCAAAACATCAGAGGCGAGAAAATATTGTCCATCCCCTTGCCCAAGCACCAGTGGCGAGCCCTCTCTGAAGCCCAGCATCTCACCATCTGAAAATAACACCACAATGGTATTCCTGCCTTCGAGTTCTGAGATTACTGACCTGAAGGCTTCAAGGCGCGATGGAAGATCACAAAGCGCAGATTCCAAAAGCCTGACGATGACTTCTGTATCAGTTTCACTCAGATAGATGACATCGCCAATTGCCGCCTTCAGCTGCTGATGATTCTCCACAATGCCATTATGAGCCAGCGAAAATTCCATTGTCCGCGCTGTATGAGGATGGCAGTTTTCCAGGCTAACACCACCATGGGTTGCCCATCTGGTATGCCCGAGTACCGCTGTGCATTCAGGTAATGGATCCGTGAACTCTTCGAGAGAATCAATACTTCGCCGAGTCTGAATTGCTTGATTTCTCCCATCAACCCAGGCAAACCCATAACTGTCATAGCCACGATATTGCATACGCTTGAGTCCCCTGACAGCTATTTCTCCGACATCTTCCCCGACACACGCCATTATTCCACACATTGTCATACCTCGATTGACATACTTGCTCAAAGGGGCACAATACATGTAATAAACTGGCAACAGCAATATACTTTGTCATCAATTAATTGACTATATATGATAATACACGAAACACTGAGGCACCTGGGTCTGACAGATCGCCAGACAGACATCTACCTGACACTGCTTAAGCAGGGACCCGGCTCTATTCGGGATATCGCATCAGGGGCTGGAATCAACCGCGGCACGACTTATGAAGAGCTAAAAAAACTTAAGGCTCGGTCGCTTGTAAGCTATTTTCCAAAGGGCAAGCGAAAGTTTTTTTGCGCCGAATCACCTGACCAGCTTGTGAAGATCGCGGAAGCCAAGCAAGAAGCGCTGGTACAGGCTACAGACATATTGCGTTATGACCTTCTGCCAGATCTAAATAGCCTCGCACCTGACTTGACGACGACCAATGTACATCACTATGAGGGAGATGACGGGATAGAATTCGTCCTCAAAGATATTCTGAATACCGTTGAATCATCGAAGGAAAAACTCTATCGGGTTTACTCTTCCAAACAGATTCGAAAATACCTCTACCGCCCCTTCCCAACCTTTACCCGGCAGCGGGTAAAAAAGGGGATATCAGTGAACGTCATCGCCATCGGTGATGGCGGAGAGGATGCTCCCCTGGCTGACAGAAAATGGATCGAAGCGGGTGAAGGTAGTACTGCGGCAAGCTATGTTGCAATCTATCCACCTAAAGTCGCCATGATCTCTCTCGTAAAGGGTGACTACCCGGTAGCCATACTACTGGAATCAGATGCTATTGCACTGGTCATGCAAATCTCATTCGACACCCTCTGGAACAGGCTCTAACTACCAGTGACCATGGGTTTTGAGGCACTCCCCCAGGCACTATCTGTAATCATTGCGTATCATCCCGCTAAAGTGCAAACTGCCGTAAGACCCAAGTCCCTGTGGGAGTTGTCAAGTGTCCAAGACAAAAATTTCTGATTTCATGGTTGAAAACCCGGTTTCAGTTCGCCCTGATATGGATGTATATCAGGCATCCCAGGAAATTCTGGCGAACCAGGTCTCGGGAGCGACCGTCGTAGACGAAAACGGCAAACTGGTTGGTATGCTATCTGAACTCGACTGTTTGCAGGCCATTGTGAACAGCGTCTACAATGGCGCCGATCCTGGTGGGGCACTGGTTGGCGATATCATGACGGCCGATGTGGAAGTCAACGACCCTGATGAAGGAATCCTCGCAGTAGCAACATCCATGCTCGACCATAAACATCGGCGACGCCCGATTGTGAAGGATGGCGCGCTTCTGGGCCAGCTGACCTGCAGGCAGATCTTGAAAGCTGTCACTGATTACGCCGAAGATGAACATCCTGAAGACCTGGGACGCTAGATCGACCAAATGTCAATTCATTTACATTTGGTCCTCACATCAGGCATATTCCCCTGAATTGAAAAACTTTTCCTTGTATCCTACGCAATATGAGTGAACTACTCACAAAACTTGAGAATGCCCTGGAAGAAGTTGAATCACAGCTTCTTGCAGAATTTGAGCGCATTCGTAAGACCCTGTCGGCTGAGGCTTACAGCCCGATTGACCCCGGCGTCAAAACGGCACTCAATGAGGTTGTCATTCATCTCTGGCAAGAACTCGAACATAGTGGCGATGAAAGTAATTTGACATTGCGTACAGAACACCACGAAGCGGTGGCTGACCGAATCATCGTCATTAAAAAACTTCTCGACGCTCGCATTCCCACAGCCTACCTTCAAGAGGCTGAAGATCTACTAGGCAGCGCACAACGTACCCATGACCCGGCGACAAAAACACCAACTGAAAAGCAAGCACAAAAGCCCAAAATCATCATTGATGAAAAGAAGGGTTTACTCGAATCTATTCGGGATTTTCTCGGTAAAAAGACCAGCGAACCCCAGGACGGTATCCGGGTTAATGATCAGGGTTCGAACGAACAAGATGCTGTCAGTGTCTATAACGATGATGGTGTCTATGCACCAGGTAAAAAATTAGCCGAGATCGCAGGACGATTTAAAACCTCAGGTGACGACAGGGAAATGATGAACGCTGTCATCAGAGGCAAAGCTGTATTTGAGTCACGTGAGGTCTCAGAAGTTCTGACCGAAAAAGAAGTCGAGGAAAATTCAGCTGATCCACAAATAACCGGCGCTTCTGTGTTTGATTCGAGAGAAATTAGCAATCGGAAACATGAATCGGCAACAAATGACTCCGAGATTGCCAAAACACCCGATGCTATTCGTCGAAAACTGGAGAAGGCGACCAGACGGTCAAACGGAGCCTC
>Ga0114950_10005229_pt1 | contig 10085 bp, 7 predicted proteins | sample N075metaG_FD_83503 | JGI IMG/M metagenome (GOLD analysis project Ga0114950, IMG submission 83503) | Deep subsurface microbial communities from Kermadec Trench to uncover new lineages of life (NeLLi) - N075 metaG | ecosystem: Environmental > Aquatic > Marine > Ocean trench > Sediment | place... | reverse complement strand
GGTATGGGGCGCAAATACCGGTCATATCACATTTGAAGTCAGTGGTCCGTCGGTGCTGTATATCCTGTTCATGGCCTGTTTCTTAATGCCGTTTTTAACCGACTTCGGCTTTATGGAGTTTGTCGGCACGCTGGTGAGGCGCCCCTTTGCATTGCTATTCCGGTTGCCCGGACGGGCGGCGATTGATGCCACGGCTTCTTTCGTATCGGCCAGCATGGTCGGCATGATGATCAGCATAAAACAGTACCGGAACGGCTTTTACTCCGCCCGTGAAGCCTCGGTTATTGCCACCAATTTCTCCATTGTTTCCATTCCTTTCTGCCTGGTGGTGGCAAAAGTGACAGGCATAGACCACCTCTTTTTCAACTGGTATGGCGTCGTCGTGCTGGCTTGCCTGACGGCAACGGTGATCACCGCTCGACTGCCCCCATTGTCGCGAATTGACGACAGCTACTACCAGGATCAAACGCCCGCAAAACCCCCGGAGTCGAAGAACGGCTCTCTACTAAAGGAGGCTTATGCCGCTGGGTTGGCGCGGGCCGTGGCCGCGGGTACACCTGTTGAAATTGCCCGGGAGGCCTGGTATTCAGCCATCGGCCTGATGGCCAATGTACTGGGGCCTTCCATGGCTATCGCCACATCCTCGCTTATCCTGGTGCATCACACGAACATATTCACCTGGCTGAGTTATCCGATTTACCTGGTGGTAGATTTCACCGGGCTGCCGCACGCTCAAATGGCGGCTATCGGATTCCTGGTAGGATTTTTGGATTTGTTCACCCCCGCCCTGTTGGCAGCAAACCTGGAAAGTGAATTGACCCGGTTCGTCGCAGCCGGGTTGGCGGTATCCCAGATCATCTACATGTCCGACCTGGGTGTGCTTGTTTTACGCTCAGGACTACCGCTTAACCTGCTGCGCTTGTTTTGGATCTTCAGTTTGCGCACCATCATCATCTATCCTATTTTCCTCGTCGCTGGCCACCTTATTCTTTGAAAAACCCAGGACAGCCCCATTGGAACTTCAGGCGCATTTCCTGTTTGGTTGAGGGATACCGGTCGATGCTTCTGATTCGGACGCAATACCCTGTCCGCGGCTGCTTGAGACTCGGTGATAGATTCCTGTAGTCTGGTTGAGTTAACTTGTCCGATCCATTTTCACTGGTGATCCTGTAATCAAGTGGCAGTACACCCTACAGGGAGATACACGATGAAAAACTGACTATCCGGGAAATCGAGGCGACTCCCGTAATGGTGCCCTTCAAGCGGCCACCCGTGGCTCGCATTGGGTCACCCGATTCATGGCTCTTCATCCTGATTGATATAGTCACGGAAGAGGGTATCGTCGGCAGGAGCTATCTGCAGCCCTACGCGCCCTTCGCGCATCGCAATATCATTCCCGCAATCGAAGACCTCGCGACCTTTCTTCGCGGCTCCAAGGTGGCACCGGTCGATCAGTTCAACCTGCTGGCGCCTATGCTCCAACGGGTGATATCGGGAGCGGCATCATGCGAATCGCGCTCTCCGGCCTGGACATGGCCTTGTGGGATGCCGCCGCCAAGGCCGCCGATCTCCCGCTTGCAGAGCTACTCGGCAGCTCACTCGCGCCGCTGCCCTCTTACAATAGCAACGGCCTGTGGCTTATACCCCACGATCAGCTGGCAGAAGAGGCTTGCGAATTGCTGGAAGAAGGAGGGTTTCGTGCTGTGAAGGCACGCGCCGGGCGCGCTACGCTGGCGGAGGATATGAAAGCGCTTGAGATCATCCGCGGCGCCATTGGCGACGACGTCGACTTGATGGTGGATTTTAACCAGGCGATGCCCTATGGAGAGGCCCTGCAGCGCTGCGTGGCCATGGACGATCTTGGTCTACTCTGGATCGAGGAGCCGGTCATGTACGACGACTTCCGATCATGCGCTGAGCTTCGTTCCAAGTTGCGTACTCCGATCCAGATAGGCGAGAATTTCTACGGTCCGCGGGACGTCCGCAATGCCATTGAGCAGAGAGCCTGCGACTACGTCATGCCTGATATGATGCGGATCGGCGGTGTGACAGGATGGCTCCAGTCCGCCCCCATCGCTGCGGCCGCAGGCATTCAGGTATCTTCTCACCTTTATCCGGAGGCGTCTGCTCACCTGCTGAGAGTCACCCAGACGGCACATCTGGCCGAGTGGGTGGATTGGGCTAACCCTATTCTCGAGGAGCCGTGGCAGGTGGAGGACGGATTCCTGCACATGCCTGATCGGCCGGGGCTGGGAATTTCCTGGAACCAGGAAGCCGTCGGCAAGTATCGCATTCGCTGAGTGGAGGAAGGCCACGATGGTTCATTACATTAGCACCACCGCGATTACTGGTTGTCGCAACCGGGCGCACCGAAGGCGAAGCTGGCCAATGAAAAACCAACGCCGATTACCATTGATTACGATGAACTGGTGCAGAGTTGGAAGCAGTGACGAGAGTCTTAAAATGGACGTGGCGGAGTCTCTGAGCGTCGTTCGTGTGACCAGAAAGGCTGCTTGGACACCGAACATTGCGCCCAGGTGGCGCGCCATTCCAGTTCTTTCTGGTAGTAAATTTCTGCCCAGATTTGTGACGGCTGCTGGCCCCGCTGGTACTCGATATCGGCAATGGCCAGGTTTGCCTTGAGCAGAGGAGACCACACCTGGGTCTTGATGGTGCCGATGCGCCGGCCGTTTTTGCCATCGTAGAGAAATGAATCGGCGGGCGGTTTATTTCCCTCGACCACCAACTTCAACAGGCGCCGGGAAATCGGTGCATCCTTTTCCTGCAACAGCGCACGTTTACCCGTGAAGTAATCTTTTTCCAGGTCTACCACCCAGCCCAGGCCCAGTTCGAAGGGCGAGCGATCGTGGCCGGCACGAACTACTGTTTCGGCGGTGTTGAAATCGTCACCAGGCATGATGAAGCCGGCTTCGATGCGCACCATTTCAAGAGCCTCGAGACCAATGGTCTTCACGTGGTACAGACCACGCTGTTGCACTCCATAGATAGCATCCCACAGGGCCAGAGCATTGTCCGGGTGAGTCCAGAGCTCGTAGCCCAGGTCGCCGGTAAATCCTGTGCGCGAGATCATGACTTCAAATCCCTGCAGACGGGTTTGCATAATGCCAAAAAGTTTTAGTTGTTCAATGCCTTCCAGACCCGCAGCCAGCAACACCGAACACGACGTGGGACCCTGCACGCTGAGGGCCGCTACATCGTGGGTTTCTGCCTCAATGTGCACATCCAGACCGAGACTGGAAATCAGCAGCCAGTCCAGTTGATGATGTTGGGAGCAAAGCCGGTACTCTCCATTTCCGAGATGGAAAATGGTGCCGTCGTCCAGCACCTTGCCCTCGTCGTTACACCACACCACGTAAGTGACCCGGTGGGGTTTCAGGCCCGATATATCGCGGGTTACCAGGCGGTTCAGGAAAGCCACTGCGTCGGGGCCGCTGATGCGATATTTCTCCATCGGCGTTAAATCCATCACGCTGCAGGAACTGCGAACAGCGAAGTACTCAGAGGCCAGGGTATCCAGTACACGCGGCGTCTGGTAGCCATTCCAGGGGCTCCAGTTTTTTACCAGGCTGTGATCTTCCAGGCGGGCATGGAAGGGCGAGTGCTGGAGTATCTGTCTGAAGTCGTGCTTATCCACGGGCTGTCCCTCCGCTCATGGCCAATATCCGCTGGGCCGCATTGCGGCCCGGAATGCCGGTAATACCACCGCCGGGGTGTGCGGCGGCGCCACACAGGAACAGGCCCTCAATGGGCGTGTCATACTGCGCTGCACCGTGAATGGGACGCATCATAAACGACTGGTCGATGGTCATTTCTCCGTGGTGCCAGTGGCCTCCGTCGACGTGGTATTGCTCCTCGATATCAACCGGCGTGAGTAATTCACGTGCGACTACCTGCGCCGCAAAACCGGCGGCATACTCGCCGATCAGGGCGATAATTCGATCGGCAAAAATCTCGCGATTGTGTTCCCAGCCCGCTTTGAGGGTGTAGGGTGCGAAACTTGCCGAGATCGACATCACGTGGTGACCCGCAGGTGCCAGTGTGGGGTCGGCAATGCTGGGAATGATCATTTCCAGCACCGGGTTCTCTGACCACTCCCCATACTTGGCGTGGTTGAAAGCGTGTTCCACATAGCGCATGTCTGGTGCGATCAGTAATCGCTGGCCCAGTTGCTCGGTGGACAGGCCCGCTATTTTGGGCAATCCCTGCAGGGCCAGGTGTAGTTTCGCCACATTGCCTTTGGTGCGTGTGGTGTGAATGCGATGGGCGAACATGGCATCGAGTTGCAGTGTGCCCACCAGTCCCAGAAAGGTTGTTTTGGCGTCGGCGTTGGAGACAACCATGGCGGCGTCTATCCGCTCTCCCGAGTCCAGTTGCACGCCGGTCGCTCTGCCATCTGCGACCAGGATCTGCTGTACTTTTGTGCCGGTTCGAATAACCACGCCCGCGTCTGTGGCCGCCTTTGCCAGGGCTTGACTGACCTGACCCATACCGCCGGGTGGCAGAGTTTGCGGGCCGTAGGTTTCCCCGCGCAGCCGATTCAGGTAGGTAAGCACCGTGGTCGGAGTGCGCGGTCCCATATGATGTCCGATGACCGCGTCGGCGGCGATCGCGCCCTGCAGGCGTGGATCGTCAAAGGTCTCGTTTAGTACATCGTAGATGTTGATACCACCAACTCGCAGGAATTCACTCATCGAACTTGCACCAAGCCCAAAGCGAAGCTTCCACCCCAGCTTGGCCAGGGTAAATTTATCCCTGTTGTCCATGTCCTTGAGTCGCGGCGGTTTGTTCATGGTCAGCGGCTCAAGCGCGGCGGCATAGGCCACGAATTCCTTCTTAAAGGCCGTGTAAGCCGTACTATCGTCCGCCGACAGGCCCTCACCGCTGACGTTGTGCAGGCCCAGGGTGAGGTGGCGCTGCTGGCGATCCAGCGTAATGGTCTCGATGGCGGGACCGGCTTGCAGCCCGGCTTCCACCAGCTTGAGGTCCTTGCAGACTCTGGGATTGAGGGAGTGCAGAATATGCGCCAACCCCGATACCCGATAACCCTCGGCAAAGCTGTGGGTGGCGGCACCGCCCCCTACCGATTCCCGTGCCTCCAGAATCTGTACGGAATAGCCCGCCCTGGATAAATAGGTGGCGCATACCAGTCCGTTGTGGCCGCCGCCGACAATGACAACAGAGCGTGAATCAGTCATCGCCAAAATCTCCGGGTGTTGTGTCCTCTTTGTTGAGGTCGCGCAGAATCTCCCGTGCCGCATTGGCGCCGGGAGCTCCCATCACGCCACCGCCGGGGTGGGTAGAAGAGCTGCACATATACATATTTTTGACCGGTCCACGGTATTGGGCGTAACCCGGAAATGGACGGTTGAACATGAGTTGGTCCAGGGTTAACTCGCCCTGGAAAATATTGCCCTCGGTGAGCCCCACCTCAGCCTCGATTTCTCGTGGCGTGCGGACCTCCATATGTAAAATCAGGTCTTTGAAGTTGGGACTGTGCTCGGCAATTTGATCAATGACCGCCGCCCCGAACGCATCGCGTTTGGCGTCAGTCCAGCCACCCTCGAGGTCGGCCGGGCAGTACTGCACGAAAACACTCATCATGTGCTTTCCGGGCGGTGCCAGGGTTGGGTCATACTGGCTGGGAACAAGGGCATCCACGTAGGGGTCTTGGGACCAGCGCTTGTCTTTCCAGTCGTCATAGGCGCGCTCCAGGCGCTCCAGGGTGTCGGTAAAATGCATGTGGCCCAGTGTCAGGGGTGAGCCTTTGGGCAGGGCGGGGAAGTCTGGCATGCCGTCCAGGGCAATGTTGACCTTGCCGGAGGAGCCGCGGATCTTGAAATTCCTGGCGCGATGCAGCAGTTCCTCAGGCAGGTCGTTGCTGTCCATCACATTGAGAAAAGTCCGTTTTGCATCGAGATTGGAAACAACCACGCGGGCGTTAATCTCCTCACCCGAGGCGAGTACAACGCCGGTGGCCTTACGCCTCGTGACTTTGATCTGCCGAACCTCGGCCTCGGTCCGCACGGTGCCTCCGGCGGCTTGAAAAGATGACGCGATGGCCTTGGCGATCGAACCCATACCGCCCCTGGCGAAACCCCAGGAGCCGACGTTGCCGTCGATGTCGCCCATGGCGTGGTGAAGTAGTACATAGGCGGTGCCCGGTGAGTAAACTCCCAGGCCGGTGCCGATGATGCTGCCGCCGGAGAAGTGCGCAAGAATGACGTCGCTCTCGAAATATTCTTCCAGGTACTCTGCAATCGACATGGTGAAGAAGCGCAGAAACTCGTAAATCTGGTTTTCGCTGAGGCTGTAAAACCTCTGCATCATTGCCACCAGTTCCATCAAATCGCGCGGCTTTAGGGAGGTGGGGTTGGGTGGTGTTCGCAGCAGGAAGCCACGGATCAGGCGACACCATTTCATCAGGTCGGCGTCGAAGCGAATGACGGCATCGGCATCACGTTTTGAGTGGCGCGCGATTTCGCGGCGCCGTACCGTGGGCTGATGATAGCTGCCGAAATAGTCGCCGTTTTGTTTGAAGGTGGTGCTGCCCTGCAGCGGTATTACCTCCAGCCCGTGGCGGCCCAGGTCCAGTGCCTGGTGGATTTCCGGTCGAAACAAACTACACACGTAGGAGCAGTTGGAGTACTGCCAGCCCTGGTGTAATTCACGACTGACCGTGGCTCCGCCAATGTACTCGTTCTTTTCCAGAACCAGTACATCCAGCCCGGCTTTGGCCAAAAAAGCGGCGTTGGTGAGACCATTGTGTCCCGCCCCGATAACGATTGCGTCGTAATTTTTCATGCAGGTTTATTGTGCTCTTATGACAGCGTGGATAGTCGCATTTGCGGCGCCTTTTGTCTATGGATAAATGAATGAATAATCATTCATAACAGACAGCAAAAGCCGGCTTGCCACACGCCCTGGTTGACGGGGAGGGAAACCCCACCCACAATCCTGTGATGCCAGTAGATCGGGAAACTATTGGACGAATAAATGGGCTGTTGTGATTCAAGAATGAACTAATATGAATTGCCGCAGAACCAGTCCTGGCCAGGCTGACATGCTGGGTTAGAATTTCATCTTTTGAAACAAGCTCAGATATGACATATATAGATTCGTATTATTCTCGAACCACGCACCAAGGTCTTCAAGCCAGTTCACTGCACAAGCAGATTGAAACATCAGTTTGTATCATAGGTGGTGGGCTGGCCGGTGTATCAACCGCCCTCGGGCGTTACTGGTTCGTTGGCGCCAGTGTAGGCTTCTAATAAAAACAGCGATATCGGAACCCCGCCGCCGGTAGTACGGCGGTTGGCATTCCAGTACGCTGGAGCGCGCGCTTCCTGCCGCTGGTGAGCTGAACCTCTGTACTATTGGCGTGGGGTTCCAACCTAAATATTTTTGTGGGGCCTTTCCCCTGGGGCCCCTTTTTTATGGGTGGCAAAAATACAAAAAGACCCTAAACTAAAGTTTCTTTGATTGCCCGAGGAGTCGCACCTGGTTTTGAAAACAGAATTTGACGTTATCGTCATTGGTGCCGGCCACAATGGCCTGGTTTGTGCGGGCTATCTGGCCAAAGCTGGTTTGCGGGTCAAAGTGCTGGAGGCGCGTTCGGTAGTCGGCGGGCAAATCAAGTCGCCGCTGGATATCGAGCGCGACCTGGGCAAGGTGGGTGGAGACATATGTCACGGTGCCCTGCACCTGGACTAGTTTTATTCGCTGCGTCCCATTCCAGGATTTGCGGCATATCAGACGCCGGTGCGGGGTCTTTACCTGTGCGGGTCAGGCGCACATCGGTGGTGGTGTAAGCGGTTGCCCGGTCACAATGCCGCCCAGGCAATCCTCAAGAATCGATAAAGATTGTTCAGGAGTCGGAGCTGCGAGTGATCCAGCGAGGCGGCTGATAGAGCACTACGACAACCGTGTCCCCCAGTTTTATTTCGCCGCCCAGTTCAACCACACCCACCAGCCCTCGAGAGAATTTTGCCGCCTGGGAGAATGCCGAGTCAGTAAGCGGCTGGCCGCTGTTAGTAGTGTGAAGAGCTGCCAGTTTACGCCCCATATCCAGGCAGGGGGGATTGTACTCCTCTACCATTAGCTCGACCCCGGAGGGAAACTGCAACAAGGTGCCCTTGGGTAAACGGGACAGCTTGGGAATGCCTTGCAGACACAGGTTGGCACCAAGACTGGCCGCAGTTAAGGGGGTCGCCAGGTTCATTTCCTCCTGTATGGCGACGAGTTCCTCAATCGAAACGGCTGACCACTGCCGCTCGTTGCGACGCACCGTGCCCTGTGGTTGTTTGTCATGTTCCCAGGCTTTGCGCAGATAGGATCGATGCCGATCGCCTACCACCCCGTCCATTTCGAATTGCAATGAGGGCACTTCCGGTTTGCCAAGGTCACCACTATCGCCGGTGTGCAAAGAGACTACCTTGCCTGATAATTGATTCATCTAATCCTCTTGATACAGCGGTGAACGTAGTCCAGCTTGGCAGCAACGTCCTGGCAAATAGCGAAAGGATAGGCGTCACGCTGACCAAGACTGCGGCTGGCCTCGTTAAGGCTTACCGAAAAATCTTGCCAAAGTAGCAGCTGGTCTTCGAAAGAGAGCTGATCTGCTGGCGGTGCCATACCCTGCGTCGCGCCAGTCTCCAGAGCGTCTTGCATATGCAAATAATGGGCGAAGCACTCGGCCCAGTCTTCGAAGGGATGGCTGCTGGCGTAGGCACTGATATAGCTGTTTTCCCATTCGGCAAGCGGACCCTGTTGATAGTACCAATTGAGTGCTGCATCGTAATCAACGTTGGGGTCGCCAAAATATTTGGCGAAGCCGTCGGTGGCAGTGACCAATAAGGGGTAGAAGAAATGGCCGGCCTCGTGGCGAAAATGCCCCAGCAATGTTCGGTAGCGCTCTCCCATCAGTTCTCGCTGCCGCACTCTTTGCACATCGTCTGCTTCCATTACGTTGATGGTAATAACACCTTCCTTGTGGCCGGTGGCGACAAAGGTCTCGAGCACATCGGGATGGCTGCGTTTGTCTTCGAGGAAGTCAAAGCACATGGCTGATCCATGGTGATTGGCGGCATCAGCTACCAGGCCAAGGCTGGATAATCCGCTTATCATGCGGCGCTTGGCTTTTTCAAGACGGCGCCAACGGGCCAGGTTTTTCTTCCTGCGAAGTATCGGGATGGTGCGGTTCAAGGCACAACTACGGCAGCGTTCATCGCTGCCTACCGGGATTACACCGTTGCAAACCTTGTGCTGCCGGCGATTGCTGCACAGCGCATAGTGCTGCCCGTCGGCGCTGACCAGGCTTCCATCTGCTGACTGGTCAAAACTGAGCATAACATTGCTGAACGGGTCGAAGCCCAACGGGCGCCCGCAGGAAACGCACTGCGTATTGTCACAAAAAAGTACTTGTCCACACTGGCAACTTAACTTTTGCACGCTATTGTCCTGGCGAGAACCAGCTTGTGGCTACCACCGCGTGCACCTGGTCCATTTTGACTTGCAGTTGATCCAGAAAATCATGCAAATCTTCACCGGCAAGCTCCCGGCAGTTGGTGCGCTTGAGTTTTCTTTGCACGGCTTTAACGACTTCAAGTGCATCTTTGTGGTGTGGCAATTTCTTCATGCAGGATTCTATTTCCTGCAAGCAGTACGCCCCTGAGCGCGGGAAATCGGCATTGCGCAGTAGAAAATGTTGTACCTCAGATGGCTTGACGTTCGCACCCACGCTGAGGCGATACATCTGGTAGGCGCTAAGTGACAACAGGATATTCATCCACAGTACATTTTGGTAGGGCAGGGCATCATCGCCCGCTTTCATAAGGTCAGCGGAGCCCACATCGATAATGCGGGTGCTCATGTCTGCGCGTTCGAGATACCGGCCCATGCGCACAAACTGGTAGACCTCATCGTGATTCATGGTACCAGAGAGCATGCCGGCAACCTGCTGACAGGATTGAATGACACCATTGAGCACAGTATGCCTGGAAGGGCGCGGTAAGCCTTTGCTGGAGCGGCGTGAGACACTGAGGTAGAGACTGTTGACACTTTCCCAG
>Ga0114950_10005226_pt1 | contig 10086 bp, 7 predicted proteins | sample N075metaG_FD_83503 | JGI IMG/M metagenome (GOLD analysis project Ga0114950, IMG submission 83503) | Deep subsurface microbial communities from Kermadec Trench to uncover new lineages of life (NeLLi) - N075 metaG | ecosystem: Environmental > Aquatic > Marine > Ocean trench > Sediment | place... | reverse complement strand
ACTCCAAAGCCAAAGTTGTCATACCGTCCGACAGGCATTTTTTGGTCGTATGAAATCGAATATGTGTTGTAAGCATTCCCTGGAATGACTGGTGACCACTGGTTGCGGTAGTTCCCAACAAACCTTGTGTTGCAGTTCATAACACCTGTCAAAGCAGGGTTTAATGTCAATGGTGACATATAGAACTGTGAAAAGTGAATATCCTGCCCAATCACATCAGTAGACAACATTATCATCCCTCCGAGCAGTAAAAAATATAGCTTCTTCATCCCCCTCAATTGCAAAATGAACGTAAAATTAAAATTTTTGTCAAATTAAGCAGTTTATATGTTTCCAACCCTCGTGTGAATAGAACGTGCAAGATCAGTGAAATATATACATATTCAATCAAAAATCATTCCTATGACAAATTGTTAACAAATCCACCATTATTATCTCAGCTTCCAGCTGGCGCCATATTTCTCAACGAGTACATTGTCGTAATCGTCCGCTTTTCTGAATAGATGATTAAAGAGCGTTTTTCCGGTTTCGAGGTTCAAATACCGGTCATAGACGAGCAGTGAAAGAATAATATCGTGCCCTTTGATGCTAAACGTCAGACCTTCAATCCTGAAATTTTGCCGGAGCAGGTACTCGTATAGCGGTTTTATGTCTTTCCTCGGAAGTGTTGCCAGGTATGCATCTCCCATAATTAATCCCGTCTGCTCGTGATAAGTCACATTTATCCTCGCACTCCCTTTGATGATCTCCCAGCTACTCGGTCCCTTTCGGGAAAGCTCGACATCATACCCCAGATCGTGAAGCAAAGCTTCGATAGTTCTTTTCACCCCTGCTGGTTCATATTCTGCGACCTGGGAAGGGACTTCAACCTTCGTCCCACAATGCGGGCAATAACCATCAAAATCATCTCCATCCAAAACGAGATTTGAACAAGAGTGGCACCTGACCGCTGTTTTGCCTACATGCTCAAGATAATCTCTCAATGCATGTGCTAGATAATCCACGGGCAAGGAGAAGCCTATGTTATTTCCGTCGCGAATGATAAAAGTATTTACGCCGATCACATGCCCATGCGCATCGATCAAAGGTCCTCCACTATTACCCGGATTGAGCGCTGCATCGTGCTGGATATACTCTATCTCGTTTTGTTTGTGCATGGCATTTGAGATGATTCCTTGCGTTGCCGTGTACTTAAGCCCGAACGGATGTCCAACGGCGATCACAAGCTCTCCTTCTGCCAACTCTTCTCCCGCCCCGAGATAAACCGAGGGCATACTATTTTTAGCCGGGGCTTCAAGAAATGCGATATCGAGCCTCGGATCCGTGTACAATACCTTGATTATTTGCTTTTCAAACTTGTCGCCGTCCACGATTACCTGTCGGTTTCCACGCACGACATGTTCGTTTGTAATGATCAGGTTTTGAGATTTCAGAAAAAATCCTGTGCCCGTGGCATAAGGAGTGGCAATCTGTACCACGACGCTCCGAAAGCTCTCGATCAGGTCCTTCGTTCCTTTCATTTCGCAGCCTTTGTCATATCAAGTCTCTTGATCATCTTGAAATACGACCTCGTAAATGAAGTCATCGTATCTACCTGCAATGAACCTGTGTCAGGTTTGAGCTTAGGAAATTTCGAGTCATGCCTGTCTTTCCAAGCCTCGAGGGTTTTAGTGATAGCTCTTTTATCAAGGGTCCCGGATTCGGGGGAATAGTACTGTGGTGTAAAACCGAGGTCCTTGAAATACTCGGGCTCCGTGATCCGATAGTACAGATGCAGGAGTTCCTGAATGGGAGGCTGAAAGGCATAATTAAACAATCCGTATCCGGCGATATATCCCGGGAAAGCAAGAGCCATTTCAAAATGACGGTTCTCAATATACCAGTCCATATTTTTCAACTCTGAGTCAATAAATGAAACGAGCTGCTCATGCGTACTGGCTTTAGTGATACCAAATGAAGAAGAAACAACGTACAACTCAGATTTCAGGTCTTCATCGCTCCGCTCCAATATCTTCTCAAATTCTTTCCTGACGGCCCTGTTTTTCTGCGCGCTGGATTTATTATCATTGGCAAAGTAAACCCTGTGGATGCGTTCCAGGGCCTCTGTTAATTCTCCTTCTGGCCGAACCAGGTAATCAATTCGGTAAGCGAGATCCAACAAGAGGTATCCAGCACCACCCGCGTACTGCTCTGTGTTTAACTTGCTGCTGTCAATTTCTTTAAAAACCCGGGCAATGCGGCTTCGTATAAAGGCGATTTTAACACTCTTCTGCTCTTCTGGAATTGGAATAAGGTGACCTGTGTTTATTGGTTTGAGTGTTTCAAACTCGCCAACGAGTAGATCGTCTTGCTTGTCAGCACTCACTGCCATTTCCTTAAGCGCCTGATACATTTTATAGGGAGAACCATCGAGCAGATAAGAATCAAAAATCAAGGTCAGATTGTCGTCATCATCGAGTGCATACCTGCAATACTTCAGCGAAAAGTTGAGCTCCATCATCCTTCGCAGAAAGCCGATACTCAATTCTTCAGCATGAGCCACTTTTGCCTCTGCTTTGATCATTCGTTCGCCAATAAGTCCTTTTATCAACTTCGAGCCCTGGAGAATCTCAAAGTGCAAGCCATCAGTCTCTGTCCGGGTCTTTACATTGTTTTGAGATGCATCGGTCAGATATTCGAAGAAATGTTGAAAGCTCTCTTTGTAATTCCCTTCCTCGAACAGGCTCATGGACTTGTCCCATTCATCATATTTCTCGTCGGGCTTGTACGAGTCACTGTACCTGCCGAAACGGATATCGGGGTTCTGTGTTTCCGCCTGCGTGCTGCCGAATATTTTGTCAAAAAATCCCATTGCGCCGCAAGATACAGAAATGGGCAAACGAGGATTGTCATTTTTGCTCAGGTAGGTTATTGTTGGGTATTATCAGGTGTGATTGGGTTGATGGCATATTCTTGCCGACCGTAGTAGAACTGCGAAGGTGATAATTAGGCGATTCCAACGACCCCGTCAAACATCATCACTCAAATATCAGACATCATCACTCAGACATCAAAAAACGCCTCAAGCGATTTTGACAACTGTCACGTGATCACCAAAAGCTTCATTACCAGGATCAAACGAAAACAAATTGATCCCGGGTGTCTTGCCAGGTTCGATGCTGCCCAGGTCCGCTTCAAAACCCAGTGCACGTGCACCGTTGATAGTCGCCCATTGAAGGAGCGTATCGAACGGGACATAGGACTGGTATCGATTGATGGTTTTCATTTCCTCGAGGATTGACAGTTGCCAGTTGGAGGTGAGGCTATCGGTACCAATGGTCATCTGCGCTCCAGCGTCTATGAAGCGCCGATAATCAGGCATGCGGTTTTCGATAAACAGGTTGGCGTTTGGACATGTGGCCCAGAATGTATTTGAGCTCCACTGCTGGGTGATCGCAATCTCGTCGCGTGTTGTGAGGGTATTGTGGACAAACAAGTTTCGTTGTACGGGGTTGAGATGCTCGAGTGCGTACATGATAGAGCCTTTTCCGATCGGCTCAAATTCTTCAAGGCTGATACCGAAAGATGCGTAAAAGCCAAGAAGATCTCCGCTCTTATCCAGGAAGAGAGCATTTTCGTGTATCATTTCCTGATTGTGGATGGACACTGTGTGATCTTCACCCTCATTAAATTCCACTATACTTTGAAAGAGGGATCTGGATACGGTATACGGACTGTGTGGCACACATGATTTTCTGCTCCCATTATTTGCCTGCAACTGGTCATGGACGTCCATGTACTTCGAATAGAAAGATTGTGCCTGATCGTTTTGCAAAAAATCAAACATTTCCACGAATGTGTAGTATCGCATCCGACCAAGATGTTTCTGATGAAATGTATTTATCGAGTTTGAAATATCCCCGACAGCAACGATACCCTCGATTAGCATCTGATCCTCAGCAAGCCGAATGGCCTCGCTAACAATTTCAGCCTTGGCCTCTCGCTGTCGGACAACACTTGTGATAAATGGAATAAGACCAGTACCCGTATCGACTTTCCCAAGCATATGCGACAATTCGAGATGACAATGCGTATTGATAAAGCCGGGAGCCAATGTCCCCTTATAGTACTTCAGTTCTCCCTGATCGAACTCAGCCCGACTCGCGACATGCAAGATTTTACCCCGTTCATCAAAGACTATCACCCCTTTTTTGACGGGCTCTCCAGCCATTGTATAGACGAGGTCAGCAGTTATTTTTTGCATAATATTCTGCAATCAGAGTGTTTTGCTAATAAGACCGTTTTTGATGCGTGGCTCAAACCATGTGCTCTTCGGCGGCAGTGTTTTGTGCACCTCGGCAATCTGTACAATCTCACTCATTTGAACCGGGTATACACAAAACGCAATACGAAAAAGACTTTTGTCAGCTTTGGCCATCACCCCTTCTACCCCGGCAATTCCCTCTACATACCTCAGCCGTGGATCCTCACGCACATCTTTGATGTCCAATATTTTGTTGAGCACTTCTTTGTTAAGAATGGCACCGTCGAGGATGACATTCTCACCGACATATTTTCTAATGATTGAACTTTTCCATTTCAGGAGATACCATTCACCCAAAATATACATGGTCATTTCAAATTTCTTCTTTGGCTTTGCCGCAGTGCCTAAAGGCCTGATATCGCACAATCTCGACATCCGAGCCATAAACATGGTAGGCGAAACTATGTCCAGAATATCTATGATCCGGTTATAATCATGTATGACCAATTGCTCAAAAGGAAATAAGACGCAAAGAAACATTTGATAATCATTGGGTTGGCCTTCTTTTAGAGTAACACGATACAATTTTAAGGACGTAGCGCATCTGTGATGACCGTCTGCGATGTAGGCCTTTGACACATCATATCTAAATGCCCGTTGCAGTTTTTCAATTTCATTCTCATCTGTTAACTTATAGAGCACATGTTGTTCGTCGCCAATTTTGACTGTATAAAATGGGTTTTGCGCATGTGCATCTTGTACGACCTGTTCTATGACCTTATTGCGCTTATATGTGAGGAGAACCGGCTTGATCAAAGCCTTGCGCTCAAGGACCAAAGTGGTCATATACTGTTCTTTAGTGGCAATCGTATCCTCATGTGGCATGACTTTTCCGTCGATATAATCCTGAATATCCAGGCATGAGACAACACCTGAATATGAACGTAAAGGAGTAATGATGTCATAGATAAAAATGCTCTCCTCAGAGTCCTGCTGAAAAAAACCGCGCCTACGGAAGTCGGAAAACTCATGCTTCGAGGCGGCAAAGAAAGCATCAGGCCGCCCAATTTTGTCAGTCTTCGGATAAAGTGCGGTAAACGGGTATATGGTCATTCAACCAAGATAGCAGGATCATACAAGAAAGAAAGAATGTCTCGTCTGTTTTGCGTATCACATCGCTTTAAACATAGCCTGATAGAGCCAGTTTGATTTCGACGCCAGAATATTCTCCAGTGTGGTATCCGCTTTTCGGGAGAATTGTTTCAGCTCGCGCACCATCCGACAAAACTCGGCAGATTCATGGCAATGGCTCTCGACAAGGCTAATTTCCTCGAGCACTTTGACCATCGGATCCAACTCACGGCGCTTGCGCTGAAGGATGATATGTTTGAGCATTGCAATGACATCCTTTTCGGCCTCGTAGTAATCTTTCCGATCGCCCGGTTTCAGCACCTTGTGGGCAAGTTCCCAATCCATCAGCGCGTGGATATTCATATTCGCATTCCCCCGGGAAATCTTCAGATGCTCCATAATCTGATCGCAGCACAACGGGCGGCTCGAAACCATCAAAAGGGCATGTACTTGTGCCATTGTCCGGCTGACACCCCAATTTGTCCCGAGAGCTCCCCAGGATTCAATAAATTTCGCTTTTCCTTCTGCGAGATGCATAATTTTATCTAAGCGTATCTGAATGTAAGATGATTTACTGCCAAATTGTTTAAGCTATGCAGGGTCTTTTTGGTAGAATGGTACTTTTGTAATCACGGCAGGTAGGTCCTTTCTACCCGTAGAAATATAAATTTCTGTGCCGGGCGTGCTATACTCAAGGCTCACATATCCCATTCCCAATGGTTTTTCAAGGCAAGGAGACTGGGTACCTGAAGTGACAACACCGATGACATTTCCGTCCTGATCTTTTATCTCATAACCATGTCTTGGTACTCGCCGATCACTGAGTGTAAACCCAACCAATTTGCGTTTTACCCCTTCCAGCCTTTGCTTTTGGAAAATTTCCACTGAATTAAACTGTCCTTTCTTTGTCTTTGTAATCCACCCAAGCCCGGCTTCAATTGGTGAGGTTGTTTCATCAATATCATTTCCATACAGGCAATACCCCATTTCAAGTCGAAGAGTATCCCTTGCACCCAAGCCAGCCGGAAGAACTGTATATTCTCTCTTTTGAGCAAAAATTGTATCCCAAAGGTGCTCAGTGTGCCCGGCTTCTACATATAATTCAAACCCGCCGGCTCCTGTATACCCGGTTGCCGAAATGAGTACATTCTCCACTCCGGCGAAGGTTCCTTTGCGAAATTTATAAAACCCAATCTCGCTCAGATCAACGTCCGTAAGAGGTTGTAACAAATCAATTGTATCGGGTCCTTGAATCGCAATCAACCCCGTACGATCTGAAATATCACTCACTTTCGCGTCAAATGTATTCTGGGCGTTTACCCAATCCCAGTCCTTCTGAAGATTCCCGGCATTTACGACGAGCATAAACGCAATTTCATCTTCGTCACAACTTTGGCAGGGCAAGCGATAAACCAGCAAGTCATCTACAATTCCTCCCTCCATATTGGGCATACACGAATACTGCGCATCTCCTATCTCCAATTTCGAGGCATTATTGGACGTGATTTTTTGTACAAGGCCGAGTGCCTCCTTTCCTTTGACAATAAATTCGCCCATATGGGAGACATCAAAGACGCCCACAGAATTCCGTACAGCCATATGCTCCTCTGTAATCGTTGTATACACCACGGGCATGTTGTATCCTGCGAAGGCAGCCATCCTGGCTCCCAGGGCGATGTGTTTTCCGGTTAAGGGTGTGTTTTTAGTTTTTGAATCCGACATGGCTGTAAGATATTAGAAAGTCATAATTCGACAAAGGATATCTGGTAGGCGATGGGATGATGGTAAGCAGCAATTCGTTCCCCCACCATCAATGCACAATATTAATCTCCTTAATCTTATCCCCAACCTGAATGGCATGCACAACATCCATTCCAGAGCGAACACGACCAAAAATCGTATAATTACCATCGAGGTGAGGCGTGGGAGAATGGGTGATAAACCACTGGGTTCCTTCTGTATGATTACCGGCGGATGCCATTCCGAGGTATCCTTCATCCGAAAAATACAAAGGCACAAATTCCGAGCGGATTGTATAGTCGAGACTCCCGTAGCCATCACCTCTGGAGCAGCCACCCTGAATAACGAAATTCGGTACCACGCGATGAAAATTCTTGCCATTGTAAAATCTGTCACGGGACAACTGTACAAAATTGGCAACCGACCCTGGAGCACGTGCTGTAAATAAGTCAAGGATGATCGTACCTGATGAAGTGATGAGTTCAGCGGAAACTGTATCCTTTAACACAGAAAAAAGATTCCAGTCGATGGGGTGATTATAATCTAGTGATTTGGGCGTGAAATCATCTCCTTTGATCTCTGCAATACCTCCAGCCAATGCATTGTACGTTTCAATTGCATCGGGTAATTTGACTTTTTCCAGCGCCTCTTGCAAGTCGATTATATGCTTGAGGGCAAAATCTTTCATGACTTTATCACTCAATACCCCAGAAGCAACTGCGACCATTGCAACATCACGTGATTTAATTGCTTCAACCAAATATCCCCCCAGAATTATTCGAATGCCGTTCGCTTTGCCTCCATACGCTTCCCGCAGGTCGTCACCGACAGCGATTTCACCTATTCCCTCAACGGCAGCCGTACGTACGGCAGGGTCGTTCGCATGAAAACCCAGGTCGTATATACTCTTGTAGTTTGTAGCGTCGCCAGCCAGAGCATGCAGCAAGGCGGCCTTTTCATAAGGATTTTGCGAGCGTTTGAACCAATCGACGATCTCTGCGTGCATATTACCTTTCGTGATGGCATAGTTTCTCGACATCAGTTTTTCTGTAGCCAGATATAACAATGTCTTGACCTCCCAGGGTAATTTCCCCCTTGAGATCGTTCTCAGGCGTTTGACATCTGTTCCATTTCCTTTGTCTACCAGATATTGTGCTGCAGTCCGTGCCACATGAAGATTGTCATCCGTCAGAGCAGTAAATGCCACACTTTTACCTGAGTTATAGGGATAAAAATTCATGGCTCGGATAATATTGCACTTTACACGGTAGTCCTTTTCTCTGTTAAACTGGCTTTTCAGAACTGATAATGCCTGATCGTCTCTTGACTTTCCAAGTGCTGTCGCAATACACATTCTAATATGCGGGTCTTTCTCTTGCCTGAACACCGGAATAAGCGTCGACAAATGTGCCTTGATATTAATATTTGATGCGCGCATGAGGTAATTCGCTGCAATAACTCTGATCGTGGATGGCAATTGATCCGATGCCATGAGATCGACCATAACATCTGTGCCTTCAGGCAAGGTAATCCCGCGCAAAGCAAAGCGATAAATGCCGCGGGCCTGTCCCAAAATCAATACGCTATCGCGAATATCATAGCTACTTATTGTACTGAGGAAGCGCAGGCTATTTTTATTGCCAGTTTTTCCTACAGCCTCAAGAATCATTGAATTTGATCGAATATAGGTGTGCGACGAGTCAACTGCATCAAACCCGTGCACGAGCACGTCTTCAGCCTGTGCGGTCCCGAGCTGACCGAGAGCAAACGCCGCTGCGGTTCTCACTTCGGGATGAACATCGGAAAGCAACATCCCCAGCACATGCACAACGGTGCTATCCTTTAAAGATGCAAATGCCATTGCGGCGCGGTATCTCAACGATGGGTCAGTATGCCCCAAATAAGGTGTCAGGCTGTCGGCCAACTGCCTGTCCTGTAAATCCAGAATGTGCTGTTGTTCCCGATCTTGCAAATCGATCTTAAACGTATACACAGCTTCTCCTTCATTATCAACGGAGCATGACACGAGGATTGACAGCGACAATAAAACTGCGCCCTTCGAACAGGTTCCGATAAAATCTGACAATGTTCTCAATACACCTTGGGGAGTTAATCGAATGCTCAAACGTAATGTGGTTTACCGGTTAAAATCATCATCGAATATTTCATTTTCCTCAAACTCATCGACATTGTTATGCGGCTGTTGTAGTTGTTCATATTTTTCACAATCGGTCTCGATATCCAAATCTCCGATTGGTTTTAAAAATACGGCCTCGGCCTCATAATCGACATCCGCGGCATCTTGTATCCGTTTAATAAAATTGCGAAAAAAGGGTTTTGCCATCACACTTCCCTGCCCATTTCTAAGGGAAAGAAAGCGGATCCACTGATCCTCTCCTCCTACCCACGTTCCAACGACGAGAGACGGTGTGATACCGATAAACCAACCGTCCACATAATTATTTGTCGTACCTGTTTTGCCTCCGACCTCGGCGCGAATGCCTGCCAGGTTTGTCCCGGCATACCTCAGCATATCGACCATGACGTAGTTCGCTTTTGGAGGAAGCGCCAATTGCTCCTCCTGAAAGCCACGATAGATTTCTGTCCCATTTTCGTCTTCCACTGATAAGACGAAGAAGGGCTTGTTGTACAAACCGTTGTTTGCAAAAGTCGAGTAAGCGCCGGCCATTTCCATCACCGACAAATCGGCAGATCCAAGGCAAATCGAAGGTTGGTTGGGAACCCGGAATTCACCATCGCTCCTAACGATTGAACTATCAATTCCCATATTATTGATCAATCCTCGCACCACGTTGGCATTACCAAGTTGCTGCATTAAAAATACGGAACACGTATTGCGGGACTGACGCAGGCATTCATATAATGTCAGTCTTTCCCGTGTGTACTTATTGTCCGCATTGCTGGGTGTCCAGGGCTCTAACAATCCAAAACTACCATCACCGGGTCCAATT
>Ga0114950_10005225_pt1 | contig 10088 bp, 7 predicted proteins | sample N075metaG_FD_83503 | JGI IMG/M metagenome (GOLD analysis project Ga0114950, IMG submission 83503) | Deep subsurface microbial communities from Kermadec Trench to uncover new lineages of life (NeLLi) - N075 metaG | ecosystem: Environmental > Aquatic > Marine > Ocean trench > Sediment | place... | reverse complement strand
TGTGGATCAGTGCATATGTCTGCCTTGGCAGCCTCCAGTCTCCTGCTACAAAAGGGCATCGATCCGGTCGCGCAAATAACCTGCCGGGATCGCAATAACATCGCATTGCAGAGCGATCTGCTTGGCGCCCAGGCGCTGGGCATCACCAGCCTGCTGATCCAGCGCGGCGACAAGTTGCCCGAGGGCTACCGGCCGAAAACGAAACAGGTGTTCGATATCAGCAGCGGGAATTTAATGGGTGCTGCGCTGAGGCTTAACAGCGGGGGCAAGTCCGCAGCGTTCCATATCGGTGCGGCGATCATGGTCTTTAACCCGAAATTCGAATGGCGGGCGAAGTCATTGGTTGCCAAGGCAGATGCCGGCGCGCGGTTTCTGCAGACGCAAATGTGTTTCGATATGGATCTGTTGCGTCGGTACATGGCCCGACTGGTGGCAATAAGACTGATCCACCGCGTCCATGTCATGGTTTCCGTGGCGACATTGCCGTCAGGGGAAACGGCGCGCTGGGTACGCGACAACCTGCGTGGATCGGTAATGCCCGACGCCGTCATTCGCCGGCTCGATCGGGCATCGGATCCCGAGCAGGAGGGTATCAGGCTTTGCGCTGAGCTACTCCAGGAAATGCAAGAAATTCCCGGCGTCGGCGGGGTCAACGTGGTGACACCGGGCAATGTCGCCAGCATCCCCGCGGCCATCCGCGCCGCAGGCCTGGCAGGCTGACTCGCGCCGCAGCCGTTATCGCGCTGCGTCCCGGTTGGGGCTCGACTCACCGTCGCGGCGCTGGATGTGCGCCAGTTGTTCCGGCGGGACGTAATCGAAAATGAAGGTAATCCGATCCTCGGTGCCTTTGTTTGCCACGCTGTGGTTTTTCTGATTATTGATTTCGTAAGCCTGCCCCGGCTGCAGGCGGTAAGGCCGACCATCGATCATAAACCGCACGCGCGGATTGGTCGTGATGGGTACGTGGATCCTGTGGCCCAGATGAAATGAGGCGTGGGTATCCCGATGTGGTTTGATTTTTCCGCCGGCCGATAACCTGGCCGCCATGGCGCGGATGATGGTGCCCCCCTTCGGATAGAACCGACCGATGATGTCGTGCATCACGGGCACCGCAACCTCGACCAGTCGGTCCCAGCCGGGCTGCTTCGTGATGGTGATGTTGGGCCAGTCCTCGAGATCGATGAACACCATCACGATGGACTCGGTGTCCCGGTGCACGTCGTAGGTTTCCTGGCGGTGCGATTCCTCGCGCCAGGCTTCCGCATCCTGGGCCAGTATGGCTTTTGCCAGAGCGCTGCTGTCGACCGGGCCGAGTTCCCGAAGCGGTGTTTCGATGTCCATGGGCAAATTACCGCTTACCGACCGCCGGCCGGAGTTGTGCCGCCAGGGCCGTTGCGATGCGGCCCCGCCGCTGCCGGCTTACCTGAAGCTCTTGCGATAGGTAAGGCCCAGGGTACGCGGCTGGTTGACCGACAGTCGCGTCTGGATCCAGCGGTCGTTGAAGTACTGCTTGGCATACTCGTCAAACACGTTGTCGATAAATACCGTGGCCGTCCAGGTCTCTCCGCTCAGGGCGAAACGGAAATTGGTGATGGAGTAGGAGTCCTGCACGCGCACCGGGTTAATGACTTCGATGGACTGAATGCCCTCCAGGGAACTGACTGATTCCCCGGTGTACAGGTACGCCAGGTACAAGGACGGCGTCGTACCCCAGAGTTGCTGGTTGAATTCGTAATCCGCGATCAGGCTGCCCTTCCAGTCAGGCACCAGTGGCAATGGGGTGCCCTTCGCAAGGTCTATAATCGTTTCACCGTCGGCGTCCAGGATGACGGCGTTTTCCGACACCTCTCCATCGTTCCAGCCGACGCTCGCGGTGAACGCCAGATTTTCCAGCGGCACCCAGTTGACGAACGCTTCGATGCCGTCGATTTCGGCTTCCGCGAGATTGATGGTCCCCAGGGTAAAGATGCCCGGCGTCGGATCTTCCGCCTCGATCTGCATGTCTTCCCAGATCATGTGGTAGGCGGTGAGATTAAATTGCAGCTGATTGTTAAACCAGGTTGTTTTGGTGCCGATCTCAAAGTTCTTCACCAGGTCGGATTCGTATGCGTTGAGCGGTGGCTGCCCGAACACCGAGGCGGGTCGAGCCGCGTTACCGCCACCGCGGCGGAAGCCTTCGGAGTAGGTCAGGTAAATCATCTTGTCGGCGGCCACATTGAATGTGGTGGTGATTTTCGGCACGAAGCCGGATTCATCGGCGCCGGCCACGTTGCGCGCACCGGTCCAGCATTTATTTTCTGTCTCCACCGCGGGATCGGGCAGAGGAACCAGCAGATCACAGTTAATTTCCGGCCCCTGTACGGTGAACGGGGTGGTCGACGGTACCAAGGTGCCGTTTTCCAGGGTGCGATCCTGGTCGATGTCGAACCAGCGGCCACCGGCGGTCACGCTGAACCAATCGGTGATCTCGACGCTGACCTCACCGAATACCGCCACCTGCTCCAGTTCGGTGTTGTAGACGCCGTCCCACCACTTGGTGGTCCCCGTCGTCGGGCCGAAGACCTGCGTGTTGTAGTAAAACGCCGCGTAATTCAGATAATAGGCCGCATTGGAGCCGTCCAGTTGCCTGATATTGGCGGAGAAGTGGGTGTGATCGTCGGTCTTGTTATAGAACGCACCGACCACGCCGCTCCAGCGGCTGTCGGAATCGGCGGGCGTGGCCAAGCGCACCTCCAACGAGTAGCGGTCCTGGTCAGAATTATCGAACGACATTGCCTGCGGATCGCCGCCGAAGTCGTAGAGGGTGTAAACACTTTTGTCCGGGTAAAATTCCTGCCAGGCCGAGAGGTAGGCCGAGGAATCGACATCGTAGCTGGTCGTGCGATTCATGAACGAGGTGGCAATCGTCAAATCGGCCCAGCCGAGCGACCCTTCGACGGTCAGGGCGAGCTGATACCACTCATCCTCCCACCTCTCGTTGCCGAAGCGCAGCTGCTCCCATTCGCCGATGGCGACACCCGCGTGCGCGCCTTCGGACAGGTCCGTGTCGCCGGTGCCGTCGGCCTCGGTGAGCTGATAAATGCCGCCAATATCGATTGTCCAGTTGTCGTTGGGCGCCCAGCGCAGGCTGACCCGCCCGCCGCTGACGGTGGTGTCATTAATGTCGCTCTCGACGAATGCCGCATTGTCAAAGGTGCCGCCCGGGAAAATCCCCTCCGGGCCGCTCGGGCTCGGGCCGAGAATGTTGTCGACGTAGCCGGGTTCTTCCGCCAGGAAACCCACCAGACGCAGCGCCAGCTTGTTACCTGCCAGCGGGATGTTGACCATGGCGCTGAGGTCGTAACCCGTACTGCCGTGTTCGACTGTCATTCCGGTCAGTTCAACCCAGCTGTCGAACTCGGTGGTGTCCGGCTTGTTGGTCAGAATACGCAGTGTGCCGCACTGGGAAGCATCTCCGAACAGCGTGCCCTGGGGCCCGCTCAGTGCCTCGACGCGCTGGATATCCACCATCCGGGGATCCGGGTTGATTCCGGCCACCGTGATCGGCTGCTCGTCCAGATACACTGCCGTGGTTGCAGTGTCGGCAAAAGCGATGCCGGACACGGCACAGCCGCGCATAATGACGTTGGTGCCGCCCGGTTCCCGCCGGGCGAAGGACAAGGCGGGGATCTGCCCGATGTAGTCGTCGAGTTGCTTGAAGCCTTGGTGGACGATGTCAGCGTCGGTGAGCACCGTGATGGACATCGGAATATCCTGAACGTTGGCCTCGCGCTTGGTGGAGGTAACGATAATTTCCTCGATCACCGCTTGCGCCTGGGCAGCGGGAATGCCGGCACAGGCTGCGGAGATGGCGAGCCCGAGAGCTTGCTTCGGGTGCTTTTGGATCAGATTAATGTTTACCGTCATGACCATCCCCCCCGGATTCAATACTACATTTGCCCGATACTACTGACAGTAATGTTGAATTTCCACTGCAAAAAAATTTAAATGTACCGAATCGACAGTTAATCATTCCGGGCCTATAGGCATGCAGTTAGAAAGCGCCATTTATTGTGCGAGGGGTCGAGAACAGGCGAAGTTTTTCGCTGCAATCCGGTGAGTTACACTGCGCTTGAATGACCAAAAAATAGTCGCACGAAAAAGATTGATGACACACGGCAATCACATGAATCACGCAATGCGCTTTGCTCCATGACGACGCTTATTGCGACCTCCGTGGTCCGGGGCAGTCAACAAGGCGAGAGCCATGGCGGCATTTTTTTGATCGATCTGGATCGTCAGCGGGTCATGCAGCCCGTTGACTGGAATACGACGAATATTGACTGGCAGGGCCGTGGCTGGGACCGGGGTCTGCGCGGAATCGAATTTGACGGGGATAAAGTTTACATTGCCGCAAGTGATGAATTGTTCGTCTACAACCGTGACTTCGAACAGATCACCTCTTACCGTTCTCCCTACCTGAAACACTGTCATGAGATCAGCCGATACAAGCGGCGTCTGTATCTGACATCCACCGGCTATGATTCCGTCATCGGTTTTGACCTGGACAAGCTGCAGTTTTCCTGGGGATTGCATATTGCCAAAACACCTGACGGATTTCTGGGCAGCCCGTTTCATCCGAGTGGCAAGCAGGGGCCGCCCCTGCAGAATGAACTTCATATCAACAATGTATATTGCCTGGACAGAGGCTTGTACATCAGCGGGCGCGGAACCGGAAGTCTTCTCCAGTATACGGGTAAGCGAATCAAGGCGATCGCCACGTTACCCGCGGGGGTTCACAATGCCAGGCCGTATGCCGACGGCGTGTTGTTCAACGATTCCGATACGGACGTCGTGCGCTTCGAGTCCCGCGACAAGCGGCGCATATTTCGTATTCCCCGTTACGATCCGAATCAGCTCACACACGCTGACTTGGGTGATTCGCGCATCGCCCGCCAGGCGTTTGGCCGGGGCCTGTGCGTAGTAGACAACGGCGTTATTGCCGCCGGATCGCCACCGTCGACGATTACCTTGCATGATTTCAAAACCATGGAAACCTCGCTAAGTATTAACCTGACCATGGATGTCAGAAACGCCATCCATGGGCTGGAGGTCTGGCCCTGGCCGCTGGATTCGCGTTAACGGTCCGGCGGATTAATGTTTTCGTACCGGGCATAGCGCGGGAGACTCGGCTCGAGTACCTCGATTAATTCACCCAGGTACTGTTCGTAATTTCTCCAGTAATTAATCGATTTGCTATAAATCGGCTGGCGGACCTGTTCGGAGCTTGCCGTGCGCACCGGACGCTCGGTTTCGTGAAAATTGATACATGCGTCCTCCCACGGGAGTTCGCAATACTCTAGAAGCCGTCGGACCTGGTTTTCGAAATCCGTCACCATGTCTTCGTACTGGACCGTCAGTACGGTACCGGGCAGCACTTCGTGCCAGTGATCCATCAGTCGCTGGTACTCGAGGAAATACTCGCCGATGTCGGTCAGGTCGTAGGTGAAGGGCTGGCCACGGGCAAACAGCTGTCGAAAACAACTCAGGCACGAATCCAGCGGGTGACGCCGGGCATCGATAATTTTGGCGTTGGGCAGCATCAAATGGATGAATCCCACCGACGGGTAATTGTTCGGCATCTTGTCGATGAAGCGGGGCGTACCCTCGGTGCGGTGCATCTTCGCGGCGTGAAGGTATTCCTGGCCCAGCGACTGCAGGTGCGCCGGGCCCAATTCCCTGACCGCCTCAGGATAGTTCACGCCATCGGCGCGATTGAGATTGAGAGCACCCGCTACGTGGTCTACGTAGGGCAGTTCGGAGGTGCCCTCGACCTGACTGTGACTGGCCAGGATTTGTTCGATCAGCGTGGAACCGGAACGGGGCAGGCCGATCACGAATATCGGCGCGGGATCGAGATGGCCCTGACCGCTGCGTTCGGCCAGAAATTTCTGATCGAACACCTCGATCACGCGGTCATGCATGACCTCGCCGCTGACCGGGTCGTAGTATTCGCCCAGGCGCCGCTTGGCATTGCCCTCCCGGTAATACTGCCAGGCGCGATCGAAATCCCGCGGTCCTCGGTTGCCTTGGCCAGGGCAAACAGAAAGTTGACTTCTGACTCCGCGTTGAGATCATCGCCGTCAACACGGGTCTGCATTTCCTGAATGTCCTCATCGCTCAAGCGGTAGGTTTTGAGGTTGGCGAGACTCCAGTACGTCGCGCCAGAGTCGGGGCGCAGTCGGATGCACTCCCGGTAGGCCGTAACCGCTTCATCCTGCCGGCCCACGGTCTTGAGCACATGCCCTAAACCCAGATGCGCGCCGACATGATTGGGGCGCAATTTCAGGGTGCTTTGAAAGGCTTCGATGGCCTCATAGGTCAGCGCCGCCGGAGACAGGGTGCTGGCCAGCAGGAAACGGGCCTGGACATTGCCGGGTTCCATCTCGATGGCGCGCCGGAAACAGCCGATCGCAGCTTCAAAACGATTCTGCTCCATGAGTGCGCGACCGTGGTCGATGACAGCGCCGATAAAATCGGGTGCGTGGGAAACAGCTCGCCGCAGGTACCGTTCCGCGTCGTCGAAACGTGCTGCGCCCAAGGCCAGGGTGCCCATCATGCGCAGGGCGTCGACGCTGTCCGGGTTGGTCCGCAGGACCTCGTCATACAGCCGCTCTGCTTCTTCCAGTCGGCCTGCTTTCTGGTGTTCAGCGGCGAGCGCCAGCGTCTTGCGTTGCGGGTTCAGGTCGAACGATTTTTCGAATGCTTCATCCGCCTGCTTGCCTTTTCCGAGCATGGCCAGCGCCTTGCCCAGGTTGAAATGGGCGCCTTCCAGATTCGGGTCCAGACGGGTGGCCGTTTGCAGCACCGGCACGGCTTCGTCGGCTCGCCGTTGCCTGACCAGCAGTTGGCCCAGGTCTTCATGCGGCTTGGCGAAGCTCGGAGCGAGCTCAATGGCCTCGCGCAGCCACTTTTCCGCGTCCTCGGTTTGCCCGGCTTTCAACAGCATCACCCCGAGCAAGGCAACCATGTTGACGTCCCGGGGATTGCGCGCCACCGCATCCCGGCAAAAGGCTTCGGCGTCGTCGGCCTTGCCGGCACTCATAAGCCGGATCGCTTCGTTCAAATTACTTCTGGTGGCGTAGGGATGAGACATGATCGGGTAAGGTGTCACGCAGTGTTTTCTTTGTCTACTTTCTTTTAACGACTGATTGCTGACCGTGACACACGAAAAGCGCATCATTGTCGCATAATCTGTGCCCCCCTTTACAGCATAACTGGTATCACCGTATGCAATATCCCCAGCCGCACACCGGGTCGTACTACGCCGCCAGCGCCAATGAATTAACCGACTTTGCCCCGCTCGACGGTGCTGTGAAAGCAGACGTTTGTGTCATAGGTGCGGGGTTTACCGGCATCTCGACGGCGCTGCATCTGGCGGAACGCGGCTACGACGTTCATGTTGTCGAGGCCAACAAAGTCGGGTGGGGAGCATCGGGCCGCAACGGGGGGCAGATGATCGGCGGCATCGCCGGCGAGAAAGCCATGCTCAAACATCATGGTGCGGAGATTGCCGGTCTGTTATGGGAAATGCGCTGGGCCGGAAATGAGATCATTCGCCAGCGCGTGCAGCAATACGGCATCCAATGCGATCTGAAGGCGGGCTATCTCGACGTTGCCATCAAGGATCGCCATGTACGCGCTCTGCGCGAAGAGTATGAATACCTGAAAAATAATAATTTCCCGCATGAATTCCAGATCATGTCCAGGCAGGAGACCAGAGAGCTGATCGGAACCGACGCCTACATCGGCGCACTGAAGATCATGGGCAATGGGCATTTGCACCCTCTCAATCTGTGTGTCGGCGAGGCGCAGGCCGCGGTTCAACAGGGGGCCACAATTTATGAGCAATCTCCGGTTCTCGACATCGAGAAATCCGCCACACTGAGAGTCATCACGGAAAACGGTTCTGTGTCTGCGGACTTCGTTGTTTTGGCGGGTAACGCCTATCAGTTTCTTGACAAGCGATTGCGCAGCCAGTTGTTTCCGGTTAACAGTTTTATCATCGCCACCGAGCCGCTGTCCGACGAGCTGATTGCCGAGATCAATCCCGAAGATCTGGCCGTCTGCGATCCTAATTTCATACTTGAATACTTTCGGCTGAGCGCGGACAAACGCCTGCTGTTCGGCGGCCGAATCAATTACTTCGGCGATGATCCCGAAGTCATCAAGATGAATCTGAAACCGCGGATGTGCAGAATTTATCCGCAGCTCGCCAATATACGCATCGACTATGCGTGGGGCGGCACGATCGGCGTGACACTGAGCCGCGTGCCGCAGATGGGAAGAATCGCACCGAATATTATTTACTCGCAGGGCTACTCCGGGCACGGTGTCAATGTGACGCATCTGGCCGGCCAGATTCTCGCCGATGCGATCGCCGGCACGCTCGAGCGTTTTGACGTTTTTGCGAGAATAAAACCAATAACAGTTCCGGGAAGCGGTGTTTTCAGCAAGCAAATGGTCGCGCTCGGCATGGTTTATTACCGCCTCAGGGATCTTTTATAGGGGCGGTACCACGCGGGTTCAGGAGCCATCGGCGGCGGGCCCTTCAGCGCCTTCTATTTGTTCGTCCGGCCAGCCGTCATGTTGCGGCAGATTATCGCTTATCTCGAACCACGGGGCCTTTGAACCGACGAATTGGTGGAAGCCAGGGGGGCAGTGTACATCTCCATCGACAGTGCCCAAAGTAATGTAGAGCATGTCGGCTTCCGGCTTGAAATCTACCAGAATTCTCGACCCGCAATTTTCACAAAATATGCTGTCCGCATTTTCCGATAAAGAATAGGTTTTCAGGTTGTCCTCTCCGGAGACATAAGTGAATTGGTCGCGGGAAACTCCACCCCAGGTGGCAAATGCGGCTCCGTGGAGCCGTCGGCATATCGAGCAATGGCAGTGGCAGAAGTCCTTGAGTTCTCCCGCCACTTCATATTTTACCTTAGCGCACTGACATCGGCCGGTAATCATGGCAATTCCTCTGTAGCCAAGCTTTCATTCGGAGCAATATATACCCAACGTCACCCTTTCGGTAGCGCCTTCGGCACGTTGTATATTTGCTCGATGCGCCGTCAGCGTATAGGGCTGGAAGTTTATATGCGTTCAGTGACTAGACTGATAAAACGACATAAGCAGAAGATTCATATAATGAAATCTGATCGCTACGATACGATCGTCATCGGTGCGGGGCACAATGGGTTGGTGTGTGCCGCCTATCTGGCACAGCATGGCCAGCGCGTGCTGGTGCTCGAAGCCTCCGACACAGCCGGTGGCCTCGGCGCAACCCGTGAATTCCATCCCGGCTTTCAGGCATCGATTGCGCATTCGATCAGCCATTTTTCGCCGCAGATTACCAAAGACCTGAAGCTCGAATCGCATGGCTTCCGGACGCCGTCGGAACCCCTGTCGACCATCGGGCTGAATGCGGATGGAGAGCATGTGATCCTGCATCGGGATTCGGTGAGCGGGGTCGGAGATGAGGATGTCATCTCTTATCGGAAATATTCGCAGCTGATGCAGCGTTTTGCCGGCGTGTTAAAGCCGTTCTGGCTCAAGACGATGCCGCGGATCGGCAAGAACAGCATTGCCGAAATGATGACCTTCGCGCACATCGGGCTCAAGCTGCGCCGTATCGGCCAAAAAGATATGCGGGAATTCCTGAGAATCATTTCACTGCCAACCCGCGATCTCATGGATGAGAACTTCGACAATGACATTCTCAAGGCACTATTGAGCTGGGACGGGCTCATCGGTTCGAAGATGGCGCCACGCTCACCCAATGGGCCGGTGCTGGCGATGCTCTATCGCCGGCTTGGTGATACGCAAGGTGCCCATGCTATCCCGACGGGCGGGGTAGGCGGCTTGATCAAGGCGCTGTGCTCGGCGGCGACGTCAGCGGGTGCCGAGATTCGCACCGGTGCCAATGTTCGTCGTATTCTGGTTGAAGGGAGTGTCGACGGACTGGTTGCAAACGGCGTGCAACTGGTCGATGGCGACAGGCTCGAAGCCGATCGAATTGTCTCGGCGACGGATCCGAAAAGAACATTTCTTGA
>Ga0114950_10005223_pt1 | contig 10089 bp, 10 predicted proteins | sample N075metaG_FD_83503 | JGI IMG/M metagenome (GOLD analysis project Ga0114950, IMG submission 83503) | Deep subsurface microbial communities from Kermadec Trench to uncover new lineages of life (NeLLi) - N075 metaG | ecosystem: Environmental > Aquatic > Marine > Ocean trench > Sediment | place... | reverse complement strand
TCACGCCGAGCACCAAGCCGATGAGCACGCCCAGCGTCAAGAAAGCCAACCGCGTGGGATCGGCCATGATTTGGGCGGCCTTGATGGCCATCCCAAGCATGTCGACTTCCATGTTTCCTCCACGCCGGCGGTCAGCCGGTCTGGGTCGAGCAGCGCGCCCCAACTGGAACTCAACGGATTTGTAAAGTCAAGCGGTCGCCCGGGGCGGGAGCAACGGAACTCACCTCACATCCCAGGTTCGGCCTTGTCGGAGCAACCGGCGCCAGGTCGGTCTTTTCAAGCGGCGCATATCTCTGCACCGCTAATTAACGCCACTCGGCCAAGGGCGCGGAGCGGTCCTGCTCGGAGGTTTCACTGGCGCTCCTGGATCAAGGGACTTCCCGTCGGCGGAGGCCAAGGAACCTCGCCAAGCCAATTTACCCTGACAATGCTCTCAGTCCTGTTTGGCCCCGAATTCCGATCCCTTGAGGCACAATCGTCCCACCTTATCCTGCCATAATTTCTCATTTTCATGGAGCCGGCCGATGGCACGGGACAGCATGGGAAAGCCGCGATCGGCAAACTTTTCCGAGAGATCGAAGAAGTACATGGGCTGTTTCGTGATCAAATCACGGATTTCTGACGCCAGTGCGGTGACGTCGGCATCGGAGACGGCTGGGGCCGGCGTCTTGGCTGGCCCGTCCCCGAGCGCTTCTTCGAGCCTGATCTCATCGGCAAAGGCGTAGGACAAGCGTTGGAACCGTTCGCGCGGCACATCGTCAGGGATGGTTGCATCGACGCCCATCTTGGCGGTGGTGGGAATGCGGCCCGGGGTCGGCGGCAGACTGGGGTCGAGCGGCTTGCTGCGGGCACCGGAGATGATAATGACGTCCTTATCCGCTTGAACACGGGTCGCGATCGCCCATTCCACATCGGTGCCATCGAACACATCGATATCTTCGTCGACCACCACCACATGTTTTATGTCGGCCACCGACAGCATCGCCAGGATAGCGTTCTTGCCGTCTCCCGGCAGCGGCTTGATGGCGGCAATGGCGTGCCAATGACAGCAGCCGCCCGGCGTGACGTTAACCGCCGTCACCTGAACCCCAGCCTCATGCAAGACCCTGCGCACGGCGGATTCGTAAATGGGGCCGCTGGGCCAGATGTTTTCCCACGGCATGTGCAATGCGTAATAGACGGGCTCGGGCCGCATGGAGATCGCCTTGACGCGGACCAGCGGGTTCCAATGAAGCCCGCCCATGAGCCGGGTAAATTCGCCGAAGCGGCCCTCCGGTCTGGTCCAGCCTGTGGGCAGGATTTCCGCCTCCAAGACGATCTCCGAGCTGGCGATGAAGGGCAAATCGATGGTCCTGCACGGGGCCAATTCAACGGCCGCGCCGCGCATGCCGCCGGCGATCCCCATTTCATCGACACCGGTTGCCGCCTTGAAGGTGGAGGCGATCAGTTCGGCGGGGTGGTTGCCGATGTTGATTGAAATTGGCAGCGCCTCGCCTTTGGCGAATGCCTTATCGGCGAACTTGCGCAGGTTGTTGGGCGTAACGATGTCGATGCCCGTGGTGTTCCGGTCCTTGACCAAAAGCCGGTAAACGCCGGCATTAAAGCCGAACTCCTGGTCATGGGCCAGGATCACCCCGGCGGTGATCATCGGCCCGCCGTCCAAACTCGCGAATAACGGCACGGGCAGATTGAATAGATCCACCGCTTCGCCTTCTTGAACGATCTCGTGCAGCCCCTTCGCGTCAATGGTGACGGGAGGAATGGGGTGATCCAGCCCACGTCCCAACAACGCCTCGATCTCGCTGAACTCACACCCCATGGCGATGGCAAGTCGTTCGCGGCTGTTCATCACACCGGAGACCACCGGGATGTCATAGCCCAGGACGTTGGTGAACAATAACGCGGTTTCGGATTGATCGACCAAGCTGGCGATGTGACGGATATCGGTGGCCTTGGAAACTTTCCTCAGTTCTCCCTTGGCCTCGAGCGCGACGAGAAGATCTCTTAAGCTCCCGAGGTTCCGGCGACCGGATGTGCCATCCGCGCCTTCAGCAGGTTTGCCCGTGGTTTCGTCCATTTTCGCACCGCACTTTTGCTTGTCTGATAGTTTTTCGAGTATGAATGTTGGACAACGATAGTGGCATCACCCGGAAGCCGCCAGCATTCATCACCCGAAGCATCATCAATCTCTATGGACGATTAAAATTTACCGTTTACTTTCGGATGCTGAGATTGAAAATCACCGCGTCGGCCGGGACACCGATCGGGGCAATAAATTTCAAAACAAAGTTGGGCATGGAAAACCTCGGCGACTTATTCAGGGAACACGTTGGCGCCGGCAAGGTTGCGGCGATCGACCTGCTCGATTTCGAGACGCCTAAGGAAATAACCTATGACGCGCTGGATGGCCGCTGTGACGCCGTGGCCCGTGGATTGGCGCGCCAAGGTTTCGGCAGCGGTGACCGCATCGCCATTGCAGCGCAAAACCGTATGGAGTTTCTAGAAGTTATCTTCGGTGCGTTGCGCGCCGGATGCGTTCCCGTGCCCATCAATTTCAAACTGACCAAGGAAACCGTTCACTTCATCATCGAGGATGCCGATGTCAGGCACGTCTTTTTCGACACCGCCGCGGCACCGCTGATTCCCAGGACCGTGCCGAGCACGGATTTTGATAACGGCTACGCGGCGTTTATCGATCCAGGCGAATTCGATTCCGTCGCCGTGACCGGGGATCAGGTCTCCATGCAGCTCTATACCGCGGGCACCACGGGCCGCCCCAAAGGCGTCCTTCTCACCCATGGGGGGCAAGGATGGGCTTCAAGGGCGCTGGTGGAAGCGCGCCGCCTGACCTTTGACGACCGGATCCTGATATCGGCGCCGTTTTTCCACAAAAATGCCTTGGTGGCGATCAAAACCGCGCTGCTGCCCGGTGCCAGCCTCGTCATCATGCCCCGCTTCGAGGCGCGGGCGGCAATCACGGCGGTCACCCGGCACAAGTGCACCATGGTCACCGGCGTGCCCACCATGATGCATATGATGCTGGCCGAGCGCGACCTCATCGAGAGCGCCGATTTTTCTGCCGTCCGCACCATATCCATGGGTTCCGCGCCGGCTTCCCATGTGTTGCTGGAGGAAATATCGCAAGCCTTCCCCAATGCCGTCATTCAACTGAATTATGGCACCACCGAAGGGGGCCCGATCATGCTGGGCTGGTTCCACCCGGAAGGCAAACCCCGTCCGGTGGGAAGTGTCGGTTACCCCATCCCCGGCTGTGAATACCGCTTTGAAGGAGGGCCCAACGACCGTGAGGGGGAACTGGTCGTGCGCAATCCGGGCGTGGCCCTGGGGTTTTATAATCTGCCCGAGGCAACGGCGGAATCGTTCAAGGATGGTTGGAACCGGTCCGGCGACATCATGCGACAGGACGAAGATGGTTGGTTCTATTTCCTGGGCCGGGTGGATGACATGTTTGTCTGCGGTGGCGAGAATATCTTTCCGGGCGATGTCGAATCCCTGCTGGAAAAACACGAGGGAGTCGCGCAAGCGGTGGTTCTTCCCTTCCCCCACGAATCCAAGGGAGAGGTGCCTTACGCATTCGTCGTTTTGGAGACCGGTGGGGAACTCAATGAGGACGAAATCAAGGCTTTCGCCCTTGAAAACGGACCCGCTTATGCGCATCCTCGGCGCGTGTTTTTTCTTCCCAAAATGCCGTTGACGGGGACCAATAAAATCGACCGCGATGCCTTGCGGGACCTTGCCCGTGATCAACCCTGATGAAACCTGCTTAGGACAGAGGACGTGACGTGGCTGAAAATAAAATGACCAAAGCAGAACTCCAGGAGCGGATAACCCTGGTGCCCTTTCACAAGTGGCTGGGGCTCAACGTGGTGGAAATGAACGAGGACGCAAATAATGTGAGCATCCCTTGGCGTGAGGAATTCGTCGTCAATCCCAAGGCCGGCTATACCCATGGCGGCATCCTCGCGGCCATCATCGACATCGCGGCCGATTATGCGCTGGCGGCGAAAATTGGCGCGCCGATTCCAACCGTCGATCTCCGCGTCGATTGCCACCGCCCCGCCATGCCGGGTGAGCTTACCGTCGAGGCCCGCCCCATAAAACTGGGCCGGACATTTTCCACCGCCGAAGCCTTTGTTTACGATTCCGAAGGCGCGCTTCTGGCCAGCGGCCGGGGGGTCTATCATTCCCAGTCCGGCAGCTAGCGCTCCCTTGCACGGATAGGAGACACCATGAAAGCCGTCGTCCTCTATGAGCATGGCCAAATGGACAAGCTCATATACGAAGAAAATTTTGCCGACCCAGTTTGTGGCCCCGGTGATGTTATCGTCGGCGTCAAGGCGACGTCGCTCAATTACCATGATCTTTTCACAAGAAACGGTATGCCCGGCATCACGCTGAAGCTGCCGATCATTTGCGGCCTCGATGTCGCCGGTGAAATCATCGAGGCCGGCGCCGAGGTCAAGGGCTGGTCGATCGGTGATGCGGTGCTCATCGATCCGCGAAACCGGGTCGAAGGGGGCTTGGTGGGAGAGACCATTCATGGCGGCTTGGCAGAGTATTGCCGCGCGCCCCAGCATCAACTGGTAAAAATCCCCGATGGCGTTTCCTTCGAGCAAGCAGCCAGCCTTCCCGTCGCCTATGGGACGGCGCATCGGATGATGGTGACCCGTGGCCAGGTCGATGCCGACGACAAGGTTCTCGTCCTCGGCGCCAGCGGTGGCGTCGGCACCGGCGCCGTCCTGATCGCAAAAATTTTCGGCGCCGAAGTCGTCGCCTGCGGCAGCACCGAAGCAAAGCTGGACGCCTTGACCAAGATCGGCGCAGACCATGTGATCAATTACAAGGAAACCGACTTCGTCAAAGAGATCTGGAACCTCTACGATAAGCCCCACCGGCGGGAATACGCCGGGGGGGTCACGGTGGTCGTCAACTTTACCGGCGGGGAGACCTGGGTCCAATCCATGCGCTGTTTGCGCCGTGGCGGCCGGTTGCTGACCTGTGGGGCGACGGAGAGTTACAACCCGCCGACGGATTTGCGTTACGTCTGGAGCTTCGAGTTTGATATTCGGGGGTCGAACAGTTGGGAGAGGGAGGACCTGACAGCGCTGCTGGATTATCTGTCCGAAGGCCGCATGGAGGTTCCCATTGCCGGGCCTTTCCCGCTCAGCCGCGCCGCCGAGGCGCTGCGTCTGATCGAAGATCGGGAAGTCATTGGCAAGGTCATCGTCACCCCCTGACGGTCTCCAACGGGTCGATCCAACGGTGACCGAGCGAGCCAGACAACTGCCGGCCAGCGGTGAGATATTTCTCGATCACGTCGGCTGGTATGTCCCACATCTGGATGACGTGGCGCGGTCGTTCGGCCGTCTCGGGTTTCCGCTGACGCCGTCTTCGATCCACGGCGATCGTGACCCGGAAACCGGTGCGATCATCCCGCAGGGTTCGGCCAATCGCCTGGCGGTGCTGGAACGCGGCTATCTCGAATTTCTCTCCGACGTCGAAGGCACGGAGACGCCGGTGGGCAACCACTTGAGAAGAGAAATGGATCGTTATGTGGGCGTTCATTTGATCGCCTTTAGTGTGTCCGACGCGGTAGGGGAGGCGGATCGGCTTGCCGGGGATGGTTTCCGCCTGCAGCCGACGGTGAATTTACGGCGCACCATCGAAGGTGCCGATGGCGCCGATGTGGAGGTGGCCTTTACCGTGGTCCGCGCCGAGTTCGGATCGATCCCCGAGGGGCGGATACAGACTCTTACCCACCATAGCCCGGAACACGTCTGGCAGCGGCGTTACATGGCCCGGGAAAACGGCATCGTCGGCCTTGCGGAGGTGGTGTTCTCGGTGGCCGATCCCGTGGCCAGTGCCGGGCGGCTGGCGAAATTTACCGGCCGCTCCGCGATCGAGACGGAGACCGGCATGAGCGTACAGCTCGATCGCGGAAAACTGACCTTTTTCGAACCAAAGGATGTGCCCCGGAAATTGGGCATCCAGGCAATGCCCGAAGCACCGGCAACGGTGGCCATCGGCTTGATCAGCCACGATCTTGGAAAGACGCGTGAATTTATGCGCGCCCAAGGCGTGCACTTGGCGGTTGATGAGCCGAACCGATTGATCGTCGAACCCGATGAGGCCTTGGGAAGCGCGCTGATCGTTTATCCCGCCCACGAAGTGCCCACGCTCGGCAACGAAAGTCCATAATATCGGCAACGCAAGGCAGGGATTTCCGGGCATCGCTGGTCCGCTAAACTCGGCGTTCCGGGTTCTCTTGCTTCCGAATCCCGATGGCCCGCCGCCCACCGAGTGGTCCACTTGCTTAGTTCGTGCCAAAGGGTCTTGAGGGAAGCCTTGTTAACCTAACGCCCGCTTTTGAGCATGCGTGGACTAAGCGGCTAAAACTCATAATTCTTAATCGTCGAATTGTTTTTCGCTTAACAGTGTCAAAGTTGCCTGAACCCTCTCGAATGGTTTGAAGTGGTATGCATCGGGATCGACGGCTTGTAAGCAACGCACCCAGGCGGCGACGGCCTCGATTTCTGCAGTGGTCAATAGCTTACAGCGGGGCAGGAATAAGTCGTCCCAGTAATCTGGTTCGGGGCTGCGGTCGAGCAAGCCTATCAGCGAATCGTAGGCGCCCCTGTCCCGTTGGCGGGAACCGGTCAGGTAGGAATGGGTCGACGATAACGGCCACATGAATGTCGCCTACTACACCCTGATATTCAAAACGCCACTGATGCCTTACCAGAGCTTGGGCCCGCAATGGCCCCAAAACTCCGCATAGCCAATCGGTTCTTGAATTCCAATGGTGTTGCCGTTAGAGCTAATCATGATGCCTCTGGAGGAGGTCAACGACGCCTTAAAAATATTGGAGGAACGCGAGGTCTTCGGCAAAGTCGCTCTAAAACCCTGAAATTCACAATGAGCAATGGATAAGTAGACATGCAGGAAAAAACCGTGGAACGCCTCACGGCGGAACAGATTCAAGCGATGTTCGATCGTTCACCGTTTATTTCGGGGCTCAAGTTGCAGGTTCAGTCTCTCGACTACGACGCGATGGAATTGACCGTCAGTATGCCCTTAAATCCATCGATGGAACGGCGTGCCGGAACCAAACAATTCCACGGCGGCCCGATTGCCTCATTCATTGACACCATTGGCGATTTTGTCGTCGGCATGATGGTCGGCGGTGGCGTGCCAACGATCAATATCAGAATCGACTATCTCAAACCAGCCGTGGGTGATGCCTTGACGGCAACCGCGCGCGCACGGCGGATAGGTAGGACCGTTGCGGTCGCGGACATCGATGTGTTTGACGAAAAGAACGCGCTGGTCGCAATTGGGCGTGGCACCTACTTTCCAAAGGCTGGCTAATGGTGATTTCGTATTTGCAGACTAATTCCAGCGCTCCAGTTACCAACCAGTTCAATGAAGGGGTGGGATATATTTTTTTGTCCCCCCCTCCCCCGCGCTGAAGAGGATCATGAGGATGGATTTGTTTCCTGAGATCGCTGGGTGCAGGAATAAAATGATCGTACAGAAACTGATAATTTAGTTGAGTAGGCATGTCTGATCGCCCCCAACTACTCGATACCATCCGCAGCGGTGTCATGCCGGTCGTATGAGGCCGCTACCGCCCGAGCGATCTGCGGCAACGGCTGAGCACCGAGAGCACCTCGAAGGGCTCTTCGACCTGCATGTAGCAGGGCACGCCGCGGGGCTCCAGATACGCCTTGGCGGCGACGTTGTGTTCGTGTTGGCCCATAAAGGTCACGTAGAACGGTTTGCCGCGGTGTTTCCTGGCCAATTTCACCAGGAAGTCGTAACCGGGGATGCCGGATTCAGTGGTCAGCATCATGATCACCACCGCGGCGTCGATGTTGCGATCCGATAGCACCGCGTCCAGCGCATCGCCATAGGCCTTCTCGTAGCCCACCAGCCCGGCGCTGCCGAAGATGTCCACCGGGTTGCGCATGCGGATGAATGGAGGGGCGAATTTCTGCAGCCGCTTGCGGGTGATTTCCTCCAACTGAGGCACCTCGAGCCCAATGGCGCGGCAGTAATCGGTCATGCACACGGTGAATGCGCCAGAGGGCGACAGGAAGGAAACCCGGTTGCCGGCGGGGACCGGCATGGCGGCCAGCGCCTTGGCCACGTGGAAAAGCTGGGAATATTTGTAGATGCGGGTCACGCCGGCCTGTTCCATGGCGCCGTCCACCACGCGGCCGTTGGCGGCAAGCGAGCCGGTATGGGCCTGGGCCGCCGCCGCGCCCTCGTCTGACGCACCGCCCTTTAAGAGGATCACCGGTTTCTTCTTGGTTACCCGTGAGGCGACGCGGTGGAATCGCTTGGGATATTTGATGCTTTCTAGGTAGAGCAGGATGGCATGGGTCTCGGGATCATCGCCGAGATAGTCGAGCAGTTCGCTTTCCTCCACGTCGACCTTGTTGCCGAGACCGACCACCCGGCACACTCCGAAATTCTCCGCCGACATGATATGGCGCAAGCTGATGCCGCAGAAGTTGCCGGTCTGGGTGATGTAGGAGATGTGGCCGCCTGGCACCTTGCCGAGGGGGAAAAAGCTGGACGTGAAGTTGGCCGGCGTCGAGACATGACCGGTGGTGTTGGGGCCGATCACCCGCACGCCGGATTCCCTGATGGCGGCGCCGAGTTCGGCCTGCAGCGCCTCACCCATCTGGTCCACCTCGGCGAAGCCACTGGCCGCCAGCACGATGGCGGGGATGCCCCTGGCGCCCAGCGCCCGCACCGTGTCGGGCGCCGCCACCGCCGGCAGGGTGACGATGGCCTGGTCGATGCCGTGTGGCAGTTCGTCTATGGAGGTACACACCGCCAAGCCCTCGATGCGCCCGCCCCGCGGGTTGACCAGATACAGCTTTCCCTTGAACCCGTTGTCGCGAATGTTCTTGATCACCACGTTGCCGGGCTTGCCGGTGGTCGCCGACGCACCGATCACGGCCACTGATTTGGGTGCGAAGAAATTTTCCATGATTCCGGTCATGCGAACTTCATTCTCCCAGCACGATTAAACCGTCGACGGCCACCGGCCGGCTGCCGCGGATGATCATGGGGTTGACGTCGATCTCGGATATTTCGGGGAAATCCAACCCGATGCGGCCCAGCGCCATGATGGCTTGGGCCAGGACATGGCGGTCCACCGGTTTCATGCCGCGCACGCCGTCGAGAATTCGGTGGGCCCGGATGGCCGCCATCATGTCCAGCGCATCACGCTTTCTGACCGGCGCCACGCGGAAGCTCACATCCTGCAGGATCTCCGTGAAAATGCCGCCGAGGCCGAACATGACCGATGGGCCGAATTGGGCATCGCGCACCATGCCGATCATCACCTCGCGCTGGCCTGAGACCATTTCCTGCACCAGCCAGGCGCCATCATAGTCAGGCCCGGCGCGCTTCCTGATGAGCCGGAAGGCTTCCATGAGCTCTTTCCCGGTGCCGAGGCCGACGGCGACCAGCCCCAACTCGGTCTTGTGGGTGACGTCCGCCGAGCACGCCTTCAATACCACCGGATAGCCGATTTTCGATGCGGCCGTCCTGGCGGCGGTCTGGCTGGTGACCAGCACTTCCTTTGAGGTCGGCACGCCGTAGAGCTTGAGTACCCGTTTGCTGTCATATTCCGACAGCGTGGTCTGGCCGGCAGCGCGGGCGGCCTGGATGATGCGGGCTGCCCTGGTGTTCACGCCTGGTCCGCCGCCTGTCTGCGCGCCGAAGGAGGCCCGTAGCCGCCGCCCCCGCGGTCGATCCAGAGCTGCCAGTTTGAGGCGCCGTCCGCCTTACTCATCCCGTGCTCCCGGAGGTGAATTTCAGAGGTGTTGTCTTATCCCATCGGCACGCCGGGATCAAATGCCCTCATCGGTCTTGCGGAAGTCGTCTTCTCGGTGGCCGATCCCACGGCCAGTGCCGGGCGGCTGGCGAAATTTACCGGCCGCTCCGCGATCGAGACGGAGACCGGCATGAGCGTTCCCCTGGATCGCGGAAAACTGACCTTTTTCGAACCAAAGGATGTGCCCCGGAGCTGTCAACTTAACGAAGGCAGGT
>Ga0114950_10005222_pt1 | contig 10089 bp, 8 predicted proteins | sample N075metaG_FD_83503 | JGI IMG/M metagenome (GOLD analysis project Ga0114950, IMG submission 83503) | Deep subsurface microbial communities from Kermadec Trench to uncover new lineages of life (NeLLi) - N075 metaG | ecosystem: Environmental > Aquatic > Marine > Ocean trench > Sediment | place... | reverse complement strand
GCACCTCTAAAAACCAGGCATTTTTTGTGAGGGCAAGGAAGCCGCGCGCGGAAAACCGGAGTGTATGGGCGAATACATGAGGATGTGAGCACGCGGCTGACGCCGCCATCACGGAAAAGGACGAATTTTAGAGGTGCCCTTAATCGAATCTGACATTATTTCTCAAGGCACAGCGCAACTCGACAGAACATCAGGCTTCTTGGGGCCATGGCCCTCTGATCGGCTGTTGGTTGCTCTAGGAGCCTGTCCCAGATTAGCCGAATCTACTGCGGATGTGCTGGAAGTGGCCAGATCTTCCGATCCTTTTCGGGGAATGTTGAAAAAGGCCGCCAGCTGCGTTCTCGGGCTTTTGGCGCGCGGAGCGTACACGGAGTACGTGAGCACGCCAAAAGCCCGAGAACGCAGCTGGACAGCCTTTTTCAACATTCCCCGTTTTCGTTGAATAGTCCCACTATTCGCCTCAAATGATCAAAACATCTGACTCAAACCAGCACATCCTCGTGACGATTGCTAATCTCGGACAGGCTCCTAAACCATCCCAAGGCTTCTCATTTCCTCCAAGGTTGATGGTGTGATGTTGGTTTGCCAGAAGACCTGAAACTGGTGTTTCGAGTTTTGGACCATACGAGAGTACTGAAATATTTTTCCGGGATTCCTGTTAGGAATTAGTCTTGGGTAATGTTTGGTTCGGAGTAACTTGGTTTAGTGAAACTTTTAAAATACATCAGAATATCCCGGACAGAGACCATCCCAACGACCTTCCCCGCTTCACGTACCACCAAATGGCGAATCCCAAAGTCACCCATCCTGTCGATAGCATCCCGTACCGTCTTCGTTGATTCAATGCTTATAACGGGCTGATTCATTAAAGCTTCGACAGAAAGCGTCGAAACATTTTTCCCTTCGGCGGCAGCTTTTCGTACGAAATCAGTCTCAGTGAGAATGCCCACATATTCATCATCTTTTGTGACGAGCAGTGAACCAATTCGTTCATCCCGCATTCGACGAGCTGCCGCAATGGCAAACTGGTCAACATCAATGGATTTGATGTTTTTTCTCATGATCTCAGCTAAGTCTGACATGAGGATTCCTCCGTTTTGAAAGTCAAAAGAGTGTTAAGAATGCGATAGGAGCGAATTCCCTTATATGTTTGTCGAGTCCAACTAGGGAAATTTCCACAAACCTTGTGGTTCTACTTGGATTGTATCACCTTACCCAACTAGGTCAATGTAAATTGAAATGGGTTTTAACTTCGGGTCCTGTCAACAAACCCATTTGGTCATTTTATTGAAGGGCTCCTAAATAGTTCTCAATACAGGTTTTGATGTAGATAGGTGGGACACAAACCCTTAGGTGGGTTGAACTCTCTCAGGCTCACCCCACAGATGACAAATCATTCTCTGGGCCGTCGCAGATCAGGGAGCAAGAGGCTCAATGATTTCCCACTGGCGCAGAAACACACATCCGTAATATTAGGGGGCTGTTGATAAATGCAAAATTTTTAGAAATACACCGGAATATAATCCTAAAAACAACTGGTACATGACACTTTCCCGTTTATACTTCGACTCTTCGACAAGCTCAGGACTCAGCACGACTGGGGTGCCGTGGCCGTCATCCGTTGGGTGAGAGTCCGTTCGCCCTGAGCACCGCGGCCTCCGCGGCAGTCGAAGGGCTTGTTTTTTTTGCATCCTGTCAGGTGTGTTAGGACGACGGAATGGGTTCAACGATTCGAAACCGGACTTCGTCGGCGTGGGTATAGGCGGACACTTCGTTGCCTATAAACAATCCGCATCGATGAAGGCCGGGGGGCCATCCCGTGTCGGGTGGGGATAAAAGAAAGTAGCCGGTTTGTTCACTCATGCTCATGACGATATGGTCTTGGGCTACGGCGTGTTGGTCCCCGGTGATTTTGGAGGTTTCAAGATAACATTCGGCGATGAGCGGCACCTCATCGTTGGAGGCGGTGACGAGTCCAAATACCAAGTGGATTTCTCCTTGGGTGGTGGGAAAGGTATCGTGCGGATCGATGGGGATAAAATCGTGGGCGCCTGTTGGTCGATCATCCCGCATGACGCGGTTGGCGGGAATGACATATCGAAATAAACTGAAATCAGCGTCTCGCCCCATCAGCGCTGCCCGGGTGAAAATCGGGCTCTCAGTCTTCAGTTTCTCTCTCGCGAGTTTGTCGTAGAGTTCTTCCTCAGTCATGGGGGTAGGACTATTAGGATCGATGGGGGGAATGCGCTCATTTGCCTGATCGGGAAGATGCTGTTTCACCTCCTTGATCCACCCGGCCAGTTTTTCTGCATCCAAAATTGTCAGTCCGCCTTTGGTTGGAACGTCCTTGGTGGAGAGGTCAAACTCTACGGCGGCGGCATGCAGTACTTCAAAATAAAGAAGAGCTTCCGACCATTGTTCCAACTTCATCAGGCATCGGGCTATCCGAAAAAACGTGTCGGCATAGACTTCGTCGGAGGGACTCAGGCCTGACATTTTTTCAAATACGTCCACGGCATCCTGGCACCGATCTAAGCCTATTAAGGCCCTTCCGAGGTCATGCGTTGCGCGGTAGTCATTGGGCTTGAGGACGAGCACTCTTCGCAAGAGCGTTACGGCTTCCTCATAGCGTTCCGCTTCAACCAGTCTCCATGATTCCGCGCGAATCATGGCCCATTCCTTGCGCTCTGCCGACGTCCCTTCCGGACTAAAAATGTACTGAAAGCGTCGGCCTCGTTCTTTGGTGGCCCCATAGACCACCAACAACAGACTGCGGGCTGCCATCTCCTCGGGCGAACCAGGTTTTACCATCGTTAAGACGCGTTTGACTTCGTCGCGTGCGCCCCGACCATCCAAGATATCAAACTGTGCCCGGGCCATTGCCAATCGCCAGCCCGGCATGTCCGGAACCAGTTCTACCGCTTTGGTATACCACTCCAGGGATTCCTCCAGGCGATCGAGTTTGCGGAGTTCTTGCGCTAACCGTAAGGGCCCTAGGGGATTGTTGGCATCGAGTTGGGCAATATGTTGAAACTCGGTGATGGCTTGATCGCTCTGCCCCGATCGAAGTAACACACTCCATTTCGCCCATCGAACATCCAACGCGTCAGGTGCATGTTTCAGCGCGGCCTCATAGGCCTTCACGGCGTCATGATCACGGCGGGAGGTGGCAAGGACATCACCTCGCAATTTGTGGAGCGTGAGGGCGTGAGGATAGTCTCGAATCCCCTGGTCAAGAATATCCAGCGCAACGGTTGTGGCGCCATTCCACCACTCGGCTGTTGCCTGATTGGCAATCGCGTCTATGGGCTGATCGTTGCTGAATACCAAAGGACTCGCACACACAATCATGAGAAGGGTGGTTCCCAGAATTACTACAATCTTGCATTGGCCTCTACGGTGAATAAAGGATGTCTTCATTGGCGATCCTGAGTAAACTGATCAAGTGTGGAGAATCTTCGAAGTGAGGGTTTTAGCATCGCATTCATCTCTTGAACCTAGAAACCGCAGTTGGATCACAAAAGTCCGCGCAAGCTCTTGGCGCACCTGGCACAATAAAAAACTGTCTCATCACCAGGGAGGTGACCACGACTTTTTTTATTTCACCATGCACACCAATATCATCTTACACGGCCGTTTTGCGCCCAACTGCCGTTTCTAGGTTGAGTATACCATAGCGAATTGAAATTGATTTGACCATTCCCTTGGAATAGACCTATCTTGTTATTTGAGGGAGGTCAAATCCCACGATTTGCCATGGGCCAGCATGTATTCCCTGGAAATCACATGAAGAGATTGTTATGGCCGACATTATTTTGCTTTGGAGTCCTGGCCGTTGTGTCGGCCTCAAGCGGCCAAGCCGAAGAGCCTGAAGCAGAACCTCAGTTGCCCCTGGCTTTGGAAGTCTTTTTAAAGAAGCCTCAGAACCGTCAGTATGAAATCCACATCCATTTGACCAATATCAGCTCTGAAACTTTAACTGTGGATGTGCATGACTTACCCTGGACTCCTCCGAATGATTCCAAGTGGCTCTTGGCGTTTCGCATGGATGCGCCACGCAGTCCTCTTGCGCAAACCGTTTTTCGTGGGAATTTCGGGTCGCAACGCATTCGGCTTCTTCCTGGTGAGTCGGTGCAGGATAGGTTGGTGTTAAACCATCGGATGCCAACTTTGTTGGATGACATTCAACGTTTCGGTGTTCAGCTTCAGTGGGATTGTCCTCCGCCTTCTTTAAAATTTGTATGCAAAAACGGAGCGCCTCGGACCATTACGATTCCCAAAGAAGATCTTGGGCAACGGGATGTGTATGCCATTGATACTATCGCCTGCCGAAAACAAGAACAGGCCATTGGTCTTGTCAGCATTCCCCAGGACCATGATGTGCTGTTTCTTCTGGCCAGTGAATTCGTGATGACTGATTTGGAAAAGATGCAAGCCCTGCTCTACCAGGTGGATGACTATGTTCGCCAGTGTCAACCAAGGTGGACCAATAGTTGGGCGGTGAGTTTTTTTACGGAAGAACGGTTTGCTGGATTTGTCAGTGACATCGAGAACGAGCGCTATTTTGAACAAGGCCTGTGGCAACACGCCAACATTGGGCAATACTCCAGCCAGATTCGGACGCTATTCCGATTCCCCTGGATCAGGAAAAAAGCCGATAGTGTCTACCTCTCGGTGTACCGCTGATTAGAATAAGGGCATGGGTTATGAGCTTTTGACTTCTTTGTCAGAGGAACGTACAAGAGGATGATCTTATCGCAAATCCCCCTAACCCCCTTTTCCAAAGGGGGAAGTAGGAAATGAATGGAGTGTGGTATGCAGTGTCCGTGTCAAAGTGGAGTGAAGTATAGTCACTGTTGCGAGCCTCTGATTAAAGGAAAAAAACAGGCAGAGACGGCTGAGCAACTCATGCGAGCCCGGTATACGGCCTATACGCAAATTCAGATGGATTTTATTGAGCAGACGCATGATCCCAAGACTAGCCGGGACATTGATATGCAGGGGAGTCGGGAATGGGCCCAGACGACCAATTGGGATGGGTTAGAAATTATTGAGACCGCCCAGGGTGGTGTGGATGATGAGGTCGGCACAGTCGAATTCAAGGCCACGTTTCTCACCGAAGAAGGGCCACAAATTCATCATGAGCTGAGTCAATTTCATAAACGGGACGGGGTATGGTATTACTCGGATAGCTCGCAACCAAGCCAAACCGTGGTTCGTGCTTCACCCAAGGTTGGGCGAAATGATCCCTGCCCCTGTGGAAGTGGGAAGAAGTATAAAAAATGTTGTGGTGTTGGATAAATAAGGGAACAGCCTATCGTAGTGATGCCTGTTGATGCTGGATATCGTTCTCTATCAACCGGAAATTCCTCAGAACGCCGGGAATATCATTCGGCTGTGCGCGAATACCGGTTTCCCACTGCATTTGATTCGCCCCTTGGGTTTTAAAATCGATGACCGAAAGGCTCGGCGTGCAGGGTTGGATTATCATGAGGTAGCCAACATGTCCGTCCATGCTAACCTTGAAGCCTATCTCGATGAAAGAAACCCCGCCCGAGTATTTGCGATTACCACCAAAGGCCAAACCCAGTATCACGAGGTTTCTTTCGCACGAGGTGATGCTCTGTTTTTTGGTCCAGAAACCAGAGGTCTTCCAGCCGACTTTTTAACCAACGTGCCATCAACCCATCGCTTGCGCATTCCTATGAAACCCAATAGCCGTAGTCTGAATTTGAACAACGCGGTCGCCGTCATTGCCTATGAAGCCTGGCGGCAGCTTCAATTTTCTGACTCCCAATAAAGATATTACGCTGATACTCTCCTTTTTTTCCTGCCCGGGTGGCCGTCAGAGGGCGATAGGAATCTGCTAGGAATTTTTCTTCTCTCTTATCCAATGTATCAATATTTGGATCTTTCCTCTCGCAACCACAGTCAAAATTTCTATGACCTTCGTTGCCAAGTCGTTCTGAGGGGCGAGATCTGCTCGTTGACGGAATATGTCACTCGGGTAGATGCAGACATGAGCTATCAGTCTGTGTGCCATTATTGTTCCCTAACGACAGTTGAAAACATCGTCTTGTAACCGTTCTCTCGTGGCCTGCCTGATGGATCGACTCGCTTCCGACTCCGTCGTGATTCGGTCATGATCCTGTGGCCGCCATCCACAATTCACGCACGGAATTTCTGGCAGAGTACCTAAGTCTTGCAATTGGATCATCACCAATCCTTGACATTTTCGGCACCGAAGGGAGGAGCCAAACAGCATCATGGCTAGCGATGGTCCAAGTTGGAAACGGGCTGACTGTTCTTCGATGGCTACGGCGGGTTTCACTCCACGTGTTTGTGCCGGCGGGAAGGGACGCTGCTTCATACGCATACCTCACATTAAGGTTGTTGAAGACGCATTTGTTATCTTGACGATCAAGAGGTGCCGAATGTGTAACATGGATACCGGGGAAAGTTAATCAGGTGAAGACCTGAAAGAGAGAAGAAAGATACCTATATAGGGGGTTCTTTCAATAACCTACTTTGGATTATTGAATGAGTTGCAGGGAAATCAGTCAGAACTACATGGCCTATTTGCGACGCGGGGCCGTCTCCTGAACTCACAACAGGTGACTTCCGGGAATCTTCTAGAAGGCCAAAGCCAATCGTAAAGAAGAGCTGGTGCCGGTCGGGAGGTAAATGCTCAAGGAGGAATGGTGTGGTATCCGGTTGACCATTTATGGGGCTGTTGACTATTTCACGACCAGGGCCATACATGGTTGAGATGAGCCGACCATCATTAGTTGGAGGGAATGTTCAAAAGCCGGTCCTGAGTCTTTCCGAAGGGTCCGTCCAGTCCTGTCTCCTTGAGAAGGAGATGGCTTTTTGGGTCCTCGCCCCAGCAAGCGCCAGGGATGTATGATCATGAATAAAGAACAGAACATGATCACAAATAACTCCATTCGTTACTCCACCTGAACGTAACGAATGAAAACGGTCATGTAGTTGCTGGTCCTTGCAAAAAAAATCAGATCGAACCTATTTCAATGAAGGGGAATGTTGAAAAAAGCCGCCAGCGGCGTTCTCCCCCTTTTGCCGTGCTCACGTACTGGGAGTACGCTCCCCGCGTCAAAAAGGCTGTGGCCTTGCTGGATAGACCCTTCGGAAAGACTCAGGGCATGCTTTTTTGAACATTCCCACCCACTGATGATGTCCGTTTCATCTGGGGCAGATAATTGCTATTGAAGTGAAGTATTCGGCAGTCAGTGAAGACGTGTTTTCCGATCAACAACGTGAGGTAAGATGAAACAGTTTCCCAGTCACACTGAAAGAGGAGGCTTTCCTAAATTTATGCTTTTGGCCAGCCGATAAGACTCACAAGGTCATAAAAACTGAATACGTATATTGGGGACTTCTTCCCGACAAAGGCAAACCCGTTGTGAAACGGGGACGCAAAGCCACGGATCAGATCAAAGACTGACCGCCGGGTTACCGAAGGAAGGAAAGGGCAAGGAGTTTTTCCCGAGAAAGGAACGAACTCCATGTCAACATTACCTGACCTCTGCTCCAACCTTCGATCCGCTGGCTTCACTCGCACCAATCAAAAAAAGCAATGGAAATACTTCAGCCTGATCTTCATGCTGTTGCTCATCCTATGCGCGGGGTGTGCCACCCAAGGTTCCTATAGAGAATCGCACCAGGTGAAAAACCTCAATGTTGTTTTTGTGGATCAGCATACTCTGCATCAAGAATGGGCAAAACGAACAGGAACAGCAGGCATTCGGTTTGGGTCTCAGATGTCGGCAAGGACAGGTGTGCCGGCTTTGACGACCGTCAATGGGTTTTATGACTTCACCACCAAAACCATTTATTGCCCCAAGTGGAATTTTGAAGTGTGCGGGCATGAATTGCATCATGCCGTGATAGGGCAGTTTCACTCGCAGAAATAAACAATCGATCTTGTGTTAATGATCTGAGGGCATATAAAGAAAGGCACTCCCGCAATGTCTTTGCCCACGAATCGGCCCAACTGCCGTTTCTAGGTTCAACTGTTGACCTGAAACTTTTCAACCTTCCCCTTCAAGAATTGCCTGGCACCTGGCCTCAGGGACAAGTCCTGGAGAATGACTCAAAACGGGATCCTGCGCCTCAGGAGGGATTTCTCCAGCAACAGCCCTAAAAGAGGCGGCCATGGAGCTGTAAAATTTTGATGTCGTTCAGGGATTCAACGTCAATGTCCCGCCCGCATCCACTTGAAGCACTGCTGCCCCCGGTTCAACATTGATCGTGTTATTATAATCTACATTATTGACAATCCCCTGGCTTATTCCACTGTAAGGCACAAACCCATTCCCGACCGTAACCGTCGCCGTGTGATGGAGCAGCACTGGAATGCCCAATAAATTCGGGACGGTCGAAGTCAACGTACATCCCCCGCACCCTCCGGCTGTCCCAGTAAAAGTCACCGTATTCGTGCCAGACCCAAAGGCTATCAAGGAGCCCCCGGTCAACGTAAAGGTAGAGCCCGGTCCAACGGCGATTAATGATCCGCCTACCGTCAAGGTACTGTTATTGCCGATGGCCACCAGGTTGCCGGTAATACTGGCAGGGGCGCCATTGGTAATATTGAACACATTGCCACCGACATTCATTGTCGCGTTATTTATTTCAATAGCCCCTCGAAGAACCAGCTGATCATTTGGAATATTGACGGTTAATATCGCATTGCTTCCATCGACAAGCACGAGGTCACTGGTTGTCGTGATGCTCCCTTGAATCACCCTTATCAGGGGAGCAGAGGCTTGAAGTAAGGCGGAATCCAATTCGGCTTTCACCACGATGCCATAGGTCGATTCAGTCGTGCTTTTCTCGCCCGTATTCAAATCACCAATAACCTCAATTATTGCGGGAACATCCGCTCGGGTTATGTCATCATAACCTGGGTCCGAGCCAGAGGGGGTCTTATCTCCCGGAATATAATGCGGCGGGGAGGAAGGGCCGGTGACATCACTATCTAAGATTGCCAGCAGGGCCGTTTTTGTAGTGTCAGAATCAGGCGAAATGGAGCTGCCCCCTACTACGCCTAAGATACGGTCAAGAAGAAGCACACGGACGTCTTGACTCACTACCGTATCTTCTAAAACGGAAATTGTCTCCGGGACGCCATCCCCATTGCTGTCCTCCCACACCACATCAAAATTCCGACCAAGAATCGAGGCCACCGCCCCGTCAAGATCTTCTCCCTCTTTAAGAAGCCCTTCAAAGAATAGGGATGTTGCCTCAGTTTTAGTTATTATTAGTGAGGTGTGGTCCGTGAGATTGACCCCTCCTGTCAATATGACCAATGGCTCATCGGTCGTACTTCTTGCACGAATGACAGCGTCTAGGCCTTGAAAATATCCGGGGTGCCAGGATACATCATTTTTAGGGAAGATGGCGTTTGCATCGGTGGAGGATCCCAAAAAAATTTCGTACACATCATTGGTTCCAGGGGGTACAGTAGGGTCAACGTCCGGATTTGAAGCCCATTGTTTAAGAATGCCAATGAGGTCTTTAAGATTGTCATTCTTTTTGCCACAATTGTTACCGGCGCACGGTCTGGTCGATACGGCCGTCGGGCTGGGATTCCACTTATTATTGTTCATTCCATCACCAATCGGTAGCATTGTGTTGCGTCCAGGTTTATCATTAGGCTCTACAACAATCCCAGTTAGGTTCCCTCCATTATTGAATTCAAATTTTATGGTTTGGCCTTCAAGAGTGACAGTCATCCGTTCGGTTGGAGCAATCCCCATGTGTGGGGACTTGGACGACTCGCCACCATCTATTAAAAGGAGTTCTGTATTAAAAGGGGTATACACGTCCACGGGATCCAATCGACCGCCAAATGGCACATTCCCATTTTCTTGCGTGCTATCGGTCGTTACCTGACTATCTGTGATACATAAAAGTCCGCAACCACCAGGGACGGACATCTCAGAAGTAGTATCTAATCGTTTGATTTTGAACTGTTTGAAGGGCTGAGGATCAAAGACCTCTTTAACTTGGCCCGTTATGTTCTCCGGCACTTCAGGGAAGTTGCTAGAGGGTGGAATAACCGGCGGT